>Ga0222719_10000108_pt1 | contig 80933 bp, 110 predicted proteins | sample C33_34DmetaG_FD_165039 | JGI IMG/M metagenome (GOLD analysis project Ga0222719, IMG submission 165039) | Estuarine water microbial communities from San Francisco Bay, California, United States - C33_34D | ecosystem: Environmental > Aquatic > Marine > Unclassified | place: USA: California...
TTTCCCCATTAAGAAATCTGATCATACCTCTTCTGCCTGACAGGTTGTTGACCATGGAGATAAAGTCATATCCACCTTTGGAATCTGTTCGGATAAAACCAGGCTGCTGATTGTCTTCCCTGGCAAACCCAAGAACCCATCCAGTGGATTCAACAGGACCGTTAAACCATCTCACCCCTCCATATCTGCTATTCCATTTCCGGGTCGATGCACCCACAGAGAGATTGCCAAATTTTAAAGTGCCCGGAATTTGGGCTCCGGAGTTGTAAGCAAAAGGACGTGGCATAGATTGGATTGATTTTACTTATATATCACAACCAAAGGGGGACATTTTGGGCACCAATCACTGGACCCGCCGCCGTCCAAGTAGCATCACATATTAAAGATAGCAAACCTTACTGTTACCCTACACACGAACAAGAGAATCCAAAGGCTTTACCAAATACATAAACATAAAGCATATGAGATTCTTATCACTTTGTTTACTATCATTGTTATACTACACCTCCTTGGCTCAGCCAAAAGATGCCGCAGAAAGCTGGCAAGCAGAACTCGCTGCCAACGTCTCTGGGTACAATTCCCTATCGGTTAGCATAGAGAAGTCATTCACCTACGGCAGATGGGTGTTTGGTCCAAGAGTGGAGTTGCTAAACATCTTTGGCTCAGAAACTTACAAGGGGAAAGATTCTGCATATCAAATGTCTGCTCAGCTTAGAGTTAGACTTGCTCAGATAGAGTACAGGCTCAATCCCAATGTCAGGATAGGCATTGCTCCCTTTTGGATGCTAGGACCCCTGCCCAAGAACGGACTCTATAAAACACCAACCTCTCTATACGCACATATCAGAATCAAAGAGGGGCTTTCACTGGAAACTTCATTCACCAACTCAGACAGAGAGCTTGTGCAGCTTTCCCTCAGGAAGACCATCTAATTGCGGATCACACAAGACAAGCATGCGGATCACATAGCACACCTATTGATCTACAAACAGCCAACTCGTGATCCACAAACCATAAGGGGCTTTTCAGACCCCATTCACAGGGACCCGCCGCCCTCCGAAGCAATTCCGTTCATATAGATGTGACTAGTACTAACACTAGACATAAGACTAAGACTAGTACTAGAGATAACACTTAGACTCAGACACACATATAACTACTACTAAAAGATAAAGAAGCACATAGACAGTAGACTAGTACTAACAACACACACAGACAGAAGCACACTTCCCTCTATAACAGAGATCAAGAGTACTAGTACACATAGACACATACCCATAGTCATAGACATATAGAAAGGACTATTCATTAGGACCCTAACCCAGTGCTCTAGTACTAGCACAGACAAGGGATGCACAGAGGGACACTCATGTCCCTCACTGAGGCCCTTACTAGACATCCCACATCTTACCACATATGACTAGTACATAGAGAGAAGAACAGACACCTAGTACTAGTAAGAAGAGACCCTACTAGATCCCCAGCCCAGACCTTTAGGTTCTCGGAAAAAGGGCCCATTTGGCAGCCCCTCTAGATGTGCGAGATACCACCCAGGGTGTAGGGCGAGGGATTTTAGAATTCCTCGTCGCCCCAGGTTATCCTCGGTCCGCCCCGGTTAACCTAAACCCTGCGGTTACAGTGCGGCTAAGTGGATTTTTGTGGGGTTAAGTGGGGGTTAACTCCAGGATCCCAAAGTCGCCCCGGAGCTCGCCCCGAACCTCGAGGCTAACAGGGGTTTGCCTTCCGAGTTAACCTCGGACTGCTCTAGTACTAGTACATATGAGATAACCTCGTGTCTAAGCCTATCTATAAGGTGTCTCTTCTCTCTATGTAGCACTAGTACTAGTACTCTTATGAACGGAACCTTCATGGGCAAATATTTGGATGGCCGGCGGGGTGGGTAACTGGGTGTCGAAACCCCCTCGCTGCGCGGGACTATAAAGAAGGTCATGGATGCTAACGAGAACATATTTTCAGTGGGAGATACCAACCCATCTACACCAGGACCTACCCAGGATGCCTATGCACTATTCTGCGAGACCTATTTAGAACCTGTCATTCTTCGTAGGGAGTGGGACTTAGTGGTAGATGAGGTGGGTGGACCGAACTCTAATATATTTGAGTTCCCACTCTTCAACCAAGCCTTCTGCGACATGGTGATCGGGCTGGCTGAAGAGAAGAACGTTTGGATGACTGATAGACATCAAGCCTATCCAGCTGTCGACGTAGAACTTGGACCGCTTGGCATTGAAGAGATGTACTCTCGTGTCATCCATGACTTTGTAGCTCCTATAGCTAAGGAGATCTGGAAGCTGGAGGGAGATTGGGTGGACAACCCATTTGCTGAGAACTTTCTAATTAGATACAGACCAGAGGATCAGAGTCATCTCTATCTGCATCATGACTACTCTCATTGGACTATGGGAGTTAGACTCAATGACGACTTTACTGGCGGCGGGACTTTCTTTCAGAGGCTCGGCAAGACCATCATCCCAAGTAGGAACGGAAACGCATTCATACATCCAGGGATGGTCACACATCGTCATGGTGCCCGACCCATTTGGTCTGGGCAAAGGTATATCCTGATTTCTTTTATTCGTGCCTCTAGAGGATCACTCTAGATAGTATGGTGGTAACATACTATGCAGTACGCGACGCGAGAGGGATATATAAATCTCAAAACAAAAAAAAGTCAGACATATGAATGCACTTAAAAGATTCTGGAATTGGTTGCTGGGTAAGACCACAATTGATGAGCAGATAGTAGATGCCTATGATGATGCCAAAGAGAAAGCCAAAGACATCAAAGATAAGGTAGGAAAAAGAGTGAAAGCCGTTAAGGAAGAACTCAAGGATGTGAAAGAAGCTATTGCAGAAGTAGTTGATCAAGCAGAAGATGTGGTGGAAGCCGCCAGAGGTAAGAAAAGACCTGGCAGGAAGCCCGCTGCAAAAAAGACTGCGGCTGCGAAGGATGCACCTGCAAAACCCGCAGCCAAGAAGAGAGGACGTCCTAAGAAGAAGTAAACATACTATGTGAGTAACATACTCACTATACGCGACGCCCCCGTCGATATCCCGGTACTTTAGAGATCTCATTTGAGACGCTAGGTCCGGGATTTTTTTGTGGGTTGGATATGAGCAGCCTAGATTCCCTCGGGCTGATTGTCCCACATGGGACGAACTCCTTTGGGAATCCCTAAAAACAACTATGCAGATAGACTGCATACTTCGGGGGTTTTAAAACTCCCCATGATGTAACGATCGCTGCGTTGGAAAAGTACGTGGGGCAGAAAGGGCACCAAAGGGTCGAAAGGACATTGGTCCCGGGAGTTTTAAAACCCGACGGTGTTTCTGCGTACTCTACTGTAGATTTCTCGTGGATATTGGATTGCAAAGATCTACACGATCAGCCCGATGTGGGCTATGGTTAAAGGACACATACGAAACCCCAGCGCAGGTTGGAGTCTACTCTCCCGGAGTGTTACTCCCGCCCTTACCCGTTCCAGGTACTATACAAATATAGTCTTATCCCCCGGAGAGGAAAAACGAAACAAAGAAAAACTTAGTGATCTATAAGAATAAACCCGCGTGCGTATGAGAGAGCTTAAGAAATGGGAGAACCAAAGGTATGCAGTAAACATCACAACCAAAACCATCTTTAAGATAGATGACGTTGAGGTTATAGAGAATGACGTTGTGATTTTTGGTGGGAAGAACAGCAACTCCTCCCGTAATCTACATACCGTAGCCGAGGCACATTATCTAGAAGAAATAAAACAAATCTTCTAAGTTTTCTTTTTTTCAGTACGTGAATCATAACTATATTGGGGTTATAAACAACAACAAAAGTTATGATCAAGTTAGGCACCAGATTATTCGTCATCTTACTTTTCCTGTTCTTGCTGAGCCAATTTCCAGGAATCATCGATGTATTCGTATTACTCTTCCAAGCAATTGGAGGATACACATTAGCCCTGATCGATCAGGAACCAATCTTCTTTGCAGTTGGCTTTCTTCTGATCTTCGGTTTGGCTAAAGCAAAAGCAACTTCTTAATAAAGAGATATGGAAGGATACAGAGTTGATAAGTACCCCCGTGGTTACAAACCGAAGATTGAGTTCTGGGCTAATGAGCTTGTAAAAGCTGCCCAAGAAAAAGAATCGAAATATTCTATGGAGGATATTGTAGGAAAGATAACATACTTCGTCACCAAAGAGACGGAGCGAGAAAAAAGTTTATAATATGGGAGTAAAACACATAAGGGTTGCAGATGAGTATCGTACCAACCCACTAAGTCATCAACCAGGTGGGGATGAAGTAACTGTCTACACCAAAGAAGGAATGGTTCGTACGTATGATAAAATCAAATCACCCGTGAACTATATCGCCGGTTTGGAGTTTAAAGAAGATATAGTCCGTATCGATATCAATGGTGAAGAGACATGGACTAGTAAAGAACCAGGAGTTAAATTCTGGGAAAGATAGTTCTAAAATTTTTTTAGTTCGATTATTCTAAGTAAATTTGTAGTATAGAATGGAAGCATTTAAAAAATTGTTCAAGTATCTAGGTCTTGGTGGTGCAGTTGCACTAATTGGCCTAACTGCAATCCTGATCTTTTTGATCGGCCCCGCATTTCTAATTTGGGGCTTGAATCTAATGGGTCTGGATGTAGACTACACAGTTAAAACCTTCTTCGGTGCAGCAATGGTAATTCTTGCTCTCCGTGCTGGAGGTAGTGCTAAAAGTAAAAGTTAATGGATAACAAGAAAACAGTAATTTTCGATTTGGACGGCACCCTAGCCGACATTAGTGATCGTAGGGCCCTCGCGACGAGTGACGGGGACAAGATCAATTGGGCTATGTTCTTTGACCCACAGAATGTCAAAATGGATTCCCCCAATTGGCCGGTGATTGAAGCTTTCAAGGCTTTCAAGGCACAAGGTCACGAAATGGTAATTTTCAGTGGAAGGTCAGATGCCACCATGGATGCAACTATTACATGGTTGAAAGAGTACGACCTAGATTTTGACCGTCTTCTTATGAGACCTAATAAACCACCACTGCTCTTCATGAAGGATGATGAGTTAAAAGAGATGTGGTTGAATGAAGAATTCCCAGGAGAAGAGAAAGGTAAAATTGTCTGCGTGTTCGACGACCGTAACAAAGTGGTTGACATGTGGAGACGCAATGGAATCCCCTGTTTTCAGGTAGCACCTGGAGACTTCTAAATATCTCTCACTTTTGTTGTTTTGGAAGAGGCGAACTTTAGGGTTCGCCTTTTTCGTTTTTAATGAACGCATAGTAATAATACATTTAAACCAAACAGAAATATTATATGAAGATGCACACAGTTAATATAGAGGAAGCAGCATATGTTATATTCTTCCATCCAGAATATGAGCAAGTGGTAGTAGAAGATCTATCACAGAACTTATTTGCGATGGATGAAGTCAAGGAGAGGTTGCAGAAATATTCTCTACAATACCTAGCAACAGATGATCCACATGCTCGTAGGTGTTTGGATGAACAGTGTGCATACCTACACAATCTTCTTAACGCATTGAAAAAGAAAGGAATATATTATGGGAGAGCTTAAGAAAGAAATAAATGACCTCTTCGTTTTAGTAAGAGCATTGGAAGAAAGACAGAAGAGTGGAGACGAGGTTCCAAAAGATGAAGTTCAGAATCTAAAAAGCCTAACTCTCACTTTAGATGCTATAGCAGAATCGATGATTCCTGAGAAAGACTAAGTTAGATAATTTATTTGTTATTGTTGATAATATTTAATTTTTTCCATATAATATTTTTTTTATATGGGAAAACTTTATTATATTAGCTGTATAATAATAAATTAACCTTTTAAAACCTATCTCAGATATGGCGAACAAAATGAAAAAACCAGATTTCTTGAATTTGCGTTGGAGTGAAGCTGATGATCAGCTTCTGAAAGAACTAATCGAAAGAGGTGCAGATGGCAACTCGATCGCTCGTACGTTAGGACGTACACGTGCATCTATCTTTAATCGTAAGCACCAGCTTGGGATCGAAGGTAAGATTAAGCGTACCCCAAAGGGTAAAGCAGATCCAATCTCTTTCGGTACTAAAACTCCTTCCAACAAGGAAACAGTGAACGAACCACAGTTCACAATCGAGTTTACCCCAACAGAGGCTAAACCGAAGAAAAAGAAAACCTCTAAGGTTAAACAGGTTGTTGAGACCAAAACCGAACGAGGTCGTCTTTCTCAAACCGCTAAACTAGCACACATCAACCGTCGATTACGTCGTGGGGATGTTCGAAAGGTATCACAGAAATCAGGATTCACCGAAGGATTTGTATCATCGGTACTTTCAGGTACTAGTCCTAATGAGCGAGTAATCAACGTTGCTTATAGCATGGTGAGATATCGTAAGACCAATGAGCAAATGATGAAGAAATAACAATTCTTCATCATTTGAGTTTAAAAGGCCGGGACAAAACTCCCGGCTTTTTTTGTGGTTGCATTTTTTTGAACCGAGGGATGTGTCTAGTTTTGGAGTCCCTAAAACAGAAACAATAGTATGTTGAATGAAAATGCAATGAGCTTAAATAGCTTTATCGAGGAAGAAGGAACACTTATTAGTTTCGTGAACCATCACTTCGGTCCTTTAAGAGGACTTAACTTTATCGTGAAAGGTAACACAAAGGAAGTAATTGAAGACTACCTAGAAAAACAACCCAACGAAACAATAGATGAGATTTGGGGAGAAACCCTTATTTCCTCCAGAGCAATGGCTTTGCCTATGAAATTGGTTGAAGATTTAGAATCTCCACCATCCGTTGTAGATTCGATGGAAGAAGGGGAGGAACAAATCAGGAAGAATGTTGTTCGAGGTAACCTCACAGGAGATCCATTCTTTTTTCGTTCTTTCATTATCTAACTTTTTTTCTTAGCGTTTACCGTCCCTATATTTGTATTGTAATAAAACAACAACATCATGGGATTAGATCAATTCGCATTCAAGACTAAAACAAAGCTATCTAAAGAAGTTGACTTCAACTCAGAAATCTACGATCAAAAGACTGGAGATGATTTGGTAGAAAAAGAAGAACTACACTACTGGAGAAAACACCCAAACATTCACGGGTGGATGGAACAACTATACCGTCAAAAGGGCGGGAGTGGAAGAGACTTCAACGGAGATCCAGTAGTACTCACTAAGGAAGATCTGGACAATCTGGCTGCAGCCATCATCGACGAGGCACTCCCAGATACTGAGGGATTCTTCTTTGGACAATCCTACAACAATGAAGAAGAGGTTCAAGATGATTTGGACTTTGTAAAGAAAGCCCATCGAGCAATCGAAGAAGGATACACAGTGTATTATGATTCTTGGTGGTGATCCATAATTTTGATTACGCAAATGGCCTGGGAGAGATCTCAGGCTTTTTTGTACCGATATATACTATGTCCGTAACATACTCTGCGTACGTGAGCGTATTAACAATATAAAGAAGATGAAGATACAAATTGAATACACAATCACAGAAGACATGATAGAGAATGTCATTGTCTCTGCCCTAGAAGGTGGGTCCAATTATTGGTACTTTGTAGATGTCGAAGACTTTGAGCAAGATCTTCCACCAAAGAATGGTAAAGCTCTTACAGAAAGAATCTCTGAAGCTGTATTTAAAAACCCTTCGTTTAAAATGCCTGTCTATGATGTAGAGGACGAGGAGGATGTACTTGGATACCTCTCACAAAAGAATCTTCGTAGAGGGATGGAGCTTTGTGCTAAGGATTACCCAGAGGTTTTCAAAAGACTCATTAATGATGAAATAGATGCTGGGGATGCTGATGTCATCTTCCAGTTAACTGTGATGGGAGAAATAACTTTTGGATAATGGATAACTTAAAGTCATACGAACAACTTAACGAATCTTACTACGACGAGAATCGTTTGTATAACCGGGATTCAATTGTGAGGAGGTTAGAGAAAGCCCCTTCTTACATGAGATCTTACATCAAAAAACTCCCCGAGATTCGCTGTACAGATGCTGGAGGAAATCCGAGGATCTGTACCCAGATTCCTCAAGTGGTCTACCAATACCTATTTGGAAGTTTCTAATTTTTATCCGCAAATATTTTTAGTTCTCGAGGTTAAGCCTTATATTAGCTGTGTTATCAAACAAACAACACAGTATGTCAATCCAACAACAACTTCAGAATTTCAAGGGATCACAAATCATTGGTCTCGACACCGTAACAGAAGTTAAACTTCTTGGCGGTGTGAAAAACCCAATGCAGGGTAAGATCACCAAAATGACCGAAGGGTCTAAAGTAATGGTATTCACTTCATCTAAAGGTTTTAAAAACATGGTTAACCGCCGTTTGAAAGTTCAAGCAGCTGGAGAACTCACAACCATCGAACTTTTTGAAACGATTGCTAAAGGGGAATTCCAGCCAGGACCAAGACAATGGGGTAAGCGAATCGATGGAACTCCTTTCGTTGAACACAAAGGAAAAACCTATTTAGAATGTATTTTCCTAAAACCCGGTAAATCAACCTACTACCTAGATGGCCAGGTGATTGAAAAGAAAGACATTATTGGTCTCCCAGAGAAAAAAGAAGGGGACCAAGGAGGTTTAAAAGATAAAGTAATTATTCGTACATTTGCGTTAGACTCTATCATGAGAGTCAGAAAGTCCGGTCAAGAAATTGCCGGACCAGCCATATCCTGATTCCCCCTAGGAAAAAAAGACCCCAGATAAAATCTGGGGTTTTTTGTGTTCCCATTTTTTCTTAGCGCTAAGGTTCTCTATATTAGCTTAGTAATCAAACAAAGATCTATTATGGACAAGGAACAACTTATTCAGGCAATTATCCACAACGCCCAAGCAACCCTTAGCTTTGCAAAGGAAAGCGATGACCAGGATTTGGAATGTATTGCCCACGCAACACTAATTGCCGTTACCGCGGTTGGTCATAACCACGGAGATGAACTCCTCGGAATTTTGGCAGCATTTGTAGCCTTCCAACTTTCAAAAGAAGAAATGAAAAAGGAGGAGACCGAGAACGAACTTGAGGACATTCTAAAGAATGCAGGAATTGAAATCCCCAAATAATTCCACGAAATTCCCAGAAATTTTATCTGGGAATTTTTTTTATTGAGAAACTATGTTTAATTTAGCCCAGCAATTCAAAATATGAATGCAATAATTAGAGATCCAAAAACTGGAAGATTCATGAGTAAATCAAAGAAAAACGAAGCTATTGCTTCACTAGGAAAGAAAACCTTAAAGGTTAAAACAGACAAGCATTTGCAAGTCTACAGTAAGAAAACAATTGAGGAAACTACCTCATCTCGTATGCGCCCCGGTGCAGAAGTTATCCTTGACTTCTTGGAAGCAACTGCTCCAAATGGAGAACAAATTGTTCGTGTACGTAAAGACGGTTCAACCCGTACTTTCTACACAACAGATAAGCTCGTACAAGAGGTTATCGACTAATTAAGTCTCACTCCCTTAACACGGAAAAGACGTTCTTCGGAACGTCTTTTTTTTAGTTCCCATTTTTTATTAGCGAAATGACCTACTATATTTGTAGTACAATAAAGGTAGAAAGCCATGATGCACGAACTAAAAGAGATGGTTAAGTTTTTTAAAGAAGACCCAAAAGAAGCAATTGGAAGTGTAGTTGTACTACTTCTTTTGTTTGGACTCTTTTATGTTTCCATTTGGCTTGAAGCCATAATTTCAGGAAGAGTATGAAAAGGATTATACAAGTAGCAGAAGTAATTGATAACTATGGTGAGATAAATTATGATACCTCATCAAAAGGAATCAAGAAAACCCTCCAGGACCCGGAGTGCTGGACGGATGACATCTCATTTACATATGAGATGAACGGAGAGCGAGGAGTTTGTTCAATCGATGACCTTATAGGACAAGAAGTAATTGTCGGTAATGAAGTCATCTTAGTACAAGAGTAAAATGTTTGACAAGGAACTTACAGAACTTACCGATGATCTTCGTGGTCTTGGGTTTGAGAAGCCAAACTGTTATAAATGTAAATTCAGACAGGAGCTTGGTTGGTCTGCACATTCCCAGTGTTCAGCACTGAAGACTATTAAAGGAATAAGTAACCTCAACCCAGAAACTGTGAATCTACTAATAACTGCGGGGAAGATTAGTGTACCTGGTGTTAAGTTCCATCAACACGGTGTAAATAACGGTTGGGCTAATTGGCCAAGCAACTTCGACCCCACTTGGTTAGAAGAATGTAGGTTTTATGAATCAAAGGACTAAAACTCGACGTAGTTTAATGTTTTTTAAAAAAAATTAAACAAAACGTGTTAAAAACTGTGTTAATAATTTTCATACCTCAGGGTTAAGTCTTATATTTGAGGTATAGAAACTAACTATAAAGAATATGTCTAATAAGCAATCTTTTCTTTGGGACCGCATTCTGGAACTATCCTCAGCTCTAAAAGATTCTAAAGATGCCTTAGAAAAATGGGAGAAGCAAATGCTTCTGAAAGTTCTTCTTCGACAACTTAAAGATGATATGAGTGATGTAGCTTTTAAGAATCTCTTAACCGAGAATCGTGCTAAACTGGCAACCTCATAAAGGTTAGGAAGGTTAATTATTATTATGTCGGCCAAGGGTAACCTTGGCCTTTTTTGTGGCCGAAGGAATATATAAGTAAATTTATACCTAACTATGGGACACTTAAAAAAATTCCACGAGTTTCAACGATCAGGAGCGAGCGAAATCAATGAGGAAAATGACATGGATCTACTCAGAGATTTGGAGGACATTGGAATGAATGATAAGACCTACACCAAAGAAATGCTCAAGGATGCTATGGATGGTGTGGACTTTGCAGACTATCTAAGACTTGAAGCAGGTGATGAATTTGAATTTAACATGGATCAAGCATCCTCAGATGCTACTATTAAAGCATATTTCATAGGTGGTATAATGGGTACATGGGATACCTCATCTCTATGGAACGAGATTGAATCCAAGATAAGTGACATCAACCTTCGAGACTATGAAGAAGATGGAGAAGAGAGATATGAAATGGATGAGGTGGAAGCTGCATTTGATTCGGTTAATTGGGATAGACAAGCAAGTTCAGCAGAAGACAATGCACTAGATGATGTTGAGGTAGAAGTTGATGCATCTACTAGAGATAACGAAGTTGAAATAGAAGCGGAAGCATCTATTGATAATGATTATGTTTCAGACTATATAGATCAAGACGATATTATACAGGACATTCTCGACAATCTATAACTCTACGAGAAACTACTGTAGAAACACATCGAAAGTGCGTGGAGTTTTTCTTCGCACTTTTTTCTTGTGCTCAGTTTTTTTATTCGATCCCTTTACCTATATTAGCTAAGTAATCAAAAAACAACAACAATTATGAGTACACGTTCACGTATCGGAATCTCTCAAGAAGATGGTTCAGTCAAGTCAATCTACTGTCACTACGACGGTTACCCAGAAGGAGTTGGTCAAACTCTTATGCAAAATTACACATCCCCTGTTGAGGTCATGGAACTTATCAACAAAGGCGATTTAAGTTCACTTCATTCACAAGAGCATTATGCTGACCGGGGAGAAACCGATGTTGATGCAGTAGTTACCCCCGAAAATGAATATGTCAGTTACACCGGTGAATGCTGGGGTGAATATGCTTATCTTTATAAAGATGGGGAATGGTTAGTCCAAATGGTTCATCAAGATGATAACTTTGGGTTTAGCAAACAATTTACCCCAGTACAATCAGCCATTAGTGAATATCAAAAAGAAGTATACTAGTCATGGGAAGATATTATCACGGAGACATTGAAGGGAAGTTTTGGTTTGCTGTTCAGGATAGCCGGGACGCTTCCCACTTCGGAGGTCAAGAATCTCCAATAGTAGACGAGGAAAGTGATGAGGCAGTTGGGTCTCATTACATCTTCACCAAAGAAGATCTCCCCGACATTCAGGATGCCTTAGACAGGTGTCTTGCGGGATTGGGAGACAACAAAGAAAAGCTCGACGACTTCTTTGACAACTGCACTTCCTATACTGACGACCAAGTTGCAAAGCATTTAGAAATTGAGGGTGAAGAAAGGCAAGTTAAAATGCTTACACTTGCTATGCTAATGCTCTATGCTCGATTAGGTTTGGGTGAAAAGATTAAAGCATGTGTAGAAAAGAATGGTCAATGTGAGTTTGAAGCAGATTACTATTGATTATGGCAATATACGTTACAACACAAAAACCCCAATCTCTCGATCTTCCAGAGATTGAAGATAGAGACCAATTTGTTCGTCTTGCTTCAGCATTGCTGAAATCAAGATATAAGTTTAAACCTCAGCGAGTAGCAATCGCTGCCAAAATGTACATCCAATGGCTGGAGAGAAAAAAGCACTAACCAAAGATGAGAAGGCAGATATTCTATGGAAATTAGAATATGTCATGAACTCTACTAAAACTTACGGATTAGACGATACGTTTGATCGCTCCTTCTACGCTATGCACCTAAAAGATGCATTAGCTATAATGGAGGGGGAACAAAAATAACCGGGTCTTGACTAGGGGACTTAGCCCCCTCCCGTGTTGTTGTTTGATTACACCGGTGGATTCGCTAAGTGGATCCACCATTTTTTTGTGTTTTCTTTTTTTATCCCCGAGGATGAGGTCTATATTAGTTGAGTAATAAAACAACAACCATTATGAAAAAAACTATTTTCTTACTTATCTCTGTCCTAAGTTTAGGGACGATCAAAGCACAAACCTCCAATGATACTCTCATGATTGATGGTGAAATTATTGGAACCCTTAATCAAGTCAAAACCGACCAAAATCAAGAAGGACAATCAGTATTAACCTTTGATGTAAGTTTGTATAGGGATGTTACAAAGAAAGAGGAAAAACTAATTATGATGAAATATAACCCAGGAGGTTCTTTGAATCGTAATGTCGATCTTTCCTACAACTACAACCATTCATCAAATCAAGCATTAGCAGGGCATCTACTTTACGATGCTGGGAAATTAAAAACCCAATCCAATAACATGTATTTAACAGCTGGTCTAGTTGCATTAACAGGAAGTATGGTTACCAATTATATGGTTAAACAGGGAAATGTAAGTACACTTGTTCCAAGGATTACCTTATCAACAACTACAATCATATCAATTGTAGGATTAGTAAAAGATTACAAGGCTAATCGCAAAATAAGGGAAGCTGGGGTTCTTTTACAAAAAAAGTAATCTAAAAAACAAAAACCGGGGATATTAATTCTCGGTTTTTTTGTGCGCTAAGTTTTTTTATATTTAAAGTATGACAAAGGAAAAAACAAAAGGGTGCGACCATAAAGAAACCTACGTAGCAGTTAGACACGTATCGGGAATGCAACTGGTTAAATGTAAAAAGTGTAAAGCAACATTATGAAATATCTAAAAGGGAAAAGAGTTCGAATGATTCATATGGAGGATGTGGATCCAATCCAAGCAGGTCAATGCGGTGTAGTAGAATTCGTCGACGACCTCAACCAATTACACGTGAAGTGGGATGATGGAAGAACCTTAGCAATCATTCCCGAGAAAGATCAGTTTGAAATCTTAGACCCTTATGAAGTCCCGGAAGATCTGGATACCATTGTAGATCTTTTCGAGGGGATTTCAATGAATTAATATGGAAGGGAAAAAGAAATATCTCTGTAAAGAACATGGTGAATTCTTCATCATCTATGCAGTTTCGATGGAGGATGCAAAAGACAAAGCAGCCCTTTGGGGAGCTGAGGTAATAAAAGAGTTACCCAAAGATCAATAGGGTAGTATGTTCGTAAGATACTCCCGCATACGTGCGCATTTCATTTTTTAGATTCGTAGTACTTACTTATATTAGCTACAAATCAAACAACATGGAATCAGAAGATCAAATCTTTTTCGAACAGAATGGCTATAACCAACAATCAGTTATCCGCCATTTTATTTTAGAATTTGCACAGAAATACCCTTACATAAATGTAATGGGTGTTCCTCAACAGACCATCAAGGAATTCCTCTACCAACCCCATGTGGTTAAAGCAGGAACCGAGAAGAAGATGGATCTGTTACAAGACTACCTTGTTTCACAAGGTTTGTGTGAGGTTACCCCTTAGTGGGTAACTTTGTTGTTGAGTGGGTTGCTCCTTTTTTTTCTTTTTGGTTTAGGGAGTAACTTAGATTCCGTTTTTCGAAGGCGGAATCTGCTTTTGGGAAAGTATAATAATCTCCGATGTCTTGGGGATTGAAGAGTAACCTGCCTCTCGAGGTCAAACCTGCCTTTCCCAGCCCTTACTCGGGTTCATTTGCATCAGCTAAGGTTACTAAAGACACTACTAAGCCTGACTAAACTCCGTCCGAGACCTGTTGGGCTTTTTAGTGCAATACGTTTTTTATCTTCGAGGATAAGCCTTATGTTTGCTTAGTAATCAAACAAAAACAATTATGGGATTTTTCAGTTGGAAAACACAGGACACCGATCGGAGCATTGCTAATGCTTACTCCTCAAACAAGACCTTCACCGTTTACATGAAGGACAACGAGGGAAACGTTTGGAAGGAAGAAGCTTACGAAGGATATGGTGAATTTGGAGGTAAGGACTTCTACGAACTGCTTGCAGAAATGAATGGGGTTGAGAATGGTGACCGAACGGATGGGATTGACCTGTACTTCAGTGGTGAACCTTTTATTGCACCGAACTTGGTGGAGGATCCTGAAACCCCATGGGTTGATAAAGCACCAGAAGATTGTGAATTTCAAGGATACTTTTATTAATCATGAAAAGAACCATTTATACAATACTTGAGATCAACCCCGATGGGGATATGTACTCAGTCCACGAAAACCTACAGTCAGCCGAGATGGCTTTTGAAGGGATTATGTCCAATGGGTATAAACCAGATGCCCTCTATGTGTTAGAGGTAGAATTTGGCAAGGAGTTCGGTTTTGGAGCTTATAACGAATTCTACGGTGTGGAAAAAGTGCATAGGGCATGGGATGAAACAATGGTCGAATAATTCAATTCCCATTTTTTCTCAACGGCCCAGTTACCTATATTAGCTATGTAATCAAATAAAAAACACATGGCAAAATTAAAAGTCGGGGACACGGTCCTCTGGAGAGGCGGGTTCGGATCAGATGCACCCAAGAAGGCGATCGTTGAAGGTATTGAAATCACCAACGGTGGAAAATACGGGGATCCGGTTGATGAGGTGGATTGGACAAAAGTTTATGACCGCAATGTGACGGTCGACCTCAACAACGGACACTGGGCTTACGCAAGCCAGATCAAAAGGGTTATCCAATGAAGATAGACAAGGTCAGAGACCTTTTGGCAAAAGAAGGCATCAAAGAGGGAGTGGATTATATCTTCTCCCTCCAAGGTCCAACCATCATCACTACGGTGAAGGGTCAGACCAAATTTAAATTCCTCCGGGAATCAGCTAAAGAAGAAATCGAATCCATTGGGGTTAGAATGATGATATAGATTTGTTTGATTGATTGTGTGAGTGGAGGCTTGGATTTGTCCAGGCCTTCATTTTTTTATCCCAGGGGTTAAACCTATATTAGCTCTGTAATCAAATAAACATCATCATGATACACGCAACAGTTTTCGAAGACTTCATTTCCATCTGTGTGACCAACCGGGTTTACAAGATCGGTCGACAGATGAATCCTAAATATGGTAAAGATGGGATGGATGGTCATGACATGAGGGATTTCCTTGAATCGATTGTTTCTGACTCCCTTTTAGATCAAGTCCGGATGGATCCGGAATCAGGTGGGTTTTACTGCTACTTCAATTTGGAGAAAGAGCGTGAGATCACCCGAGATGATATCTATAAACTCAGAATCTGGATGAATGCAGTTCAGGGAGATATTATGTTGGCTTACACTAACTTCATCACCAAGTCATTACAAAAAGAAACCCCGGAGGTGGAGTTCACGGATGAAGCCCAACACCTAAATGATATAGTCCGTATTAAATCCTTAGGGAATTTGGAATTCTAATAGATAAACAACTTTTAAAGCCCTAGAATAAAATTCTAGGGTTTTTTGTGTTCCCATTTTTTATCCCCGGGGTTAAGCCCTATTATTGAGGTAAGGAGGAACAAATAATGAATAATGAATTAACTAAAAAACAAATTAAATTCTTAAAAAGGTACACAAAAGGGAAATGGAATTACGACCCAACAACTTGTCTTGTAGATGTAGACGGAGATTTTGATTTCAATCACGACCATTGCTACTACGGTGTAAAAAATGCATATAGAAAGTATAAATGGTATTTTCTTAAAGAGGAAAGAATTGGAAAGCTTATTGAAAAGCTTAGAGTTGATAATCTATTTGGTATTAAGTTCGGTAAGGTAAGTGGTAATTTCAATTGCTCGTATAACAACCTTACATCACTTGGAGGAGCACCACAAGAGGTTGGTGGTAATTTCGATTGCAGGTATAACTACCTTACATCACTTGAAGGAGCACCACAAAAGGTTGGTGGTAATTTCTATTGCTCTGGAAACAACCTTACATCACTTGAAGGAGCACCGCAAGAGGTTGGTGGGGATTTCGATTGCTCGTATAGTATAGGACTTATATCTCTTATTAGTGGGGATTTCAGTTGCCGTGTCAACACCCTTACCTCCCTTAAAGGAGCACCACAAAAGGTGGGTGGGGGGTTCGATTGTTCTGGAAACAACCTTACATCACTTGAAGGATCACCACAAAAGGTGGGTGGGAATTTCAAGTGCTATATTAACAACCTTACATCTCTTAAAGGAGCACCACAGGAGGTTGGTGGCAATTTCGACTGTCATACGAACAACCTTACATCTCTTAAAGGAGCACCACAAGAGGTTGGTGGTAATTTCGATTGCTGGTACAACAAACTTACCAACCTTAAGGGAGCACCAAAAAAGGTTGGTGGAGGTTTCGATTGTAGGGGAAACGAACTTGAATCTCTAGAGGGTGCACCGAAAAAGGTTAGGGAACTAAAATGTTATACTTTAGTATTTCATAGAAATGAGTGGAATGTTAGAGGTTGGATAAAGAGGTATAATAAAATATCGGAAAAAAGAAAGCCACTTATCCTTCCACTTATTTATTCGAATATTAAATGTCTTAATGAAGAAATACAAAAAGATCCTGTAAGTATGATGATGGTGCTTAAAAAATGTTGGAACGATGAGAGCTTTAAAAAGATTAAAGATAAGTTGGTTTGGACTAATGAAGGATTGGTTAAGATTTTTAATGAAGGAGATCAAGTTGTTAAGCAGCTTGTTTATCATATGATTGATCATCCCAATCCAAATGTTATGTAGTACCAATTTTTATTATTGAGGTTTAACCCTAGAATAAAATTCTAGGGTTTTTTGTGTTCCCATTTTTTATCCCCGGGGTTAAGCTTTATCTTTATAAAGTCAAACAACAAGACGGGCCTGGACTCAACAGTTCGGAAGAGTAGACTCCACCCTGCGCTTTTAAAAAAAAGAAGGGCCTACCACGAAGAACCCTGTCGGAGCGATCGTTGGTTTTGGTGGAAATAAAAAAGTTAGTAATTATCCCCGTTTTATTTTTTATCCTCGGGGGTTATGCCTATATTAGCTAAGTAATCAAACAACAATCATCATGATCAGATCAAACGTAAACCCACTAACCTTCCCTCAGCTCTTCACCGCTGGTCGTGCGGTACTCACCTTCCACAACCCAGAGACCGACAACCACGTCACCATCAAGGTGAAGCAATGGAAGAAGCGCAACGAAGAGGGTAAGCTCGAGAAATTACCCAAGTTCACCATCTCTATTTCACTCTTGGGTGATAGGGAGCAAGGCATGCTCCTCGGAGGTTACTTCTTCCAGGACGAGAACAAATTCCGCCTCGGTAAGGGTGTGGATGCCACCAGCCAACTTGGCAAGATGATGAAGTTCATCGCTGGTGTTTATGCCAACCCAATGGCACTACGCCAAAAGGGAGTTAATCTCCTCCACGAAGGTAAGTGTTGCCGATGTGCACTTCCACTCACCAACCCTCAATCGATCGAGAGAGGACTCGGAGACGATTGCTACGCCTACACCTACGGGACGAAGTCAGAAGCAAAGAAAAAGAAGTTGGGCCTAGCCTAACTTCTTTCTCCACATTCATTTTTTATCCTCGAGGAAAGACCTTACGTTTGCACTATCATTACATAAATCAAATAGCATGGCAAGACAAAAATCAACCGGTATCAGAAAGCCCATGTCTGAAGAGACAAGGGAAAAGATTGCAGCAGCAGTCAGAGCAAAGGCTCGCCAAAAACGCATTGAAGCGGGACTTCCCGCAGATGGTGTAACCCCAATGATTCCTGACCGCTCTCGAGAACTAGAATTGGTACAAATGAAGCACCAAGAGTTCGACCCCGAACTTTTCGTACCAATGCCCACTGGTCGTGCCATTGACCAGCTCTTTACTCTCGAGGGGGGTCTTCCTAAAGCTACCAACTATATGGTGGTGGGAGATCCAGGTGTTGGGAAATCAACGGTTACACTTGACATTATATCAGACCTCATCAAAGCCGGATACAAATGCCTATTCATCTCGGCGGAAATGACACGCATTGATCTTTATAAGTATGTGCAACGCTACCCGAAGTTTGGCGATATCGATATCCTCTTCCTAGGTGAGTACATCGACGACAACCCAAAGCTCGTCATTGAAGAAGCACTCGCACCGGGATATGATGTGGTACTCATCGATTCATTTGTTGAGGTGCAAGAAGCGGTCAAAGAGGTCAACCGGCTGACCACCTCTGGTTCGGAGAAATGGTTGATCGACCAAATGATCCGCAACAACCTTGCCAACAACACGGCCAAGAAGCACACCACATTTCTAGCGATCCAGCAAGTGACCAAGGGTGGAGTTTTTGTCGGGTCCAACAAACTCAAGCACAACACCACCGGGATGATGGAGATACGATATGAAGATGAGGTGTCCGGCACCGCCTATGTGATGTTTACCAAAAATCGTCGAGGTCCGGTCAATCGCAAGATGTACTTCTCCCTAAAAGAAACGGAGAACGTGAAGTACGACCAAAAGAGATTTTCCATCGACGAGGGAGCCCGTGAAACTTACGAAGAAGAGCGCAAGCAGATCGAAGCAGAGGATGATGCCTTCGACAAGCTTCTAGGCACGGGCCAGTTAGATGTACAAATGAGTTCCAACGAGAATCCATTTGCAGGATAGGAGAACACCGGCGGGAGAGGCCTTTTTGATACCAGTTGAGCCAAACCCGCCGCCCTCCATTTCATTTTTTTAGTACAACTGGTTTCCTTATATTGTAGACAAGTAATCAAACAGCATATAGATCATGACCATTAAAGAACGCATCGAGACAACAGTAGGAAATATGGAAGTGCAACAAGGCATTGCCATGTGGGATGACATCGAGAAGGTAGAACACCTACTTGCCCTACTCATTCAAGGAAAGGGACTTGAGGACGAGTTTGCATTTGTCCCCGACCACTTCTCTGTCATCCAAGAGCACTTCAAGAAGATTCAGAATTCATAATCAATCAAATAGCAACATGCCAAAATTTAACACACTTTCCCATGAGGAATTTACTAGGAAAAAGAAACAAGCCATCGACTTTCAGCCTATACGAAAAGAGATCGCTATGCAGGACATCGACATTGTATCAGACCAACTACTCCGTGTCAATGGTCACATGGTACCAATGTCCAACGATGCTTTCAAACAGTTCGGCAAGATCGTAGGTTTACCAGTTCAGTTTGACAAGAACTTCACCGACAAGTTTGGTACCAAGGCAAGACAGAAGCTTGTCTCTCGACTTAAGTCTGCTACTGCAGCCCAAGGGAAGCATTCAGTATCCCTCGTGCTTTCACCTGCAGATAAGAAGATTGTTGGGGTGAACAAAGATCCGAAGGACATCATCTCCAACACTGCCTTTATGAAAACTACTGAGCAGCTCATTGATAAGTACAACCTGGAAGTGAACGACTTCACCTCCAACTCCGATGGATCTATCACCATCAATACCTCTTCGCCGAAGAACCACTGGGGCATTAAAGGCCTCAACGACGAAGACTTCTTTGGAGGAGTAACTTTCTCCAACAACCCTGAGGATGGCTTTCAGATCTCTCCTTTCCTACATCGACTGATTTGTGCCAACGGTATGATCGGGAAATCTTTTCAAGAGAATCTGAAAGTCAACTCGTTTGACACCCATCACATGGAGCATCTCTTCCAACAGATTAACCATCTGGCAGAACGAGGTTTCAGACCGGAAAAGTTCGAGGACCAAGTAAGACAAGCTATCAACACTCCAGCTTCACTATTTGAAATGGAACAAGCTCACAACTCTATTAGAGACTTCTCCATCAACAATCAGAAAGCCCTAGAGGAATGGATACCTTACAACTCAACTCGTTTGAAGTACCACGACTTTGGGACTGATACTATTACTATGAGCAAGGAGAGAAAGAAGAACGCCAAGACAGGCACTTCGGTTTGGGAGGTCATTAATGGACTTACCCACTTTGCAACCCACGACAACGGTATCCGAGTCGATGAGAGTTCAAGACGGAACATTCAGGTCTTAGCAGGACAGCTACTTGCCAAGCCATCTTACGACATGCAGAACATGGTTGCTTCGCCATTCTAAGGAAGCGTTTGATTACATGTTTAGATACCGAGGTTATTAGTTTAGCCTCGGTATCTTTTTTTCCTACCGGGGATAAGCCCTATATTAGCTCTGTAATCAAACTAAGACCATGATAGGATTTACTTATACCAAAGAGGAGCTCGTAGAGGAGTATGACATGTCTGTGGATGCAGCCGGAGCTTTCCTCGAACTGCAAGAAGCAGGCTGCCCAGTGAAAACCTGGGAGGCTGGAGACCGTGGACACTTCTGGATAGATGCAGAGGAACCAGAGGCTGAGGGATGGTTGGACTATTGGAACATGACCCTCATGTGTGGGTCAGACCGTCTGAATCAAATCCTCGAGGGAGCTGGTCTTTACTTTGAATGGTACAACCCTGCCTATGCCTGTGTCTATGACGCATAAACTCCACGGAGAAATACTGTGAACAGCCTCGGTTTTTATCGGGGCTTTTTTGTGGACCGAAACCTCCACGGTAAAATTGCGTATTCTAGCATCGGTTTCACGTGGAGTTATTAGGGATGTTCATACAGACCTGAATTACCAACCCCCACAGGGTTCTATGGTAAAACTGTAGTAACTTAGGGAATAAGGTGTGGGAATTTGGTCCCCCTTATACCCCTGGAGGGGGGTAAAAATAGGGTCTTTTCTAGGGGGGTTCAAGGCCCCCTCGTATATAAGGTCTTATTTAGGGGTCCCATATGCTTAGCAACCCGAATTAGGGGACCCCAAATGTAGAAAGCTGAGGGGGCCCTCACGTATAAGGGTATATGCCGGGGTGCAAACGCTTTGGCTCGGCTAGAAGTGTCTCAGTCTCTCTTTTCTTTATAGTGATAGAAGATAATGGTATCTCCGACAGACCTTTGGGTGTGTGAGATCGACCAGTGTCCATTTGCTCTGAAGTGCCAAATGGTTTTAGTAAAGAGTGGTGGTGTTCCAGTTTGTTTCTGTTCAGTCCAGACTGAGTCAATCACAGCGGCTTGAGTGACTATATGGCTAGGTGTCCGATTGCAAGATCCAAGCAGTAGGACTAAGAGTGCAAGAGCTATTCGGTTCATGGATATCTGTATAGTCCTTTGGGTGAGATGTTTCTCTCTTGGACGATCAGTTCCCATGTCCTGTAGGTCATGAGATGTCCAGGTTGCCCGACTAGGGCTTGGAAGGTGCCAGTGGCAGTTACATCGTAAGTCTTTGGATCAACAGTAACCCAAGGGAATTCATTCTGTAGCATGTCTTGTTTTATGGATGGAGTTGTGTTCCGTTCATGTGAAGTCTTAGATGCCTAAGTCTTTCGGAGTGTACTTGGTGAGTAATGGATGCCCAAAAGTATTAAAGGCTTCATCTGCATCAAGGAAGTGCTTATAGGCAAGATCTACGAAGTCTTTGGCATTAATGACGTACTCATCTGCTATAGAGATAAACTCTTCTGTGATGTCCTTGCCTTTAAAAGGACCATAGTACCCAGAGTCTGAGATATACCCCTGTTCAAATAAGAAGACTGTGAGATCTACAAATTCCTTCATCTGCATGTCTTTGACTTCTGGTAGCACTTTGTGCTTCTGTTGGTTATAGCTCACAGAAGCAATAGTGGACTTAGGGGAATCTATGAAAGCGGCTAGAAGCTCCATGCATCTGATCTCTGTTCTAGCCTTTACTAAGAAAGCTACTGGACGACCACCTGAGGTGCCTAAGAACATAAACCCAATAGAAGTGTCATAGCCTATAGTAGAAAGGTCTTTCAAGAGATCTTCGTCTTCTCCTAGTACGGGTGTGTTGTCATGACCACACTTGTGACAGATAAACACATCGTCTCCACCCTCTTGTAGTTTCCAAGTCCATCCACAACTTGTGCAGTTGACTACATTAGGATCAAAGCCCTCATGCAAGAAATCATTGTAAGTGTGAATGTTATTCATAGTCACCTATATATCAAATCTATGGGTGTAGACTTGGAAGGCGGCGGGTCTGCGCAATTGGACCCAAAAAACCCCCTAGCTTTGAGGGCCGGGGGATCTAACCCCAAACTTTAGGCTCCCGGGCACCGCGCAAGCTAAAGATGACAAAGAATGACTCAAAGCGCGCAGCTTCTAAGAAGACAGAGAGGGCAGAGAAAGATAACAAGCCCATTGCTTAGATATATAAGTGACAAATAAGGCACTGATCATATGAACAAGCTTTTCTCCTTCACGGACTTTGCTAATGCACTAAATGAAAACGTCATAGAGATTGACAGCACGATTCAAACCTCTCGTCCAGCGTCTCTCATTTACACTCTCATTAAGGATAAATTTGGGGCACAGGAAAACATTGATGACTTCTTGCTGACCAGGAATAGAGCAGTGATTGAAGACTCTATGAAAGAAATAGGCATAGGAAATAAAGACATCCCGAGAGACAAGGTAAACGACATTAGGAAAAAAGGTGGAGGCAAGATCTACCTCAACAACGTCATGCCTTATTATGATGCCAAGACCAAAACCATGGTCAACTTCTTGTACAGCAAAAAATCTGACGAGATGGCAAAGCTTGTGAATGATAAGATGGATAAGGTCAATGCCATTATTGAGTCTTACAAGAAAAACGGGAAATTGTCCATGGGAGTAAAGGATGGACTTGCACTCACCAAAGAGATACTTGACAAGATCGATTTCTCAGACCTGAAGCCTTACACTAGAGCTGCTGGACTTAAGGATAATGAGGTGAAAGACATTATCTATAATACGGTAAAGGAGAAAAATGGCACCGCTGTTGGCCTGGTCGTGAAAGGGGCACTAAATTTCCTTAATTTCTAATATGGAAAATCTAAGACAATTCGAATCATTCCAGTCTGGGAATAATCCGGAAGAGGTAAACGAAGCTCTCAAGATGATGATTAGCCCGCTCATGACCCGTATCATGGGTAGCATTGGTTTCAATTCAGATCCAAAGCTTAAACAAGAACTTAGGGAGGAGATCCAAAGGGCTGTGGAAGAGGTGCTTAGAAAGCACGACGTCATAGTAGAATAAGATGCTAAGCATCAAATAGAGAAGGTCTCTCTGCTGAGTCCTTTCTCCAAATCCAACAACTTCCTATAGATGCAATCTGACCCGGGGCACCGATCTCCCTGAAAAAATCCTGTACCGCATCACTTACTTCATGGAACCAGTAGTCGTGTCCTGCGATGACACCTCCTGGCTTCACCTTCTGGTACCATGACCGAAGATCCTCTGTGACTGCATTATAGCTGTGATCCCCATCAATAAAGACAAAGTCTAAACTCTCATCAGCATAGATGGTGGAAGCTTCTTTGGATTCCAAACGGATTGCCCGGTGCTGCAAACCTTCTACCTTGCCTATGTTATTCAAAAAGGTGATGTAAGCTTTTCTATCTGGCACCTTGTCTGCATATTGTGCATCCTCATCATATTTGAACCAAGGGTCGATGAAGTCTACCGAGATGTTTTTACCGGAGTTTACAATCTCAACTCCTAAAAAGCAGGAGGATCTGCCCAATAGAGAACCCACCTCCACAAATTTAGCATCCGGTGCTGCCTCTTGTACCATCTGAGAATAGAGGTCTGCAAAATCAAAGTAGTCTGGTAGTATTTCTTGGTAGAAGTGGTTCATATATCTTAAGTGCAATTCTTCTAAGCTTTTACCCAAAATCTGGGAAGAAGTTTCTCCAGGAACAAAGGGCTAAATGATGTATATAAGAAAAGTCATTCGAGAAATATGCAAGAACACTTCGAAAACTTATTTGCTACCGGAACTCCAGAGAAGACACTCAGGGACTTTGATAAAATCTACAGCAGGGAACTATGGGGCTGGGAAGGTAATGGTAGTGGTACTGGTTCCATGATGCACACCACGGTTGCTGTGAGAGACCTATTTGAAATACTTATTGTTGAGCAGGGGGTGAGAACCATAGTGGATGTGTCAGTAGGAGGTATGGAGTGGTGGCCGGAGGTGCTAGATAAGCACCCAGAGGTTAAGTTCTATGGCTATGATATTTCAGCGATCAAGACTGCAGAAAATAGGGAAAGGTTTAAAGACAGAAAAAACTGGGAGTTTTATCAAGGGGATCTAATTGAAACCACATATCCTCCTTGTGATCTGATTATCTGCAGACACACTCTCAATCACCTGCTGGCTATTGATGTGATTAGATCTTTGATCAATCTCAAGACTTCTGATGCTAAATTGCTGGCCATTACCCAACATGAGATGGATGAGCTCTTCAACGAAGTGCCTATTACAGAAGATACCCCAGGATGTATAGACTACAGACCCATTGACTTAAAGAAGTCTCCTCTCAACATGCCTGATCCGTGGATGGAGATTGACGATGCTGATGCTGAGGATGTCCAAAAGGAGTGGTTGAGGAAGTTATCCGTTTGGATGCTAGAAGATTTAAATTATTAGAATGAGAGCACAAGAATTGGTCAATGGAGTGATTGAAGCTCACTTAGCCCGTAGGATACAAATTCTCCATATTGAAGAGGAGATTACATTTATAGCAAATTTACTTGCTGGACTTAATCCGGAAAATTATTTAGAAATTGGTTATCACGAGGGTGGAGCATTTGCTATTCTTTCTAAACTATGTAGTGGAAAAAAATTAGTTATTGATATTAAAAGTCACTACTATCAAGGGCTTGATGAGCTGATGACCGGAGAGGAATAAGAGAGCATTTTGGCGGATTTGGTATTTGTAAACCTAATTAAGGAAAGATGTCAAGGAAAATAGGATTTTATGTAATTTCTTTTAACGCACCAAAACAGTTTGAGGCTCTCATAGAATCTATAATTGCATATGATCTCAATTTTCTAGTTTATACACACAAGTTTCTTCTTAACAACTCAACAGATCTAGACACTACACCCCAATATGAAAAAATATGTCAAGACCATAAATTTGAGCATATCAAAAAAGAAAATCTAGGTATAACCCGGGGAAGGAGATTTATTGCTCAACATGCAAAGGAGAATGGGCTAACTGGGTATTTTTTCTTTGAGGATGATATGCTCTTTCATGAAGAACAAGGAAGATGTAAAAATGGATTCCAAAGAAAAGCAAATAATCTTTTCTTCAATATCATCGAGGCTTCGGAGAAAGAATCCTTGGAGTATGTAAAATTAAGCTACACTGAGGTCCATTCACATAATGGAATACAATGGGCTTGGTATAATTTTAATGAGGAGGAGCAAGAAAAGATTTGGCCAGAGAAATATAAGGACCTAAAGCAAAGGGATATCAAATATCCAATTTATAAAGATTTGCCACTTACCAATTTTACAGGCCGGAGTTCATATAACGACCTAGAATATCTCTTAGGAGAAATATATTATTCGAACTGGCCACAATATATTACAGCAAGTGGGAATGAAAAGATATTTTTTGTCACAGCCGTCAAAAACTTGTCAGAAAATTTTTGGATGAAAACTGGATTTGAAAAATCCAAATCAGGTGAGCTAAAGTCTGCTGTTTTGCTTCTTTCCCCAATTAATCACAACAGGTTCCATGAATATAACCCATCTGAAAGGAAAGAATATTAAAATCCAGTATTATTGATATCCTTTCTTGTGCATCAGGTTTTGATATATAGATTAGAAATAATATTAAGTAGATATGAAAAATCTTAAAGAATATGAAAGCTACACTACCAACACTGAATCTAATGAGGGTGCTGTAAATGAGGCTTCAACTTCAAGCATCATGAGCGACTGCTACAAAAAAGTTTTGGGTGAAGATGCAATGTCTCAAGAAATGGCAGACAAGAGAGAACCAGCACACGAAATATTTATGGCAATCAAAGATCAAAGATCTAAGATGTCAGACACTGTTGGTCCATCTGACAGGGAGAAGAGAATTATGAAAGCCATGGAAGGTATCAAAACACAAGATCAGTTCAGAAAAACTTTTGAGCTACTACAGTGTATGATTACAACAGAGGCAAAAGGATCAAGCTCTTTCCTACCAGACTGGTTAAGAAGCAAGAAGAACTTCCTTGCAACTCCAAAGGAAACTTTGGATTGGTTAGATAAATTTATGTTTATCTCCTTTGGTGTACTTCCGGATTATCGTGAAGATGAAATGAGAATGAAATTCAAGAAGATCTCTGATAAATTCACATTGTAAAAAATACACACTTAATGTGACATAAGGCTATCTGAAAGGGTAGCCTTTATTGTGTTATCTGATATATAAATAAAAGATTTTAAGAAAAGTTTGCCATTTCCAATAAAATACAATACATCATCCGAAGCTAGATCAATTTCCAACGGGAATTGGCACGTGGGAACTGGTAGTGTAAGTAAGGGGCCAACAAGTACAACTGGATTTTATAATTCCTTAGACCCTCCAGCTGGAGGGTATTGTATTTACCAAAACAAAGCATCTGGTGGACCTTCAATTAATGTATGTAATAACGATTCTCAGCTTGTTTCCAAGATCAACGAGATCTCAGGAAATAGCTATACTCTAGTTTCAGAGGCACTTAATTACGCAGCTTCCACAGCAACTATTTTTGTGGATGATGGGCAAGCACCCCCTCCAATTATAGCAGACGGGCTGGATCTTTTATTAGATTCAAAGATGAAGCAATGCTATCCGGGTTCTGGGACAACCTTGTACGACTTAAGCGGTAATGGAAGAAGTTGTTCTCTTTCTGGTACTACTGTTAACTCTTCCAGGGAATTTGTTTTTGCAGGTCAAGGGGAAAGGGATGGCTCCCCTACTGGAGACTATATTAGTCTAGACACTGCTGCGACCACAACATCTCCAGCAACCAAAACCGACGGAGTTACCTACCAATGGTGGATGCGGTTTGATGCTAACCAGGCTAATGGTCATGGAATTTTTCACGGTAGTGGTACCATCAATCACTTAGAATGGAGAGGAAACAACACTAGTGGATATTGGAGAACCGAGGCGGTTACACAGAACGGATATTCATTTGGTGCTAGCAACACCTATGGTGGGGATGCTTTAAATACCTGGTTTAACATGGCTATAGTGTTTGCAAATGATGAGGCAGGTAGACCGGTGAGATGGTACCACAACGGATCTTTGTTCCATACTGGCAGTATGACAGGTGGAAATAATCCTTCAGGAGAATATTTTCAGCCTTCTAGTTTTGGTAGGGCTACTGGATCTGCAGCTTATTTATATGCTCAAAGCTTTTACGGAAGGCTGGGTATGTTAGCTATTTATGATAGGTCGCTAACGGCAGCAGAGATATTAGAAAACTATAACAACACAAATGGCAGATATTAACGCAACCCAATTTTCTAACAGTGACTTTACTAACCTTTCTTCGTATGTGATGTCCACTTTGGATAGTAATATATTTCCAATGGATTTGGATAATATGAGCCAAACTAGTAAATACCCAAACTCGTTGAAACTCGCTAACCTTATTGATTGCGATGAGGTTGGTGAAACCCTTTGTTCCGTAACAAGACAACTTATAGGTGAAATAGACTTTGCATATTCTTTGGACTCGACACTAGCAGCATACTATCCATCGGATGGATTCATTGACTGGCACACAAACTCAAACTTTGAGTTATATAATGCTATATGTACATTCTCTGAAAATGGCAACAGCTTCTTTGAATATGAAGATGGTGGGTCGGTTGTAAGAGTTACCGATCCCGTAGGTTGGTCGGTTAAGAAAAGTAAATGGGGAGAAGAAAATCCAATTAACCACAGAGGGGTTGCTAACGGAGATAGGAGGATAACACTTACTTTTTCTAGCAAGATAGAATCTGATGTGGATGCTTTTATATCTTATTTACTAAATACCTAAAAACATTTTTTCTTAGCGCTTTCTTTCCTTAGATTTGTATTATTAAAAATTTAAGAGAATGCAAAGGTACAAAAGAGGAAAGGAAATTCAAGATCATTCACTGAATGAAGTGTTTACCAGATACAAGGCTAAACAAGAAACCGAATTCGTAAAAACATTTTTTGGCAAGGACGAAGCCAATTCAATTTTAGAAACTTGTGGAATACCACAGGTTGAGGATTTTGCCCCAGAGGTAGAATATCCAGTTCATATCGGCTATTCAACAAAGAGGGCTGATATGGTTTTCGAAGGTCCAGACGACACTGTTTATTACTTTGAAGTAATGAGTCAGAGTTACGATGGAAGATGGGACGATGCACATCACCAACAATTTTACTTGAAAGCAACAAGACTCTCTCAGATGTATGAGAATGTATTTGCTTTTGCTGTGGCTTTCAAGGAATTTGAGCCAAAGTATTTGGACGAAATTTCCAAAATGGACAACTGGTACGCAATCCACTTACGTTTCAACGATCATGGATATTTTCCTGATGTATATGGGGCGGAACAAAAGAGACAGAAGCAGCAAGTTAAGAATCTGGAAAAAGAGGAGATTGGTCTTCAATTACTACAGATTGCGGCTGGATTCGGATGGAAAAACCGAGGAGATCGCCCGATTGCTTCAAACTATCTATTTGTTGGTAAAGGATACGGAGGTAAGAAATACCGCGGTATTGAATGGGTGGTTAGCTCCAGAAAAGATCGAATGGGTATTAAGCTAAATGGTGCTATGTACAAAGAAGAACCTTGGAGAGAGATCAATATGGATCCAGATGCTATCGTTAAAACTATAGAGACCAAAGTTCCAGGAGTTAAATTCTTCCCACAGTCTGAAAGAAGTAAAGAGGGAGACAGGGACCGTGCGTATTACTTCGAGTTTGATAAGTATAATCTAACAGATGAGAGTATTCAACAGATCAAAGAAGTCACAGAGGCCTTTGCTGAAATATTTAACCTCAGTGAGCTTCTTGCTATCCCAGGTAGCAAAAATAAGCCAGCTGTTGTACAAGACATAATTACACAAACCCTTGAAAGGGAAGAAGTATAATGAATGAACACGAAAATAAGAACGAAAGAAACACTATGGAAGATTTGAGCGATTCCGAGATCGCCATAGTTATGGAAAACGAAGCTGTTGGACCGAGAGTCATTAAAATGGATAGTGGATACAATCAATGGGCAGTTCATCCAGGAGGTAAATTCTCTCCAACGATGCCAACAGAGAAAAAAATTCCACCTGGATTTTATGAACTTGGTCAGGATAATCAGATTGGGTTTTACCTACAGAGGAAGAAAATAACCCTCGATGAGCTTTATCAGCTACCTTCCGATGAACTTCAGGATATGATTGAGGATATCGAGAAATTCTGGGACCGAAAAGAAAAATATAAGGAATATAATTTCGTTCATAAGAGGGGCATTCTTTTATACGGAGATCCAGGGAACGGTAAATCTGGTATCATACAACTTTGCACAAAATATCTCATTGAAGAAATGGAAGGTATTGTTATCAATCTTTCGACAGGAGATCACATCGATTGGTACCAACATCTAATAGGACCATTAAGAGAAATAGAACCAGATACACCTCTTATTGTAATACTAGAGGACATCGATGGTATTGCAGGTGAAGGTACCTGGTCAACTTCAATGTTATTAAATCTTTTGGACGGTATAAAACAAATAAACAATGTTGTTTATCTAGCGACCACCAACTACCCAGAAAAACTTGAGGAAAGAATTACCAATAGACCTTCAAGATTCGATAGAAGATATGAAATTGAAATGCCTAACGATAAGGTAAGAGAAGCATATATTAGGAATAAGCTTACTGAAGAAGAGCTTCTTGGTATTAATCTTGAAGAGTGGCTGTCAAAAACAAAAGGTCTTTCATTAGCTCATATGAGAGAGCTGATAATCTCAGTATGTGCTATGGGTAATAGCTTTGAAGATACTATGGATCGACTTAATGGACTTAAAATTAAGCCTAAGATTAAATCCAAGAATAAGGAGGTTGGATTCAACAAATAATTTATGGAAAACTTAGATCACAATATAACTTGGGGTACTGTTAATTTAGTAACCAAGTCAAACAATTTTACAGCAGTATACCATGAAAATGGTAAAGATTACGAATTCGAAGTAACCGGATACTGGGTAAGAGACGAGGGATGGGAGGTTCTTGAAATTGCCTGGTTAGAAGAGCCTGAGGATTTTAAAACTGCTGAAGCACAGATAGAAAAAGAGTTTTTATCCAAGATGGGTGGAAGCATTAGAATGCTAAGATATTCCGAAGAATAATAGACATTTCGCGTATGAAAAAATTCAAGGAAAATAGGCAAATAACTGATAGGGATGCTTACGATCTATCCTTTGCTCGTATTGCATGGGCACATATCAGTGAGATCCAGCAAAGCAAAGATCCTGTTATCAAGACTCAAATATTTGGCAACCTCAACCATTTAATTAGAGTTTGGAGTGGAGACCGAGCAAAGCTAATCTCAAAAAATGCATTGGAACTTTTTAGAGAAATTGCTCCAGATATAAATCCTTTTGATGCTAGATGGGAACAAAGAAACGTGTTGGGTAATCACGGACCAAGAAAACCTAAGATAGTTTGGGAACACACAATTCCTGTAGGTCAATTTATTAAAGAAATGTCCAATGAATGTTTCTCGGAGGAAGATGTTTGCAAGAAGATCAAAACCTATCCCGGTGCTTGCTGGATAACTAGACAAGAAGACGATCTTCTAAATTCCAGTGGTTATAAAAATTCTAGGCCTGGTGGCTTTAGTAAATGCTACTCGGATTGCAAAATAGAAGTATTAAACGAATCACAAATTTGATTAGGAAATCAAATGAGGCTTAGCTTCTCTTGTTCCTGAATTGGTAACCTCGACATATTCGGGAGCATACTTATCTAAAGAATCTGATCCAGCATAGGAAAGTGCTGATTTAACGCCATCAATTAATCCACGGACAATAAACTTAACTCCACCTTTAAAAGGTATAGTTGTGGATTCCCCCTCAACATTTCTTTGCTCTTGTCCGTGTGCTGTTTTGGTTTCCAAAGAAGCTGATCCCCTATATCTCTTATAAAGGGATCCTCCTTTTTCTATAATTTTTCCAGGGGCTTCGTCTGTTCCAGCCAACAAAGATCCTAGCATTACGTTGTTTGCTCCAACTGCTAAGGCCTTTGCAATATCACCAGAGCTTCTAATTCCACCGTCTGCCATTACAGGAACTTTTGCTACACTTGAAACTTCTTGTAAGGAGGTAACATTAGGTACCCCGAATCCGGTTTTGATTCTTGTGGTACATAAGGATCCGCCACCAATTCCAACTCTCAATCCATCAGCTCCTGCTTCCTGTAGTCTTTCTGCAGCTTCAGCTGTCGCTATATTTCCTGCTATGATGTCAACTTTATTGTCTAGATTTTCCTTGCACCATTTTAGCATATCAATAACATTCTGATGGTCTCCGTGTGCAACATCAATTAATAGTACGTTTGCACCAGCTTCTACCAGAAGTCTTGCTCTTTCTTTAGATTCCTCACCAACTCCAATAGCAGCCATAACGGGAACAAGACTAATCTCAGAGTGCCAATCATCCAACATGATTCCCCATTCTTCATAAGGTCCACCAAATCCATCACCATAAATTCTATAGGACAATTTTTTTACTTGTGCAGCCTGCTCTTCTGCAGACATAAATCTATGAATACATCCTACACCACCAAGTAAAAACATCCTGAAGGCCATTTCTTCCTCACAAACTGTATCCATTGGGGAAGCAACTAACGGAGTTAAGATCCCGTATCTTCTGCTTAACAGGGTGTGGAGTTTGATTGACTGCCTGCTTTTGATATTCGAAAAAGAAGGAACTAGTTGAATATCATCGTAAGTGAGAGCTTGCATGACTTAAATTTAAATTAGTTCTCATTATACTTATTTTAATTCCCATTTGTTTCGATATATAGCAAGTATGAAGAGGTTAGCATCTTTTGAAAAATTCAGACTAAACGAAAGCGATGGAGACCCGAGGTATACCGAGGAGGAAATTGCTGGGATATTGGAGAATTTTGATGGATCTAGATTCTTTAAGGTCAACCTTGAAAAAACAAGGGTTGAGTTCTCTTATCCAGTAGAACTAGAGGACAGAGAAGATTACAAAAACGGAGAAACAGGAAAGCTAGAATTTTATATTTCCGATGTTATTTATGATATATCGCCGGACTTTCTCAAGGAGTTAAAAAACAGATTCGATGCTCTCGGTAAATCAGGCGAAGACGTTGACAACGTTATGTCGGATTTAGATAAAATTGGTTTCTCTGATGGTAATAATGCCACATGGGAACAAATCAAATCCGCAATTGAATCTAGGATTGGAGATAACTCACCCGGATTTGTAATGACAGAAATGCCGGATTTTGGTTTTGCCTATGACGTTGAACAAGAAGGACCATATCTAAATGTTACCCTTATTATAAAAGACTTTGTTGGAGATGTTAACTTCGACGAGCAAGATTTCTCAGACGATATACTTACCGATCTTTTTTACAAAAAGTAGTTATTTCTTTTTTTATCCCCGGGGATTAACTCTATATTGGAGATATAAAACAAGGAGATATGAAAAAGTTAATCATTCTATTAGCACTTTTACTTCCCACAGTAAGCTTTGCACAACTTGACTTTACAGTAAATTATGTAAAGCATATTAAGGGATATCCGGTTTTTGAAGTTCGAGTTCCTAGCCATTTTACTGAAATGAATCAGACTAGAAAAGAAAATAATGTAAGCGCATTAAAAGAAGCTGTTGAATTAAACGAATTAGCTTTGCAAAGAGGTTTATTTTCTTTGGAAGAGCTCAATTATTTTAATCTAGATCTTATTGATGGTCACAGAGGTTCACAGTGTGCAGAGAACTATGGTTATAGTCCTGAGGTAGCTGGAATTCCGGTTAGGGAATTTGGATCTTTAGATGTTGATTTCGTTAAAGAAAGACTAGATACCAACTATAGAATATCACAGAGGGGTCCAGACAGAACTAAGAAAGCCATTATTAAACAGGGTAAAAGATATAACTTGTCTCCAGGACACTTCAAAAACAGAACCAATCCCAAATGGACAAAATATGGAAATTGTTTTATCGTTACATTCATCCCACAGAAAAACACTAACTATGATCCAAAAGGAGAAGGTATACAGAGAAAGACCATCCCCACAATGATTGTAATACATTACGAACTTTTCCGATAAACAGGATACAAAAAAACAGGCACTAGACCTGTTTTTGTGATTAGGTAATATTTATTCTAAGAATGAATCCTTAGTCGGATATATCGCTTACCCATTTAGCTACCGTTACTGGCTTAAAACTAAACCCAAAACTAGTTGAAGTCCTTTCAGTGAAGTCCGGACAAGATGTTGCTCCACTTTTTCCGCCGCTTCCTTGTGAAGAGTATGATGTAGTTATTACCGGAACAGGTATTCTTATTTTCTTGGTGCTATATCTCGCAGGTATCGCAAGTTTAACTGGGAATAAAAGATTTGATATCGATTCTTCCGAAGGAAGATCCTCATCAGGATTTTCCACAGCCTCAAATTCGATCTCAATGTTGTTATACCTAAATTTGCTGTAATCTTCCTTGTTTGCCTCTGGGTCCATGCTTTTTGTTTTGGTCCCTTCAGCAGAGTCTTCAGTTGGAGTACCTTCGTCATCAACAGCTATCATGGTTACTGTTTTTCGGTCTTCTCCGTCAACAAATTTTACTCCGTTTCCATCTTTAACGTAATATCCGAATTTAATGCCTTCTGGTGGATTTGGTCCAGAGGATCCATCACCATTATCTCCCTTTGCATATATTTCTATAATCTTAGGAAGTTGAGCAATTATATCATCATCTAAATTTGCACTTTTTGCCAAACCCTCAATCACCCTTGCCATTGTCAAAGCTCTAGCGTAAGAAAGTTGTCCCCAAGAAAGAGATTCTGCAGATCCAGTGTTTCTATATCTGTCAGCCGAAGTTAGGATCTTTATCTTCTTTAGAGATGTAATCTCACCTGCAAGGTATCTTTCGAATATAGATCCGAGGTTATCAACCATTTCTTTATAACTAGCCCCTTGGAAATCTTCTTCGCCATTTGCACCTGTTGCATTAGGTTTAAATAGCTCTGATTCGTTCTCCTCCGAAATTAGAAAAGTCTTTTCTGCTTTGGGCGGTTTTTCAGGTTTAGTTTCGTCAGCCTCAACCTCTGTTGAAATAGTAAACCCTGGTGAGGTCATTCTATAACGGTCATCCTTTTTATAATCCTTAAAAGCTTTTTCCATTACAATCAAAAGAGGACCATCAGTTTCATAACCCCTTTTCATTGCCAATTTCGAAAACTCATCAGCAGCTTTTTGTTTATCAGCATCTGGTAATAGATCCCACAAAGCAACCCTTCTAATTGGATTTGGAACTCTTGGTGCTGTCTTTGGATCCTTTAAAAGCATTTCCGCTTTATCAGCTGCATCTGGGTCCGACATATTGTTTAAAGATTCAATTAATTCCTTAACCTTTGGCTCGTAAAGTTTCCTAAATCTTCTTTCGTCATCAGATAACTCAAGACCAAAAACTTTTTTAATGCCATTTGCTTGGTCTGAATCCATTCTCTTTCCTAAGAATGCACACAGCATAGCTTTTGCACCTTGTCCTTCTTTCATATACTCCAGACACTTCTCGTAGTTTTCTTTGGTTCTACCTGAATCCTTTTCACTAATGTAGTTTTCAAGAAGCTGTATATTATACTCCTGTACTTTATTTAAAATCTCCAGTGCAACTGCAGGGGACATCTCTTTGCCTGGATCTTTTTCTTTTTCGTTTAGCTCTTGGTAGTTTGCCTTTACAAACTCATCAAAGCTTTCAAATACAAATTTGTAGTTCATGCTTGCATTGTTAATTTGTTTATATATCCGCATTTTCTTTTTTTTACCTCGTGGATAAGCCTTATGTTTACAATAACAAAATAGGAAAAGGCCTATTTAAAACTAAAAAAAAATAAAACCAGGAATTCCAAATTTCTTTTTTTTAGTACGAGAATTAGCCTTATCTTTAGAGTATAACAAAAAAAGGAAATATGAAAAAGAACATTCTTATCGCAGCAATGATTATCGGAACGGTAATCTCTGCACAGGCAAAAGCCCAACAAGGCAATCCAGGTAATCCGGTAGAGACCGTTATTACTACACAAAGTCTCCAAGATGCTATCGGAGAGGCTATCAAAAATTCTGTAAAATTGGGGGACTGGTCTCCTAATATCAAGGGATATCGAGATGAATCTTTGGATCCACACACCCGTCAGGAGCGTATGTACGATCGAAACACTACATTTAATTCAGAAGACTATGTTAGTCAAGAAAAATTTGCATATGCTGTTTTAGATCGCTACTGTAATCAAATTGCTAACAATGGTGTTTATGCAGGGGTTGAAGGCGCAGATCCACGAGAGGGTCTATTTGAATCAGGATACCGATACAACGTGGAAGTACAGGATAACGGGGATGGAACCTACCAGGTTTTCATGCTAATCGCCGGTAGCAAATCTCACGAAGACCTACTTAAGTCTTACGAATAACATTTGTTATCTCCAAAATAAAACCCCGAGCTATATTGGCTCGGGGTTTTTAGTGTTCTTTGGTAAATGTATTTATATAGCGTTAAACATTCTCAACTCCACCCTCTACTCCAACAGACATGGTGTACTGCCAAAACGAGACTGCATCAGCTTTGATGTTTTCTATTTTAGTGATAGTTTCAGGCTCTTTATCATTTATCTGAGAAGATTTAGCCATTCCTGAAATTGTAAAACTTACTTGTTGGAAAGAAGCATCACTTTCCGAAGGATCCCCGTCCTGAACTATTGCTGTACCCTCCACAATCTTGGCTGATTTTAATTGTTCAGCTCCAGCGGTTTTAAGTTCTTCCAAAGCTTTAATTCCTGCGGATCTTCTATCCTTTGCTAATTGCTCATTTCCACCTGCTCTAGAAGTTGGTTTTGACGATGCAGATCCGTTGACCTTGATAGTTTTAATCTCGTTATATTGGGATATCAAAGCTTTTAAAGCAAGTAACCCCTCTCCTGAAACAACAACATCATTCTCTGCAAAGAAGTCGGTACCACTTGAATTGTGTGGTTTATCAACAACCTCGACTGAGGTTCCTCCTGGTTTTATTACAGTGGTAACTGATGTCTCATCTACATTATTACCGGACTTTGGCGCAAACTGTTTTACCGAATAAAGGGGCACGCTAAATGAGATTGTTCCTACCTCCGGCTTTCCTTGTCTTTCTGCTTCCTTTTCACTAAATCTTAAAGCTCTGCTGTCAGCATCTTCCAACCAAAGATAGCTTAATTTAGGTGTTTCCCCACCGTATTGTCTTGCTGCTCTATCGGTTATCAAAAAAGAATTAGAATTAGCAGCATTCGATACGTTTCTAGAGAATGCCATAATATTGTAAGCGTTGACAGAAGCTAGTAGATGAAAAAGTGGAATAGGGTTTTCTTTATTGTTCCTTAAAGAACCATCCAAATCTCCGTTTTTCATTTTAGGGTTTCCTTCAGCAACTACACCATTACTAAACAAATATCTATATCTTCCAGTAACAGACGTTCTTGAAAACCTGCTAATTACCGCATTTTTGCTAATCTCTACCCCTTTGTCCTTTTGAGTGAGTCTATCAAAAGTTTTTTTGATGTCTTCGTTTATGCGCTTTGCCATTGCTGGAAGATCCCCAGTATATTTTGATAGTTCATCAAAGAAATTCTCAGCTCTACCTTTTGACTGACCTCTTAGTCCAAGGTCTCCAACAATCTGGCTAGAGGCAGCAGTAAGGTTTGCAATAGCTTCAGCTTCGTTCATGGTACCAGCTTCAACCTTTTCGAGGACGTTTTCGACGTACTCCTGGAAGCTTTCAAAAATAAATTTACCTTTCATTATCAACAGATATTTTTTAAGTGCTTTATATATCTATCTTCTGTACTATTATCTGATATATAAGAAAAATAAAGAAATTCAGATGAGTAGAATTTTTAATTTCAAGATCCATTCACTAGTTGAATCCATTAACGAAGCAATGGACGAGGAAAGCAAAAGAAGACTAATCACAGATCTTAAAGTATATTGCGACGAATCGGGATCTGAATTTTCAGAGGTTTGTAAGCTTCTTAAAATAGACGCCTCTGGTCTTGAGTCACTAGACAAAGAAAAGGTTGATTATCTAAATAGTCTTTGTGGAGCTGGTAAATGGTCTGTTAATAAGGAAACTGGTAAGATTGATGTTACCTCTAGGATATACGTAGGTTGGCAACGGGAAAAGATGGAAGAATTCCCAGAAGGTATAGAGTTCGGTGTTATCGAGGGATCTTTTGATGTTAGTGGTACAAACTTTAGCACTTTTAAAGGATTTCCAACTAAGGTTCAAGGAGACTTTAATATTAGAGGGTGTAATTTTAGCTCCCTTGAAGGATGTCCACAAGAAATCGGCGGATCCTTTGACTGTTCTAACCAAAGAGGTGAGCAATCTCTGGTTAGTCTTGAAGGTGGACCAAAAAGAATTTCTGGAAGTTATAAATGTGCAGATAATTCTTTAAATTCTTTAGAGGGAGGTCCAGAATATGTGGGTGAGGTTTTCAATTGCAGCGATAACAACATAACAACTTTGGTTGGTGGACCCGAAGAAGTTGGAGGAAATTATAAGTGTGAGAAAAACGAATTACAAACACTTCAGGGATTTCCTAAGAAGTTTGGTGGGCAGAAGGTTGATTGCGACAACAACAACTTGTATTCATTAGAAGGATTACCAGTTGATGCTGGTGCTAAAAGGATAACAACAGAAGCTAAAAGGAATCTATTCCCCAAAGGTGTTCTTGATGATATGTACGGTAGGGCTAGGCAATATGAAAGTTGGCCAGCTGCATATCTATGGTTGTTGACCACAACAAGATTCCAAAGAATGTCTAAAGCACAAAGAGATCCAATTAGGGATATGCTTACCCCCGAATACTTAAAATCCAAAGTTATGTCTCTAAATAAAATCTGGAGAACTGATATAATCGAGGATCCATCTGTTAAAAGAGCGCTTAGAAAAGCAGGTGTTGATAAGGACACAGAGTTTAAAGACGATGTAGATCTAGGAGCAGATCTTTCAGGAATTGGATTTTAAGGATAACCAAGATGTTAATAAAAAGCCGATTTAAATATCGGCTTTTTTTATGGGAAATATTTTATAATAGCAGGAATTTAAAAGACATGGCGAAAAGAGAAATTAAAAAAGGAGTGTGCAGCTTTTGTTTAAACGAAAGTCCTTATAAAGAAATGTACACTGTAGATATGCCAATGCATAGATTTGCTGATGGATCAACAAGGGATATTTACAGAACTATATGCTGTCCAAAGTGTATAAACAAAAAGGACACTAAGGAAAGGATTCTCGGAATCAGCGAGGAGCCAAAATCCAAGAAGCCCTAGATATATAAAGTATGAGAAAACTAAGGAAATTTAAGCTTTATGAAAGCAATTCTTCTCTTTCCGATTTTGACCAGGAAAGACTTGATCTTATTGAGAAGAACAAGGAAACCTTTATTTCTCAATTCGAAGAACTAGCATCTAAAGGTAAGGAGGATAAATTTATGGATCATTATAATGTGCTAATGTATATCCAAGAAGAACCCGATTTGATGGCTTCTATTTTACTTCCGCTCCTTAAAAATGACAAATTCAACAAGTGGGTTTCTTCTGTAAGTGAGGATCTCCCAGATTCTTTTAAAGATAGTTTGGGAGTTGCTTCGGATTTAAAAAGATTAGGATTTTAATGCAGCACATTAAAGAATTTGATGTTTTCGAAGCAGAACACCCGAAGGGCAAAGTGTCTGTAGAACTACAAAACCAATATCCCAAACTTGCCTCAGACATAAAGAAGGAATTTAAATACTTCTTTTCTAGAGGTTTATTTGGCCACTTTGATATAATGGAAATGCCAGCGGGTGAAAAGATATTGATTTACGTTCCGCAGGATGAGAAAATCCCTGCTATTGAATTTAACGCATTTACTATTCCAAGTGGACAAGATCCAAAGACTGTTACTTTACCAGACCTTGTTTTAACAAAAAACACAGGATGGAAGGAAAATGATGCAGAAGCAATTAAAGATTTTTCAAAGGCATTAGATATAGAATCTTGGGATAAAAGATACATGGACTCGGTTGCAAATTCTTTTACGCCAACTAGCGGGATTATCCCAGGAGCAAAGAAAGTCTGGTTCTTTAACACCCCACAGTATAGGTACTTTGATAATTTTCTTAAGCTTCTTCTTCCAATGACCAAGTATACTGCACCTGGTGATATAGAAGAGGTAACTATAGACCAAATAAAAGCAACACCTGAATTTATGGAGCTTGTTAATTTTGGTGCGTATGACGATACATCTGATCGAATATGGAAGAATAAGAATTTTAGGATATCACATCCGGATCTTGCTTATAGTGGTTATAATTGGATGACCAAGCAAAACGAGGAGGGAATGAATAGCGTTACTATTTATTCAGAAGGACCAATCAGAACGGCAAGCGGTGGTAGGCCCTCTGTTATTAACTCAGCTCCGGGATTTAAGATAACAAATCTTGATGGGTGGAGAAGAAAAATTGACTGGGTTAAGAAGTACCTTATGAAGAGGATAGCTAAGGATGAGTTCGATATTAAAAGTAGAAAAAAACAAGAGGAATTAGCCTCTCTTCCTGTTGGAGAATATTTTGCAGCTCTCTTGGATATTGATGACGAGAGATTCCTTGACTGGCTTCTTTCGCATAACGAAGAGTTTGTAAACTTGGTTTTGGACTCTGGTATGGATCTGAAAGATTACATAGAAAAGGATCCATCAAAAGCAGCAGTAAGGTTAAAGAAGATCTATAAGCACCCAACAGTTAAAAAAGCAGTAGATGCACTGGATGGCGAAAGCACTAAAGACTTTGCAGACTCAATTACACTCACAGGTAATCTAGGGGAAATTGGTTTCTGATGTTGGTTGAGGTTCAAATAGTAGAAACCAAAAATCCCAGGAAAACATTTGTCGCCTTTAATAACTCAATCAGACCTAATAAAGGTGACACAACAATAGGTTTAAAATCTGTTTGTGAAGTAAAGGAGATACTCAAAAGTGTTGAGACCGATAGTTACATCCTTACCGATGGTTCGACTATATTTAATCCAATCAAAATCATAGGGGAAGTCAAAGAATTTGATTTTGACGATCAAGAATTCGACGAAGGACCATTTTATGTTTCTTGCATGGGAACACAAAAAAATCCCATCCTTGTTAGGGATGGGAGTCCTATTTGTCTTATCAATTTCTATTAAATAAAATTACCTTTGTAATCCATTGGTATGTGGACATACTTACCAAAAGGTGGTTTATCAAAATTAGCTGTTGAGTTACAGATAAACCAGAAAACCCTATTCTTATATTTATTAATCCCATACTTAGATGGGGAAGGATAAGATGCAAAAGAATCTGTTAGGTAGATAACTGCGGATGGATTTATCTTATTTTTCTCGATATAAGCAAACGGAGGATCAAACCCTTTATAGTTACCTCCGGTTGAAGCCCACTTAGAAAGATCTGGCTTATCACCTTTTTTAACAACGTCTACTGCATCTATATCATCAGAACAATAGATTATAATGGTCTTGTCAATTTCCATCTTTGTAGCAAGACTCCAAACCTCTTCAAAGAATACTTTGATTTGTGCTTTAGATATAGAACCCGACGTATCTACAGGAAGTACTAGAGTTTTGAGCGTGTCCTGTCCAACCTTCTTTCTGCCGTATGTAATATCGCCGCTACCTAACATCCTCCTGTTTGGTAGTGCATAGTCATATTCGTTAAAAGCCTTATCAAGGAATTTTTTAAGTTCTCTTTTCCAATCCACTTTAGGTTTGGATGTAGAAATTTCTTTGATCAACCTTCTAGCTTTTTCGGAAAGCTTACCCCCTTGAGAAGATAATGCATTATTCAGGTTTCTATTCCAGAAGTCAGCAATTTTTTGTTTACTTCCACCTTTGCCAAGATTTGATTTCTTTGCTTTGTATGTCTTAGTAGATTTTCCAGTCTTTCCAGTTAGCGTTCTTTCGTAACCAGGACCAGTTTTAGCATTAGGATCGAAGTCCGGTGTTTCTACATCCTCTGGTGGAGTTTCTAATTCCTGTGGTGATGTAGATCCACTTTTCTCAGGAGACCCTTTTTGCGCTTGAGCCTGCTGTTGAACAGATTCGGGATCTACTAGAACAAAATTTCCTTTCTTTATAGTAGCCATGTTATTCTATTATAATATCTCCATTTTTTAGAACATCTTTGACTATAGCCATTTGTCCTTTTTTTGGTCCCGCAGTGATCTTCACCCACTTACCAATCAAAATGCTCTTGTCGATCGGTGAATAAAATCCATTTTTAACAACCTTATCCATCTTATTCTATGATTATATCACCATTAGGCAGAACCTCTTTTACAGTTCCTATTTTGCCTTTATTTGGTCCTTCAGTCACACGTACTTTTTTACCAATAAGGTTTGTCTGTGTGTCTGAGTCAGAAGAATCCTTGTCGTCACCTTCCTCACCATCTCCTGGTTTACCAGGTCCTTTATCTTCTCCACCATCTCCTGGTTGAGGTGATCCTGGTTTACCGGATCCAGGTTTTGGTGTTCCTTCACCATCTTCGTCCGACATAACTTCTTGTGCAACAGAAGCATCTGAATCAGGTGTACCTAGATCTACGTCACCATCTACAACCTCACCAAAGTTTGTATCAGAAGGCATGTTCTCAAGAGCCTGCTGTACTTTTGGATCTTGCATTAGATCATCGTAAATATCCTCTGCTCTCATCCCTTCGTACTTTTCTTCGTAAAGTCCCATTCTTGATCCGTCTGGATTTTTTGGCCACGCGAAATTTCCATCCGCTTCTGCATTGAGTATTGGGTTGATTGCATAATCAGTGGCATAATTCCATAACAACGGATTTCTATTTCCCCTTCTTGACATGTGCTCTCCCACACAATGGAGGATCTCATGACATAGGACAAATCTAATTGCTGGATCCGATTGGCCAAGTACAAATTCTGGGTGATACTGTATATTAAGACCATTGGTTGCCATTGTTGGATAATTAGGGTCAGAACTTCCATAAACATTTAAGTTTGAAAGTAATTGCCCAAAGAAACCCCTGTTGATATTGATCCATAATATTGCTTTTTGGATCTTTATCCTAGCTTGGATTTCTTTCTCCTCCGTATCATTTTCTAATAAAGCTGAGTCCCTTTCGTATAAAAACTCAGTAAAGGACCCAGCTTTAATTCTGTACAGATTTTTTTTATTAATGAATCTGGTTGATTTCATTTATTAAATAAGCTCTTTTTCCTTAGCTCCTTTTTGAATCATTCTAGCAGCTTCGATTTTCATCTTAGATTCGTCAGTATCCTTGTTTTTTATAACCTCTTCAGTTACTGCAAAGTCTGGATATTTTTCGATAATCCTTTTATAAATCCAAGCTAATTGCTCCAATTGATTATACTTATTGAAGTACTTCATAATGTTATAAAGATCTTCTACTGCAGCAGTATCGTTATCGGAGAGTTCTTCTGCCTTTCTAACTGCCATTTCGTAAACCCCATACATAACATTAGAGAAGTCTGATCCTTTTGGAATGTCTTTAGCCTTGCTTGGGTCTTTAACAATGTCTTCAAGATCACTTTCAGATACCTTTCTAATTACATCCAAGTAAGCCTTTAATTTTCCTGCTGCGCTAGGTCCAACTTGGTCTGCGTAGATATTGTAAACTTTATCCGATGGTAATTCTTTCCAAGACTTAGCGCCTATATCCTCAATCTCATCTTGAAGTATCATAGCTGCATCAGTCCAAGATCTCGGTGTTGGGAATTTAAGGGTTCCCTTTTCTCTGTCTAGATAGTGGAAAAGCTCTTCGTTTCTTTCTACAAAGTCAACAAACTCTGGTTCGAATTTACCACTTTCCCTTGCCCAGTCTGCCCAGTCTTTTACTTGTGGTACTAAGTTAACAATAGTGAATCTATCAGCAAGTGCAAAGTCAAATTCTGCTACATCAGCTTCTTCTGGTCTGTTACCAGCTGCAACAATTACCCATTTGTCTGGCAAAACGTATTCTCCTAGTCTTCCCATTTGAACAAACTGCATAACTGAATTAAGAACCATCTTATTAGAACGGTTCATTTCATCCAAGAAGATTATACCGCCTTTACCTTGAGGTCCATTATCTCTTGGCAATAGCATCGGTGGGTTGGATCTTGTCATACCAGAACCAGGTGAAACTAATTTTCCGGATTCGTCGTATTCTGGTTTGTCAACATCAACAACTTTGGGTATTCCTAAGAAATCCTCAGGAGCCATAAATTGTAAGTCCAAGTTAATCATTGGAACTCCAAGGGATTGAGCTGCTTGCCCAACTATCTGGGTTTTACCAATTCCAGGTGCACCATAGATAAAGATTGGTTTAGCTCTACCACCTCTTGTTTTTGCTCTGTAAAGTTTTTCTACCATCTCCTTTAATTCAGGGGCTGATATATTTCTTACTGTCTGATCATCCTCTGTATATTCTAGAGAAACTCTTGCTTCTTCCAGTTCTTCAAATTCAACAGATTCGAACATGGAAGCAGGATTTTGGTTTGCAAACTCGGTTCCAGAATAAAACTGGTCTATTTGATTTACTATGTTTCCAGCGGAAGGATCAAAATAAGCAGCTACTGGAAGTCCTTTTTTAGGTCCAGAAGGTATTAGTTTAACCAACCCGTTTTTGATTGCATCAACTAGGTTTTTTGCCCATTTGGCAAGACCCGAGAAAGCATCTGAAAGTACACCCTCGTTTGTGGAGGAATTATACTCGTTCAGAATGAAATTTTTGAAGTCTAAGACTTTTTTTCCCATCTTGATAAATTTATTTTCAAACTATATATCGGCCTTAGCTGATGAATATATACAGCATGACAAAAATCTCAAACTTTAGAGACTTCTTAAACGAAAAGCTTTCACTTTCATCCAAGGAAGTTTCCCTACTTGATGAGTGTGTCAAAGGTGAATGGGATGAAGACAATGGTGTAATAAATATAAGTGGCGATTTCCTTGCAAGTAAAAAGATTCCAGGAAAGACTCTGGATACACTGGTATTCGGTAAGGTGTCTGGAGTATTTGATATTTCTGATAATGGATTAGAATCATTGGAAGGATGTCCTAGGGAGGTTGAAGAATTCAACTGTTCTGGTAATCTACTTACAACCCTTTCTGGCGGGCCAGATAAAGCGGTAGATTATTTTTGTGCTAATAATTATCTCGTATCACTAGACGGTATTTCTAATAATGCACAGAACATCAGTGCACCAGGAAATTCTATAGAAAACATTTTAGCCATTGGCGATAGACCTATTAAAGGCAATTTATTCCTGAACAATAACTACTTAACCAGTTTGGACGGATGCCCAGAAGAAATTGGTGGATCCCTAGATGTGTCTGAGTGCAACATTAGTTCTTTAGAAGGGTGCGCAAAAAAAGTCGGTGGCAATTTTGATTGTAGTGAAAACAACTTAACATCTCTAAAAGGGGGTCCTGATTATGTTGGGGGATATTACGATTGTGGAAAAAATAGTATTACCTCACTAGAGGGAATCTCATCAAATAAGGTTAAATGGATAGATGCGTCCGATAATCAGATTTACTCTGTTATCGACATTCCATCAGGTCTTGTGAACGCTAAAGTTGGATTGAATAAAAATGCTTTGCCTTTAGAAATCCTAAGGTCGCAGCAGGAATTTGTAGATAGCAACGGTAAGATAACATTCAGGAATTGGTTTTTAAGCACACTAGAAAAAGCGGGGGAACAAAGGTATTCACCTCTTCCACGTATGCTTGAAATGTTTAACGACCAAAAGAGAAAAGAAGCAGTTGAGCAATTTATAGAAATGTCCGAAATTCCAGACATCTCTAATGAATCACCAAAGAAGTTAGCACCTATAGCTTCCGGTATAAACCCGGATTCCCCATTTATGAATTATGTGAGAAAAAATAAGGATCTTTTCTCGGAAGAATTCCTTGATTCATTGGAAATATCAACCGATCTTAAAGATTTAGGTTTTTAAGAATATATAAACAGTCAAAAATCAATTAAAGATAATGAAAAATATTAAAGTATTTGAGGACTACACCTCAGCACAAACAAACGAAGGACACGACCATAAAAACAATTATATGTTCTTTCAGCACTTGCACACCATTAAGGATGCAATAGAGGATATCATGAAAATGGACTCTGAAAAGGTAGATGCAATGCTTTCTAATGGCCACAATTGGGCTTTAGATCACATGGCAACATCTGTTGATGATATAGAAGAAGTTTACCACTTTCTTAAGAACAGAATGCATGGTGAAGAAATGATGGCCACATCAGAACCAATAGAGATGACTCAGGTTGAAATTGTTGACGAGCCTGGTGCGGAAGAAGACGACGAGAACGAAGGAGAAGAAGATTAAGCTAGCTTTTTAGCCTCTTCAAAATCCTCTTCGGAAAGTTTCCAGCCTTTTAAAATGCTCCCAATGTGATTCTTTGCTTCTGCAAAGGTTGCGTTGGGATTTTCTTTTAGATAATCCAATAGTTTGGTTCTTACTGCGGGATGAATTCCTTCAGCCTCATTTACATCTTGCGATTTTGATACTGTGTATTTCTCAAACGGTATTAAATTTTCCATATTAATTGGTTGAATTTTTAATGTAGTCCTCTAGGAACTTTATAGCATCCTTTGCTCTTTGGTATTTGGTTTTGTATGAATATGAAGCCTGTCTTCCAGCCTTTTCAATTGCTTTAACATCATAATCATATAAAGATATCACCTCTTTAGCTGTATCGGCATCCATCAGAGATATTTTACCGTCTTCAAAATCACTAAGTCCATTGCCTAGTCCTTTGTATTTTGCTTCATCAGAAGCATATGATTCGATTGCTTCATCATCAACCTCGGCGTTATCCCAATCATATTCATATTCATAATCACCATCCTCATCTTTGCCGATGTATTCCCGATCAACTTGTACATAATCTTTAAACTCGTCATCAGTAGAGTCAAAGGTCATAGCGTAAAGATCGCCGGTTTTTTTGTCTTTTAGAACTGCTACTTCACTATAATCGGAATTAACAACCTCGAATTTTATTTCTTCAGGCTTAAGCTCTACACCTCTGACATATTCAGGGTCTCTTTGGTTCCAAGGAGCCATTGGGTCGTTTTCAGCGCCAGGTGGGTAATTACCTCCCCACGATTCAAAAGTCTTTAGGTTTTTCATCCCTTAATTATAATATATTTTTAATATATATCTAGCATTTCACCGTGAGAATGGGAGTTAATCTCTAAGCGGAAAGCCGAGGAGGGTTAAAGCCCCACGGAGATCCCATTCTTATTTTAATGATAGTAAATACATTGTTTTATCCAGTAAGGCAATCACCTCGTCTAGGATATTTAAAATTTCAGGATCTTCTTCTGCTGAAAAATATCCTTTGCATCCCTCACTATAACAATCCTTTATCTTCTTAATTGCTTCCATACATTCGCAATCGGCATAATTATAAAGTGAGAGAGTTGACATGTCTCCCTCAAGGGTTGGTCTTCCATATTTACCCATAATTACCTCAACGAGTTCGTCCTGTAAATTAACAATGCCATTAAATAGATCATCCAAAGCTTTGTGCTCTGCGTATGATTTCGTTTGCCAATGTAGTAACTTGATTTGTGAAGAATGCAAAAGTGCCTTCATTGCTACAAAACTTACAGGATCCTTGTCATTATCCTTTTGGTGTGTTGTTGAAGGTGTTTCTTTGGTTGGTTCTTCCATAAATGATTTGAAAGTAATGTCCTCCTTTTTCTTAGCTGGGATTACTTCTCCGAATGCACTTAGATTTAAAACATTATCCATTTCTGTGGATTATTTTGCTTATATATCTGAGCTATCTAGTATTTTACTTGTTGAGTAATCCCCTATCCTTGGAAAGAAGAAAACTGGTGCATGGATAGATCCAACAACTTCCCTGTCCCTGTATTCCTCACCAACAACTATTTCAGAAATGTTCATGGCTGAAACAATATTTTCAAGATCCTTAGCAGAATGGAATATTACAACCTCGTCAACAAATTTAATGGATTCTAGGAATTCCTTTCTATCATTTTGGTTATTGTATGGTCTATCACTTCCCTTCAATTCTCTTACCCTAGAATCACTATCAATACCAACAACTAAATAGTCACCCCTAGATTTTGCAGCTTCCAGCATTTTTATATGCCCAATATGCAAAATATCGAAACAACCGTTTGTCCAGACCTTTTTCAAAATGTTCGAATGTTTCTATTTGTACCGTACTAAAGTAAAAAAGTTACATATATAAATAGACATCAAAACCCCTAATTATGAAACCACAGGGAAACTGGAAAAGACTTTCTGATAAAAAGCAAATAGACTTAATTAACTATTTAAAGGATTGGATATCAAAGAATCCTATTCATAAGGTCTATATTGGCTGTGACTCACATAATGAGGTCCAGAGAACTACTTTTGCAACAGTGATAGTCTTACATTACAGTACTGGCGGAGGACACGTGCTATTTTCAAGGGAGACCTTTCCTCTTATAAAAGACAGACACGATCGTCTTTGGAAAGAGGTAGAATTTAGCGTATCTGCTGCAATGTTTCTCATGGAAAATGGTATAGAAAAACCGGATTATATCGACGTCGATCTTAATCCAGATCCAAAATATAAATCCAACTCAGTACTAAGAGCAGCTTTAGGTTTAATAGAATCAATCGGTATAGTTCCCCGTTATAAAACTAAATCGCCCTGGGCTATATCGATCGCAGACAAAGCCTGTAAGTAAATTCCAAAATGTATAAGTATTATGGAAAATCATTCAGAACATTCTAACCCCACAGGGGACAAGTCAACACAAACCAAGAAACTTAAGGAGTCCATAAAATCCCTTGAAAAGGAGCTTAATGACATCCAAGAATCCTGTCAGCACTCCGAGTATAAAATCGCTAATTGTCCAAAAGAAAATTCTGGGTTTTCCCTGAAGCGTGTTTGTAAAGTTTGCGAAAAAGAGATAGGATATCCATCTCAAGAGGAGATAGACAATTGGGCAACCTCATAAAGAAGTAAAACAGACGAAATTTTGCTTCATCTGGGAGATATAAGACTTACAATATTAAAGCTATGCCCAGAAAAAAAGAACAATCACAGGACCTCTGGTATTTAAAAGATTTACCAATAAGCGATAGCAGAAGATATTCTGCTGGGGATGACGATGATGAAGAATTGGGACCAGATTTCAAGCACTCTGCAACTGGGTCTAGCACTCCTGCTTTAGATGCTTTTAGTAGGGACCTAACAGACCTTGCACTTAAGGATGAACTTGATCCAATCATAGGCAGGGACGAAGAGATCGAAAGAGTTTCCCAAATTTTAGCCAGGAGGAAGAAAAACAACCCAGTACTAATAGGAGAACCTGGAGTGGGGAAATCAGCTATTGCGGAGGGATTGGCTATTCGAATTATACAAAGGAAGGTTTCTAAAAATCTTTTAAATAAAAGAGTTATAAGTTTGGATATGGGCTCAATTGTAGCCGGAACCAAATATAGAGGTCAATTTGAAGAACGCATGAAAGCAATTATTGATGAGCTTCGAAAAAATCCAGATATTATTATTTTTATAGACGAGCTCCACACAATAGTCGGGGCTGGAGGATCCTCAGGTTCTTTGGATGCATCCAATATGTTCAAACCACCATTGGCAAGAGGTGAGATTCAATGCGTTGGTGCAACAACGCTAGACGAGTACAGAACTAACATAGAAAAAGATGGGGCACTCGAAAGAAGATTCCAAAAGATAATCATAGATCCTCCTTCCGCAGAAGAAACACTTGAGATTCTTAAAAACGTAAGGGAAAAGTATGAGGAACACCATAATGTCGAGTACACCGACGACGCTCTTTTAAATTGTGTAAAGCTTACTGAGAGGTATATCTCAGATAGAAACTTTCCAGATAAAGCTCTAGATGCTCTTGACGAGGCTGGATCTAGAGCTCAGTTAGTACAAGTAAAGGTTCCAGATTCGTTATTAAAATTGGAAAAAAATCTTGATAGCGTTATTAAAGACAAAAAAGGATCTGTTTCTAAACAAGATTACGAAGCTGCTGCAAAGTATAGGGATCTTGAAAGGAAGATTAAGCTTAACATAGAATTAGAAACAGAGGCCTGGGAAAAAAAGCTTAAGGAAAAAAGAAAGGTTGTTGATGGCGAAAAGGTTGCTCAGGTAGTTTCTATGATGACAGGTATTCCTTTAAGTAAAGTTTCACAGGATGAAACCAAGAAGCTTTCTTCAATGGGTAAAGAACTTAAGGGTAGGGTCATTGGACAAGATAATGCCGTAGAAAAAATTTCGAAGGCAATTCTTAGAAATCGAATAGGGCTTAAGGATCCTAGTAGACCCATTGGTTCTTTTATATTCCTTGGTCCTACTGGAGTTGGCAAAACAGAATTGGCCAAGGAGCTAAGTAAGCAAGTTTTCGGTGATAGTGATTCCCTTATAAGAATTGATATGTCTGAATACTCGGAAAAATTTAATTCAACAAAATTAATCGGAGCGCCTCCAGGATACGTAGGTCACGAAGATGGTGGACAGTTAACTGAAAAAGTTAGGAGAAAACCATACTCGGTTGTTCTTTTTGACGAGATTGAAAAGGCACACCCAGACATTTTCAATTCCTTGTTACAAATTCTAGACGAGGGACATATAACAGACAGCTTAGGAAGAAGGGTAAGTTTTAAGAACACCTTAATAATTTTGACATCAAATATAGGCCAGAGGAGGGCATCAGACTTTGGGTCCGGTGTTGGGTTTACTAAATCTGGATCTGATGCTAATAAAGAATCTGCTAGCATTGTTAAAAAGGAACTTCAAAAAACATTCTCACCCGAATTTATCAATAGAATAGACGAGATCATTTACTTTAATCATCTATCGGAAGATAATCTTTTGGAGATTATTGACATTGAGTTGTCAAAAATGTATCCCAGGTTTAGCGAAATCGGATATAAGATTACAGTAACAAAGGACCTTAAAAAGAAAATAGCAGAGGTTGGGTATGATCCAAAGTATGGTGCTAGACCTTTAAAAAGAGTACTTCAAAAGTATATTGAAGACACTATCGCAGAGATAATTATAAATGGTGAATGCGAGCCTGGAAATAAACTAACGCTATCCTTTGATCCAAAGAAGGATTCCGATATTGAAGCTCCGGTAAAGATTAAAGTAAGAGAGGCTTAATGAAAATAGGGATAATTTTTGCCGTATATAATTGCGAGGAACACGTGGACGATTGTCTGAGACCCTGGATAAACTTAAGGGAGAGCCACAACTTAATCCTTACGGCAACAAGTGGAAGATTCAAACCCTATCAGGATATAGGCATACCTGATAAGAATGAGGGGACTTTAAAAAAATTGGCAAATAAGAAGCTAGATTTTTTGATCTCAACTGCTGGAGAAAATCTTTTGGATGAGGACACAAGCAGAAATAACTGCCTGGATTACCTAAAGTCGCACGAATGTGATATAGTTTGGATAGTTGATGGAGATGAACTGTACACTGAGAGTCAAATCAAAGGAATAATAGATTATATTGAAAGAAATCCTGATGTTCTCTCATTCTCCATATACCTTAAAAACTATTCCATAAGATTGCCTTATTTTGAACCACCTTGGGCCAGACCTTCAATAGCTAGGGTCAACAGCCCTTACGGTAGGATTAACAGGTATTATTTTGATTCCAATTTTGACTACGAAGATGGTATTCATGGTATCAATAGTGTTGAAACAAGAAAGGTGCCAAAAAATATAGCTTTTGTAGAACACCACTCCTGGACCAATAAGGATTACACTCACGATAAGATAAGGTACCAGGAAGTAAGGTATGATAAGTGGTACGATAGTGACAGTAATTTAACTATATGGCCAAAGGAAGCTAGATGTAGTAAAAAAAGTATTAATGGAGAAATATACTTTAATACTGAATATTACTCCATCAGAAAAGAAATTATCCCATCATTACACGAGTACCCAACCGACACGATATTATCCCCCACAATTATAGCATATAATAGACTTGAAAATAATATACACCTCAGGACAGACTACCACCTAGAGGGGTATACTATGTTTGTTAAGAGCTTAGATTCTTCCAAGGAATATGGAAGGTTTATCATTTCAATTCCACCAACAGATGCTGCTTCTTTCTGGTATCACCCTGTAATCTCGCAAGAGGAGCTCGAAAGCCCAGATTTTCATGGATATAGAATTGAAATTTTTAAGGATGATAATATTGTTCACATAGAAAACATCCTAACCAGAATAGGTATAGAATGAAGATCCCAGCATTTTTAACAACAGCACCATCCCTCGGGGATTTAATTTGTACTACCCCGACAATCAGAAAATTATCGGAGGTCTATTCTTCAAAGGTAATAGTAATATCACCAAACCCACAAGTCCTAGAAGGCTTACCTTATGTAGCAGAAAGTTTACACATAGACAGCGTAGACATTGAACATTTAGGAACCCAATATGACCTACATAAGACTTTTCATTTGCTAGGAAAAGCGGACAGTCTAGGAATTGAATTTAAGCATGCAATATGTGATATTAGACAATTCCATGCTAAGGATCTGGGTATACTCTTAAAAAAAGAAGAACTCACCTGCGATTACAAAGCAAAAGAACCCTCTTCGTCAATAGATGCTTTCGGACTACCCGAGAATTATGTTGTGGTTCACCCCGTACAATCGTGGGGATCTAGAACATGGTCGATAGAGGAGTGGCAAATTTTAATAAATGGCCTAGAGGAAGCTGGAAAGTATGTTGTTTGTGTAGGAAAGGATTCCGGTGAATACACCAGCCAAGGTAATTTGGATAAACCAGCATATAAAATTGATTTAAAAAATGGCAAGGATCTAACCAACAAGACATCCCTTGATCAGACTTGGCACATACTTAATGGGGCTGAGTCTGTTATAACTATGGATTCTGGTGTACTTCATCTTGCCGGAACAACAGATGTCAAAATCTTCCAGCTCGGTTCAAGTATTGATCCGGAATATCGAGCTCCGTACAGGCACGGAACACAAGATTACAAATACACGTATATTCCGGGGACTTGTAATATTTTTTGTGCTTCAGACTTAAGGTACTCTTTGAGAGATTGGGGAAGTATTCAAAATGTAACACTAATTGATACATGCTTAGAACCCGGGAAAAATTTTGAATGTAAGCCAACCTCTAAAAAAGCTCTAGAAAAAATACTAAATAGTAGTATGGAAGAAGAGCAAATAAAACCAAATGATAGTAAAGTGAGTATTGGTGGTTCTGGAAGATTGATAAAGATACAGTCCAGATCACTTGGAGACATCATTGGGGCAATGTCAGTTATTGAATCATATAGAAATGATGGTGAGCAATTAACTGTTATTTGTAATTTAGATGGTAAGCATTTTAAAAAGTCCTACCCATTTATTTCAACACTACCACACGAGATAGAGCCCATACCAGACAATATAAACGGCGTTTATACAGTAGGGGATAAAAGTTACTCTGAATTTACTAGAATTTACTATGATTTTCACAAGCCATTAATGCAAGGATATGCGGATCAACTTGGGGTAAAAGAGTGGAATAGACCTAAAATAGATCTATTTGAATCAAAAAGACCTTTCGAATCCAAATATGTTTGTTTTTCAATGCATTCAACAACACAAGCTAAGCATTGGAACTATCCTGGTGGGTGGGAGGAACTTTGCAAAAGACTCAGGAAAAGCGGGATTATACCCGTTTGTATTGACTACCACTCAAGTTTTGGCACTGAAGGCTATTGGAACGAAGTTCCAAAGTCTGCAGTCAGCGCCCATGGACTGGGAATTAATGATGTAACCAATTATATACGACACTCAGAATTCTTTATAGGTCTCTCGTCGGGACTCTCTTGGGTAGCACATGCTTTAGGCAAAAAGGTTGTTATGATTTCTGGGGTAACTTCTGAGGATCACGAGTTTAGTGAAGATACCATAAGGTTCATCAATAAAGAAGTATGTCACGGATGTTTTAACACAAAGGGAATTGCTTTTGATATTTCCGATTGGGTTTGGTGTCCGCTACATAAAAATACCGACAGACAGTTTGAGTGTTCAACGGTTATCACACCACAGGAAGTCATGGATACTATCCAAGCCGAATTGTTATCCGAGTTGGAGTTATCTCCACCTGAAGAGGATATTGAAAAGAATATCAAGGTAACATATATTCATGGCCCTAAGGTTGAAGTTCTGGGTGAAGACGACGGAAGCAAATACCATGTACTTTTCTATAACATGGACAAGGACGGAGAACTTGCTTACGAGAATACAATAAAAAGGGGAGAATGGACAAGAGTCAAAATACAATATTATGTAAAGTGGAGAATTGTAGTTCTGAAGGACGGATTTGAATATTATGAGGATAATTTTGACTGCTCAGAAAAAGACGTGCTTATAGTTCTTTGGTCTACAGCATTGGGTGATAATATTTCATGGGTAAGCTATTGTGAGGAGTTTAGAAAAAAACATAATTGCAACCTTACCGTTTATTCTGACTATGGAGATCTATTTAAAGGGATGTATGACAGCATCAACTTTATCACTTATAGGGATGGGAAAAGAGAGGTTTTTTATTCAGCGTATGAGGTTTCATTCGGTATTCAACAAGGTGTTCATGAGGAAGGAATGAAGAGGCTTAATAGATATTTTCGTGATAATATTCCAACTAAGTATATTGATGGGCTTACTTTTTTTGACACAGAATTCCATCCGGAACACCCTGCAAGAATTCCGATGCAAAAAATTGCAACAAATATTCTAGGACTTCCCTTTTCCGAAAGAAGGCCCAACATACCATGTAACAGGGAGGATAGACCTATTGAAGGAAAATACGTCTGCATATCTGAATTTGCTTCAGCCTATAGTGGAATGAAACTATGGAATAATAAAATTGGATGGCAAAGAGTGGTAGACGAACTTGTAAAAATTGGATACACAGTCGTCTCGGTTTCAAAGGAAAAAAGCTCCTTGCAGAACATTATCAAGAGAAATGGACCCTATGATCTTGAGGATAGGATTTGGTACTTAAAGCATGCTGAATTTTTTATCGGACTCCCATCAGGGCTATCTTGGCTTAATTGGGCAACTGGCAAAAAGACAGTTATGATTGGAGGGTTTTCAGAGGATTGGTGTGAATTCCAGGAAGATAATATACGAGTAAAAAACGAATCAGCCTGTGGAGGTTGTTATAACTCAGAAGAGCACTCAGATAAACTGTGCTGTTATCACTCTTCCTTTTGTCCTGAAAATAAGAATTTCGAATGTAGCAGGAAGATCTCACCAAAGATGGTTATCGATGTGATAAAAGAAAGCAATCTGCTCAATATATAGCTACATGATAATTATTGATGTAAGTAAAGAAAGGAGTATCGACTCAGCACTTAAAAAATTTAGGAATAAGTTTAATAAGTATGGGATAAAAAAAGAACTCCTTGATAACAAGGAGTTTGAGAAAACATCTCAAAAGAAGAGAAAGCAGAAAGCAAAAGCCCAGTATATTCAGCACTTAAGAGATAAAGAGCAGGATATCTAATCACTGATCAGATAGAGGCACCCCTGGAATTTCTATTTTCTTAATGGCTTTTAGGGCCTTATCTATTACAGTGTTTTTACCTTCATTAGGCCAATTGCCAGCAAAAGCAAGCATAGAGGTAGCTTTGGATCTAACCTCTTTCATCGGGACCATTTTAGATTTTTTAACTGCTGTGAGCAAATCATGCGCTAGTTCATCAGCACCCTCTTTAGTATTATTATAAGCCGAAGAAATCTTTTTATCCTGAGGGATATCTAGTAGCTCGTGCATTAATCCCTTTTTTGCTTTAGCTTCGTTAATCTCTTCCACAAAACTTTCGTATAGCTTAAGATTTTCCATTTTGGTAATTTCTTTGTTTGGATTATATATCAGAAAAAGAGTCCAAAATGGAAGATCCAGTAGAGTATAAGAGCATCTCATACATGGAGGGTAAGATTGAATATGCTATAGGAATAATAGAGATGGTTCAGGTATTAATATCAAGCCCTGATGAAGGTTTAGTTTCAGATAACGTTAACCACCTTAAAAACGTATTACCCAAAGCTTTAGAAGAATTGAAAAAAGCTAAACGTGAATAGTTTTTATATCGGCGTCCTTATATCCTGTAACCTCTTTTGCTAATTTTAAATTATCCTCGTTATCGTCGAAAAAGGTTAATTCCTTGTATCCAGAATCAACTAGATCCTCTATTGCTTTTTTCTTTCTCTCAGCAATAGTACCTTTATATTTAAACTGAGGATCGTTGATTGCTATAACCAAATCCGGGTGAATATCTATACCATTTTCAAGAAAGAAGTTTCTAACTAACTCACTATCAGATCTAGCAGTAAGTATTGCTACTGGTATTCCCTTCCCGTAGGAGTCCTTGAGTATACCAAATATTTCATGTATAACCTTTCCTTGCCTTAAAAGTGAAGGGCTATCAAAATCGTCAAAGTCCATAATATGACTTTTCTTTTTGACAAAATTGTTAAACTCCTCCGGGGTTAGCTCCTTGATGACTTCATGGGTTTTTGCGTCTAGTATTCTGATCTTCGCATCAGTTTTTACTAGCGTATCATCTAAATCAAAGATTATGATTTTATCTGATTTAATATCTTTTAACTTGTAATTCATTACCAAATAGGTATATCTTGAATTCCCTTCCACGGCAGACATTCTTGGATAACCTCAACCTCTTTAGAAACCTTATCTGGGTTTGTATCCTCGAATTGTTTTGTCTTTCCCCAAAGCGTATTCTGCTCCGGTACGTGAAGTATCTGAAGCCATCCTCTTTGATGTGCAAGAACAACCCTGAATTTTCTTTGTCTATCGCAGATAAGTGTAAACCAAACGTCCGCCATATTAGGGGACTCAAAATATTCAGGTTTTACATCAATATGGTCTGTGTGGTAGAGAGCACACCCAGTACCCAATACGCATGCTGGGGTATCTCTCTCAAGTTCATAGTAGAAATGATGTGTTGTTTTTCTATCTCTGGTCCAGTGTCTTATCTCGTTTCCGTACATTTCACCATGCATACCTACTGCACATTTCTTTCCCCTTTTATCAAGGCCATTCTTCATAACATCAACGTAATCTGGAGGATACGCAATATCATCATCTATTGTAAAGTAATATCCCTGAACCTTATCCGACCAGAAGAACTTTCCAGCATCACCACGGTCACCTTCATCTTGAGATCTAACCACACTAATTTTAGGGTTGTCTTTAAGGAACCAAGGTACCTCTTCAAAATTATTTAGGTATATGTTTAATTGATCTACCTGCGGTAAAATGCAATTCACAACAGTTTCCAGCTGAGGAATCCTGCTTGGAATTGTTGCCATATTTGCGTATATCTTATCCATTAGATATTAATTAATGTACAGTATTTATGCTTATCGTCTTGGTAAAAAACAGGATCTCTTAGGGCAAAAGCATTTGATTTATATTGCATATTTGCCATTATAACATCACAGGGAAGCATATTTTGTCCATAATACTTCAAATTGACCCCGTTTGATATAGAAATAATTTGTTCACCTTTTAAGTTTTTTTCCAATTCGTCAATGAGTCTTTTGACATAATCCATGTTGATGTAAAGGATTGCATGGGAACTAAGCATGTTAAATATTCTAACAACGTCGTTATCGACACGATCATATATGATTCTATCAATGCCCGCTAAGTTACCATCAGGCTGTGGTACAAAACCCCAAGAGGAAATTCCTATATAAACAACATCAGAGTTGTTTGGAACTGATATTTTTTCAGGGATTCGATTAATTGTTGCATCATCTTCTAAGATTATAAATGGAGATCCTTTCTTTACCGCGGTTTTTAAAGTCTTGAGCTGTGAGTGAAAACACCCAACGAAGACAGAGTCCTGTGGTATTCCGCTTTTTCTTATTCCCTCTATCCTATTAATCCTACTCTTAGAAAATCCAGAATTTATCATTCTGTTATTAAAATCCACATCCCTATCCTTATGTTCATTTAGATTAATGTAGTAAATATCTATTTCAAAGGGATTGAGATCCATGAATACTTTTTATATTCTACAGTTTTAGATAGAACTGGTTTCGGAAAATAGGAAACTAAAGGCTAAAGGAATTCTATATATAATGTCAAAATATTTTACCTCCAATGCTTAGGTTCGTCAATTTATACGATTACGCCAAATCCAAGATGATTAATTACACTGATGTGATCCAATCTTCAAAATTGGTTTTGCGGAAAAAAGAAGCAGAGCTTTCCATAATTGTCCCTGCATATGGGAGGGAGGGTTTTTTAGAACCTTTAATAAACTCATTTAAAAAAGCTTCTTCAAAGAGCCCAGTTAGTGTTGTTTTTACTGTTGTAGAACATTCAGAAATTCCACTCCATGTAAGGGCAGCAGAAAGGCTTAATATTAACCACATCTGGATTCCAAAACAGGACCACGAGCCGTTTAATAAATGTTTAGCAATGAACGTCGGAGCTGTTTCTGTAAATGCAACAGAATACATTTTTCACGACCTCGATTGTTTAGTACAAAGTAATTTTTTTGAAAACCTTTACTCAAATATTCAGAAAAAAGGATGCAGTGCAATTCAAACATTCTCTGATAGAAGAGTGCTATACCTAAACAAAGATCTAACTTATAAGGCATTACTTATGGGCTTGGATCTAGATTCATTGAAGGAAGGCCCAAGGGATACAGAGGATGAGAATTATAACGGGGTTACGCCCCCTGGGATGGTAGGGGCTCCTGGTGGATCCATTTGGATAAAAAAAGGCACTTTTATTGATGTTGGTGGTTATGACCCAAACGTATTTTTTGGATACAGTCCAGAAGATATTTTCTTCTGGGATAAAGTTTGCACGGTTACAGAAATGGAAACGTGCACGGAACCGAGGAATGAAATTTTTCACATGTACCACCCACCAACTCACGCATCTAATCCACAAATAAAATATCTTATAGACTTGCATAAGGTCTTTGTGAATTGCTCAAAGGAGGAAAAGCTAAAATTTCTGGCTCTGCAAAGAGAAAATTTAATACAAGCTTATGGAATATAATCACATAACTGTTATAATCTCTACCAGGAATGCTGGGCCTTATATAGGTAAATGCCTTACATCAGCGCTGGAGCAGGACTACCCAAATTTTGATATAATATTTATAGATGCTGAATCTACAGATGGCACATATGAAAAAGCTCTTCAGTTCGAGGGCAGTCCAAATATAACAGTCGAGAGAAACAAAAAAAGAAAATACCAAGGGGAAAATATTAGGGACGGGGTCTTTAGATCGCCAGCCAAAAGTATAATTGTCACTTTGGACGGGGATGACTGGTTTCCACACAAGGATGTATTAAATAAAGTCAATAAAGTCTATAATTCAACAGGCTGCTGGATGACTTATGGTACCTACGAGGAATATCCATACAGGAGCGTAAGCCACATTTATCAAGAATATCCACTAGAGGTAAGAAGAAACAACACATTTAGGCAACACAGATGGCTTGGAACTCACCTCCGAACTTTCAGAAGAGAATTGTTTTTAAGAATAAAAGAGGAAGATCTAAAGGATCCAAGAACTGGGGATTATGTAGCTTATGCACCAGATCAGACTTTCCAATTTCCAATGTTGGAAATGTGTGGGGTTAATAAAAGCGTTTATATCCCGGATATTTTATATGTCTATAATGTAGAGAATCCCAACAATGAAAGCAAACAGGATGCTAGGGAAATAGAATGGATAACAAACCATTTCAAATCTAGTAAACCTTACAACCCTTTGGAAAAACTATGAGAGATCCGTTTATATTTACAGAAGCATACAACTGTGGAAAAATAGCCAAGGTTGCTATCGAAAGTTTTTTAAAATTCCACCAAGGTCTTACTATTAACGTATTTGGTAGACAAGATGATTTTAAAGAGGTTGGTATTAATTCAGATTTGGTTAATTATATTGATTTGGGTGATGATGAAGTACTTCGAGGGCTTTATAAAAACGGACATGAGGGTACAGCCTATATTTTTGCTAGTGTACTATTGAGAAAGTTTGGTGATTATGAAAGCGTTATCCACTTTGACTCAGATGTTCTTTTCAGAGAAGAGTGCATCTCTGATATAAAGGAAGGACTTGCAAATGGATATCACCTTATTGGACAAAGAAGGAATTACGAGAAAAATAGGTCAGGGTTAGGTTCATTACATGGTAAATCCCTCAAGGGAGTCCCAGATACTATTGGTACATGCTTTTTTGGAATAGACCTGGGTAAAATTACCATCAGTGACTTTGAGATAGTTAGAAAGATGTGTCTCGGTGGTATATCTTTAACTGGGGAACCTATACTAGATTTTTTCGACCCAGTTTCATTTCATGTTATGCATAACGGGGGAAGTATCAAATACCTTTCAAATATTAATTATGGAGGTGGTGATGAAATAGGTAACTGGGATAATGGATTTCCTGTCCTAAACCTAATGTGCGATTTTGGTAAAAAGTTTGTGCATTTCGCGGGTGTTGGGTCTGGTCTTAATTTTCATAAGAATGGAAGTGGCAACGTACCACCATCATACTCAGATTGGGCTAAGGGTAGATATAATCTTTATAGCAAATTAATCTATAAGGAAGACGTAGGACAATATGATGTGCAAGCATTCGAAAAAATGTCGGAAGAATTGAAAGTATGAAAAATATAAAAATTGAATGCGGATGGGATTTGGAGTTTGATCTATTTCATGAAAAGCAATTAGAGCTCTGGGTCGACAAAAACCCAACCCCGGGAAAACAAGAGGGAGTAGTAAGAATAGGCATTCTAATAGAACCCCCAGAAATAAGAGGAGCAATGGGACTTCAGACTTTTTTAGACAGGTTTGATTTCATACTTACACACGACCAATCAATAATAGCATCCAACGAGAAAGCATACCTATATGAGTTTGGCGGTTGTTGGGTAAGAGACTATAATTTTGGTGATAAGAAATTTGGGGTATCCACATTGATAGGTGGTAAAAAAATGGTTCATGGGCACAATCTAAGGTCTCAGGTATTTAATAGGTCCAGAGAAATAACCATACCCAAGAACATTTGGATTAGTAAGAATTTTCCACCAAGTGATAAAGGGTCTGGTAACCCAATATTATCGGGGAGCAAATCCGATATGTTCAATACGCAATTCCACATTTGCATAGAAAATGTCAAAAGAGATAATTGGTTTACTGAGAAGTTGTTAGATTGTCTCTACACAAAAACAATTCCTATCTACTATGGGTGCCCTAATATTGGAGAATGGTTTGACACAAGGGGATTTATTATGGTAGATAACACTACCGAAGTAATCGAAGCATGCAATAGACTTGATTCTGGATATTATGAAAAGCATCTAGAATTTGTTGAGGAGAACTTTAAAAGGGTTAAGAATTACATGGACGTAAGCGAAAACATCAAAAGGTCGATAGAAAAAAATATTCTACCGCTAATAGGATAAACAGATGCCTGAAAGAGGAACTATTTATATTAAGAAAGATCTAGGTATAGGGTTTATACCAATACCAAAGAATGGGAGTACAACGATCAGGAAATATGTCTTTAACTTCAACATCAAGGATTCATTGGAGATTATGGACAAACTATCACATGAAGAAATTTCTAAAACAAAAAAAATAGTTATTATTAGCGACCCAATTACAAGATTTTCTAGAGGTATCATTGAGGTCATAAATAGAGGGGAAAATACAGAAAAAATAAAGACCAAAGAATTCAAGGAATGTAAATCCTACGGATGTAAGATCTTTTCAATTATAAAAGGTATAGAGAAATGGGGTTTTTATGACGTCCATCTAAAACCACAAAGTTATTTTATACTGGATAAAAATGGAAACCCATATCCAATTGATGAATTCTGGTATCTTGAAAATCTCACTAGTAAGCTGAAAGAGATAATACCCAATTATGATGGGGAGCTTACTTGGACAAGAGGATCTGAAAAAAACCCATTTCTAAAAGCCATTATGGAATCTCTTGACCTACAAAAAAAAATTAGAGAACTTTATAGAGAAGATTTTGAAATTTTTGATAATCCAAACACCATAAAAAAATATTAGCAAACATTACATGAGCTTAAAAACAAAAGACTATCACCCATTCAATAAATCCATTTTTGATCTATGGGTAAAAGATAAGGGAGACCTAACTCATAGACTTAATTACAACTTAAATCCACAATCAATTGTTGTAGATGCTGGAGGGTATAAAGGCGAATGGGCGGATAAAATTAGCAAATTATACGGGTGTAAAATGTACATCTTCGAGCCAGTTGGAAGATACTACTATCAAATAGAAGAGAGGTTTAAAAGTAATGGTAATATTAAAGTTTTTAGAAAGGGAGTATCAAATTCAAACGAAAAGATAATGATATTTGACTCAGAAGATTCTTCATCAATCTATTGGGGCGAGGGAAATCCGGAAGAGATAGAATTAGTCAACTTTTCTACATTCCTATCCGGAGAGGGAATTGATTACATCGATTTACTAAAAGTTAATATAGAAGGTGGGGAATATGACCTGCTAGAAGGTATTATAAATAAGGGAGATCAGGTTAGGATTAATAATATACAAGTGCAGTTCCACAGGTTTGTAGAAGGGTGTGTTGATAGAAGGTTAAAAATAAGAGAGGCTCTTTCAAAAACACACATACTAACTTACGATTACGAGTTTATCTGGGAAAACTGGAAGCTAAAAGAATAATAACACCAGACAATGTTCAATAACCCATGGATATCTTCAACTACGGAACCAGGAACACCTAACCACGGTCTCGTAAAAACATTCTCTGATTTTAGGGACCACGAAAAAATAGAAGCCATAGAATCACTTATATCAGGAAAGAGAATTTGTATTGTTGGTCCAGCACCAAACTTAAAGGGATCTGATTCGGGCATTCTTATAGATTCTTATGATGTGGTAGTAAGAGTTAATCAAAAATTTCAAATGTCAGACGACCAAAAAAAGGACTATGGAAAAAGGTGTGACATTCTAATCGGAAGCTTTAACGAGAACAATATAAAAGAATGCTTTGATAATCTACAATTCTTAATGGAGCAAAAATTAATAATTGGGGTTATGCCTAATAAAGGCTACAAACCAATAGAAAGGTTTTCTGAATTTCTAGATTCAAAAGGAGTTAAAAATTACTTTCTAAATGATCGGTACATCTATAAAGTATTTAGAGAGGTTGGAACAGTTGTAAACAGCGGATTAATGTCAATTATATTATTGATGAACTACGATGTTAAAGAAATTTATGTTACCGGATTTACTTTTTACAACATGGGTAAATTTGGCAAAATATATAATGATGAATATTTTAACTCGGTAGTAACAAGTGGTAAACTAAACCTGGAAAAACAGGAAGATTATGCCAAAAGAAATGATTTCCTCATACACGACATCAAATCTCAGATTCGATACTTTTCTTCACTCTGGAAAGAAAATAATCATGTAATAAAGCTTGACGGGTATTTAAAAGAAAACCTTCCCTTATGAAAAAAGTAGCAATAATTCCAGCCTTATTAAATAGCAAAAGAGTACCAAATAAAAATTTGATCCTGGTTGATGGGTTCCCTTTGATTTATTATGTAGCGGAAGCATGTAAAAAATCTGGTGCTTTCGATGAAATTTATATAAGTTCCGATGATTCAATTTTTGAAAAGATTGCTAAACAACTCGGGGTTAAATTTTACAGGAGATCTGTTGAAAAAGGAGGGAATAATTGCACAATGTCAAACAGTTCAAAATCCTGCAAAGGCGAAAGGTGCACAGTGCATGATCATTTCCTTATGGATTTTATATCCAACGTTGATTGCGACTATCTTATACAGGTCCACACAACCTCACCCTTAATCAAACCGGAAACGATACTTTCTTTTTCAGAAAAGTTAGAGGAATTTGATTCCCTGATTTCTGTTGAGGAGATTTTCTCTGAATCATTTTACAAAGGAAACCCCATAAATTTTAATCTCTTCAAGAAGCAAGAAACCCAATCATTAGAACCGATACAGCCAATAGCTTGGTCTTTAAGTGGTTGGAAAAAAGGTCCATTCATAAAATCGTATAATGAAGGCCCTACGTTTAATGGAAACTTTGGTGTGTTCCCTTTATCCAAGATAGAATCTATAGACGTGGATACACCTGATGAACTTTTTATTGCTGAGGCTTGTCTAAGCCATATTAGAAGAAAAGAATCGGTGGGTAAATTTCATTACCACACAAACATAAAATCGATTGAATCCGAATTAGTTAATTTAATTAAACTAGACGGATCTCCTATGCCCGATGAAGAAATACAAGGACACAACGAAACCCTTATGAACTTGGATGTCATAGAACAAAAACTTGGGGCTTCAGATTGGTGTTATCCTGTAGTTTACACCGACCTTGACCAAGTTGCTTTTATTAAACAAAGTAAGGGGAATGGATGTAGAAAACACTATCACCCAACAAAGGATGAATGGTGGGTAATATTCAGAGGTAAGTTTGAGTACAAACTCTGGTTTGATAGAGAATCCACCGAAGGAGAACCAGATAAAGTTGTTATAGCTTCCGAAGGTGAAATTGTTTTCCTTCCAAAAGGAACTGTTCATGTAATTTCTTGTATAAGTGATACCCCAGGGGTCAGGTTGGCTTGTGGAAGCAAGGAGATGGCACATATATACGTATAAAAAAATCAAATTGGAATATTATAATTTTAAATATACAGATTCTCTCAAACTCGACGAGCTAATGTTTCTACAAATAGACAAGGATGAAAAGACCTATTTAGAAAGATCAATAGACGAGTACCTAAAAATAGGTAAATTTATAGACAGTGAGAAATGTAAAAAAATCGTAGACCTTGGGTGCGGGTTGGGTAGATCCAGTATATTTTTAAATAACATGATGTCACTCAGTAAGAGTTTATTTTACATGTGTGATTTTAACGGTAAAGAATTTGATAAAACTAGGCCTTGCGGAGAACATATTGGTGGAAATATACCATATAACGATCTACAATTAACAAAATCATTCTCTCTAGAAAATAACTTGTTGAATATAGAGATAATAGATTTGGGTAAAGAAGAAATTCTTAAACTTAAAGATATAGATTTACTTTACTCTTTTCATTGCGTTGGCTACCATTGGGATATTCTTACTTCATTTAGAGAAAACAACCTTGAAGATATAACATCCGATAATTCCATCCTAATATTTGGAGTTAGAAAGCATTATAAAAAATTACAACATTATCCTATTTCGATGGGATCCTTTGAATTAAAAGCAGAGGTAGATGGGGAGTATCTACAAAATTATGTTGTATATCAAAAAAAATAAATTAAAATTCAAATCAAAAATGGCAAATATCAATTTCGAAAATATTGAGGAAAAGTTCGAACAAACACTTCAAACTAAGGAATGGAAAGAGTTTGTGAAGGACTTCAACGAGTCTGACGACATATATATAGTAGCAAATGGTGGTTTATGGGCAGTTGGTAATCATGCAGCTGATGACTGTACAAGGCTATTTGCTAAGGCAGGTATAAAAAAACATATATCAACCCTTGAAAGCCAGTGTCTTATTACCAGCATTGCAAACGATTACGGGTATAATAACCTGTTTTTAAATTGGCTTTCTTTAGCAAAAGAAACAGGCAAAATGGATGGGAAAAAACCTATGGTGGTAGCTTTGTCTTGCTCTGGAAATTCAAAGAATGTTATTAGTTGCTTACATTGGGCCGAACAAAACGGTTATAAATCCGCTTTAATATCCGGACAAAACAGCCAAGTTATACCTGAAGGCATAAACGAGGTAGTACTTGGATGTAAGTATTTTCATACCGTTGAGGTATTAACACTTATACTTTTCTATGAACTTATTCACGCGTGTGGAGCTGCGTGTCCTTCTATCAAGGATGAAGTGGTAAGAAAAGGAGCAGCAGAAAGTATTGACAGGAAACCTATTAAATGATTCGGTTCGACGGAAAAAAAGCTCTAGTAACAGGAGGTTCAAGGGGTATAGGAAAAGCAATAGCGGATTTTCTTGAACAGGGAGGTGCACAAGTTAAGCGTACAAGTACAAAGGATGTAGATTTTTCCGACTTGGAATCTACTCATGCTTTCATTAAGTCCATAGAGAAAGAGCATTTTGATATCCTTGTAAATAATGCTGGGATATGCATTAATAACTATCTGGAAGATATACCACTAGAAGATTTTGACAAAGTACAAAAGGTAAATCTATACTCACCATTCCTAGTTACTCAAGAAGTTTCAAAGGGTATGAGAGAAAGGTGTTACGGTAGAATAGTTAACATATCATCTATAAAGGGTACCGGATCCTCTGAGAGAAGACTTTCCTACACCACCTCTAAGAGTGGAATTAATGGCATGACGAGGACCATGGCTTGCGACCTTGCTCCCTATGGAGTATTAGTGAATTCGATTTCCCCTGGGTTTACTAATACTGAACTTACAGATTCCATGCTTACAAAAGAAGATAAAGAAAAGCTTACAGCTAGAATTCCCTTGGGCAGGTTTGGTGAAGTTGATGAAATAGCAAAGTTAGTTGGGTTTTTTGTTAGCGATCTCAATTCTTTTGTTACCGGACAAGATATCATAATCGACGGGGGTTATACAATTAACATGTAAAATGCAAATAAAATCGAGCATAAAGGATTATACTGTAAGTTTTTCTGAGATCCCAATTTTAAATAGCAACAATGGAGAATTCTATATTATAGATTCATTTTTTGAGGAAAGTAAAAAATTAAATCTAGCGGGCGGGACTAAGTACTTTTACGTAGAAGCCAAAGAATCTAATAAGGAGTATAGGAGCTTAGCCGCAGTTATAGAATGGCTTATAACAAACGGATTTCGTAGAGAAAATACGATTATAGCAATCGGTGGCGGGGTTATTCAAGATATAACATCGTTTATAGCATCTATTTTATACCGGGGGGTTGATTGGAAATTTTATCCTACTACACTTTTAGCTCAAGGAGACAGTTGTATCGGAAGCAAAACTTCTATAAACTTCGAAGAATATAAAAACCAAATAGGAGGTTTCTATCCACCCTCCGAAGTTATAATTGATGTAAGTTTTTTAGAGTCTCTTCCTATCCAACAAATCAAATCAGGAATTGGGGAGATGAGTCATTATTTTTTACTGGACTCTTTGGAATCTTTCCTACTATTAAAAGAATTCCAATTAGGGATGGATTTAAAACCACTTATAAAAAGAAGCCTTTCAATAAAAAAGGAAATGGTAGAAATCGACGAATTTGACAAAGGACCTAGGGTTATATTCAATTATGGGCATTCTTTTGGACATGCAATAGAATATGCAACTAACTACTCTATTCCGCATGGAATTGCGGTGTCAAGAGGAATGGATATTGCAAATTTTTTTTCAACTGAACTGGGTCTTTTGTCCATTGATGAATATAAAGAAATGGAGTCTGCAATATCACCAACCTTTATAGAATGTAATCTAAAAGATGTCGATCCTCTCGATATATTGGAAGGTTTAAAGAAAGATAAAAAGAATATAGGCAATAAAATAGGGTTGATATTAACCAAAGGTATTGGAAAAATGCATTTACAACAAGTTACCCAATTATCGGCACTTGAAATACTGAGCAAATATTTTCAAAGGGTTAATTGATTTTTCTATTTATGGATACCAATTTGTCAAATAATATAAGTAAAATCACATTTAGATGATCTCAATAAAAAATTTTACTGCAAGGATAGGAAACCAGCTTTTTCAGCTGGCAAATGCTTTATCCTATGGGAAAAGATATAGTGTAAGTGTGGCTATTCCTAAATGGGAATACTCCTCACTATTTGTTGGAGATTTTACGCCAGTAATAGATAAGGATCCCCAAAAACTATTATGGTCAGAGCCCGAATTCTCCTACACACCTATACCCGAAGGTGCAACACTCCTTGAGGGATATTACCAGAGCGAAAAATATTTTCTTGATAACATAGAAGAGATCCATAAGATTTTTTCATTTAAGCAAGAAGTAGTGGATCGTGTGGTTAAGGAAAATATTGAAATTTTGAGTTCCGATAGACCGAAGGTCTCTATGCATTTAAGAAGAGGGGACTACTTAAAATGGCCAAAACACCATCCAGTTCTAGATATTTCTTATTTCAAAAAGGCAACACAGAAATTTCCAAGTAACTCTATGTTTATTGTATTCTCGGATGATATTGAATGGTGTAAAGACAATTTTCCAGACGGGGATTATGTTTTTATGGAAGGGAAAAAAGATTATGAGGACCTATGCTTAATGTCATTGTGCGACCACAATTGCATAGCAAACTCTACGTTTTCTTGGTGGGGTGCTTGGTTAAACAAGAACCCGGAAAAAATAGTAGTAGCTCCAGAGAATTGGTTTGGCCCAGCATACTCACATTTCGATACTGCGGATTTATATTGTCCAGGATGGATAAGGATTTAATATGAAAAAAAGCTTCGACGACATATCAAATAAAGAGGTTGGAAAAATAGCAATCGTATCCGGATTGGGACCTAGCTTATCGTTGGCGTTACCGGATATAACTTGGATGAATAAACATGCTAGAAAAAAAGTAGCATTTTTTAATTGCAACTTATTTGATCTAATGACAGATCTTGATACAGATTATTGGATAGTAGCTAATTCACAACCTATAATGATGATTGAACAAGCACATAAAAGATATAATGCACAAAAAGACTCAACCTTTATTTTTGCATCAAGAATACCAGGGTTTCAGGAAAATCTAGCAGATGATCTACTAGAAATAAATTATATTCCTATGAAAGATGACAGTAATCTTTTTAGCCTACCTCATTACCTTCAGAGCTATTGCTCACACGATTCAAAATACGGAGCAGTTTATTCAGTTGCTGTCCATATGATTGCTGTTGCAATAATAACAGGTTGCAAAAAAATATACATTTCTGGCGTTGATTTAGATTACTCAAAAGGATACGTGAAAGATAATGTACACCCAAAAGGCGTTGCGTTGGGTAAACGCCTAATGGGTAAGGATGCTATACAGGATACAATTAATAAAATAGAATACCTAAAATCGTGTGCAAAAAAAGTAGGAAGTGAATTGTATTCTTTAAACCCGACGGGGGTACTATCAAAAATTTTAGAGTATAAAGACATCAAGGAAGTCAGAAAAGAAATGGAGATTGAATTATCATAAGCCAACTAAAATTAGATCCCAGGGAACAAAAGTTAGAAACTTAGATATATAATTAGTAGAACTGCTAATTCTAAGTTTAATTGAAAATTCTTGTAACCGGTTCAACCGGACTTTTAGGAAACGCCTTTCAGAAAGTACTTGGATCCGAACATGTTTTCCATACTAGGAAAGATGCGGATCTTTTAGATACAAAGGCCACCATAGAATACCTCACTTACCAGGTTAAAGAAAATGGGGTAAACACTGTTATTCACTCCGCTGCTATCGTCGGCGGACTTCAAGCAAACATAGACGGAAATGATAGATTTTTTAAGGAAAACTTAGAGATAAACTCAAACGTGCTTAATGCTTGTTTTGATCTTAAAGTTGATAACCTGGTTAACATCCTATCGACTTGTATTTTCCCGCACGAGAATATTACATATCCTTTAACCAAAGACCAAATAGATCTAGGTCCTCCACACCCATCAAACTCAGGGTATGCCTATGCAAAAAGACTTGGTGGACACCAGACCAAAATTTTAGGTGAAGTTTTAGGTAAGAATTGGTTCTCTGTGGTGCCAACAAATTTATACGGTCCATATGACAACTTTAATTTACGAACTAGTCACCTGGTTGCTGGAATGATCCATAGAGCTTATTTGTGTAAAAAAAATGATGAGAAATTCACAATCTGGGGAGATGGCAGTCCACTTAGACAATTCATCTATGCAGAAGATTTGGCAAATATGATTCTGTGGGCATTAGAAAATTGGAAATCTAATGATCATTTCATGGCGGTAAACCCAGAGGAGTTATCAGTTATGGACGTTGCTAATATAATATGCAATATCATGGAAATCCCAGAGGAGGATATAATATTCGATCCGGATAAACCCAAAGGACAGTTTAGAAAACCAGCAGCTTCAGACATGGAAGAATTTAATTTCAAGCCATTCGAAGAAGGCGTGAAAGAAACCATTGGGTGGTTAAAAGAAAATTACGATAAAGCAAGAACATAATGAAAAGAATAGATCTGATACAAGATACCATAGATAATAATGATGTGGATAATCTTATAAAATGGTTGTCGGATTATCCTAGACTAACCAAGGGTCCAGTAACAATCGCGTTCGAAGAGAAGTTTGCAAATTGGATAGGTAGCGACTATGCAGTATTTGTTAATTCCGGTTCGTCTGCAAACCTGTTAATGGTTTATGCACTTAAGCATGCTGGGTTGATGAGAAACAACAAGTTTTGCGTTCCGTCACTTTGTTGGGCTACTGATTTAGCCCCAGTGCTTCAATTTGATATAGAGCCTTTGCTTATCGATTGCAATCTAGAAAACCTATCGGTAGATATTGAACACTTAGAGAAAGTATTTGTAGAAGAGTCCCCGTCAGCTTTAATCCTAGTTTCTGTACTAGGTCTTTCTCCTGATATGGATGCAATAACAGCATTGTGTGAAAAATATGATGTTGTCCTGCTCGAAGATAACTGCGAATCCCAGGGAACTTCATACAAAGGTAAAAGACTTGGTAATTTTGGTCTAATGTCCTCTTTCTCAACTTACTTTGGGCACACCATGAGTACTATAGAAGGCGGTGTTATTACAACAAATGATAAATCCATGTACGATCTTCTATTGCAATTAAGAAGTCATGGGTGGGATCGGGATCTTTCAAAAGATAGACAAGATGAACTAAGGAGTGAGTGGGGCGTTGATGACTTCTCAGCACTTTATTCTTTTTATGTACCCGGATTTAATCTAAGGAGCACAGATCTCCAGGCATTTATCGGAATGGGACAGCTAGATAAGGTTGATAACAGCATTCAAAAGAGGTACGAAAACTACCTCTATTACAAGGAAAAACTTTCAGGTAAGGTCTGGTTTCCAAATGAGATTGAGGACTCTTTTACCGCTAATTTTGCTATCCCAGTAATATTAGAATCCGAAGGAGCAAAGTTATCACTTGTTAAGGAATTGGAAGAAAATAATATCGCATGTAGGCCATTAATTTCAGGATCAATGGGATCTCAGCCATTTTATAAAAAAATATACGGAGAGAAAAAGTTGCCTAATTGCTCAATAGTTGACGAGAGAGGCGTATATGTACCAAATCACCCATTACTAGAGAAATCCGATATTGATAGAATATGCGAAATTGTTTTGAATCATATGGGGTAACTACATAATATTTTTTGAAACGCGGAAAAAAAGAAACAAATGAAAATAGCACTTATAACTGGAATAAACGGACAAGACGGATCGTATCTTGCAGAATTCTTACTAGAAAAAGGGTATGAAGTACATGGTACTTTAAAAAGGAACTCTGTTGCAGAGAACCAGACAACAAGACTAGAACACATATTCAATAAGGTGACCCTACATTATGCAGACCTTACCGATTTGTCGTCCTTGATTTTTGTACTACAAAAAGTCAAACCTAGTGAGGTCTATAACCTTGCAGCACAATCGCATGTTAGGATTTCTTTTGATCAACCAATATACACTGCAAACGCAACAGGAATTGGAGTGTTAAATATGATCGAAGCGGTAAGGCTTGTTGATAGTTCAATTAAGATGTATCAGGCTTCTTCCTCCGAAATGTTTGGTAACAGTATAGATGAGGACGGGTTTCAAAGAGAAACCACGCCTCTTATCCCAGTTTCTCCTTATGGATGTTCAAAGGTATTCGGTTACAACATAGCGAGGAATTATAGAAACTCCTATGGAATGTTTATTTCCAACGGTATTCTATTCAATCACGAATCCCCTAGAAGAGGTAGTAATTTTGTAACCAATAAGGTAGCAAAAACTGCTGTTGAGATCAAGTTAGGTTTAAGGGATAAACTTGCACTAGGGAATCTTAATGCTACCAGAGACTGGGGACACGCAAAAGATTATGTAGAAGCTATGTGGATGATTCTTCAATTAGATCAACCAGACGACTTCGTTTGTGCAACGGGGATATCACATTCAGTCCAGGACCTAGTTGAGCATGTTTTTAATCGTCTAGAGATGGATTGGAAAGAATACATCACCGTTGATGAAAAATATTTAAGACCAGAGGAATTAGAAGACCTAAAAGGTGATTCCTCTAAACTCAGGGAGAGGACCGGTTGGAACCCCGAGTACACCTTCGAGCAAATGATGGATGAGATGGTTGACTATTGGCTAGATTTTTATAGCAAATAGATCACTGGTCCTAAAAATCCGGTGTTTTATAAACTTGGAATTCTTGTTGGATATATAGTTTGAAAAAAATATATCTTGCAATGAGAATTTTAGACTTCAATAAATTTTCTGCACTTTTCGAAGCAGAAGAACTACAGGGACAAACAGAAGATACTTTAAAAAGAATTGTTAACCACTTCTTTATTTGTTATAGTTCTTTAAGCGCCCTTACCGACGGTTATACCCGTATAATGCAGGATCTTTCTGACATACAAAATGCAGAGGGAGCTGCAAAACTCGAAAAAATGAGAGATGCTGCAAAGTCTGTAGCAGATGATGTAAATGATTCATACAAAGCTAAAAACGTAAATGTAGAGTGGCAAAAAGCAGCTGATAAGTTTACAGAGGCTTTAGAGGCATTAGTTAATCAATATTCAGGGGATGAGGAGATCATCAAAGCTATGGATGATAGGACTAACACCATGATCGATGAATACAAAGAGGAACTTGTTAAAGCTAAAAAAGATGCAGACGAAGCTACAAAGGATGCTAAAGCGGCTGTAAAGGAATCTATAGAATATGGTGGTGAACCAATCTTCGAAGCTTGGACTAAAAAAGGCAATGTCAGGTCTTTGAATAGTCAAGCAGTTGCTTTGAAAGCCCAATTAGAAGGCCAAAAGGACAGCCAAGGAATGCAGGCATTAGTTGGTAACCTATTAAAAGAGGTTTCTGATATCATAATGGAGTTAGCAGAATTAGGTGCATCTAAGAGAAAAGATATCGATAATACTAGATTACAAGAAATTGGAAATAGAATGAACGAGATCCCTGTAGAGATTGCAAAACAGGAGGAAAAAATGGCTAAGGCCAATACCGCAAATAAAGAAGCTTCTGTAATTTTCATTCAAGGTTTAGATCTTGTAGAAAACGCTTTAAAATTGGAAAAAGAAGTTGAGAAAGAAATTGCAAAGCAAGCTGAAGAAGCAGCTATTAAAAAGGACGAAGAGGAAAGGGCTGCTAAGAAAATAGAATTATCCGGAGATTTGGACCCAGATAGAATATCAGGCAGAAGGAAAAATTCAGAAGTAGCTAAATTCCAACAAGCAGTAATAGACAAGTTTAAGGATTACGAACCTTTTGATGATTTCGCTTTATTCCAGAAGTTTATGAAATACGGGGCTGATGGTATGTTTGGTAGTACAACTAAAGCGATTGTAAAAGCGCTTAAAGCTGGTTTTGAAATGGATGATACTAGCGACGTGATTACACAAGAGCTAATGGACAAGATAGTGTACGAACCTTTAAACGAATCTGAATTTAAATTCCTCAGGGATTTTAGCTCATTTGATACTATTAATGAAGCTTTTAATCCAGATAAGGCAAAAGGATCATCACCTGCACCAAAAGCTCCAAGACCAGCTCCTGAGGAGGAAGCAGATGAAGAAGCAGCTGAAGAAGCCCCACAAATTGATGTTGATAAAATTGTCGAGGAAATACAAGATCTTCTTTCAAAGGCTAATAATAGAATCGTCGATCTTTACGATGATACTGATTATTGGAAAGAGTACAAAGGAACATTCAATGACGACGAAGACGAAGCAGTGGCTGACGTTTACGGTAAAAGATACGATTCCAGGGGAACTTGGTGGTACAGAAGAATTAGAGTACCATTTGTGAAAAAAGCGGCTGACCTGCTAAATGATGAATATAAGAATCTTAAATTATCAGATAGAGACGCTTGGGAGCATTTATGGGATGAGATCAGGGAGTTTGGTGAAACATACAAGCAACTAAGAAAAAAAACTGTCGGAAGTTCGTATAACGACAGCTACAAATGGTCCTTAAAATTATATAACGGTAATAAAGAATCATACGAAGTAGATTGCGATTTCTAAACAGATGAGATTCATTAAGCCATATCAAGAGTTTAATATTAACGAAAAGGAGAATACTAGTTATTCTCCTTTATCTGCTTATAGAGCAGTGGCTCTTGGGGTAAATAGGGCTTTTAATCTGCTGGGTTATTTCTACTCAATTGCTAATAAGGATATAAAAAAGGACGAGTGGAAAAACTTAACTTCCAGTATTCTTAGCACCAAAAACTATGAAGCAAAATGGGACGCTGTAATTAAATCAGCTAAGGATATTCAATCCAATATAGAAAAGTATGCTTCTGGTAGAAGGGATGATGGTCTTAATGTTGGTAGATTCTTTGATGTTGGCGTTAATTCGAGATCAATTCCCATAGCACTTGAAAAATTTAGATCAGCATCAAATCTTTTAACCAACAATCTATCACCAAACCAAATTAGAGAAAGGTTATCACTACTAGACCAAGCGATTCCGATGAATCCTTATAAGCTAGACGAATCTCTAATAAATGAGGGAGCAGGTAAGAAAAGGGCACCTGGCGAATCGGAAGTTCTTTTGGTAGCAGATAATTTAAGCTCATCGGTTACAAATGCTCTATCAACAGCAAGGAATCTAAAACAGTTATTTCCCGACGCAGTACAGTTTATAGACAACGTGGTTAGCAAATACATATCACCAGCTGCTGAAAAGGTTAAAGAGGTAATTGAAACTGAGGCCCCTGACGCATCTTTGGAAATATCGAAGTCGATAAGGAATTCTTATAAGAGGGATGGCTGGCTTATCAACAACGTTCAAGAAAAATATCTTGTAGACCAATATAGAGATCTATTAGACTTGCAAGACTCTGTTAAAACAGGATTAGAAAAAATTAGAAAGGCAAAGGAGAATATTATTGATGAATTGGCTCCATCTTCAGATGCAGGCGAATTTGTAGATGCTGGAAACAGAATTTTAGATTTAATAGAAGATAAAATAGCAGAGAAAGATAAAGTTGAAGAACTTAGGAGAAGAGCTGGTTTAATGATCCCAATAGCACAAGACGAGCCATTGCCATCCACTTCTAGTACAACCACTACAACTAGCGGGCCTAGAAGTTTAGTCGATCCTAACGAGCTTAGGGATCTACTCCAAAGGAAAATAAGCAGAAATCGGTAAAAATATTTTACCCAGATTGAAACAAAATCTGGGATAAGCCCCTAAAAGAATTACCTGTGATTCCCCAGGGATAGAACTTTATATTATCTAAGTGGACTAAACCAGTTCTTTAGGTCCCCAAACCCCAAACTTTTTAATAGATAGGAGCCGCACACGCGAAAGGTTTCAAACTTGGTTAAGACTGGAAACACTTCTTGATTATAACAGTATAGTAACCAAACTATAAAGTTAAATCATGGCAAAGAAGTCAACATCAGGATTTTCATTTTTAGATTTAGACAAGGAATTATCTAAGATTAAGGGATTTGAAACGGGATCTATTCTTACAGAGAACACATTTAGTGAAGTAGACGAATGGATTCCTACAGGGAATTATTTATTAAACGCACAATTATCAGGAACTTTATTTGGTGGTATTCCGAATACTAGAAGTCTGGGACTCATGGGAGATCCTGGAACTGGTAAATCTTTTGTGTGTCTAAACGTTGCAAGGGAGGCACAGAAAAAGGGGTATGATGTTATCTATTGTGATACCGAGGGAGCTATTGATAAAAGCTCTGCAATTAAGTTTGGCATCGATCCCGATAAGGTAAGATACCAGCCAATCAAAACAGTAACAGAATTCCAAACCTTTGTTACTAATTTACTTGACCTTGTAAAAAAAGCTAAGGATAAGGGCAATCAACCTAAGATTCTTTTGATCCTTGATTCTCTGGGTATGCTTAGTACGGACAAGGAATTAAATGATGCTATTTCTGGTAAAAATGCAGCAGACATGGGTGCTAAAGCAAAAGAACTTCGAAAACTGTTTCGAGTTATTACCTTAGATCTTACTGCAGCTAAAATTCCTTTGGTGTGTACCAACCACGTATATGCAGGTGGAGGATTTTTTCCAACAAAGGAAAGCTCTGGTGGAGATGGTCCCATTTTTGCAATGTCAGTTATCTCATTCCTTTCCAAAGCACAGCTTAAAGAAGGAAACAGCACTACAAAAACTGGTATCATTGTTACCTCTAATCTTAAGAAAAGTAGATTCACAGTACCGGAGCCGGTTAAATTCCATATTTCTTTTGCCAATGGTATGAATCCATATGTTGGTTTACAGGATTTCATTAGCTGGGAGGCATGCGGAATCGGTCGTGGTAAATTTGAGGAACAGAAGGTAGATGGTAAGAAAAAAAATGTGTTTGTACCTAGTGATAGTCCGCAAGCAAGATGGGCAGTTAGACACTTGGGTAAAACAGTAACTTCTTCTCAATTGTTTACACCAGAGGTATTTACTCAAGAGGTGCTCGAGGAATTAGATAAAAATGTTATACAGACACATTTCAAACTTCCAGCTATGGCATCTAATGATGAGATTAGTAACGCCTTGGAATCAGAGACAAATGAACAGGAGTAGGGTAAAATTTAAATATTTAATGAACCTATGGAGGTCTTTACCTGAGTACCCCACTAAGGAAGATATTATTTATGAGCTTTCTTTATACTTAGTAAAGGATGGTAGACCTGGTGGGGAATTCACACTTCAGACTTTTAATTCAGCATTTGGTCAGGATTGGTCGAAAACAAAACACGGAGAAGTCATAGAAAATATGATTACCTCAGGAGATTTTGTAGAATGCGGGGTATATGCAGGTAACCAAAAATATAAGTTAAAAGAAGTTCCAAGATATTCTGAATAAAGCATGGATTTAAACCACTCGGAAAATATAATTTTAAGGTACATCTTAGAGAATCCGTCTTACGTCGAAAATTGTAAGTCGGATTTCTTTAAGAACAAGGGATTTCAGGATATCTTCACACTGGGTAAGAAATTCTGGGATAAGTATAATGAAAGCCCTTCATCGGAGCAATTAAAAGAGGGAGCTAAGTTAGAAGAAAAATCCTTACAACCGGGTGAGATTGATGCTGTTTACAATGTAGATCTATCTAGATACCAGGAAGATTGGTTGCAAGAAACCACTGAGCTTTTTATAGAATATAAAAATCTTGTTGGCAGCGCAGTTGATGGTGTTAAATATATTCAAACTACACCAGTAACTTCTGAGAATATAAAGGATGTTATTTCTACCTTCAAGAATATAGTAGTAGAAAGAAATAATATAGATTTCTCCTTCGATCATGGTCTTGATTTCTTCCATCCAGAAAGTCATAAGCAGTTAACATATAATAGGTTTTCTTCTGGATTTCCTTTTATAGATACAGTTCTAGGTGGTGGATTTAATGCTAAATCCCTATACGTTTTCATGGGTATGCCTAAAGTTGGTAAATCCCTTTGGCTTGGAAATATAGCTTCTCAAGCTGTTAAGGGAGGACATAATGTTGCTGTCATTTCATTAGAGATGAACGATAGAAAGTATGTAAAGCGTCTTGGTGCCAACTTACTTGGAATTCCAGTTAACGCTTATTCAGATATAGTTGAGGATCAGGTAAAGTTAAAGAAGAAAATACAGTCATTAACATATGACAACCTGAAGGTACCTGGTCGTTTATTCGTAAAGGAATTTCCAACGTCTCAGGCTTCAGCTTTGGACGTTGAAAGATATCTAAAAAAAGTTGAGGAACATAACGGCATCAAATTTAAGGTTGTTGTGATTGACTATATTAACATTATGAAGAACTGGAGGAATCCTAATTCTGAAAATACCTACATGAAGATTAAGCAATTAGCTGAGGATATCAGAGGTATGGCAATGGCCAATGAATGGGCAATTATTACAGCTACTCAAACAAAGCAGAGCGATTTTGATTCAACAGATCTTAGCATCAATTCAGCAGCTGAATCATCAGGCTTGGTTGCTACCGTTGATGGCCTTTTTGGGATTATACAGGATCCGATGATGTATGCCAACAGGGAGTATAAACTTAAGCTTATAGCAAATAGGGATGACGGGTATAAAAATGCCTACAAAATGTTTGATGTAGACTATACATATATGAGAATCTCTGAGAACAGTATTCCAATGCACACTGAGGGGTAAAAATAAAAAGAATCAATGTTTGGAAATAAAAAGAAAGATACTGGAGCCACTGGAGAAGCAGCCCCTAAAAAGAAACAACTAGGAGATAAGATATTTGGTGCTCATAACAACCCAACAAACGATAATTCGTATCAGGAAAGTTATGAGATAAATGTTACCCATTCCTTTTTGGAAGGAAGCTATGATGAGGAGGAATATCTTCATAGAAAAAAATTAGAGGAAACTGTATTCACAGCATTCCAATCCTCTAGATGGTATCCGCTTTCATATAAAAAGAAAATACCCAAAGATTTAATACCTCATTTATTTCAAGATGTACTTGAAAAATTGGAGGATACTGAATTCGGTTTTTCAGAGAAATTTGTGGTTATCTGTGATTTTATAAATGTACCGTACACCAAAGCTTATGAGTTAATTCCTGCTAAATACAAGGAAACTATCATTAACGAGCTAGAAGAAAAATTTGGTGTTCTTTCCAAGAGAAAGATTAAAAGACTTTTTTAATGCCGTTATCCCTACCGAGAATTGAAAATCCAAAAGCTAAGAGGGTTTGGTTCATTACGGACACTCATCTAGGTATCAGAAATAATTCCAATGAATGGATTGATATCATTAGCGATTATTTTGATAATTGGTTTTTACCACTAGTGGATAAGGAATATCGCGAGGGTGATGTACTTATTCACCTTGGAGACTATTACGATTCCCGCCAGAGTGTAAATCTCAAGGTTTTAAACCTTGGTGTGGATATTGCTGAGAAGCTGTCCAATAGATTTAGGGATGGTGTCCATATCATTATTGGGAATCATGATATATGGGGAAAAACTAGTAATGATATCAATTCTTTAAAGTCTTTAAAATGGATTCCAAACATCACTATCCACGAGGAACCATCTACTCTTAATCTTGGTAACAAGTCTTTTTTCTTAATGCCTTGGAGAAAGGATCATGAAGCTGAGAAGGAGTGTCTAGAAAGTGCTTCGACACATGATTATCTATGTTGTCATACAGATGTAACTGGTATGAGGTTTAACAGGTTTGTCAAGATCGAGGACGGAATAAACACAGATGACACTAAAAAATTTGGTACCGTATATTCAGGTCATATACATTACGCACAAGAATTGGGCAATGTAAAAATGCTTGGATCCCCTTACCAGCTTACAAGATCTGATAGAGGAAACCCAAAAGGTATTACACTCCTTGATTTGGAAACTGGAAATGAAACCTATTTCGAAAACAACCATAGTCCGAAGTTTTTAAAATATGATTTTAGGTCCATTTTGGAAATGACCATAGAGGATGCTCAGAGAATGCTGGATAATGCATTTGTTGATGTGATGATAGATTCCAGTATGTCCCTTCGTGCTCCCCTAAACATTTTTACGGATGAGGTAACATCTCCTAGGAAAATCTCATTTCACCCCTACGATCCTAATCAGGCAGAACTCCTTAACGAGCAACTACAAACTTCCGGACAAAGGACCTTTAGTGTTATGGATTTCATAGATTCCTTCATAACATCTCTTGATTATGATGACGAGACTAAAAGCAAGTTAATTGCAAGTGTAAATAAATTACATAAGATAGTAACCACTGGGGAACAAGAAGATAGAATATGAGAATCACCAAAGTCGAATGGCAGAATTTTACATCCTATGGAAACAGGAAACAAGAATTAGATTTATCCAACGAGACTAGTCTATTTCAAATAGTTGGTGAAAATGGAGCGGGTAAGACATCTATTTCCCAAGTAATCACATTTGCACTTTATGGAAAGGTTGAAGGGAAGAAATTAAAGGATATTCCAAACAGGATCAACGGAAATGCCTGGACTAAGGTAACCCTTGATAATTACGGAACAGAAGTGGTTGTTGAAAGGGGCTTAGATCCTAACCTCTTCAAGTTAATTGTTAACGGTACGGAATATGACAAAGCTGGATCGAGGTCTATACAAGAATATTTGGAGGAGGATATTATAGGCATACCATATTATGTTTTCAATAATACTTTACTTCTTTCAATTAATGATTTTAAGAGTTTTATAAAAATGAGTCCTAGTGATAAAAGGGCTATTGTCGATAAAATATTTGGATTCCATATATTGAATCAAATGAGGGATGTCCTAAAGGTAGAATCTCGTAAAATGAGGCAGGTCATTGATACAACCATAGGGAAGATATCCTCACTTGAAACATCAATCCAGAATTCATATACCGAAATGGAATCGCTCTCTGACGAGATCCAAAAGCAGAATTTAGATAAACTTGATGAATTAAAAACAGCACTAAAGAAATTTGGATCCCTTAGGGACCATCATAAAATCCTTGTTGCTGATTTCAAAAAAGAGGAGGATACACTCAGCGATGCTTTAAAGGAATCTAATTTGGTTGTTTCCTCTTATAATCTACAAATTAGGGATTTAACTAAAAAATTGCATCTTTACAATCATGATAAATGCCCAACCTGTGAAACCAACCTTAAATCTGACTTCCACGAAGGTTTAAAAAAGGAATTGGAATCTGAGAAAAATAAGCTGGAAAAAAGATTGAAGGAGTCCGAGCTGGTGCTTACGAAATACCAAGAGGACAGCAAACTTATAGCTGTTAAAAAATCAGATCTCCTCGAAAAGGGACTTAAGATTAAGAATAAAATAGAGGACTTTAAGATCAAGATTGGAGAGCTTGAGGGGGAATCCCAAAATAATCAAACCGATGCACTGGAAAGAT
>Ga0222719_10000109_pt1 | contig 80744 bp, 106 predicted proteins | sample C33_34DmetaG_FD_165039 | JGI IMG/M metagenome (GOLD analysis project Ga0222719, IMG submission 165039) | Estuarine water microbial communities from San Francisco Bay, California, United States - C33_34D | ecosystem: Environmental > Aquatic > Marine > Unclassified | place: USA: California...
TCCTTTAAAGTACCATAAAATAATACTGTAGATAAGATCAACAAGTGTCGCTGAACGGACATATTTTGTATTCGTTTTGCTTAATACAACTTCTTGTATCCTACCACCTTTTTCGTAGAACATGTAAGCTAGTCCTGCTACAAACACTAGGCTGATTAAAATCATTGTGTCAGTAGGAATTTGTCTAGGAAGGAATACAGCAATATTAGCCATGTCGTGACTTAGCCAAGTATACCATAACCATCCAGTAGTACACCATTGTGCTACACGCCACCATTTGTCGTGGCTTTCTGGAATGTCAGTTTTTGTTTCCCAATACTTAGAAACTACCATCCATATTACATAAGCACTTGCAGCCGCTACAATATAGCCCATTGCAGATTTAAGTAAAACCTTCTCTAAGACTACTGTACTAGCAAAAGCACTAAGCACAAGGAATGTAGTACTAACTGGAACACCAAATCTTGTTAGTGCAACTAACACAAGAGGTGCTACAGCATGATACCACTGGATTGTTTGATATGGGATTTTTTCTAGCCTTCCATAAGATATGTCACCACCGTTAATGTACCAGCCATACCATAGTGTAAACAATAATACTGAGCTACTCGCAGCCCACATTATATACCATTTAAAGCGATCAGAATTACTTGCTATCCATGTTCCTAGCGTCTGGACTGAGTCGTTAGCTATAACAGAATATGCAGCGAGTGTAAAACCGACTACTGTATAGAGTAATGTTGCATCCATTAGTCTCTCCTAAAATCGATACTCAATTGTTAATAATGTCCCGTCGTATTTTTCATCTACAACGCCAAACGGGGCGTAAAGTTTAATCTGGGCGTCCTTCAGATTTACTGTGATTGAGATTTGATCATCATAGAACAAGTTCCTCAACCCTATGTCAACCGTCCGTTTAGGAGCATATAAATCTATGCTCTTGTTAATTAGATGTTCGACAAATTCTTCTTCAGTTTCAAATGACACAGATAAATTATCAGTCTTGTTGTCAGCCGAAACTGGTGAAGCTATTAGAACTGCTGTTAGTATTCCTATGAGAGTTCTCATTGGTATTTACTTAATGAAGTGTTAGGAGAGTGTTAAGGTGAGGGGTAGGATGGACAATAAGCAGGACAAATCACAAACTACAATCGACAAATTACAAGAAATATACCCCTGTAGCAAATAGGCACCGGCGACCTAACAAAAAACAAAAATCCGGCAGTGCAGGGAACATATTATTCCAGGAGGTGGTGACAACACCGTAGTTTGATGTGTTACTGCGAACAGCAACGTTTTTGCTTACTCCCCATCCTTGGACACTAAGCGTCAATAAGATTGTACTTGGCAAGCAAGTCAACCAAATTTTCGGTCAGTGTCACTTTGGTAGTGATATTTTTCTCTAGCAGTAGATCTTTGTAGCGATTGATCTGCTTTTTCAGCGTAGCGATCTCACGCTCAATGTTCTTGCGATATGGTTTTGTAAACACAGGAATCTCAACGTTGTCTCGCTGATAAGGCATGCGCTCAGTCTTTTCCATATCTTTGCGCTTCAGCTCAATCTTTCTTTCATAGATTGCAGCGTCTTGCTGTACATCACAGTGATGCAGGGCATTCTCCAGCATGCTGACTTCATAGTCATCGCTGGCGATATGTCCCATCAGCTTGTTAATACCAGCATGATGATTAGCCTCTGCGATCATATTCCTAATCGACCAACGGGCACCGATCAGTTCGCGACGTTCCGCAATCTGCTCTGTGTGTTCTTGTTCAAGACGTGCAGTCACTCCTTGCCAATCGTCAACTAAGATAGCATCAACTGAGCGATCAATGCTGTCAAAGCCATTGACGATGTAGTTGGCAATCTCGTTCTGGATTGTGTTAGCTTTACGAAGTGAAATTTGCATAAGTCTCCTTGTGTGTGTTATTCGTTTAGTATAACAGTTATTCTGGGTTTGTCAACTTCTTTTTTAATATTTCTACAGCTTCGTCTAGTAGTTTAAACGGTTTATCATGGAAAGATACAGAATATATAATTTCTAAAACCTTAGCGATATCGGTATCAGGTTCGTGATGCATAATCCTGTAAAAATCACTAGTAGCCGTATGTGTAATTGCAAGGTGTGCCTTTAGCATAACTGTTTTTTGTTTTTCTAGATACCATACTGCTTTCTTAAGGTCTTCTATGCCGTTCTTGTCTTTGTAACGGTACACATACTTAAACGCATTACCTAAACAAAAATTCATATATTGTATAACATCAATTGCTTCTACACCACTTGGGTGGTTATTGTAATGCTTTGGATGATTAACTTTCTCGCTATTTTGGAGCGGACTCATTGTAGTTCTCTAATTTCGAAATCTTATCGTTAATTTTTGTAAGAGTGGTCATTACATCTGGATCCCATCTGTTTACAAGATCATCTAGTAATTTTTGCTGTAATTTAATGATAGTTAATAAACTGCTAGTTTCAAAATTATTAGCCTGTACTTGAGCTTTTGTATCGTCTATGATAAATTCTTTTACATTTCGTGCCATAGCTTGTCCTATTTCAGTTTGAACTAGTTTTTTTAGGTAATCTTGTATCATAAATGGTATCACCTTTTTCTCCTGATTTTTGAAAAATATTGTCCCAATTGGTATAAAAAGTTTTTGGATCTTTTATTTTCCTAAAGGTAGATCCTTTTCCACCTGCCCATTCACCATGCATTTTACTCCTTATTTTACCCAACCTGTGTGAACAAATTCTGATTGTTTTGTTGTTGTACCATCACCATTATCTGTTTCATATACAACCCTTTTTGTGAAAGAATGCATACCTATTACTCCTTCTTCTCTAAGGACGTATTCTAATGTACCCATAAAATAACCTGCTCCGCCAATCATGGCACGGGTTGCACCGTGTTTACGACATATTTCTGCAAGTTCTTTTGCCCTTCTAACCATATCTTTATGATTAGGCGGTTCTTCAAATGTTAATAGATTTCGAACTTGTTGTTTGTTTTCTGGTTCAAAGACCCCTAGATCTAACTGTGTCTGTGTTGCTTCGTGTTGTGTTAGATTTAATATCTTATCAGCCATCTCATCTCCTTCTACGTTATTTACCCTACGTAAAGATGCCTGCGCTAATACGTTCGCCAGTTCTAGCCATGTTTCTCTGTTTAATACAATTTCATTATGATGAAATGTGTTATGCCTAATTAACTGCCATGCTGCTTTACATTTTTCAATAAAAGACAAGGGTTGATTAACGAATGTGAGATATAGTTGATCGCACAAAAGTTCATCTTCTGCAAATCTACTAAGATGAACAGCATGGCTAGGATCATGACAATCGCAACCAACATAAAGTGCTAGATCTTCTTCTGTTTTATCATTTTTGTATAGTGGCATTTCTTGCTTCAACCTCGAAAGGATTATCCCAATAACCGTATCTACAACTGTAGTAAAAATATTTTAGAACAAATTTAAACCAACCATGCTGTTCAAACTGTGCCATGTGCGCTTCTTCATGCTTGCGTAAATTTTCGTTGTCAAGAGATTTATAGTCAATGTACCAAGCAGTATCCTTTGAAATTGTAATTGCTGTAAACGGCAAATAACTAAAAAATCCTCGCAAAATCATAGGCATTAGTTTATGCGTTTTCAAAGAAGCTCCTCCCCATTACAATGTAATCTGCTCCTAAGTCATACGCCTCTTGTGGAGTTGCAATCCTTATTTGATCATCTGCGATCGTATTATGTCTAATTCCTGGACAAATTTTCTTTAGCTCAGTTTTCGGAAGATATTGTAAATCTTGGGCTGAACATATCATTCCATAAAATCCATTGTCTTCCATTAGCCATATTGTTCTAGAGTATATGTCTTCTACAGATGATCTAAAAACCTTGTCAATATCCGCAAAATTCCAACTAGTCAAAACACTTACGCCTAACAGTTTAATTTTGTCCGCATATTTGCTAAGACTTTCGATCGCAGCTTTATTATTAGTCATATGGACAGTTACCATCTCACATCCATCGGCAACTAATCTATCTAACACTCCGCACATTGTGTTAGGAATGTCATACAGCTTGTAATCACAGAATATGTTATTATAGTTTTTACCAATGTACGGATATAAATTGTGATTTAATTTAAATCCCCACACTTCACTTTGCCATCTACTGATAATTTCTTCTGCCATTGGTACAGAATAATTATCAAGTGCTAGTATTACTTTTGATTTATCATAATCCATTATTCTTCTCGCAAGTTATCTTCGTATCCTTCCCAAACTTCATCGTTGCCAATAAAGTATTCAGTATCATGCCATTTCTTATTCATCCAACCTACAAAAGCATAATATCCTTTGCCAACAGACTCAGCAAAATCATACTCACAATCAATTGGAACTTTGTCATAGTAAGCTAATTCTACCATTTCTCCTAGATTCGTTTCAATATAACTAATTGCAAACTTTTTAGGGTTAAAATCTTCTCCATCAGTTTCAACAAACCAAGTACCAAAATTTCCTTTTTCAGCACTGTACCACATCAATACTGGAATATACTCTGAATCTTCGGGTGGATCCTCAGGCTCTGTTTCATCAGCATAACATTCTCTACTGTTCAACGGATATGGAGAAAATTCTATTTCGTTTTCATCATAAGCCCAATCATCATTTCGGTCAGTTATCTCCGAAACAATAAACTTGCTATCAGCGGCATAGCCTGTTAGATGTTCTAAATCATCAACTTCGTTCCAAGCTACAAATTCTTCACCGTCATCTAAAACAGGAGGACTATCAGAATCAATATTATCTTCATCTTGCCATTCTAATCCCAATAAATGCTGTTGTAAATCATCAGTATCTTTGTCTTGCCAATATCTCACAAAGTCTGCGCTCACAGTACCAACAGTAAGTTCACCACCGTATCTTTCGCCAACTACTCTAAATTTTCGTTTTGTCATAGGTTTTCTCTCATAAATATCTAAAAACGATGCAGTTATTTCGCAAATTTCATCTATAATTTTTTTCTCTTCTTCTTCTGTCATTTTGTTGCAAAATTTTCTAGTATCTTGTAACCATCTTGGCTAACGTGATAATGTTTAAATGCTCTTTCAGGATGAGGCATTAGTCCAAGGACATTTCCGCGGTGATTATAAACCCCAGCAATATTATTTGTACTGCCATTTGGATTATCAGAATATCTATATGCGACATTTACTAACTCTGGATGTGGGTGATAGTAATTGCCCATACCGTGGGCAATCGGAATCTTATAATCTTCGTCTTCATTATATATAGTAACAGGTTTACAGATAAATTGCAAGTTCTCATTTTGCCTTAGAGTACCAGGAAGTAAATCTAATTCACATAGTATTTGGAAACCATTACAAATGCCCAGTGCTTTCTTTTCATACAATCTGATATGCCTCTCTATTTCTGTAATTGCAGGACTGAATGTAGCAAGTTTACCTGCTCTCATGTAATCACCGTAGCTAAATCCACCCGGAAATATATACATGTCATGCATTTTAATGTTTGTATCTTTGTGCCAAATCCTGTTTACCCGTAATCCAGTGTAAGTGTTTAAAAAATCAACAGTTTCCGCATCACAATTGCTGCCTGGAAATATAATTACTCCTACAGTATACATTAGTGCTCCATTAGTCCAATTGCTCCAAATACTGGAGTTGGTAAAATATTTTGTCCTGAAGTTTCATTGTAAAAACTAACATTGCCACTAACGATAGGAAAGTCAAGTTTTTCACAAATCCTAGCCATTCCGTCTATTGTTTCTTTAAATTCAAACATGATTTCCGGATTTTCTGGATTGCCAAAGTTTAAACAGTTTGTTAGTGCAATAGGTTTGGCTCCTACATTAACTAATTTATCATAAATGGAGCTTATACAAAATTCAGCACCATTTCTAGGATTATTAAAACTGTGATAAGGAAAGCTATCTGTATAGATAGCAATGCGTTTATCCTTACCACGTTTGTCTTTCTTGGGTATTTCGATTACGGCAACTTCATCACGTATACCTTTTATAGTATTTCCTTGAACTTCACTGTCATACTGTGACAATATATTTTCAGTTCTGTGCGGATATTCATATACAATTTCAGCACGAGTTCCTACGGGTTTCCATGGTCTATCTAATTCTGGAGGATCTAAACAGCTTAATGGAAAATTACAACAAACTTTGCCATCCTTGTAAACAACAAAATTACCATCACTGGTTAGATGACCAATTTCAACACAATCTAGGTCCCACTTACGGAATATTGATTTAGCTTCTTCTATACCCCATTCGTGTACTACAAATAGCATACGCTCTTGCGACTCACTTAACAGTATTTCCCATGCTTCCATACCCGTTTCTCTTAGTGGTACTTTGTCTAGATCTAGTTCAACACCACATTTTCCTTGGAATGTCGCAGAGCCGCCTTTTATACCTATTTCGGTGACCGAGCTTGTAAGTCCAGCAGCACCCATATCTTGTGCTGCAATTACATTCCCTGTTTCAGCTAGTTCAAGACATGCTTCTATCAAAAGTTTTTCAAGATAAGGATCACCTACTTGCACAGTAGGACGTAAGTCTACTCCATCAGTAAAACTATCACTTGCCATTACGGCACCACCGATTCCGTCTCTTCCTGTTTTAGCACCTACATATAAGAGTTTACCTGGATCTTTTGGTCCGCATCGTAATGCACGACCCCTTGTGTGACCTACAGCCATTGCATTTACTAATGGATTTTTTGCATAATGCTTATGGAATGTTATTTTACTACTCACAGTAGGTACTCCAACACAATTGCCATAATGTGTTAAGCCCTTAATCACACCGTCCATTACACGTTTACTGTCACTTGAAAATGCAGGATCTCCAAAGAACAAATTATTAGTTAAAGCAATTGGTCTAAAACCCATTGTAAATATATCTCGTAATATACCACCTACACCAGTTGCCGCACCCTGGAATGGCTCAATATAACTTGGATGGTTATGAGATTCCATTTTAAATGCAATCCTATCAGACCCGCCTATGCTAATTACACCAGCATTTTCCCCAGGTCCAGAGAAAACATATTTGTTATCGGTATACAATCGTTTTAGGTGTATTTTACTAGTTTTGTAACTGCAGTGCTCACTCCACATTGCGTCAAACACAGCTTCTTCAGTAGGAAAAGGTTTACGCCAAATCCTGTTTTCAATTAGCTTTAATTCAGTTTCAGTTAACATAATTACTTAATTCTTTATTTACTAGGTTACCTACCCGTTCATTGCCTTCTTTAGTCAAATGACCCTTAGGATGGGTCCTGAACTGATTAAATTTTTCAATAATATTATGGCAATTTAGTGTAATAGCATTAGAAAAGGTTTCTTCATGCCCAAAATTAAATATGTACACGGGAATTTCGCTTTTTTGAAAGTGGTTTAAAAGCCAATGTTGATGGGCAATAAATGCAATTTTCCGTGTAGGCGATTCCTCAATATCTCGGCAGAATTTATTAGTACGTCTCTTTTTAATATAACTTTCTATCCGATTGCTGATATTTTTTAAAATATTTGTTTCTTCTTCTATATAAGGTATTATAAAATAGTTTTTTAATATTTGTTCCATAAGGTTAACATTTTCCGTAACCACACATACTTGACTCTCAGTAGGAGAATGGATTGCATGCCATTTTGCATTACCTTTTAAAAATTTTACAGAAATTTTCCTATGCCAATTTTTTTTGAAAATTGACAACCTATTTGGATGACTATTTTGTATGATGCAAAAATCAAAGTCTTTTACATTTACAACTTTATCAAAAATTAGTTGACTCCAAAACATCCAGCTAAGTCCTGCTCCTGCATATATAAATTTTTTATCGTTCTTTATTAGATCTATAAATGACCACCAGCCATATTCATCCTCAAGATATTCTTTATTTTTATTATCGGAAGGTTTGTAATTACCTAAAGAGTGGCTGCAACCTAAAATTAAAACTTTACGCATTTATAGTATAGTCATATAGTAATTCATTGACAAAGATGTTTTTAGCAATATCATCTATGTCAACATCATCTTCAACTTCTAGATAAAATATCTGCCCTACGGAAATGTGAGTGATTTTTGAACTTTTTCCTACACTGTTCAGTATTGTTTCTCCCTCTACGTCTTTGATTCCATTTCGCAGCTTTGTCTGTATCGTTACTTTCTTCATTTTTTCCTATATCAGTCCTGTAAATCATATTTGCAAAATCGATCTTATTAATTGCATTATATACTTTTTCGCTAGCTTTGTCAACGGTTTCACCTAAAGCAGTAACATTTAATACCCTGCCTCCGGTTGTTTTATACTTACCAGTGTTTTCATTTAGTTCAGTACCAGCATGGAAAACTACTACGTCATCAAGATCGTTTAATCCAGTAATTTCATGTCCTGTAACATATTCTTGAGGATAGCCCTGTGAGCATAGTGTTACAGTAACAGCAGCACCTGTTTTAAATTTAGGCTCTGGCAGTTTATCTAATGTTCCATTTGTAATTGCTTCTAAGTATGGATATAAATCATCTTCCATTAACATCATTAATACTTGACACTCTGGATCGCCAAATCTAACATTGTATTCAATTACATATGGGCCATCTTTTGAGATCATTAAGCCGACATAAAGGATGCCTTTGTATCGCAATCCTTCTAGTCGCATTCCATTTAATGTTGGAAAAACAATTTTAGTTTCAATTTCTTTGGCTAGTTTTTCGTCTATGCCTGGATGGGGACAATAAGCACCCATACCTCCTGTATTAGGTCCAGTATCTCCGTCCCCTAATCGTTTGTGGTCTTTGCAGAACGGAAGCATTTTATAATTTTCTCCGTCTGACATAACAAAACAACTCGCTTCAAATCCTTCAATAAAATCTTCGAAAAGTACTTTATTAGAAGGGGAATTAAAAACATTGTTAGTAAAAATATGTGGAAGATGGCTCCAAGCTTCTTGTTTAGATTTCGCAATAATTACTCCTTTTCCTCCGCAAAGACCGTCTTCCTTAATTACTACAGGAGTTTGGTCATCACGCATATTATCCATATCAAAAATAGCCTGATTCATCCCGTCTGGACTCCTTGTATATGTCATCCATCTAGCAGTAGGTATATCATGCCTTTGCATAAACTGTTTAGCCCACAGCTTGCTGCTTTCTAATCTAGCAGCAAGCATTGACGGTGCTACAATATGTTTATGTGCATGCCTATCAGCAATGCCTCCTGCTATTTCTTTCTCCGGTCCTACTACTGTTAGATCAGCTAACCCCTCCACGATACAATGATCATGTTTTTCTAATTTCCAACGTAACGCATCTTCCCTGCCACCGTCGCCTATGACGATGATTCGTTTACCTCTACCGTGACAGGGATTAAGATGTTTAAGAGTTGTTCCAAGCGGTGTCATTTAATGCCTTTACTTCTTCTTCTCTTTTTGCACGAGCTGCAACAATCTTATCGCTTAGTTCGTTGTCTGACAAAGCTAAGATTTCACAAGCTAATAGTGCTGCATTTGTGCTATTACCAATTGCTACTGTAGCAACAGGTACTCCACGTGGCATCTGTACGATGCTTAATAAACTATCTAATCCTTCTGCTGTGCTTGTACGGATTGGTACTCCGATAACAGGAAGGGTTGTCATTGCGGCAAACATACCTGGTAGGTGTGCTGCTCCCCCTGCGCCGGCAATAACAACCTTAAACCCATTTACTTTTGCATTTTTACTATACTCAATCATTTCAAGTGGTGTGCGGTGTGCGGATAAAATACGTTTGTCGTAGCTTACTCCATATTCTTCAAGCACATCACATGCTGCCTTCATTACATCCCAATCACTAATACTACCCATTACTATTGCAACATCGGCCATTATTACTCCTGTAAAACTTTGTTAAAAATATAATCTACATTTTTTGTGTATTGTGTTAAACCAAAATATTCGTTTAATTCTTCTTTTGAAAATAAGTCTTTACTCATTATTGCATATCTAAAATTATCAGTGTTATTATGAGCTGCTTCTTGTACAATCTTGTACGCATCTTCTCGTGTCATACCTTTATCAATCATTGCAAGCAAGATACGTTGTGAAAAGAATGTTCCTCCTTGTGACCAAACATTGTCTCGCATACGATCAGTATTTACATACATACAATTAACAACGTCTGTTAAACGATCCAATGCGAAACTAAGATGTGTAAATGTATCAGGTAGTGCAATACGTTCTAGACTGCTGTGGCTAATATCTCGTTCGTGCCATAGTGCTACGTTCTCCATAGCCGGTGTCAAGCTCATACGGACTGCCCTAGCTAATCCTGTTAAGTTTTCTGTTAGTATAGGATTTTTCTTGTGCGGCATTGCACTAGATCCCTTTTGTCCAGGCGTAAAGCTTTCAATTACCTCGCCTACTTCCGTCCGTTGTAGATGTCTAATTTCTACTGCTAGTCTTTCAATGCAACTTGCCGTGATACTTAAATGACTGAATAACAGTGCTAGCCTATCTCTAGGTACGACCTGTGTTGCAATATCTTCTGCAGGAATTCCTAGTTTGCTTGAGAGTGTAGTTTCTACCTGCGGATCAATCATGCTGTAAGTACCAATAGCACCACTGCATTTAATCCTTACCATTTCAGGCAAGTCTCTCCAAAGTGCTTTCGCACAACGATCGAAACCAGCATAGTGTGTAAGTAGTTTTAATCCAAATGTCATTGGCTCTGCGTGTATACCATGTGACCTGCCCATACAAATTGTTTGTTTGTATAGTACAGCTTTTTCTTTTATAGCAGCTTTGAGGTCAGACAGTCTATTAAGGATTAACATGATAGATCTTTTTACCAATATTGCTTGTGCAGTGTCTATAAGATCTTGACTTGTCATTCCGTAATGTATGTGTTTTGCAGGTTCTCCAATGACATTACTTAGATGTGTTAAAAATGCAATTATGTCATGCTTAGTAACACGCTCAATTTCTTCAATTTTACCTACAAAATCTCCGGCAAAACATGCTTCACGTAGGCTTTCCATTGTCTTGGGAGTAGCATAAGGAATTTTACCTAGGTCTGCATAAATCTCACAAACCTTGTGTTCAACTTCAAACCAAGTTTCGTATTTTTCTTGCTCACTCCAAATACTAGCCATTTCTTGATCAGTATATCTATTGTGCATTAATCTCCTCTAAACATTTTTTACATAGACATGTTTCATATGTATTTTCTATAAATTCTAATTTTGTAACTCTCATCTTAATATGCTGACAAAAGCATTCTGTAATTTTGTTTGACTTGCACTCAAAAACAGTATTACATTTCGGACACGAAGTTAATTCGTGCTTTGGTTGCATATCCTTGCTCTTCCGTAGGGTGTTGGGTACTCGCCTGTAATACAAGCAGAGCATAATTGATCTTGTTTTTTCCTAATGCTGTTCATAAGCCCTTGTAAAGTAAGATAATGCAGACTATCAGCATTGAAATCGTCAGCACTAGGGGCAGTATTTCCTGCATATAACTCCTGTTCTGTTGGAAAATCTATACCATAATAGCATGGTTTGATAATAGGTGGACATCCTATCCTTATGTGTACTTCTCTAACTTCACACCAGTCTTTTAGTATTGCTACTAATTCCTTTAGTGTGCTACCCCTTACTATGCTGTCATCAACTAGGAATACAGTTTTACCTTTAAGCACTTCTTTAATAAAACTAAATTTCATCTTTACACGTTCACGACGATCTTTGCTTTCGATAAACGTTCTTCCTATCTGATGATTTTTTATTATAGCTTGTTCGTAAGGTAATCGCAAGCTATTTGCGTAACTATTTGCTGCAATAAAACTTGTTTCAGGCACAGGTACTACAACTTGATCAAACGGATCATAAAATTCTGTTTCTTCCTGTGCAAGCGCCTCTCCTATCGCAGTGCGTGTATGATATAAGCTAACATCATCCATCCTACTTCCACTGTTTCCAAAATATATATATTCAAAGAAACAGTGTTTTTTCTCAGCTTCTGCAAATTTATGTATGTGCCACCATTTGTTTGGCATATCTACGCTAATCGCACATCCTGGTGGAACATCAAATGATTTTATTTGTAAATTATCTAGCACAGAGCTTTCACTTGCAACTACAAGATAGTCTTTTGTCATGCCATAAACTAGTGGATGGAATCCGTGTTTATCTCTGCTAGCAAAAAATCTACCTTGTGCATTAAGGAAGCATAAGTTCCAAGCACCGTCAAATTCACCATCTAATTTTCGTAATATTTCTTCAAAGTTTAGTGCATCAGTAGGTGTTTTAGTTTGCATTTCTCTGCTAAGATAATGCATGATCACTTCTGTATCGCTGTCGTAGGTCATGTTATAACCTACAGACTCTAGCTGCGATTTGAGTGAGCTGTAATTTGCTAAATTACCATTGTATGCAATACTAAACCATTTTGATAATCTACCGTGTGGACGCTCAAAAGGTTGTGCAAGTGTGTCAGAATCGTCGCCACTAGTCGCATAGCGGACATGGCCTATACCAATGTTACCTGAGTAGGTATTTTTTATATGTTGTAGTTTTTCTTTATGGTTGGTACGGAAAACATCGTCTACTTTTCCGTTATCTTTGTAGGTTTGCAAAATTCGTTTGCGATCTTCGTTGTAGGTAGTTATACCAGCACTTAATTGTCCGCGATTTTGTAAATCCATCAATGCTTTTACAAGTTCAGATACAACGTTTCGGTTTTTATCGAAGGAAAATATTCCTACTATACCGCACAAATTATTTCTCGTTTGAAAAAATATCTGCTAGCACAGCCATCCGCATTATTAATCCATTACGCATTTGTTGGAAATACCTAGCTCTAGGATCGTTATCAAACCAAGTAGGAATTTCTTCATTACGTGGAAAAGGGTGCATTACAATTGCATGATCTGGAATATGCTTTATGTGCTCTTTCCGCATACGATAGCTACCTTCACTTCCACGTTCTTTCTGCACCCGTGTCAAATAATATACATCACTTGCTGGCCATATGCTTTTATCAAATGTATCAATGAAATGTTTCTCGCAATCAGGTAATGCTTTATCTAAACTATGTACAGTCCTTCCGTTTTCAATATCACCTACAAATGTTACAGTCAAATTATCTAATCTACCAAATTCTTTATGTATAGTGTATAGATCTGCAAGTGTTTGGGTAGGATGTTCACCATTACCATCTCCTGCATTAATAACAGGAACTTCTGATACAAATGCAGCTCTTGCCGCTTCTCCTTTGTTTTTACTCCGTAAAACTATTGCATCGCAGAATGTACCCATAGTTCTTACAGTGTCTTCTAAGTTTTCACCTTTAGCTACAGAACTATAATTTACATCATTAATGCTAATAACTTTACCACCAAGTTTATACATAGCACTTGCAAAACTAGAGCTTGTCCTTGTGCTGGGTTCGTAAAATAAATTGGTTAAAATTTTATTGAATTTGTAATTTATAAATGTATTTTCTATACAATGTGCTGAGGAAAGTAAATGGGGTATATTTGCGTCTGTGATACTAACTAAATGTTTCATAAACCTTTTTAAGTGGAGCCGCAGAGAGGAATCGAACCCCCCACCTACTGATTACAAGTCAGTTGCTCTACCAAATGAGCTACTGCGGCGGTGTCCAATATATGATTAAAAAAATTAGGAAAAATAAAGAAGCAAAGAAGCTTCCAAAAAATAATAAATTACTTAATATTTTCCTTACCATAGTTCTCTAAATTTGCAATAACGGATTGTAAATCTTTATACTGTCGTTGTAAGGTTAAAAAGTCATTTCTTAATTCTGTCATTTTTCTATGTTTTTCTTTTATCTGTTGCTCTATATCTGCACAGATATTTCTTAATGTTGCTAATGACGAAAAAGTAGTGTGTTTATCCATAACAATTTATTTATTAGATTGTAGATAATTCCTCAACGGAAATAATTCTATCATATCTAAAACTACGCCAATCCATAGCATTAGTATCCCATACTGTTACAGTTTTATCATTAGATTTACTTTCAGTTTTTGGTAACTTGTCTTTTGGGATTAGATCTGTTTGTTTAGTACAGGTCATTTTCCTTTCGTCGCCGTCTAGTTTTTTAAATGTTACAACAAAAATACCATTTTTGAGATTTTGCTCTAAGATATCCTTTTCGGGTATACCTTTAATCTCAGCGATGTGAGATGACACTGTCTGCGAGTCCATATTCCCTTGCTTTTTCTGCGCTCATAAAGTTATCTCTATCCATATCTTTTTCTAATTGCTTTACCGTTTTACCTGTATTTTTATGATAAATTTCAGTGAGTGCTTCCTTCCAATACTGCAATTCTTTATATTGGATTTCAACATCGCTAGCCTGCCCTTGAGTACCTCCAAGTGGCTGATGTATCATATGCCTACTATATGGTAGCATATATCTATGTCCTTTTGTTCCAGAACTTGCTAACAATGACCCCATGCTAGCAGCTTGTCCCATTACAATAGTATGCACAGGTGCCTTAATGTAATTCATAGTATCATAAATGCTCATACCTGCTGTAACACTACCACCTGGTGAATTAATATAAAAATTAATCGGTTTATCAGGGTTTTGAGATTCTAGGAAAAGCATTTGAGCTACAATTAAGCTTGCACTTGTCTGATTAACATCAGTGTCAAGCATAATAATCCGGTCTTTTAGCAATCTGCTGTAAATATCATAAGATCGCTCTCCTCTACTTTCTTTTTCGATTACGACTGGTACTAAATTTGGCATTTTCTCCTATACATTAAATAGTCTAACATAATTTAATCGTGTTTCATCTACTTTAAACTTCTTGTTATTTACAAGATCTTTAATCTTACCTTTTACTAAACGAGTTTCTCCTTCTTGGAATTCAAATTTGTTAAAAAATGATAAAAGGTTACCTTCAGATTCAACAGTGTAACCCCAGCGTTCAAAAGAGCTAAACCATTGCTTTGAAAGTATCCTACAAATACCCTCAAAAGTCTCACCACGAGCACCCACATGCTTGCTCTCGCGGAATTCTTGTTTTACAGTCTTTTTGAGAGCAGACTCTGCTTGCTCACGTTTTACCATTTCGGGTACATAGGCAATGATACCTAACTCTGAACTAGATACTTCCTCTGCAGTAACAGCAGCAAATAAATCCTGCTGGAATTCATTTAATGTATTGCCAAGTAATCCAAGTGTATACTTATTAAAGTGAGCTCGAGCTTTAGAAGCATTTTCACGATCTTCATCAGTGACGGTAACCTTGTGCATCAGAGCCTCGTCGCCTTTATAATTCCAAAAATGGTCTTTAACAATTTCTTTATTAGCTTTGTTAATTACAATATTCTTGTGATAATCATAACTACCAAACTTAATGTAACCTTTGTTGATGCGATGTGCTGCATAAGCTACAGCAAGGACTTCTAGTGTGTTAAACATTTTGGTATTTTTAGATGAAACACGATTAAACATTTTCATTCTCGTTTAAAAGTTGAAATTCTTTTAAATATTTGGCAATATTTTCGAATCTGATAATATCTTCATGCGTAGCATTACTTTTTATGGTATTGCATTTATTACAAATGATCCATAAATTATCAATATCGTTTGTACCTCCTTTAGAACGTGGTATTTTATGATCGGTGCTAGGCGTGTTTTCGTCTTTCTTACCAACGTTATTAGCACCAATTCCATAGTCTAACACACTTCCACAACAAGAGCAAGTTTTTTTACACAATTTGTGGTAAGATTCATAATCTACCCCCCATTTTTGAGCGTGTACATGAGCCCATACATAACTTAAATCTCCTGTTTCAGTAACTTTAATGTATAATTCGCGGGTAATATAAGTATCCGGATCGAATTTTTTTTGGATAATAGTCATGGAATGCTCGTAACCATTATATTAACACTAATATCAATAGGTTTGTCTAATAGTTTTTGTCCTTTCGCACGTTCATAAACATCAATTATACCACTTGCTACTTTTTCAGTTTGACTTATGCCTTTATGACCTGATGGATATGCTCTTTTAAAATCATCTTTGATATCAAGATGGACTCTTTCTGCACTCAAAAAGTTTACATCTACTGCTAAGAAAATATCATCTAGCAATTCATCACTGTAGATACCCTCGTCGTCTAACATTTTTGCTACTTTAAGAAAACCCTGCATAGTAGAAGTGCTAATTTTCTCTAATGGCCAAGTTAGTCTATGCCGACTTAATACTTTAATAAGTCTGCGTGTACCATAATCTCTTTTTGCAGCATATAAATCAGTGATGTGTGTAATAGCACCTGGTGTTTTGCCTTTGTATGATGTAGTGCATCCTGCTTTCAATACAGCAGTTTCAATTTCAATTGCCTCTTTGTTTCCAGTTTTGCAGTAATTCATATGGATAAAATACTTTGCTACTGGCTTATTCTTAGCGTTTAATGCAAGTAACTGTCTTGTTATTACGTTTGGATCATCAGTTTCCACATAACATACAGGAACAGGACTATTTGGAAAAAGGATCATATAAGCAAGTCCATGCTGTTGTCCGTCACTTACTTTCCATCTACCATCTGACATTTTAATAGCTTGCAATGGAGTCATTACCTCACTATCCCAATTTACTGTAATATCTTCAATATGAGCAGGTTCTGGAAATCTTTGGCGGTCATAATCAAGATCTATTAAATTAGGATCTACCCAGGCAAATTTTATAATATCTTTTGGGTTTAGTAATTTTTTTGTGTTTTTCTTCAAGCCACGTTTCATTAACATTGCTGCAACGGCTTTCATAGAAATTACTTTATTAGTTGAACTTGTGACGGGACAGAAAGGGGCTACTGATCTAACAGTTTTGGTAGACTTACGTGCTGACATATATACCTCGTATTGTCAAGTGTTAATAGGTGGACTTCGTCCAAGGTTTAGCACATAACTTGTGCTTTTGGATGTAACGGATAAACAATCCAGTTTCTCTTCCATGAGCTTCAATTTCCCACGGCAAATCATAGTAATCAATATTACTATTAACCCAAGCACCTTTCCATAGGTGCTTGCCCACACCATAGTTTTCACGCAATTCACCACGTGCAAACTGCCTGACATGTACCATTTCATGGGCCACTGTTGTAAGCAGTAGTCGTAGACGCAAACTGCGATTTAACTCAATATCAAATTCTCGTGGTCGGGATCCTGGTTCGGTAGGTACGCAATAACCACAGCTATCGTCATCACCGAAATTCTTAATGTGTACATTAAGATATAATGTACGCATACGAGGAAACAGTTTTTCGTGACAGAAGCGCATCATGCTTTCGACATAAAACTTCTGTGTTGTACTGCCGCCTACAATTTCAATATGCATAAGCCCTCGCTGCTGTTAACGTATAAGATTATTATAACATACTATTCAGATTTGTCAACTGGTTTTTTTACTTCTTCAATTATAATAGTGCCTTGGTCACCTATTTGAATTTTCAATTCTGTTCCTTCTGTCCATCCCTGGTCTTGAAGAATTTCATCTGGGATGGTAAGGATACTTTTTGTAGGATCGTTTGGATCGTCTTGCATTATATCCTGAACATTAAATGTATATGATTTACTCATGTCTTCCAAATATTTGTTGTTTCGTTTGTTTCTTTAGTGTAGCCAAAGCTAGTTGGCAATTTCATATTTTGATAGATCAATCCTTGTAGGACAAAATCTCCCTTTGCTCTTTCTAAAATAGGAAGTTTTAGTTGTTTAATATCAAACTTGTGATCAATTTTTAATATGCATTCTAAAAAATCTCCTACTTCGTGCCTACTATGCGCTAATACAAATTTAGGAAGTACAGTTTGATCAAGTTTTATAATAGGAGCGTTTAGTGATGTAATCGGAGTACCTTGTATTATAGTTTTAATATCATTGGATCCAATATCGTCTCCGTCGGTTTGTGTTATGCTTAAATCGCAACTTGAAAAAATTGCGCCGTATTCTATGCCTATTTTACTAGTGTAATCTTTTAGGAATTGAGCGTAAGGCGGTAAATTAATTTTAACTTTATCGCTACGGGCATCGTGTATATAATCTATAATTGCACTGGGATTTTTTTGTAATGCCCTAGTCCAATAATCAAATCCATATTTGTCTAGATTATAAAGTACATCGTCTCCTCCCCGACCATACACTTTAATTCTATAAAACTTATACGGAAATTTTATATCATCAATTAATTCTTGTTTTTCTTCAGAGGTAGCCATAATATTTCCTAAAATTCTAGGTCGGCTGCAACAATAAACCTATCGTTAGTTGATTGTAGTACACCTGGCCGGTGATATGTAGTTCCTGGATAAATTAGCCAGTGTCCAGTTCGCCAATCAAGGAAAAATTTATTATTGCTGTCAACACCATCTGGTGCCATTTCTGTACCAGCTTCTTTTAAATTATATACATCATCCGGCAAGTCTAAGTAGTATATACCACTTACAGTCTTAGTTGCAGGATTATGATTGTGATGATGCCAAAGGGTGTCTCTGTCTTCAGGATAGTTTAGACTAGTCATGTATGCCCATGACTGGATATTATGTATTTTAACTTCTTTATTAAGGAATGCAAAGCAAGACCAAATAAAACTCATTTTTAAGTTTACAAAGTCTTGCTGCAAAGTTCCAAATACATTATAATTAGTTTGGTATTTTGGACTGTTGGTCCAATAATGACCTGTATTAATAGCTTCTCGGATATTGCACGTCATACGAGTCCGTGCATCTTTATCTATTAATTTATTCCAATCGTAGTATTCGGAAGAAAACATTTTTAATTATTTTTAAGATATTCAAGCACTGCTTCTGGAGTAGACTCAGTGTAAGGATCGTCATCAAGTCCAAGATTATTCAATCCTTCCTCAACAAACATCTTTTCTACTTTCTTATTGTTTACAACCATAGCATATCGCCAGCTTCGCAAACCAAAGCCTTGTGCAGGCTTGTCTACTAGCATGTTCATACCACGTGTAAATACTCCATCGCCGTCTGGCACCATTTCTACTTTTTCAACGCCTAGATCTTTCGCCCATGCGTTCATTACAAAAGCATCGTTTACTGATACACAATATACAGCATCAATTCCTGCTGCTTTAAAATGATCATACATTTCTTCGTACTTAGGAAGTTGTTTGCTGCTGCAGGTTGGAGTAAAAGCACCTGGCAATGATACAACTACTACCCGCTTACCTTTAAAAAGATCATCAGTAGATTTATCATCCCAATCGGGGCCAACACGGAATTTAAAAGTTTTATTAGGTACAATCATTAGTTTCTCCTTATGTGTGTGTTAAAGTGTTTCAAGATGAGTTTTTAGATCTGACAATCCTCCAATAAACTCGCCTTTTACAAAAAATTGGGGAACGTCTTGAGATTTAGTTACTTTCATCAGAGATCCAAACATAGACTTGTCGCATGTGACGGTTGCAAATTTAATGCCTCGTTCACGCATTAATTCTGCTCCTTCTTCACATTTTTCACAAGCCGGAAAGGACTCATGCCGAAATACAACTGAACCAGTAATATCTAATTGCATATTCCTCTTTAGGTTAAAAGTTAATAATAACAGTTTAAAATTAAATTGTCAAGCGTTTAAAGGTTCTTGTGCAGGTTTTTGCATGTTTGGCGCTTGCTGTTGCTGTACTTGTTTTTGCTGTCTCTGTGCCTCAGCAGCGTCTAGTTTTTCAATATCAGCAAGATTTTTAAGCAGATCACCCATTTCTACTAAATTCCTAACACTTCCGCCCATCATTCTTGTAGTAAAGGATATTAATCTAGCTTTGCTATCTAACTCATCTACATTTGATCCAAGTTTTTTTGCCGCCCTATCTTTTAAAAGGACTCCATAAATTTCAATGGACATTGTTCCTTTTGTGTATTTCATTTGTAAATCATACAATGTTAAGGCTTCGTATAATCTTGTGTCGAAAGCTAATTCCTTGTAAGGAGTAGATTTATTTAAACCAAGGATTACCATAGTTACACCTTGTTCTAGTCGTGTCGCATGAAGTACAATGTTATTATAGATTTTTTCTACAAGTTGAAATTCTTTCTTTGTATCGTCGTTTGTTAAGACATTATTTTTTAATTCTTGTGCAACAAAGTCATATAATTTATTAAATGGTCCTTCGCTAAAATTATATTGAGCTGCAGTTTTATCTCTCTCACCTACAGGAGTTCTAAACTGGAATTCTTGTTTAAGATGCTCACTCACTTGAATTCCTACAGTTTCATAAAAGAATTGGCAAAGGTTTTCAAAAACTCCTCCGCTTACTTGACCAAATTGTTTAACACCACCTGCTTTTAAACTCAATAATCTTGTTATGGTTCCGTCATATAAGATTTTTAAATCAACTTTAGTTGTTGTTTGATTTTCTGGGTTAGCGCCATCTGATACAACTTCTACTAAATTCTGTTTTGGATCTAACATTGCTTTATCAACAGCTACCTGCGCCCGACGACTGGTATTTGCATATTTTACTGCATTAGCAACATGCTCTTGCATACCTTTTACTGTTTTCACTGGACAGTCAAACTCTTTTACAAGCAAGAAATCAGCAGGATTAGCTAATGGATCTTTTTCTCTCATCCAGACTTTTAAGCCTTTAGTGCTGGTTGCATTTAATGTAAGATAAAATGTAACATCGTCGTTTGCAACAGATTTATCACCATAATTTGCAATCCTTCTTGCTTTTTTATCTTTAGCCTGACAAACTTCTTTTAGCATGTCGACAACCATAGCAGCATCAATATTCGCACCGCCCTGCTCAAATTTTGCTGTAATAGCTGCACCTAAAACAGCCTCTGCAATATCGCCTAAATTTGGAGTGAGAGACCCTGTTGCTGCATCTGTCTTGTACATTTGAGACGGAGCCATTTCTTCTCCGTCGACCCAAAAAAATGTTGAATTTTCTATGTCTTGTGCGCTTACGTTAACAGTATCCGAAGCCCACTTTGCCCATTCTTCTGCAGATAATTCTCCTCCGTCTCCCCAATTTGTAGTAATCTTATCAACTTTGCCTGCTATTACTGTAGCATTTTTTCCTGATCCTGTTTTCCATAAAAAGGTTTTTTCTTTTGCAATACCATCGGCAACTTTATATACATATTTCCTAGGATCTGGAGTTGTTCTAGAGATTTTTTTATCCCATTCTTTCGGAGCCATTCTGGTCGATGGTAATGTATGCACCTCGCCATCAATTTCAACTTCTTCTGCTTCAACTAACTCAACTTTAAATTCTCTAAATCGCATTTTAAATTCCTTTTAGATATTTATTCTATATTAGGGAATAACATATCCTTACAGAATGTATCAACCATTGCTTCGTCTAATCCTAAACTCTTCATTACTTTAGGTGTGTGTGGATTTTGTTTTTGATGATTACAATAGTGATTTTGTGCAACTTTAACACCGTCACCGTCTAAGTAATCGTCGTATTTTCCTACTTCTTCCATATACATGCGGAGGTTAGCAACTGCAATATCAATGATCTGCTGTGCTTCTTCATCTGTGTTGACATTGCCTGCTGCTAACATCTTGTCAGTAAAAATACGTTTGGCCCAATCTGGCAACTCTCTTTGCTTGTTAGGCACAAAATCCCTTACACTGTCAAAATATAAATTAAGCATAGGATGCAGGGCATAGGCACTTGGAGAAAAGTCGTGGAATGCACCAGTCATTTTGTTCTTTCCAGCAATAACATCAAATCCGTATATAGGACTGGGATTTGTAATGATAGGAAAAACACAAACATGCATCATCCATAACCCACGTGTATCACGAGCATCAACTACATCAATATGTGCTCTACGTACAGATTTATTAGCAAAAACACGATTAACCCAACCACTATCAGGCTGATTAAAAGCATCAAGTCCGGGTTCTTCATATTCACTACAGGTGTCTTCAAAAATCTTTATAATGTCATTCTGACATGTTATCAGTTTGTTCCAGATAATGCTCACAGTCTAGTTCCATCATTTCTTTAAAAAGTTGGGTTGCAGAATCAAATGCATATTGTGCTTCTTCGGCCATATTGTCATTTAATTTTTCTCTAATTTTATTTTTTAATTCATCAACATTTCCATCAAATTCAAACATTGATTTTATCCCAGGAACTTTTCGTGCAATCATTTGTCCGCCACTTAAATCTCCCATATGAAATGTATATATATGTGCCATTATTTTGTCTGGATCATTCATGCAGGATTTCATATGCTCTATATACGCAGTTGTGCTTGGAACAGTGATGGGAGGCGTTGTTTCTTTCCAAAGGTGATTAAAATCATTTAAGATAAGTTTATGACGTTGTACTGTCGGAATATCATTAAACAATGAATGTACTCTTCCCATTGCCTCTAGCAAATCATATCTCGGATGCAAATTATAGAGGAATGTAGCATAGAACTTAGGATGAATATTACCACTCATCATTATTTTTACAAATTCCTGTCTCTCTGCATTTTTATGGTGTTCCCATGTTAAGTCTTTTAGACTCATATTAAGCCCTTTCCATTTGTATTCCTAGTGGAAACCCTTGTTGTCGAGCACAACCTACTGCTTCTGTAGTTTTTTGTTCTGCAATTTCAAACGTATAACAACCTACTATTGCACTACCTTTCTCATGGACTTGCAACATCACCTGCTCTGCTGTTTCTTGTGAATGCTTGAAAATTATAATTAATAATTCGACTACAAATTCCATAGGAGTAGTATCGTCATTTAGAAATACAACATTCCATTTTCCAGGTTCTTCTAAATCTTTTTTAATTTTATCGTCTAGTTTTACTTCTTCTATCACTTCTGTTGTCATGTAATTTCCTTGTAAAAGGGAGGTTTCCCTCCCTATAGTATTTAATTACTCTTCGTCGTATTTGATTGTCAACTCATCACCTGTAGTTATTTCAATCTTTTTAGGTTGTAATGCTTCAGGGATTTCTCTGCGTAAACGAATGTTTAGCATACCTACAGAAAGCCTAGCTTCAACAACTTCAACGTAATCTGCTAATGCAAATTCTCTCCTAAAGTTCCTAGAGCCAATACCTTTATGGATGTAATTCACTTTGTCTTCGCTTTTAGGCGATGATCCCTCAATACGGAGCACATTAGATTCTTTAGTGATTTCTAGATCATCCATAGTAAACCCTGCTACTGCTAAACTGATAACAAATTCATTATCGTCTAGTTTTGCGATATTGTATGGAGGATAGGAATTACTTTGACTATTAGCAAAAGTTCTTTCTAATTCGTCAAATATTTTATCAAATCCAATTGTAGCTTTGTAATATGAAGGTAAGTCGAGAGTAGTCAGTCTTGTCATTTTTTTCTCCTTTAATAAGCAAGATTGTAGTGGACCCGACCATCGGCATCCACTGTTATTTACCAAAAACTCAATTAAGCAGCTTCGGTAACTTCTCCTTCAACAACATTGTCATTGTCGGCTTCTGTTGTTGCTTCTGTCTTTTTCTGCTTTGCAGCAAATACTGGTGCTACTGCTTCATGTAATGCAGTAACTTTTGCGGTCATATCTTCTTTGTCTTCGCCTTTAATAGACTCTTGTAGTTCTGTTACAGCCGTTTCAAACTTTGTACGTTCTTCTTCTGTTAGATCGTCTTTGACTTCGTCAAAGTCTTTCTGATAAGTGTGGACAGCAGCCTCTGCAGAATTTCGTGCGTCAACAAGCTCTCGCTGTGCTTTATCTTTATCTGCGTTCTCTTCTGCATCCTTAATCATTTTTTCTACTTCTTCGTCGCTAAGTCCGCTGGAGTCTTTGATTGTAATCGCCTGCTCTTTGCCTGTTGCCTTATCTGTAGCACTTACACTTAGGATACCATTTGCATCAATATCAAATGTTACTTCAATCTGTGGCAATCCTCTCGGTGCAGGTGTAATGCCATCTAAATTAAATGTGCCAAGCATCTTATTATCACGTACAAATTCACGTTCTCCTTGTGCTACAACAATAGTTACAGCAGGTTGATTATCTTCTGCTGTTGAAAAAATCTGCGACTTTTTACTTGGAATAGTAGTATTCTTTTCAATCAGCTTTGTCATTACTCCGCCCATTGTTTCAATGCCTAAACTTAATGGAGTTACGTCTAACAGTAGTACATCTGTAGTTTCGCCTGCAAGCACACTGCCTTGGATTGCTGCACCTGCTGCAACTGCTTCGTCTGGGTTGACATCTTTACGTGGAGCTTTTCCAAAGAATTTTTCTACTGCTGCCTGTACTGCTGGCATGCGTGTTTGTCCACCTACAAGGATAATCTCATCAATATCACTTGCTTGTAGTTTAGCATCTTTCAGTGCGATTTTGCAAGGATTAATTGATCTTGTGATCAACTTTTCTACCATTGCTTCGTAATTTGCTCTTGTAAGCTTAACGATAAGGTGCTTAGGGCCGTCTGCTGTTGCAGTAATAAACGGTAGATTTACTTCTGTTTGTGTATTAGTTGAAAGTTCAATCTTTGCTTTCTCTGCAGATTCTTTTAATCTTTGCAGTGCCATTTTATCTGTGCTGAGATCTACACCATCTGATTTTTTAAACTCTGCAACTAGATAATCTAAGATAGCTTGGTCAAAATCTTCACCGCCTAAGAATGTATCACCATTTGTGCTAAGTACTTCAAATTGCTTTTCACCATCTACATCTGCAATCTCAATAATTGAAATATCAAATGTACCACCACCTAGATCGTATACCGCAATCTTCATATCTTTCTTGCTGTCTTTGTCTACACCATATGCAAGTGCAGCAGCAGTAGGCTCGTTAATAATGCGTAATACTTCTAATCCAGCAATTTTACCTGCGTCTTTTGTCGCTTGTCGTTGACTGTCGTTGAAGTATGCAGGCACAGTAATTACAGCTTGTGTAACTGTTTCGCCTAGATAACTTTCTGCATATTCCTTAATTTTTCTAAGAATTTCTGCTGATACCTGCTGTGGAGCAAGGTCTTTTCCATTGGCACGAACCCATGCATCGCCATTAGCGGATGCAACGACTTCATAAGGCAATTTCTTAATGTCTTTTTGAATTTCATTGTCTTTAAATTTCCTACCTATCAATCGCTTAACAGCAAATAGGGTGTTCTTAGGATTGGTGACTGCCTGTCTCTTTGCGCTTGTTCCGACTAGGATTTCATCGTCCTTATAGGCCACAATACTCGGGGTTGTTCTTCCACCGTCTGCGTTTTCGATAATTTTTTGTTGTTTATTTTCTAGTACGGAAACACATGAATTTGTAGTTCCGAGATCAATGCCGATAACTTTTGCCATTTTTTTCTCCTTAATTAAGCAAGATCTACAACAGACCCACCATTGGCATCTGCTATAAAACTATTTATATATTTTTTATGCAACTACATAATTAAATGAAATACTTATCCTATCTTCTTCAGTTTGGTTTGCAGTCACTGAATGTTTTAACCATCCTGGAAAAATAAAAAGTGCGTTTGTCTTAGGAGCGTATGCAGCTCTGCTAGAATTGTAATATGTTACTTGATTTTGAATTGGGGGTAGAAAATATTCAGCACAATCGCTTCTATCAAAGTATAAATTTCCTTGATTTTCTTTTGCTTGCACATAATATGTTCCACTAAATAAAGCGCCTGCATGGTTGTGAACTGTGTTATACGAATTCTTTGGATTAATATTTAGCCATAAATTTGATAATTGACATTGAGGTAATCCAACTTGCTGACTACAAGCAAACACTTCTTCATCTAAATGATTGATAAAAGGTACAAATAATGGATTGTCTTTTACAAATAAATCATCGCTTTGAAATCCACCTTCGTTGCTAATTTTTCTACCTTTAGACGTGCTTCTAAGATCATATGCAAACTCTATGAGTTTCGTGTTATCAACACAATGAATAATTGCTGACCAGATTACACTAGGAAACCACATTTCATGATGCATCGCCATTATTATTTTCCTAATTTTTTCATAGATCTTGCTTTTGCAGCAGCCTTTGCTTTTCTTCTTTTTTCGCTAGGTTTAACATATTCTTGTTTATTTCGGACAGTTTGAAGAATGCCTTCTTCTTGAACTTTTTTCTTAAATTTTCTAAGTGCAGCATCTACATTATTAAATTGTACAACGACAGCTATTCCTGGAATGAAAACATGGTTATAAGATTTATTATTATGTTTGTTATAATTATTAAAGTTTTTTCTATGGTATGCCAATTAATCCTCGTAAGTTCTTGATATCATTTATACTATAAAATCTATTTGAGCTTATTTTTGAAAATAAAATATTTTCTCCTGCAGTTCTATAATATGTGTTTTTAAAAGAGATGAAAAAAGATTCTATACATTTTAATTCATGTGGTAAAATGTCAAAATCAATTATACATAATTTGCACATTCTATGGATATCAAATAACCAATTAATGTAAGGTTCATTTTTGTTGTCCTCGTATAAGTATAAATTAATAGGTGCCTCTGTTTCAAACAAAAGTGCTTGAATATCATTCTTAATATCTCTTGCAGGATATATTAATAATATGTCTATACCTTGATTATATAATTTATCTGGAGGAGTTACAATAGTAATTTGATTCATAAAATATTTCAATTAAGTTATTTATTAGAAATATTCAAATTAACTGAAGTTTTACTATTTTTTTCATCCTCTACGATTTTGTCAATTTTTTCATTGATAGAAGTGTAGTCCTCAATCATAACTTCTTCAAGTGGTTTGTCAGATATCGCGTCTTCGACTTCTTCTTTATCTTCTATTGCTTCAATTGGTCTCGAAACTTTAATAAATTCTAAAGTATATTGGCTAGCTATTAATAGTAAAACTGCTAAAGGATCAAAAACAAAAATGATAGTTATAATTACCCATCTTACTGCTTTTTCTAAAATATCTTTGTCAGCTGATTCGCCATAGACCATTTCTGCAATATACTTAATTGGTCCTACTTCTGCTTCAAGCTTCCTTACATCTGCTTGCAATGCAAATTTTTCCTGTAATAATTTATCTAATTCTGTATTATTGTTTTTTATTTTATTTTGTTCTTCTTCTAATAAACTAGAAACATCTTTTGCTTCAGTGTTTTGTAGCTGTGATCTATAAGACGTAATTAGTGCATTAGATTCTGTAATTTGCTTTTCTGCCTGTGCTCGTAATCGTGCAATTTCTTCCTTAGCTTGTTTTACTGTATCAGTATCAGAAGCATTTTGTATTTTATCTAACCATTCTTGCCTTTCAGCAGACTTTTGCTCTTGATAGGCTGTAAATGCAGCGGCTGTATTAGGTCCATACTTTCCGTCAGCTTTTGTACCAACCATGCCTTGCGCTTTAGCAATTTCTCCATTATTAATAAAAGATTGCAATAGAGCTAAATTTTTATCAATCTTATCTAATTCAGTTTGGTAAAGTTGGGTAGCTGATGCAATAATACTATTTTGTTCATCTACTAAAGGCTGGATACGTGCATAGGCAGCATCTATACGTTCTTGTTCTTTATCTATTTGCGTTTGTATTACAGCTTGACCACCAGTGCCTTTTTCTTCTAACCTCGCAATTGTATTTTCGGATTTTCTAATTGCATCTTCGTAACGTAATATTTCTTTTGAAATCCGTTCTTCTTGTGCTACACTTTCCTCACTTGCACTTGTTTGCTCTATATGGGCTTTTGATAAGAAACCAAATATCCCCATTGATGTAATAAACATCAATATAACAACGGCTGCCGCCAAATAAGTTCGCAACCACCATTTAGCTTTAAACCAAAATTTGTGTAACCATACAGCCGTAACAAGTTTGCTAATTTCTAGTGTGCCTCCCATTATTATAATTGGGATTGCTGCAGCAGAGAAAATAGCAACTAAACCTGCTACACTATAATAAATTGCAATAGCACTAATTGAAAGTGCTGTAATTAAAGTTAAGAAAAAATATATCATGTAAATATTTATTTACATAATGATATGTAAAATCTACACTGTTTATGTTTTAGATATGAAGGACCATCTATTATTAACAGCACTGTAGCATGCTGTGTCTTGCCATCTTTTACTAGTGTAAGGTAAGTCTAATTGTGTGAAAAACACATGACACATTTTTCCTCCTGACGGATAAACAAAAACCACTTTAACCTCTCCTCTAGCACTACTATCAGGGCTTATCCACTTGCATGTTTCTCCTAGATTGAGATTATCAAGGGCAAAAAATACACATCTTTGATGTCTGTCTCTGTCTTTTATAGGAATATTATATGCATCTGCTCTTTGATCCATTATTTTATGCCAAAAGTTCTTTGATCCTGTTCGATCAGCAGTCGTTTCTTCTCCGTAGTAAGCCTGATAATGGTGGGCACAAGCACCTATACTAATAAGCATACCTGCCGTCAACAGCTTGCCAACTACCATCTGGAAATTTGCATAAAAATCCTCTAACATTTCTTCCCTTTCCTCTAACAGAATAATTAATATCATAAGGACGACACTCTTGCGCCATGCCTGTGTCTTTTACAAAATGTTCAACACGGGGTTTGTCTGTACACTCTAAAACAGTTGTTGTTTGTAATTTTCCATCTATGTCCACAATAACTTCAGACGAATAACAGTAAGGAACACCCTGCTCGGTTAGGGTGTTTATGTTATTGCTAGCACAAGCACCGAGCGTTAGTAAACTAAGCAGGATGTATTTCATATTAGTTTTGGGAAAGTTGATCAGTGTTAAATTGCTTTTGAGGCATGGTAGCATTTTTCTCTGCTTTACGTCTCTGAGCATATTCTATCATCTCGTCTACATTTTCCTTACTAAGTTTAATCATAGTAAAGGAGTGGTAATTTCCTCCCATTTTATAACTATAATGTTCAGTTTCAGAATAGTGTAGCAGGGCTGTATCTGTAATTTTATTTACGATAAGCATTTCTGTCTCAGTTTCCGAGCGCATTTCGCTTTCAGTGCCAATGTCATTCATGCGGATTTTGCTACCACTTGAAATTTCGCCATTAATCCTGTCTGCTAAATTACGTCTTGCAATTTGTAATGATTTGATATGGGCTGCAGATTCAAACCCACTTGAGCTGCTACCGCAACTATAATAGTAAGTAGTAGATTCCCAAAATTTCCAACCAGATGATTCTGTATCGATATCTTTACAATTTTGATACCAGTCTGGTTGTACATATTCTTTGTGTGTCGCAACTTTTACAGTTGTTGTTCCGCCGCCACAGGCCGCAAGTGTTGCTACTACAGCAGCAATAAATAGTTTCTTCATAATTCCTATTTAATTAAGGTTTAAGTATATAATAACACATATGTTCAATGTGTCAAGTATTTTTTACAACCATTTGTAAAATCGGTGTTTTCCAATCCTACCAATTGGGTATAGAGTAGGGGCCCATTTTGGGGACACATATGTAGCATGATAATGGGTGCTACCTTCGCTGATGCCACGCATTACATTCCTACTTAATAACATATAGGCAACTGCTTGGGCCTGTTTCCAAGATTGTTGATCGTCTATCTTATCTGGTTTGCCATCGCAATACCAACTAAATTGACATTTATTTTTTATAGGCACTAGTTCGGCATCATTTGGATCTGGAGTTTTCTTAGTGCGCCATGATTCTTGTACTGGTCCTTCGTATATTACAGCACAGATATCATTAGGATATCTTTTATCGTGAACACGATTAAGTACAACATCCGCCACAGCAAATTGTCCTGCCATCATATCATTGCGTGCCTCATGATAAATGTTTTTTGCAAGACAATCTAGTTCAGGTTCAGTGATAGTATAAATTTCAGCTGGAAGTAGATCACTGAGTGATTTAGTAGATAAATCATTTAGATTTGGACTACCAAGAGACTGAGGATTGGTAAAAGCGGAAAGCAATAACATTCCGCTTAATGCAAACAAAATTTTCTTTATCATTTTTTCAAATATTTCGAGTAATCAGGTATGTCTGGCTTTGATAACATTTTACCTAAAGGTGCAACAAGGCTAGGAGGAGCTTTTGGCTTTTTTGGCTCATATTGATCAACAGCAGATCCTTTTGACATTCTAGTTGCAGTACCTCCAATTTTAGAGCCTATTTGATCGTCAGTCCATTTATCTAGTTGCTTTTGTTGCAGCATTTGTCTGTCATTATAAAGGTTACCTATTTGTTTTTTGTTTAATGGAAAATTACTGTAAATTTGAACCATATCTTTCCATGTGTCTAGATCTTTATAAACTAAATCACTTTTGTTTTGACCCAATTGTATATAAGACATTGCATCATCAATATCGTCTTGGACAGCTTTTCTGATTTGAGCTTCTGTATCTGATGCAGGTTTAGGAAAATCATTTTTTAAATGTCCAAATCCGTTTATTATTGCTAAGTATCTTGTTTTAAAATCTTCAAAGAAATCATCAAATGTAGAAAATTTAGTGTGTTTAGAAAACCAATTGTCAGCCATTGTTGCTTTAGATTCTGCATTGTCTTTTGGATCTCCTACAGTAAAATTTTTAAATTCTTCAACCATTGCTTTTGCTGTATTAGGACCAACATCACCGTCTACAGTAACTCCTAACTTACGTTGTAATTGAATTACTGCTTTTGCAGTTTTTTTACCATAAAAACCATCAATTGGTCCAGGATTTAGACCTGATGTGGCTAAGTAGGCTTGGAGTGCTTTAATCACTGGTCTGATAGGAGAATCTTTCTTACCACCTCTACCTGCTCTATATAAGCTTCCAAATTTCTTTGCTGCATCTACTACAGGTTTAAATTTATATGTTTTTCCTTTATACTCGAATTCGAGATCTCGACCAGCTAAGGGCATATTTGTTGAATGTTCCTTATCTTTCACCCAGTCGTATTTTCCGGGTTTTTCAAATAAAATTTCATTTGCTAACATTATATTATCCTCTTATTACCATTTTGTAAACCATAGCATAGGATTTCCAATTGGTGTTTCTAATCCTGGAATCTCTACTACAAATTTTTTCATATCTGGATGTGCTTCAAATAAAGCTAATTCTAAATACTCAATCATTGATTCTGTTTGTAATTGTTTGTATAAGTCCATTACTGCCATAGGTGTATCTGCAATAAAAAGGGCAATATCTAGATCATGATACATTGTAACTTCTACGCCATATTTTTTTGCAATTGTTTCTGCAGCTTCCATATTTTTCATTTCGGCAACTACATAGTCAAAAGAAAAGGCATATACATCCTCTTTTGATGTATAAAATAGTGGATAATTTTTTCCACCTCTTACAATATGTCTATTAAGGTTCACAAAAGTCCTACCATTGCCAATGTAAGTATCAGAATGTAATTCTGCCTGCACTGGTAACTGTATAAACAATAACAAACAAATAGACGCAAAAATATTTTTGATTAACTTCATTCTTGTTCCTTAAAATTCTAACTTTTTGTATTTAGCAAAAAAATAGGAGGGATAGTCCGTTCTGTTGCCCGGTGGACTATGCCGCGGAGTTCACAACTTATTAGGCTGCGAGTAATTCACCTTCATTAGCCATTGACATGTCTAATGAAGTAAATGCTCCAGGTACAAAATTTTCGTTTGCACTTATAAAGGCTTCTTGCATTAACCGAGCTTGCTCCGGATAACTCAGCATCCCTACTTACTGCTTGTCGAATACCTGAACACCCCCGTGTGTTGAAAATGTGTGGTGGAGGTGGCCGGAATCGAACCGGCGTCCAAGTTCAGCTTTTGTTCAGCGTCATCGTTATTAGTTTAGATCAGGTACGTGTAAAGCAATTTCTGCTGACCAAATTAATATGTATATAATAGCCATACACAATAACCAAATAGCCAAGTTTTTACCGTCACGCATCTTAATCTCCTACGCTAGCAGCCGCACTCTTTGCAATTAGGTTTACAGTCTTTGCAGTTGCACGGATCGCATTTACAGTTGGGATTATTACACATAATTTTCTCCTTGTCAAGTATTTATTTGCCTTGTCCACGATATCTTTTCCATGCCCTTCGAATTCCTTTATTCTTGGGACGGCTATATCCGCTGTTTCCTATACTAGTCCTTTTACGGAATCTTGTTCTTTTTTGTATTTTAATTTGTGCCATTTTTTCCTTTATGCTGCATATGATGTGCCTGATCCTGATATGATTACACCACTACCTACAAAGGGTTGTATACCTTTAGCACCCGAATGATCAAGCGGACAAGTTCCAAATGTGCTGTCGCCTATCCTAGCAACAGGAATTCCGTCTGCATTTGTTGTTCCTGAACCTGACGTAATAGTAGCGACATAAGGTCCTGCAACTGAATCACCTACCCTAGCAACAGGTATACCATCTGCAAATGTCGTTCCAGAACCGGACACAATAGTGCTTACATGACCACAACCTGGTAGTACTGAATCTCCTACTCTAGCTATTGCTGGCATAAGTCACATCGCATTCTTTTTGTCTTGGATTTCTTTTCGGCGATCTTTTGTTAATTTGCCTAGATCGCCTAGGGCTTTCCTTGCCCTTGCTGCGGCTGCTTTTACGCCCTTGTCATCAAATGTAGCTGTTTCTGCCATATATGCTGTATAAGCATGTACTATTTGTTCATGTAATGTCATTTTATACTCCTAAACTTATTCCTGTTGTTGATTGTAAGTAATGATCTGCAACTTCTTTGTGACTTTTTGCAGTAATTACTATTTGGTTTTTACTTACGGTTAAATCCTTTTCTGGATCAACGGTCAGCATAAAAGGTAGCATTGCTAAACCTTTTTCAGACATTATTGCTGATAGTGGTTGTTTTAATTTTATTGTTTTGTCATTATCATCTAATAATTTTCCGACTATTTCTTCTCCAGATGAAAGTCGAACTGACACAACATCGCCTGTTGCATACGGTGCTTCTATTAACATTTTTTCCTTAATGCATAATGTTTTTATAATTCATAGTTTCTACGTAGGTGATCATTTGATCACATCCTCCTACATTTTTACCATCAATGGTAATTTGTGGAAAAGTTTTTGCTCCTGGAAACCATTCAAAAATTTCTTCTCTTGTAAAATCTTTGTCTAGTTGTTTGTATGTGTAATCTAAATTTCTAGTTTCACAAAAAGCTTTTGCTTGATGACATTTAGGACAAGAACTTTTTCCATAAATTTCAATCATAATGAAAATCCTTTTAATAAATCTTTGTTGACATCTTGTTTAATACCACCGATTATATATGATTCTACTTCTGTCTCCTGAGGAGCTACTTGTAAACCTGAACTGCTCAACCAATGTGTAGTCCATGGTAGAGGGTTAGTATTTACTGGTTGTTCAAATATAGTTTCAAAACCAAGTGCTTTTAACCGCCTGTTTGCAATATATTCTACGTATTGGTCTAATAGCGTTTTATTTAGTCCAATCATCGATCCATCCTTAAATAAATATTCTGCCCATGCTTTTTCTTCGTTTACGCATTCTCGCCAAATATCATATACTTCTTCTTCGCATTCTTTTGCTGCCTGTTGCATAGCAGGATCATCTTTGCCTTGCATCCATAGTTTTAAAATATGTGTGCTAATTGCTAAATGCTGTGCTTCGTCACGTGCAATTAACGAGATAATTTTTGCAGAGCCTTCCATTAATTTTAATTCACCAAATCCGAACGTACATGCAAATGAAACATAAAATCTTAGGCCCTCAAGGATATTTACAGTCATCATTGCAAGGAAAAGTTTTTTGTTGAGGATTTTTTTATCAATTGACCGATCGTGTGTATATTGTTGTGCAAGTTTCATAAATTCATCGTAGTACTTTGTGACACTGTTTGCACGATTAATAATCATTTCGTCGTCTAGTATTGTATCAAATACTTCCTCTGGATTTGCATACACGTTTTTCATAATATGTGTGTAAGATCGACTGTGGATAGTTTCAAAGAAATCCCATGTAACAATACATCCTTCTAATTCAGGCAGTGACACATATGGAAGGAAAGCTAGGCAAGGGCCCCTGCCCTGTACGCTGTCAAGTAAAGTTTGATATTTAAGATTAGCAGTAAAAATATGTTTTTGCTCAGGACGAAAATTTTGGTAATCGGCCCTATCTTTTTGGAGACTTACTTCTTCTGGTCTCCAAAAATAACCAAGCATTGTTTGATTCAATTTATCAAATTGAGGAAACTTAAAAGTATCATACCTTTGGACATTTTGATCAGCACCAAAAAACATATGTTGCTTGCTAAAATCGACTTTATCTCTATTAAAAACAGTTTTCATTTTTTTCCTTTCAAATTGCACATGCCTCACACTCCTCGTCTGGTACCTCAGTCGTAGGAGCTATTGGTTCTTCTATTTTTTCTTCAACATCATTTGGATCAATTTTAAAATCATATGTATTTTGATAATAACTTGTTTTCCATCCGAGCTTGTAAGTTGTAATTAAATCTTTAATCATTACGCTCATTGGCACTTCGTTGTTTGGATAGTGGGTAGGATTATAACTCCAATTTCCACTGATTGCCTGATCAAAGAATTTTTGCATCACCGCTACGATATTTATGTAGCCTTGGTTGTCTGGCATATCCCACAACAGTGTGTAATATCCTTTTAGACTTTGATATTGTGGAACTATTTGTTTTAGGGGCCCTTTTTTACTTTTCTTAACTGATAGGAAGCCTCTTGGAGGTTCAATACCATTTGTTGCATTTGATACGACTGAGCTGCTTTCGCTTGGCATTTGTGCAGATAATGTACTGTGCCGTAACCCCCATATTTCTATTTGTTTTCGTAAATCATCCCAATCCATTTTCAGTTCATTAGGAACAATAGTATCTACATCATTTTTATAGGTGTCAATTGGTAGTATTCCTTTTGCATATTTTGTTTTCTTATAGCCATCGCACACACCTTTTTCTTGTGCAATCCTATTGCTAGCTTTTAAAAGATAGTATTGGAATGCTTCAGTTAACTCATGTACTAAAACAGCAGCCTGCGGATCGCTATAAGTTACTTTATTTTTTGCTAGGTAATGTGCAAGCCCAATATAGCCTATACCTAGTGACCTGCGAGCCCTTGTTCCAATTTCTGCTGCTTGTACCGGATATTTTTGATAGTCAATAATTTCTTCTAAGCCTCTAACTGCCAAATCGCACAAATCCTCTAAATCGCCAAGATCTTTCACAATACCAACGTTGATTGCACTCAAAATACATAAGGCAATCTCTCCGTCGCGATCATCAATATGCTGCAGTGGTTTAGTAGGTAGTGTAATCTCCTGGCATAGATTCGACATGTAGACAGTGTCGGTAAAACTGCTGTGGGTGTTGCAATGATCTACATTCATTATATAAATTCTACCAGTTTCTGCCCTTTCTTTAATCAGCGCACTAAACAGATCCATCGCATCAATCTTTTTCTTTTTAATACTAGTTGCCCTCTCGTACTTTTCATAAAGTTCTTTGAATTGATCTGCATCGTTAAAAAACGCATCATAAAGATCTGGTACATCGTGCGGAGAAAACAATGTAATATGTTCTCCTGCTAATAGTCTTTCATACATTGTTTTATTAAGTTGGATAGAATAATCTAGCTTCCTAACTCTGTTGTCTTCTGTGCCTTTATTATTTTTTAGAACAAGGATGTCTTCAATTTCTTGGTGCCATAAAGGAAAATGCACAGTGGCACTACCACCACGTACACCATTTTGTGTGCAGCATCTAACAGTAGCCTCAAACTTTTTTAGAAACGGCACTACACCAGTATGGGCAACCTCACCACCTCTAATTTTACTGTTCACGCCCCGAATCCTTCCAGCGTTAATCCCAATGCCTGCACGTTGTGCAATATACTTTCCAATTGCCATATCACTAGAAAAAATACTGTCGAGTGTATCGTCACTATCAACAAGCACACAACTTGCAAATTGTCGAACTGGCGTTCTCACACCGGCCATAACTGGAGTAGGAATGTTAATTTTAAATAATGACAGCGCATCGTAATAACGTTTTATATAGTGCATCCTTATCTCTGGTGGATATTTTGCAAAAAGGGTCGCAGAGATTAAAATGTACATATATTGTGGAGATTCAAAAATAATACCCGTTGAACGATCTTGACAGAGATACTTGTCAGCAATTTGACGTAAACCTGCGTATGTAAAATTTTCATCTCTTTTATGATTAATATAAGAATTTAATTTGTTAAACTCTTCCTCTGTATAAAAAAGTAAGATATCCTTGTCATAAACACCTCTCTCTACATTATTTTTTACAATGTCATATAAAGGAATAACATCATAAGAACCAAACAATTCTTTGTACATTCCATAAAGCAATAATCTGGCTGCTGCATATTGATAATTAGGGTGATCTAATGATATTAGATCATCTGCACTGCGTATTAAAATGTCTTGTATTTCTTTTGTGGTCATTCCATCATAAAATTGTAAATTAGCATTCATTTCTATTTGACTGCTACTGACTCCTGCAAGACCTTCACATGCGAATTCAACAACCTTATGTATCTTATCAATATTTAAATGTTCTTTGTGTCCTTTACGTTTAATAATATTGATAGGGTTATTCATATAAGTCCTTTTTATTGATTTTATTTATATTTTCTATTCTACAGATATTTTTGTTAAAATTTCATGATTACTATTATATAAGTAGCACTTTTTATCTAGTTCAAATGCAAAATCGATGTTACCTGTTACAGTGTTTTGACAAATTAATAAAAAAAATTGGCTATGACTGAACATTTTTGTTAATTTTAATGAATAAATGATGCCTAAAATTCTTGTAAACGCACAATATTTATTTGCATAAATTAATTCCCACGGAGTAGGCCATGATTTTTTATCCCAAGGATCATATTGTAAACTGTTTTGCTCTACATTTTCGTACACAGAGATTGCAAAGTCTATTGGACTCTTAGATAATTCTATTAATCGTCTGCATTTTACCCATTCGGCTACCCTAGTTTCGTAGTCGTTATTACTAAACATTAGCTATGATATAAGTAGCGATTAGTGTTTAGTTTATACCTTAAATAAGTTGTTCCACTTATTTGATTGCCAGTAAGAGTTTTTAAATAAATGCTATATTTTGGATTTAATTCTGATCCGTCATTGACATATTCTGCTGAAAACGTGATATCATACGTAAGATAGTTGTCTCCAATATCAAAATTTGTATCTCCTAAAAACGTATAATCATCTATAATATCTACTTTTCTACCAAGTGTTACATCACAAGTTATGATCAATGTACCTGACCTTGTATAGCCAGCGTTACTGTTGTGCATCAAATATTCTAGAATGTAGCTTTGATTACTTTGTCCCGGCAATTTTAAAATATTGGTAGGCTCGGTACTTGCAGGAATAACAACATTATCTAAAAATCCAGTATACGCAACAGATCCTGATATTTCTTCTGTATACGGTACATCTACAGAATTAAAATTACTTTTTGCTAGTTGTACAGTTCTATAAAAATAATCATTTTTGCTTTCATTTCCACTATACTCAAAATGAATTATTGATGACGTAGAATCTAATTCGTTACTTCCTGAATTGCCTACATTTCTAAAAAAATTATTATGGCTGTGATTACCTTTTCCATTTTTTAAATTTATAGCTCTATCATGGATATCATAAAAATAAGAATTGTCGATCAAATTGTTATCAGGTGTTTCTACTAGTAAATTAGCATCATTTTGGACTTGTGTTCCTATATTAATACCTTCTCCTAATTGGATGAATGACATTTTTTCTAGATTATTATTTGAAGAGTTATTATTTAATATTACACCATGCGACCAATTAGCAACTTTACAGCGAGAAAAATTATTATTTTGTGTTTTAATACTTCTGCTTAGAGAATCAAAAAATATACCAGTGTCAGTAGGGTCTATAAAAGGGTCGACTTCGCTTATTTGCGTTCCAAAATTCCAATTACCTATAATATCTATATCTTCAAAAAGACTATCTCTACAACTTGCTAAATGAATCCCTATTCCTGCTTGATCGCAAGATAAAGTTAAGCTTTTTATTTGGATCACTCTTGGTTGATTACCTGAAGTGGTAGCTGAATTAGGATCATTGTCATCTAATGCAGGACTACCGGGTATACTGCTACCATTGACAGTTCTAATAATAGTGCTTGCCGTGCTACTAATGATGGTTTTTTCTTTCCCTGCCCCAACTATTGTAGCATAAGGAGGTATGTAAATTGTTCGATTAACTTTATAAACACCCGGTTCAAATGTTAATATAACTCTGCTTTGTTCATTTCCAACAGTTGAAGGGTTAATAAAAAGCATGTCAATAGCTTTTTGTATTATATCTGTTGCATCTTGATTAGCGTCTCCAGTGGCGCCAAACGATCTAATGCTTACAGTATCATCTAATCTATCTTGTAATGTACGTCGAAAAGGATTTGTGCTACTAGATCCTGTTTCTATATATGGGAAATCCTTTTTATAGGAATAGGTATCAGCAAGACTAAAAAGATCATCACTTTGAGTCAGTATTTTTGTGTTACCTACAGCCGGAGCGCCTTCTATTACACTTCCGTTACCTATATACAGTTCTTGTGAATCAATTGCCCATGCTAATTCTCCACTTGCAAGCTGCGGAAGTCCTTCTCCTTGATTTTTTTGTCCTCTTCTGATTTGTATTCTTGAAATTTGTACAACGGCCACGTGTTTCTCCTACGCTTTTATTATGTATTTAGCGATTCCAATGTATAGTCTTATGAAAATTTTTTATAATATTGATAAACTCTGTTGTACCATTCGTTCCTCCATTCTTTATATTCATGTGGCCAAATGTCAAATTGTTGATACTCCCCCTCTCTACTGCACATAAAGATATGGCCTTCGCGTATGTCAGTACCATAAATTTCATTATGTGCTTCTGCATATGCAACTAGCTGTAAAAAATAATCTTCTATCCATTCTATTTTTTTTGGTTTATTTGTTTGTTTAAAGTCCATAATAGCAGGATTATTTTTATATGTACCAACTAAATCAGTTGTACCTGCATACATAGATGGCATATACAACGCAACTTCGCTACCCCAAATTTCGACATCATTTAAGGCTTTTTCTCTTATTACATCGGCCATTTTATGCGCCTGTTGTGCGTAAGGATTAGAACCTGCCTTAGGCCAGACACTACTTTCGATGTAATTTTCAAGATATTTGTGCATCCTAGTGCCAATGCCTGCAGCTTCATTTGTAATTTCTAGTGCTTTTTCTTCTCCTACACGTTGTCGCCATTTAATTAAATGTGTATTGTCTTTTGTTGAGTTTAAGATTGTTGTTACACTTGCTACAGCATTACCATCTGGTGTTAGATATAATCGTTTGCCGTTTACTTGTTTGCGTGAGATTGGTGTATAATTATACTTTTTAACTAAGAGGCTCATCATCCTCTTCATTAAAATAATAATCTTGATACATAAATGGATCGTGTTGATAGAAAGGATCAACAGAGCTGTTTGGATCATCTTGAGCAAGAATATTAGTAACTTCGGGTACAAAATGCATTAACATGCCTTCTACACCCTGCTTCAATGTGTACATGCTGCCTGCACAACCACTGCATGCTCCACTAAGCATTAATTCAACAGTGCCATTGTCAAAGCTTACAAAGTCTATATGTCCGCCATGTTCTGCTACTGCTGGTTGTACATAATCTTCTAATGCTTCTTTTATTGCGGTAACTATTTCTTTATTTGTTCTTTCAGTCATAAAACCTTTTAATTTTTAATTATAACGTTAATTTAAGTTTATGTCAACTGGTCTCCTAAATCTGTTGCTGATTTTGCCATTTGTGCAACTTCGTCCCCTCCAGCATCTCCTTGTTCAGGTTGATCTTCAATGGTGTTAGCCGTTTTGGGTTCAATTCCTGTTTCATTAAAATTGTTTACCATTGTTTTAATTCTAGGATCAGTGTCATATGCAGCCTTAAAACTACCATAATCGAATTGTTCTCCTTCGACATTTTGCATAAGTTTATTAAGGTCAAGATTCATTGCATCTTGTTTCATATCTTCTTTTTTTGGAGGAGTATTAAAGTGTAGGAATAATGCAACATTATCTTTATCGGCTGTTGCAATTACTGTGCGAAGGACTTGGACTAACTTTGCAGTATGGTCCAAGTCTTCAGTAATACTTAGTTTTTTTTTGAGCTAAGGATTTGGCCTAGAGATCTTGATAAATTTTGTCTTTCAATAATTCTAGCTTTTAGGAATTCTCTACGAATTGATTCTCTTTGTTCTCTGCCTGTTTCTTCCATTCCGCCTGCGGCTGGTTCAGCTGTAGCAAACTCGTCGCCCATCTCTGCTTCAGCATCAACAGTAGGCTCCATTCCTGGTTCTTCCATTCCTGGTTCTTCCATTCCTGGTTCTGCACCCATTGGAGCAGGCATTTCTTCGCCTGTTAACATGGTTACACCTTGTGTTAATGTGCCTCTTGTACTTTCAAGTGCTTGATATAGTGCCTCAAGTGCTGGTTTTACAGAATCGATAAATGTTTGTGATTGTTCTTGGCCCAATTCGTCGCGGATAGCATCACCTAGTTCTAGCATAGATTCTGTTTGCATTTCTGCAGTATCTTCCATCCATGCTGTAATGCGATCAACCATATCTTTAGCAGCCATTACTAATTCTGCTTTATCTTCTTCACCTTCTCTAACTATAGATTCATCTGCTTTCTTTTTACCTTTGACTTTTGCAATAGCTTCAGGTTTGCTCATGCCAGAGGCTACCATTCTAGCTATCCTAACATCATCAAAATCATTTTTCCCATCGCCATCTTGATCTACTTTTTTTGCTTCTTGAATGTTTCTCTCTTCAATAGCTTGATTTAGCACATCTAAAAACATTTTATTTTTTTGGTAAGAAGCATTCTTGGCAGGTGCGTCGAAGCTCTCATTAGTTTCGATTTGGCTTAATGTTGTTCGTAATTTATTCCTAGCATCTTGTAATTGTTCAAGTGTAAATGTGTCAACGTCAATAGTGGTGTTAAACATTTTGGCTAGATTTTCGTTAAGTGACTTAACTGTGGTTGGTTTAGAAATTTCTCGTAACTTCATATGAATAATCCTAATTAAACTTTACATTTATTTATCATTTAATGTAATATCAATCCTTGTAATTCTTTTTTTGAACTTTGTAATATTTGATCAGCAATTTCTAGCCTTGTCATTGTAGAAAATCTTTTATTTTTATTTTTTACGGTTGCTATTGTATGTTTATAAAAAGTACAATCATTTTGATTTTTTTCAATTGTCTTATCCAATTCAAGTATATATTTTTCATTCTTATCATTTTTTAATTTTGCTTTTACTATGGCTAGGGCAGCGGCTTTTGTGTAGGTGGTTGCAATACATGTATTGTTTTTAGTAATGTAATATAAATTATTTTTATAATTTATAATCCAGTCTTTAATTTGAATTTGATTATCTTTTACTTGTGGAATAGACGTAAGGATTTCATTTTGGAATAAAAGTTCTAATTGTTGTAAAATTTTATTTTTGTTCATTTTTCCTTATATAAACATCTGACTGATTGTTAATTTTTGTCACTAAACTTTTACGTATTAAAGAATCCGCTATAAATTGATCATGCTCTTCTAGATCTTTATAGCGTTTTGGTTTTGTATCTAATTTATCTAACAGTGTTTGTTCTTCACTACTAGTATAGATACCAAAATCTCCTAATAATTCATTTACTTTCATTTTTCTTCAGGTAATCCTTTGTGCTTAGTGCTAGCAAAATCTTTTGCATCTTTCTTTTTCATGTTGCTTGCAACTTTTGCTACTTCACCTGATGCTGGTTGCTCTCCTTTTTGTGCAGCATGTACCATACCCATAAATCGCTGTTGTTTTCGTGATACTGCTTTTTCCATTGCTGCTACTTCTACCTGTTCGCCTGGTTTGATTGTTTGGTCAACTTCTCCAGATTGTTGCGTATTTACTACAAACTTGTTACTGGTAGGATCTTTTGTAATCATTCCTGGCTTATTTGGATCCTTAGGTATCAGAGTTTGTATCTTTGTTTTTGGGTCTACCAGCGTGGTTTGCTTTGGGTCATCTGCTACTACTTGTAAAGTTTGCTCTCCTAGTATATCAGCTACTTTCATTAGTTATTCCTTTTATTCATGCTTTGTACCCTTTTAGACGCTGGGTTTACACGTTTTGTTTTTTTTGCTTTCCTAGCTAGCTTCGAGCCTAATCTAGCTTTTGTCTTTTTTAACGTTATTCTTTTTTTAACATCAATAGGTGCAAAGCATTGTGCAGGATTGCTAACTATACGACCATTCCTACGCCCGCCTGAACAACGATATTTACGGACAACAGATTGTCCTGATCTTGCCCAAACCTGCTTTTCACCTAGTATTTCGTTAACTAACATTAGCTTATCTTATCCAGTATAACCACTACTGTAGATAAGAAACCTACAATGATGGTGGCTGCAGCTCCAATAAAAACCTTTATCATTGCCTTGTTTCCTGCAAGGATGTCATTATGAACACGTTCAACTTTATCTTCGATTACAGACAATCGTTTATCAAGTTGTTGATATCTTTCTTGACATAATTCTACATGCGCTTCTAGATGCTGCTTTTCGATTTCTGTTGCAGACAATACCTTCTCCAAAAAATATATTACATTTGTATTTATTTTGTTTTTTTAATTATTATCTATAAAGATAAAACTTACATTTTTGTAATCTTCATTTTTACTTTCAAATACATTTTCTGGAAATTCTACGCTTTCATTTAAGCCAGTTGTTATTGGTACAAGATTAAAATCATTTTGCAGCATGATCTCATCAACACCAAACTCGGCTCTTTCTGACTCTAATGTTACAATCCAATATTTTTGTCTATCTTTATATTTTTTTCCTAAAGCCAACTGTGCAATACCCCCGTGTTTTTGTTCAATAGACACTGGTCGTAGATTAGTCCTTAGAGTTGCAGTGTTAAATAAAGTGTTAAGGTTTGCTTGCTGTGAATATTTTTTTGTGTCACCGTCTCTTTTTTCTCTTGTCTCGGTGACGTCAACAAGAGTAATAATTTGTAGTCTCATGCAGTTATTTACAGGTCAAAAAAAAAGCACCATGTAAAAATGGTGCTTTTCAAATTAATTTATATTAGAATAAATTATCTAGCTGGTTCAAAGACTGCTACTATTGCTACTGTTGCACCAGTGGTTCCTGCTGCGTCAGTTGCATCAAATGTTCCGTTACCTTGTACACGAAGCATAGCTGGTGATGTACCAGCTGTCCAAATTGCAGCTCCATCTACTGTACCTACGCCACCGATTGTGAATGCATCACCTGTGTTGGCAGGTAATGTACCATCTTCACCACCTGGTAATGTAATATTGTTGATAACAGCGCCTAACTCAGCATCAGTCAAAGATGCTTTAGTTACGCTAACAATATACTCTTTACCTACACCTGATTGACTACCTTGGTGCTTTAAATAATTTGCGGCAATATCCGTTCCTACTAAACTTGGCATTTTTTTCTCCTTTTAATTCATATGCCTTATGCCTATAAGGCTTCTAAACTTATTTATCATCTGTGAATCAAAACTTTTTGTTACGCTGTTTTTTAGCTCTTTTTTGTAAAGATTTAAGCATGTTTATATAAGTAGGTCCTGCTGTTACAATGTCATCCATTATTTCAACTACAGGAGAGTAAGCCCTAACCATATTACTGGGTATTGCCTTACCTTCTCTTGTGTTTTGTAGGAAATTTTTGATTAATATTAAATTTTCTGGCTTTGCTAATAAGCGATAATAGGTCAAGTCTTGACTAGTTGTAACAACATCAGGCTTACTAACGGTTGGTTCAGGATCAGCTTGCCATTGACTTTCTAAATCAAAGTGATTAATTAATTTTTCAAAGTCTTCTATTATATCACTGTTACGTAATTTTGCTCGTGCTGCAAATAACAATCTGGTAGCAATGGCTTTTTGCCTACGTTTATCCTGCTTGTTAAGCTTGCCAACGCTTCTCCTAATTTCTTTGTAATCGCTGTTGTTTATATGAAGGCCATTCTCTAACCTTATAAACATTTGTTGGACCATAAAGGGCCTATTACCATTTGAAACTTTTGCAAAGTAATCTATTACATCTGGTAATGGTAATGCGGTCGAAGCCTGGGCTCTTTGTGCAGCTTCGAGATCTTTTAATTTTCCTAATGCATGTTCGTCGCCATTTAAAAAATATAGGAAATTGTAAGCATCAGTGCCGCTTATCTTAAAATGTTTAAAATTATCATATTTTGTGCGCCTACAATAATTTTGTACAAAGTGTGTGCTGTAGGGCATTTCCCGCATCATTTCTAATATTAACATAATTAGATAGAACTTTTCGCAGCAATCATTATATGTCAAAGTTTTTTGATTGCTTTCATCACGAGTCATTCGACCTTCGTTTAAATCTTTAAGGAAATCCATACTATCTTTCTACTGCTCTATTTGCGGCTGTGAATCCACCTCTATCTACTAACTTTATTGCACCTTCTGGATGAGCCATTACAAAGCCTTCTCCGCCTGGATTATCATTTATATAAGCTTTTACAGGTACATCTTGTGCTTCTAACTGATTTATAATATCGTGTTTTACATTTTGTATACCTGCGACAATTTGCCAAATAGCTGCAAAGCCTGCTTGTTGCTTGCCAATATACTCTGCTATTTTACCTTTTTTATTTTGACTAACTTTACTAGTAGATAACCATTCAAGGAAATCTGTACCTAAATTTTCCATGCCTGTATCAACTTTACTGTTTACATATGTATATAGAATGCTAGGAAAATCTGTAATTTTCATTGCTGTTAGTGTATTTTTATTTAACAGTTTATCAATTGCAGCCGCATTTTTGCTAGTCAAGGCTTGTAAATTTTTTATTTCATTATCGTTTACTTGTGGTGCCTCTTGTATCGTAACAGGTGGTACGACTAAAACTTCATGACCTTTGAAGAATGTTACAGGATCTATCTTTAAACTAGTTTCGTTTCCATTAATATCAATTTCATTATGAATCACTACAGCAGATTTACTTTTAGCAATTTGCATTCCAAGTACACTCTTTGCATCAACTGTATAAGTTACTATATTTGGTTTGAAAGTAAAATTACCTTTGTTAAGTAATGGAGTGTTGTAGTAAAGCAAATCGCCTTTAAAGTACCCTACATGGTTTCGTGGAGTGGCCTTTTCATACTCGTCAAAGATATCCCGCATGTTACCGGCAAACAGTCTGTAGGAATCTTCAGGTTCTATACCTTTACTTAATTTCCTATTTAAAATCATTTTTTCTAAATCTTTAGAACTGGTACTCTTTCCGTCATAACCTTTTGCACTAAAACCACTTTTATCAGTCAAAACAAATTCGCCTTGTTCATTCCTTCCAAAAATAATAGCAGGAGACCCATCCCACTTTACAGTTACGTCGGTATGTCCACCTTGTTCGAGATTTTTTAAAGCCTCTATTGCCCGTTTAGCACCTTTACTTCCTTCCCAGAAGACTATATCTTCAGCATGCTGGATCCGTGCTCCTTCCATCAATGGTATTGAGTTGGACTGATAAAATTCAAAAAATCTCATATTCCGGCTAGCTCCCTGATACGCCGGATCTCCGTGCCTTCTGGTAGTGTGAGTCTGTCTCTTTCAAATGCAGTACGAGCATCTGCAGTAATTTGTTCTAGATCGCTTCTTCCTCTGATAGCATCATATATACTGGTAACAGTTTCTAAACTTTTCGCATCGTTATTTTTACCAAGTAACATTTTTGCTATCTCATCGGGTTGATCTGAAATAACATCGTCAGTTGCCCTATCAATTAATCCTCGCAGGTAACTCCATTTCATTCCTTGTGCTTTAGCAATACTAGCTAAAAGTAAATGCCTATGTTTACCTTTGTATTGGCTGCCACCAGGTTCACCACGCATACTCCATTTTAACCATTCAGGATTTCCAAACATTAAATCCGTTTGCACAAATCCTAGTGACTCATCGCCGTTTATTGGTGTTTTAAAGTGTACATTGATGCCGGACTTGGCAATCCATTCTTTTGGATTTTTTCCATTTTGTTTACACCAAGCAGATAATTTTTGTACCATTTCATCTTTTGATACATCATCTATGTTGACAGCAACATCTAGATCACCTGAAGTGTCTGCTACGCCAGTACTACCTAACTTAAAATCATTATGTGGCAATCCTGTAATTTTTTCTAGCCAAGCAAGTGTAGTTTCAACATCAACCCTATCTATCCTTTTGGTGGCTAGTGATTTATCTGGATTTTTAAATACATTACCACCTTCTTTTAGAAGCATTAAAGTTTCCTTTTATTCTCAATAATACGTTGTATTCCTCTTTTAAATTTTTTTGGATCAGCTGAGCGGATACTGTTGATAAATCTTTTTTCTAATTCAGCAGCTTCTGCAGGCGAATAATTTTCATAAATTAAATTAATTAAATTTATAGAACTATTAATAATATTATTAGCTGTTGAATCAATGATTAAATCATTATTTTTATTCAAAGCAAGATGATTCAATTCTTGCAATATAGATCTAGTTTGTTTTCGCATACACGTATCCTCTTATTGTATTTATTTTAAAATGTTACACAAAGAGGCTACTAATAGATTCTTCATTGGTTACACGACGTATAGCTTCTCCAAACAAATTAGCTACACTTACTTGCCTTACCCTACAACCATCTTCACAGTGATCTGCAATCGTATCAGTGATAACTAGCTCAGTTAAAACGCTCTCTCTTACCCTAATACAGGCACTACGACTTAATACACCATGTGTAATGTAGGCCTTTACATCAATTGCACCTGCATCCATAATGGCTTTTGCAGCATTGCATAATGTACCTCCACTGTCTACGATATCATCTACTAGGATAGCATGTCGACCTTCCACATCTCCTATTAAATGCATTACTTCACTCTTACCTGCTGCAGGTCTACGCTTGTCAACAATAGCAATGTTACCATGGAATGCGTCTGCAAACTTACGAGCACGGACAGCACCACCTGCATCTGGACTTACAAACACATATTCACTACTGTCTTTTTGATGTTCCTTAATATCTCTTGCAAAGATAATCCTGCTAGTAAGATCATCAACAGGAATGTCAAAGAACCCTTGTATCTGTCCGGCGTGTAAATCCATAGTCAGTACACGATCGGCACCTGCTGTCGTAAGTAGGTCAGCAACTAGTTTTGCTGTAATCGGTGTGCGGCTTGCACTCTTACGATCTTGTCTAGCATATCCAAAATATGGAATGACTGCTGTAATACGTTGTGCAGAACTACGTTTAGCTGCATCAATCATAACCATGAGTTCCATTAGGTTATCGTTGACCGGAGTGCTGGTAGATTGGATTATAAAAACATCTTCTCCTCGGATATTTTCTAAGAATTCTACAGAAGTTTCTCCGTCTGAAAACCTGTCAATCTTAGCCGGTACAAGTGTACTAAAACTATGCTCTGCAATTGCGTTTGCAAGAGGCTGATTTGAATTTCCTGCGATTAGTTTCATTATTCTTTAGATTAAGGTTAAATTATTATGTTACTGTAAAAAGTTATTTACGTCAACCTAATAATATATCAAGGATGTTTTGATTAGATATATCTGCGATCTTGGCACCGCAAGCTTCGGCTTCTTTTGCAAGCAATTTATGTTCATTGTTGTTACAGATACTTACAAAAAAATCACAGGCCTTAAACCATCCTGCAAGTTCTTGATCAGTTTGATAACTTACAAAGATTGTATCAGGTAGATCGTTAAGTGCGGAATGGGCAAGCACGACACAAGTCGCTCTAGCAGGTAGTTCAAGTTCGCAAAATTCAGCAAGCTGTTCTTCTGCACACCCTAGACTAACTGTAATTACTATTGGTCTACCGCAGTATAATGTAGCAGGATTTTCTCTGTTCCATATCGTACGGTCAATATCATTATCTTCCATAACAAAATATTTATGTTGATTTTTTATTACAGATAATTTATAATGATAAATAGTTTTGTGCATTTGCACAGTTACACACAAACATTTACACACATAGAAGGAGACACAAATGAACATTGTAACATCAATTTTTGATTGGTTGAATGGCAGCGCCAGTGAGCGAGATCGCGAACTAAAAACTTTCGTAAAATCAGAATATAAACATGATTGGGAATATGCTTTTAATACCCTAAAAGAAAGCCGACAGCTACCTCTTCTAGAGGATAGATGGAATGTTAGATAAGCTACGAGCATTAGGAAAACGTTTGCTTGCAGCTATTGAAAAAAGCCAAATGCGTAGGGCTCGTCGTGAGATGGAGCAAGGCGGATGGAGCTAGATCAATTTTCTTTTAAAGAAATTGGTCATAACATACTTGGCCCCAATCGAAACAGTTGGGGCTATGTATATACAATTGCAATATTTGCAAGAGATGATATCATTATTAAAACTATTACACCAAGTAAAACAAAAATAATTAAAAGATTTAGTTGTTGGAATGACGCTGCAGATTATGTAGAACTGATAAATGCAGATAGACGTTATTAATTTGCATCCACCCACTGGGCACTTTGGCCATCATCATAATATATTTTAAGCTTACCATCGGCAGAATTCCACCATAAATCTCCTTGACTAGGATTACTAGGGGAATTGTCTGACACAATTGCCTGTGCTGAAGCGGTTTGTTGTTGTGGTAAATCAGTTGGTACAAATGCACTAACAGTTTGATCCCAACTGAGTACCTTTCCTTGTCCATTATCTGCATCTAGCGTAACTGAATTAGGATCAACATCAGTGAGATCAAATACCGTTGATATTGAACTGCCTGTAGATAATCCATCCAAGGCATCAGCAAGTATTTTTTCATTGACAAGAAGGAAACCGCCTTTTGTTTCCTTGTTGTACAATCTTAAAGAATCATTGTCATTGTCGAAATAAATTTCTCCACGTGACCCTACGTTATTTTCTAGAAAATCAGTTTCTCTTGGAATAACCCTAATCCTATTTACAATCGGCGATGATGACATAAAAAATCCTCTTTACGATATTTATCGTGTAATGTTGGTAAATATATTTGACATTTGTTTTAGAATGTTATATATTATTTTTTTACACACACAGAGGAATACAACATGACCAAAAATAATTATACAAACCAAACCTTTGACCAAATGAATCATATGATGAAGAACTTCATGCCCGTGGTAAAGCCTAATAAGAATGGATATGAAATCCGGACTAAAGTGCTAGAAATGGCACAAAACCAAATGTGGCAAGACTACCATGCAAAATGGGGAGCTTGGGAAACTAAGATCTCTAAGGACGGAGACGAAATTGTTACTGAAGTAAAGATGCCCGAAGTACCCGGTGTAGAGTCTGTTTTATCAGCAGCAGAAAAAATGTATGCATTCGTTACTGGTAATAATAAATAAAGTGTAACCAGAAGACCTAAATAGGAAACGAGAGCGTAGCTCGGGAAATATTAATTTTGTTAAGAAAGCCCCTAGCAATTGAATCTAATAGCTCGCTTGAGCGAGGCACTGTTTAACGGTTGTTAGGGGTTAACCTTTTCAAAACTTCAAATACAAAACTATTCTACACACCCATTTACAAGTAAAACTTTTAAAATCTCCACTACAATGGATTTGGTATGGATTTAAAGATTCAATTGATCCTAACTTCATTTTACTCACTTTTTCTATATCTAATCCTACTTGCAACTTACTAAAATGACTTTGAAAATGATTAAAAATTGTAGGATCCTCATCATAAAAAAATTTTTCATTGTGTTTATCCATAATATTTAATTTTTCGTCTTCTAGGTTATAAGAATTATAAGTCAGATTATTTTGTAACAATAATCTTGTATATTCATAACCTCCTTCTGTGTAATAATTATAATGCTGCTTAAATTTAACTAAATAGGTGTTAAGAGACGAAGTGTCATTACAGTCTGTATCAAATGCTAACGGAATAATAAATATTTTTGCAATACAGTATTTTTTATTATCTAAGAAAGGTAAATGACCATCTATATGAGTATGGGTTGGTTGAACTAGTTTACACAGATGGACGTCTATATGATAATCTTGTTGAAAGGTTAAATGTTGTTCTAATTTATTCATCAACTTCTTTTTGATATCATTTGATCTAATTGAACTTATACTTTGTTCCCGTCCAAAAACGTCAACATGATTTTGCCGCTCGGCATACCAAATATCTAAAAGGTGTCCTTCATCCAAAAAAGTATCACAACTTAGATTAAAATCTTTAGATTTTGTTTTAATAAAATTTCTATAATTTTTAATTTCAGTATATGAAAAATTCGACAAAGTTTCTGAAGACATTTTTTCCTGTTAACAATTCACCACTGGCATGATATTGGATCGGATTAAATAGCAGCCCGTCATTCACAGAATAGTTCATCATTGACTGAAAATCTTGTGTTATTAAATTATAGGTTTCTGCATTTAGCCGATAGGTTTTACCGTCTAACTTATTTATATATCCTGTCATTAAATTTTTATTTTCTACTGGTAGATAAGTTTTTATTGCTTTGCATGATCCATTCGTACTACCATTGTAAAATTTTCCTTGATTAATCTTGCTCCATTCAATATTTTCGCCTAGAAAATAATTTAAGAATATCAAATAGTTTTCGTCTTGTGCAGAACGAGCTAATAAATTTAATTTGCCTTTACAATCATAACTAAATGTTTTACTTGTGTCCAAAGAATTGTTGACACCTAATGCGTGGCCATCTGTGTGGAAACTAAGTGAAGATCCTATTGTCCTATGCCGTCCAAGCACCTTTTCTATTCTATTTAATTTAAGGTATTCACATAAAGCATTGTTAACTTTTTTATCAGCTTTAAATCGTGCTGTTATATCAAACATAGCACCTATTTCATCACCCTCATTTTTGTTTAGGATTGGAAATTTGCTTTTGTCAATAACGTAATTAGCAAATAAATCTTTTAGCACTATTGGCTTATAAAAGTTAGCCTTTTGTTTTTGTGTAGAGCTCATAAATTACCTTAACATCGTGAGTTAACAGTTTTTGTTTTTTTAATTTTTTTAAAAAATCGTAAAATAAATCTTTACTGAAACTTACATTATTAACTTTTAAAGATTTTTCAAAACAACCTTTTGCATCAAATTGACTAATTTCTCTTATATTAAATTTTTTGCAGAGCTTAAAAAAATCTTTTTCACCTCCTAGTAAGTTTTTGTCGATAGTAAAATGTAAAGTTAATTTTATCCTATTTCTTCTACATAATAGAAAAAAATCTTCTATAGAATTTAATTTTGTTTCGATATCATTTGATGTTAATTGTAATGTTGCATAGTCTAATCTTTTATCAATATCTGATTTAAGCGTTAGATAAGATCCAGTTAAAATTGTATTATCAACGTTAGTAACATCATTTAGATTTACAAATTCTATAGCATCGAATTTCTTGGTACTTGTAATTACGTCAATGTAGGATTTATTCTTTGACGTAATCTGGCATACTCTATTGTGATACCAATATTTATTTAGGTCTAAATTAAAGAAACTTAATTTTTTTAATGGTGTGACTGGAAAATCATTTAATATTTTAAATTGCATTTCCGGATATAAAATTGCTAATTTTTCTAAAAAAATTTGTGATAATTGATCTTCATTTCTCACTAAGAAAATTTCTTCATAATCTACAAGGCATTCAGTAGCTCCTTGTAGTAGGGTTAAAAAATTATCTTCATCACTTAAATATTTTTTCAATTCACATGCAGCGTTTTTATTGTGTAAAAAAGATTCATTTTTTCTTAAGGATAGATTTCTATTTTTAGGTGGTGGATATATTTTTTTACTACCTAATTCTATAATTTTATTGAGTTGCCAGTTTAGGTCAAAAAGATATATGTCATCATTAAAATAATTAGCATGGATTAGGAAATTTATTGGAAAGTATTCAACTGGATGTAAAGGTAAATTTACAATCGCTTTCATACACTCCTTGCAACAATAATCACAATTTCATCGCTTAATAAATTTTTTGTTATTACATTTTTGAGCAACTGTAAATTCTCATCATTCAAATCAGTAATCCGTCTTTGATTTACTATAATATTGGCTTGTTGCAGTATAGTGACTAATTCTTGTTCATTTTCATCGTTTGGTCCACTATATAAAACAGCTTCCATAAATTACCTTTCTAAGTAAAGCACACCTGTTAACATGTATTTATAAAGTTTCTCTTTATGATGGTATGATCCATGTAAATTATTACAAGGAAATACATGACAACTTCCATGGATAAAAGGTAGAATTTTATAAGTTTTTAGACCAGCTAGTTCTTTATCGTTACCAACATGTCCGTCTAAACCTAAGTCTAAGTCAGGCTTTGTATATTCTCTTGTATTGTTTTCTATACTATACAAAATAGGAATACTGACCAGCTTATCAATATCTACAAGATGAAACATATTATGTGTTTTTTTAATGTAGAAATCATTTGTAGGTAAATTTTTATTATAATAAATTGTATCATTACCATCTGAACAACATATGTTAAATCTTGTAATTACTTTTCCATGTTTACTTAGCCCGTTATCACTGTCAGTATGCGGAGGGTGTCCTCCTTCTTTAACCTTTTTTAGATATGCATTATATTTTACGTTTAATGGCAATTTTAAAATAGAAAATAAATTTTTAAAATCCGAAAAATAATCTTGTATCAAATCCTGTGTTGCAATTGGATAATGACTGTTATTTAAATCAAATTCGCTATGGTTACTATTGTTTATAATAGGTATGCAACCGTCACTATATTTGCTAATTATATTTTCAAAATCAAACTTTATAAAATCTTGCAAAAAAATTTTAGTTTTATTTTCATGCATAATAATTATCTATAATAGCTTTGAAGTCTACCTTTCTTTTCTCTTTCACTAGATCACAATAATCAAAAAATGTGTTTTTGTAATGTTCACCAATGAAGTCTTCTTGTGAGAAGACATTTGATAAGGTATGATAATCAGCATTATTCATCAAATTTTTAACGTCATTTAAGATTTTTTGCTTCAAATTTTTATCTAGTATAGCTGGATGTACATAGCTGTTAGATTTATTAACTCCTGTTGCATAGCTATCTGTTATTGCATATCTAAAATTATAATAGATCCCCGATGTTTCGGCCCATGATATAAAATCTTTCAAACCTAACGCACTAAATGAACTAATCGTATAAACTAAGTTAAGCTCTATTGTTTTATAATTAGTAGCCAACTCATTAAATTTATCAATTATTTTTGTTACTTTATCCCATTTCGCAGGATATCTTACAAAATTAAATACATCATTTGTGCCATCTATACTAAGATTAATAACACTGCGTTTAAATTTAGGTAAAACCATTTCTAGTGTTTTATTAAAGATTGTACCATTTGTAAAGATATGTAGCTGTATTGTTTGCAGCTCTTTTGATTTTGTATTGACATAATTAAAAAAATCCCTATGTATCAACGGTTCGCCTCCATACAATGTAATTTTTTTTGCAGTATTCTTATTATATGCAATAAAATCATCGAATATTTTTTTTACTGCAATTAAATCTAATTTTTCTTCAGGATAATATACAGCATTTTTTTGATATCTGCTAAAAGCGTCAACATCTTCATTCCATTTACTACTAAAATGAGCGGAACACATAATACATTTCAAATTACATGTAGTGCTAAGTTTTAATTGTAATTCGGACGGAAATCTTCTTGGAATTTTAATTACACCTTTTGAGTTAATTGTATCTTGTCTAAGGCTTCTTATATTATTAGATTCTTGTGCAAAACAAAAACTACAATTTTGTGGTGGTTTAGCATTAGGTAATAACATTTGTTGTCTTAGACTGTTCATTTTTTTAGAATTCCAAAAAGCTACCCAAGACTCTTCTTTATTTTCATAGGTATCCCCTGATACACAACATAATCGCGCATTATTTCCTTGCACTTCTAGATTAAAAAATGGTATAGGACAATAATTTTTCATTTTTTATTAATATAAAGGTTTAATCTAAGACATAATTTCGCATCAAAGTCCTTAAAATCACCACTACAATGTGTTTGATATGGATTTTGGACTAAAAACTCTCCATCTTTAAAATTATAGATATTTTCTATAGTCAGTCCGTGCAAACAATTGAACAGAACCAAATCTAAATTAGGCAAGACCTTAGATGCTTCCTCTCTAAAATCAGTATATGCATCTACCATTTTCCTAAAGAAAACAATATTTTGTTTAGTGATCCAACTGTTTTGTAAATTGAGCAAAAGAGTATTACCGTTATTATCTTCTATAGGTAAATCTTCAATGCCTGCTTTGTTGAAGTAATGTTTTCCTATAAAACGTTCATAAAATTGTGTTTGTTTAAATTCTTGTATTTGCTTTTTACGTAAAAAAGTTTTGTTAAATTCTAATCCGCCTAGCGAAGCTGTATAATTTAAATGTTGCTGAAATAATGTAAAAATTACGTTATCAAAAGAAAAATTTATATTGTTATTTTTAATTATACACAATGGTATGAGTATTGTTTTAATTAAATATCCGCCTTCTTTACCATAAACAAGGTGTCCATCTATATGCGGCATAGTTGGTTCAACAATATATAATACACATGGATCGCTTAAATGCAGTTTAAAATTTTGGATTGGGAAATCTAATAAATGTGGTAAAATAAATTCCTGTATTGAATTGCGAAATATCGACGGACAAGGTAACGTAAATGATACACCCTTAGATACCTTACTTTTGTTTACATCCCTTGTTAATTCCCATATATGATTTTCAAAATAGTTAACAATTTGTTTTCTAATGGCCTTAGGTATAACATTACTGAAAATTTTATTTGGAAATTTTATTTCATCCTTTAATCTGCTATAAAACACCTTATCCATTTTTCAAAAGATTTTCTAGATTATCTATAATAATTTTAGTATCAATAGAGACTGAATTGATTTTTTCACTTTTTAAATTGATATTGTTATGACCTAACGAAATAGGCGAAGTAACACTCCACAAAACAATACCATTAATTGATTTTTCAAAATTTGCTGCTGCATGAGGTACCATACTATCAATACTAACAAACGCAGCGGCATTTTTAATCGTTTCTATTAAATTTAGGATATTTTCATTTTCTACTTGTCCTACTCTCTCATAAGCAAAAATTTCTTTATCATAAAAATCTACTGAGGTTCGGACAATAATGACCCAATAATTCCGGAAATGCTCAAGGATGCTACAAATGATTTCTTTAGAGTTATCGCAAGATCTAGGATCATTTACAGCCCTATTACCTTCAACAGTGCTACCGCCTTGTAATTGAATAATAATATAAGGAGATTTTATTGTGTTTTTTAATTTTTCTACGTAATTTTTATTTAAATCTGTAGTCTTAACTTCATTTAAAATAGTCTGTGGATCAACTGATAATTTTAATTCTAATTGCTCATATAATGATTCATAAAAATGGACATCATGATACCAATACGAACTAAGATAAGGTTCAGTGTAAACTATATTATCAAAATAATCCTTATAGTCTGATGGTACTTTTTGAGACGGGCCTGGTATAGGGATAACATTTTGCACAGCTCTATGATTTTTAAACAACTCCATCCATATAGCTGGGCACATAATACTAATTTTTCTTCTATCTTTTTTTGCCAAAGCACTCACTGCACCTGAAAACAAGATGTTTTTGCCTAAACCTCCTTGGATTCCATAAAGAGTTGTTTTTGGTATTTCATTATTCATCTAAATTTAGGTCCTTGTATCCAGCATATAAAACCAAATCTATTACCCCGAGTAATTTCGGTTACTTCGTGCTCTAAAAAGGTAGGAAATATTAAAATACTTCCTTTTTCTTTTTGATGAGAAGGTTGTTGTATTTTATCAGTTTGACCTAACAATGTTTCTCCACCGTCATAATCGGACTCGTCTGATAATTGTATGATTACTGTAAGTTTTCTATCATAATAATTGTTATCCCAATGATTTGTATCATCGTGTGGCTGGAACCAATCGCCTGGTCTATACCACATTAATTGTTTGCTCATTATTCCATAGCTAATATCTAAGAAAAAATTGTTAACATTTGCATAAAATGTATAGTCTAAAATTTTTTTATCTAACCAGTCTATTTTGTCTGGTAAGAACATATGTTTTCTAGACCTTTTTTCTCTAAAGTACTTAAACCAAGGATTATTTTCATCAACTTGATTTTCAACGAAACATTCATCTTCGTTCCACATATCTAGTAACAGCTTACACTCATTGTCATCAAATGCATGCCTCTCAAAATAATACGGTTTCCTGACATCGTTCATTTGATCGTAATTATGATGTTCTAAAATATCTTTCGAAGCTGCTAATTCTAAAGGATGTTGTATCATGTTAACCTTAAAAAAATACAATAAAGCTATATCTTGTTTTTATTTTTGGATGGAAAAATTTTACCATATGTTCTCTAGCAGGATACAAAGATTGTTGTGTACCTAGGAATATAGCACTCGTTTTAGGTGTCCTAAATAATGGCATCCATTTTCCTGTTGAATCATCTCTAGATACTAATCCAGGATGTGTTGAATTGACCAAAGAAAAAGTTTTATTATCTTTGTGCATACCCATGTGTGGGTAAGACTTTTTGCTAGTAGCTGTAGGATTTCTTTTATAATATTTTAAGAAATTGTAACTTAAAGATGCTGTATTTACATCCTTATTGATTCCTAAACCTTCGGCTAATCCGCTGAAAATTTCTACAACTGTTTCAAAGTAGACATCAATTAATTTATTAAAGTCGTCTTTGCCATCGGTTAGCTCAAAATTGTAAGATACTGTGGTAGTCTTATCATTTTCAAAATTATAAAAATTTCTTTGAATTTGCGCTTCTGTTTTAACTCTATCGAGATGTAATTTATCCCAATTCAATAAACTAGGCTGGTCTGGTATGTCAAAGTTATCATAAAGTTTAGGAGCCAAATTTAAAATGTCCATAATAATTTCATCTTGTTCGTAAAAACAATAACTATACTTTTTAATGAAAGCAAGCATGTCATTCATCTAAATTTAGGTCCTGTAGCAAAAGCAAGCAAAATTTTCTTATTACCCTTTGTTATGGGTTCCACACTATATCGGATATATGATGGAAAAATTGTAACAGTACCTTTAGTTAGAAATTTCTTAGGTATAGGAACGGTGTTCATATAACATCCATATGCACCACCGTTGTAGTCAGTATAATTTTCTAATTCAATCAATATTGTTAATTTTTTATCAAAGGGCAAAGGATTAAACCACCAATCGCAATCTTCATGAAAATCCCACTCATCATTTAATCCAAAATGTAAAATGTTACATTGATAAATCTTATTAATATCTAGTAAAAAATTACTATCATTGGCGTCTTTAACTAATTTCCATATCGGATCTATTATCCATGAATGGCTTATATCTTTATATTGATCAAAAATGTTGATAATATCCATTGAAGATCTATTATTATGATATCCAGTATATTTTTTTGTATATTTGTTAATTATTAAATCACAAATTTGCGGAGAAAAATAATTTTGATATTGTACCCAAGGAAATTTTTTGTAACTTATTACATGATGACTATTGTTTTTTCCAAAAATTGGTTCTTGTTGTTCAGTCATAATTCAGGCCTAACTTGCTTTCCGTCTATTTTTACTACTTTTTGTCCAGTTAACATTTTGATTGCGGCTTTGAAATGACCCATATTATATGCATATTCATTCCAACAGGTTTGAGCAAATTCTTGTCCTTTTAAGAACATACACGATCCTTGACATAGTTGTACAACTGGACAATGACTACATTCTTGTCTCCAAGACCAATGCTGGCTAGACTTAATACGTACATCCTCAAGGCTATCTAAATGTCCTGCAAGATGATCTCTTTCTAATCCTACATTTTGGCAAGTTAAAACATTGCCTTTCAAATCAACTGCAAGCTCGTCATCTCTATCCATTCCGCATTTTTGTCCAACCACTTGCCAAGGTTTTTTATAAAGGAGTGTGGCAAAAAATTCATTAAATTTATCAACAGATGAAATAACATTTAACAATGGTTTTGTGCCTTCTATACAACCATTGTAAACGCTATCTTCAAATTCTTGTAAAAATGTATAGTCAAACTTACCTGTCTTTTCATTTGTCGCAGTCTTAATATCATAGGCTTCGACAACTCCCTCTGCGTTTAATGGCACATTAGGATCATTCATTTTATCTTTAAACCATTGAACGGTAGCTTCAAAGTCCTTGTTAGCTTTTGTCCAAACAATAGTAAAACTGAATCCTAATTTTCCTTTTTTGCTTTTATCAATAAGTTGTTTTACCAATGCGTATTTTTTTGGATTATCAAGTGGATCTGGACCTCTTAAGTGATATCCTGGTCCATCGTGGCTCATAGCTATTCCGAAATTATATTTTTCAAAAAAGTCTACTTTTTCTTGTGTTAATAAACTTCCATTTGTAACAATTGTAAATTCTAAGTCATCACCCCATTTTTCACGTAAAATAGGAGTCAAGCGTTTAATTTGATTCCAATACAATAATGGTTCTCCTCCCCAAAATTCTACACTATGACATGTATCTTCTGGGAACCATTCGTCTAATTTTTCTATGAAAGTTTCTAAATCAGTTTGATCACTTTTTATTGCTTCTGGAACAAAACTACTTTGGCTACAATATTCACATTTATAATTACATTTCAATCCAAGTTGTATTTTTAATCTTCCAACTTCTCTAGTTTTTGTACCAGGATTGAAAAATGGATGGATAGGATCAATTGGCTGCATATGAAAATAGTCTTTCACTCCATAGACTTCCATGTCATTAATTTTCTTAATACCAATAGGATTTTTTTGATATACATCACTCCTATGTTCATCTACTAATTTAGATTGATGCGGCTTGTAGTAAAGTTTTTTACCATTTTCAAGGTGTAAAGTATATTCTAAATCTTTATCCATTATTTTTCCTTAGTTTTATATTATTAGCTAGATATCTTTTTCCAAATGCGTTAAAAAACTTATTGTATCCATATTTACCATAGAATATAGGCCACCCTTTTTTTTCTAGTTTTTTTAAATACCAGTCTTGAAATTGGGTAACATATTGCCAATATGGAGAATCTCTCCTAGAGCTTATACAATAGGCACCTTCAACATACGAAATATGGTTTTCAATCATATTTCTAAAACCAAAATTATATATTGATTGAAGCTTGTTACTTATTGTAAAATTATTATCTTTAAGTAATTTACAAAAAGATTCTAACATAAAAGATATAATGGTTAATGTTGTGCTTTCCAATGGTTCTATAAATACCGCAGCGCCTCCTATTTTCAAACTGTTTCTATTCCACGGATTAGGATTATAACGCGAAGGAAAACGTACTTCGTATAAATTTTCTAAACCATACCATTTATACATTTCTTTCTTTGCTTCTTCAATTGAAAGATATTTGGTTGAAAACACTCGCCCTACTCCTAGTTGATCTTGTAATGGAATCTCCCAACTCCATCCAACTGAATGTGCAAAAGTTTGTGTAAAATATCTTTTTTCTGAAAAAGGTATATGCCCTGCCAAAGCGTAATCATTAATAATAGCACGAGATGCTCTTATCCTAGAATCTTGCCCTCGGAAACCTCTGCAATCAACAACAAATTCATGTAGATTTGCAAGCAAAGAAGTATCTTTAACATGTTGATTAAAAATGTTTATATCTAATGTTTCACATTTTTGCAATAATAAGGGTTGTAATTTAGTGCTTTGTAAGTGATATGCATAAAGAGCAGACGAAGGTAAGTTATCTTCGTTGTAAGTAAAAATTTTATTTTCACAATCGATATCAGATGTTAAATGTTCATGACAAAAGGGAAAGATCCATTCGTGACCTTTATAATTCCAATTATTATGTTTTACATAAAATTTATAAGTTGCATTGCAATGGCTTATCCAGTCCTTGTTATCTCCAAAAACTGTATCAAAATATTTTGACAAGTACGGTTGGGTAGATTCCCCAACGATCAAAGGTTGCAGATTAGGATCACGATAAATTTCAACCTCTAAATCTTTACAAACAGACTTTATAAAAGTTGCAGCCATTAATCCTGCTGTTCCAGAGCCAACAACCTTTATTTTTTTAATTTCCATTTTAGATAGGATTGTTTATTTCATATACAGAAGAAAGATTTCCCTTACCATAAAGGTACACAATCTCTTTTCCTAAACTATATCCTCTTACAGGCGTTATCCTTGATTTATCAATCTTAAGTGGTAATTCTTTTAATTCCTGCTTTATGTCTTTTCTTTCTTCATTGCTTTTTGTTTTAATTAAAGTCCTTCTAAAAAGTATAAATGAGTTCATATTTCTTCAGATATTCTTTCTGTGTTAAAGTATTTGGTGATAAATTATTTTTTATAGCCAAAAAATAGCCTTGTAATGTTTTTAATTCATCTTTATCTATTGAGTCTTCAAGATTTTCGTTTCTAGTCTCAATATCGTAAAAATCAATACCATCCAAGACGAACAACCAATTTTGTAGGGTTAGTACAGATAAGTCAGGGTTATGAGGTTGATAATGAACAGGACTTCTATACCATTGACTTAACCGTAAAGAGATACTTTGATCAGTATAATCGTGTAAATCATAAGCAGCATTAAAGTCTTCTTCTGATAAAAGTTCAACTAATTGTCTCTTATCAATCCAAAATTCTGTATCATCCTTATTAGTGATAAAGTGTAGAAAAATAAAGTTAGCCAGCTCATTGGTTGCATCGGCAACATCGTTGTTATAAGCTAATCGATGATTAAACATAATATCATCATCCAAATCTAGCATTTCCCAATCATCAAAACTCTCAACCTCTTCCAAGATGTCAACCTGCTCATTATTATTATCTTTATCATTATCTAATGATTTTGCTTGGATTTGCTTAAAATTTTTAAGGACAGCAAAAAGTTGTGTTATCATAAATCCTAGGCTTGTTGCTTCTAATGGCTCTAAAAAACTTTGACTCAATCCAATAGCAATAACATTACCAAACCATGGTTGATCTAAATACCCAGCTTCGAATTTGATTTCTTTTTCTGTTTCAATAGCATTACCAAATATAGACTCTAATTCTTTTTTTGCTTCGTGTACTGAACAATAATTATCATCAAAAACGTAACCGTATCCAGTTTTATGCTGTAATGGTATTTTCCAAAGCCATCCATATTTTAATGCAATTGCTTCTGTCCAAGCTTCATCAAGTGTTTCTGAAACAGAAAACGGTATTGCGGTATTTGTAGTCAGATAATGATAGGGTATATACACTGGGCTTACTAGAGAGTCTATAGAACTATATTTTTGCATTATAATTCTACTAAAGCCTGTACAATCAAAAATAAAATCCACATCATGATATTGATATTCGTCTTCAACTCCTGTTATAATAGTGGTTGTATTGTAATCTATATCAACTTCTGTATCTGTAATGTGTTCTTCATAATATTTTACGCCAAGTTCGATACTTTTATTTTTAAAAAATTCACTTGTTTTATCTGCATCAAAATGTAAACTAATACCAGTTTGTTGAGAATAGTTTGTAAATTTTATAATTTCGTCAATATCTCTATCGGGAATTTGCTCCATAAACGGATTGACAAATTTTGAGTAATCTCCAGCAACGAAACATCCATTTAAATAATCGCTCTCAAGTTGATTGTTTAATTTTATTTTTTCAGTCTCGGTTCCTTGGATTCCATCATCTGCATAACTCTCTAGTTCTTTTTCAGTCTTGTCAGGCCAATATATGTCTTCAATTTTTAATAAACTACCTGTAAAAGGATGCACATATTCAGATTTTTTTTGATTCCAGTTTTTAAATTTTACACCTAATTTTACTGTAGCTCCAGTTTTCTGGAAAAACTCTTTCAAATCTATACCACATAGTTTGAAAAAATGCAAAAATATAGGCAATCCTCCTTCTCCTGTAATAAGTTTGTCAACTTCTTTACTACAAAATAAAGAAATTTCTAAATTAGGAAAGTTTTTTTTCATCCAATATGCTGTAATCCAGCCACTCAATCCTCCGCCGGCAACGGCAATTTTTTTAATTTCCATTATACATTCTCTATGTCGCTATAATCTTTGGGATTTTGTTTCATTATATTAAGGTTTTCGCTTTGATCTCGTGATGTTACATCTTTTGTCAAATAAACATATTCTTCATTATTCCAAGGAAGGTCCGGCTCATTAAAATTCAGCCTTATTAGATAAATTAAAAATTGTGCTTCTCTAGCAGAATTGAAAAATATTTCTTCTTTTCCTTTCAACACCACCACATGATTTAATTCTAATGTAGAATCATTATATACAAATGACATACTTGGTATTTTATTGGTATCTTCGGTATAACCTCCACAATAAAAGGCACACATTTCATTTGTTGTTTTATTGAGGGTATTTACCTTTTTATTGCTCCAGGCAGCAGCAGTATCGACTTCTAGCGTTATACTTGTAAGTGTAGCATCTGCGTAAGTAGTTTTCACTGCACTATAGATTTTTTGTAATAAAAGTAAAATATTAGAATAATTAGTTATTCCAATTTTTTTTGGTAGGTTAATTCGACTTATTTGTAATTCTTGCCGCGCATTAATAACATGTACAAGGCTCTGATGTTGTCTATGACAAAAGTTTATTATTTTTCGTTTATCTGCTTCAGTTAAGATATCATTTAAAAAATGCATTTTTATCCTAAAAATAATTTTCTAAAAGCATAAAAATTTAAAGGAGCTCTAAAAAGATATTTTTTTCTTTCTCTTTCATAATAATAAGCCTTGGCAAAAGTATTTAGGGCAAGATTACTTTTTTTAAGTTTATTTTTTTGATACCTGATTAACCATCTATCCCAAGCATTGGTAATACAATCAAAATCATCATTGTTTGAATTGAGTGCATTAACATTGAATGTAGATGCATTTAGATCAGGCAGTGTATGTTCTGATTCAACAAATGTATCTTGATACTGTTGTAAAAAGTTGCTAGAAACACCTTGAAACATTTCTAAATTGATATTAGATATATCAGTTATAATCTTCTGGTAATGATGCTGTAAACTACCTAAAATTATACTTCCATAAAACGATGCATCTTCTAAACATTTAGTTAGTGTACTTGGTAATGATACCGCCATAGTGACAAGCACATTGATATCATGAAAAGAAAAAGGTTCAAGGGCATATTTTTCTAAAGAAAAAAGCAGATAATTACTATAAGGTAAATCTGAGCTATTAATATCGTTTGATGCAAAATTAGATATAATAGTTCTAGGCCGTAAAGTGTTGATATCTTTGTAAGGTAAATCTAGTGATGTTGTAGTTTTTTGGAAAAAAATATTTTTCCTGCTAGTTAATTTAGGATCTGAAAATGTTATACAATCATTTCCAATAGTAACAGTAAATTTGTTTTTATTAAAATTTTCTTGCACATCCGGTTCAAAATAGATTCTATTACAAATATTGTTTGTATGAACAAAAGGTGGTAATAGGGCTAGTAAACTTTCATTATCTCCAAGAGTATCAATTACAAAATCAATTTTTTGTCCATTAATGGTAATCGTTGTGAAATTGTCATCTTGTCCAAAATTGATTTCTTCGTTAGTATTAGTTGATGTTATTATATCTGTAAGATTATCGGTATAATAGTTTTCTAATGGTATTTTAGAGTCTAATAATAAATTTAAACCTTCGATATCATGATTCCAAACTAAATGATCTATTGAATTGTTTAAGTTAGTTCTTGTCTTGCCTGCTATAAATTGATTTGATAGCCTCTGTATAAGCTCTATTCCATTTAAATCATCAGTATCTATATCTGAATCATAATGTGGAAAATCGTCGCCTGTTTGTAAAAATAAAAATAAATTTTCTAATAAATCTAAATCATTGTCAATTAGATAATGACAATATGATTGCAATGCTTCTGCTATAGAGATTTCAGATATTTTTGCTAAATCGCCTAGAACAGTTATCGTGGGTTGATTTTGATTTACTGTATTTCGCAAATTATTGCCTACTATATTTTGCATGTATTCAAACACTATATTTTCTATGCTACCTATGTTAGGTTCAGCAATCCTATACAGTGGTTTATCAATTAGATTTAGATATTCTATTGCTAAACCAAAGGTGGTAGTAGTTGCATTTAAATATTCTTGGATATTAATTCCAACTTGGCGAAGCAATTTAATGAAAGCTAACCCTGTTACAGGTTTTTCTAACCCTGTGTGAAAATGATTTTGAAAAGGTTGATTATTGGTAAAAATTGTAATATTCCAAGAAGGATTTTCTTTTTTAATTAAAAGATAAGAAAGTTTGCTTTCGATAGTATTACCAATTATCGCAATATGTTTCATATAAATTTATTTCCAGAACATGTAGCTGTAATATAACGTACAGGTTTGTCTGTTTTTACTTGCGAGATTGAATATCTAGTAAAGGCATCGATAATGACTGCACTACCTTTTTTCTTATAAAAAATATCATCTATTGGCTCACTATAACCGTCGCTGGTATGCAAATAAATTAAACCCCCAGTAGAATCATCTAATTTTTCATTAACATTTAGTATTGCAAATAACTTCCTATCAGTGAAATTATGATAAAAATGATTTAATTCTCTTCTTTCTGTGAGATATCCACCTTTAGGAATATCTTCTGTTCTTATACTATCAGTAAGACTTATGTCATATCCCCAATTTAATTGATTACTTCTTACAAAATAATAGTAAATAGCGTCTTCAAGATCGGAAACATAGCCTCCTCCATAAAATTTTGTAGCTACACCTAGTTTATCTGTAGTGCTTCCTGGTTTGACTTCTGCATCTTCTAATATTTTTTCGGCTGTTTCGATATAAGCTGCAAAAGCACCTGGAAAAACTATATGCGATTTTATCATATTTTACCTAAATTTTGGACCAATAATATGGCAATGTAAAAGTTGTCTTAGAGAAATTTTAGATGACTCAATTGAATAAGTTAAAAAACTAGGAAATATTAAAACCGATCCTTTTTTACCTGCAACAACTTGATTGTCTTGGTCGAAATGTATTTTTGCAACCGGAATATTAGGGTCATCGTTGTTAATAAAGGCAATAACAGACAATTTCCTATCATTTGGTTCGATTGAATATCGCAGTAAATCTTCATGCTTTCCGTATGAATAACCAGGCTTAAATGTTAGTAGAATCGGAGGCTTTTCAACTCCCCAAATATTATATCCAAAAAGTCTAGCATTTGCATCTAAAACATAATTCATTACCTTCGTTTCATAAAATTCTATTTCATCAGATAATTCTGTAATTTCGTAAGTAAAAAAATTATAACTTTTATCAATATAATTTGTCGTAACTTCATTATCTTGATTTGTAAGTGTAATACTTGATCCTATTTGCTTTTCTAATATTTGATCACACTCAGCATCTGTAAAAACCCTGTCGTAAATTTTATAAATTGGTTTAACATTTTCAAAATTATTTAATATCATAATTCACAAGAATTGTCATTGTTATTTTGTAGATCTTCTACTTTTTTGTTAAGTTGTTTTATTGACTCAAGTAATACTGGTATCATTTGTATATATGAAACAGCTTTATACTTTTCATTTTCAATGTTTACATATTCTATCATTTCAGGAAATATATCTTCAATTTCATCTGCTAAAAAGCCTATCTGTTCTAAAGGTATGTCTTCGTCAATTTTACCTTCCATTAACTCAGTTACGTTTAATCCTTTATCATTGTATTTAAACATAACACTTTGGATTTGGTTTATTTTATCGAGTACATTTGGTCCTAAACCTTCAATATCTGTCTTAAGTTTTTCGTCGCTCCAACATTTACATTTGCAGACGCACTTGCACTTACATTTGCATTTACAGATGCATTTGCATTTGCAATTACATTTACATTTACATTTACATTTGCATTTACATTTGCATTTACATTTGCATTTACAGGCACATTTGCATTTACAATTACAATTGGTGCTATACCTTACAGTAAGCGATCCTCCACTAGTGCCAGGAGTAGTTTCAAATTGATAAACTTTCCTTGCAGTTGAACCAGTATATTTGCTGTCACCAGTTGCTACAAAACTTATACTGTTTAATGTAGTTCTACGACTATTTACAGTTCCTGGCAAAACTGCTGTATCGAAGCTTGCACCATCAGCTTTGGTTCCTGCTTCTAAGTCAACTGTTTTATTTCCAATTTTTATTGCCATTTATTTTTTTTATCCATTACAAATTACCAATTGGCAGCTGGCATTAATTACCATTGCAAAATTTACAGTGACACTAGTGCAATTAGTGCCAGCAAAAACCTTACACTTATTTACTATATATCGTCCATAAGCAGCATCGTTCATGGTCCAACTATCAGTGTATGCAGTATAACCATCTGCTGCTGTAAAACTAGCAGGATAATTTTCTATAAAAAAAGCTAAATTATTTCCAAGACCGTAATCTACCGCTTCCCCATTACTATCGATTACCTCTGCATTACCTATAAAAAAAGCCATTAAATAAATCCTTTCAAGAACAGATCATACACACAGAAAAATTGTCTCCCCAATTAGGAAAAGCAACCCTATTAAGTGCTGCAACATTGTTTCGCCAAAATCCATATTCACCTTGACATTCACTATACGTACATGTAGCTGTGCGATTATAATTATAAATGATATAAATATCTCCGTTAAACGTTCCTTCGTCCCACGTGAAAGTACAAGTTACATTAGCAGAACAATTGGCTTGATTGCTCGTTGCTCTATAATACGCTATGCTACAGCATGTACCTAAGGCAGTGTTTGTGCCACTATTCACAATCACTCGGTTGATTGCTTTTGAATTAAAGTACCAATCAGAAGTAACAAATGGTGCAATTGCATCCCACTGGAGGCCTTCTCCATCTATTACCACAAGATTATTAATTTTAAAAGCCATTACCCTACCTTTATAATTTTTGTTGCCCAATTACTGAAATGCTTAAAGCCTGCCTTTATTACCATTAGATCGTTTGGATCTAAGTCTAAAGCTCTAATCTTAAATTGTCCTTGACCATTTACTAAATTTATTTTACTTTTAGCTAAGTACCCATTATTGGTTTTAACATATAAGTCTGTATCGTAATCATATAGTGTAATACCATCTGATGCAGCAGTTGTAGATAAAGTAACATTTATTATGCCAACTTCATTAGGTTGCAACATACTAGGTCCGTCTAAAATAATGTGAGGAATAGGTAAAGTAGAATAATCCGTGAGCATTGTTGGTGCATGGGTCAGTGTATTTAAATCAACATCTCCAGAAACACCAAATCCGTGCATCATACTAATATTACAATATAGGCTTGCAGCAGTAAAAGGCATAGTTTTTTCAAATAAAAATAAACTTAAAATCCTTTGTCGCCAAAATCTTGGTTTGCGTTTAACAATATTGTTATCAACAGTTTCGATTTGTGGATCAGTCTGGAACTGGTTCATTCTATCGTGCCTATTCCAGTTTATTTTAGTGTTGTGAGTAAATGTAAATTGGTTATATGGAATGTGCCAATTATGACCTGCAAAATTATAATCAAATGACCACAGCATACAATCTTTGTACTCTGGAATACATTCCTGATTAATACGTCTACCTTCATCTAAACTTTCTTGACTCAGAGCTGGTTCAGTAGCAAAATTATGTGTTGTATTCCTTGCAATAATACCTTCCGCAGCACGTTCAATTTGAGCTGCACCTACAAATTTTAACCATTTCCCCTCTAACTCTGACGCTATTAAATCTCCAAGGACAATCGAATATACATCTTGGTCATCTTGAGAAAATTCTAATTCTAACCGGTGTCTAGTTAGCAGTGGGTGATCACTAGAATCAATTAAGTTGAATGTATTAGCATCTACACCAGGAATATAATCTGGATCATTTACCAACACATCTTTAAACATCCTTACTGTTAGCATATCATCATCTATATCAACAATATAATGAATGGTGTCAAAAAATGTATATCTATACTGAAGTTGTTGTTCCATTTGAATTTCCTAATTTCTTTTCTAGTTCATCGATTTTTTTGTCCATTTGTTTTAACGCTGCAAGTAGAACAACTGTAATTTTTTGATATTCTAATTTTAAAAATTCAGTAGATCCTTTTCTTGCTACTAATTCAGGAAAATATTTTTCTACATCCTGCGCCAAAAGTCCTATTTCAATATTGTCCTTTTTATTAAATAAAACCTTTGCTTCATTATTCCATTTAAACTTAACAGGATTTACATTACGGACAAAATCCATACCATCTTCAATCTCCTCAAGTACATCTTTTAATCTTGCATCTGAAGTATATTCTGATGTGATATCACCTGTAGCATTAATATTACCAGTTGCTGCTTCAAAGTAGATTGTAGAATTTCCGGCACTATCTTTAACAATGATGTCATTGTTAGTTGCATTATCAAAGTACAAACCAGATTGGTTTGTACTTCCCCCAACACTATAATCCGTATGTTGAATTGCATCTGTAAATAATTTTTGTACAGATGGTTCAGCTTGTAGATCAATAGTAATGTTACCATCTAAATCACTTAGAGTATCAATATTGCTTCCGCCAATAAATTGTATTGTTTGCCCGCCTGAAACTGCCCTGACAGTTGAATCGTCTCCCGTAATCCTCCAAACGCCGCTTCCGTCACCTACCGCTGTATTTGCGAACGTGATTGTTTTGTTTACATTATCAAAGCTAATTCCAATTCCTGGACCAGGTATCCATGTTAATGGCTCATGTCCTGTTGCAACTAAATCAATTGCTCCTTCAGTTTCCCATGTCCTGAAAGATGCCATGCTAATTTTTACATCACGATTTCCCAAATCAGTGATGCTAAATCCACTTTCTTCATCAAACTTTATGGTTTTATTATCATCTACAACAGATTGCACGGTATCTACACTATCAACCGTGTTTACATCTATACCAGCAAAGATAGTCAGTGAGCCATTACTTGCACTCTGTGTATAGACGTTTGTATCGCCTATAATTGATAATGTATCCCCTGACCCTAATTCCCGTAAGACTGCATCGGTTCCAGTAAAATTAAAACTAAATGTTACATTTGAAATAGCATTATCAATATACAATTGTGTGATAGAATCGCTTGAAAGTAATAAACTAGACGTTGTTAATGCTCTTCCTATTGTACCATATTCTGTTTGCGTTAATGTTAGTGATCCGTCTGCTGCTAAAAAATATTCTTCATTAACAATTAAATTTTGTTGTCCAAAGGCAATTTGTCCATTTACATAAACCTGCCCGTCATTTGATGTAGCAATATTTTCTTTTGCTATTCCAATGTAATCATCTGCATTACTAGTCGTGGTTGTAAAAGATGTGTTATATACAACCACTTCGCCTGTACCAGTAGCTTGATTTTTGTAGGCTATATAAACTGCGTTATTTGTTGAATCAGTTGTGGCATGCGACTCATAATAAGGATTATCTACCAAATCTGGTGCATCTAGGTTCAGTGCAGTTTTAGAAGAATTCAGTGTGCTGCTTATTGCATCGCCATTACCATTGGATACATCTTTATATACAAACACAATGCGATTCGTGTTTCTTACAAATGTAAGTGTTAAATCGCTAACATTACCGTTATGAAAATCATTGACTCCATTTGCGCCAAAACCATTACCTATTACATTGACAACGACATAGCTTCCTTTTGTGTTTGTCGTATCTCTATAGGCAATTACGAGTTTATTCTCTTGTTGAACAATTGTGAGGGCAATTGTATCTTTTGATATAGTTGGTTCAATCGCTAGTTTGTCACTTGTGTTAAGCGTTAATATATTACCCGATATGCTTGCTGATAATAAGAACACCGGGCCTGCTGTTAATTTATAAGCTAAGATCATTAAATTTAAACTACTGTCAAAATCTAAAGAAAGTTCGCTGACAGCAACATTATCTATATCTTGGGCAGTTCCATACGTAAACAAAAGGCTACCATCTACTTCTCCTAGAAATGCTTTTGCTTTATTACTGTCACCATTATCGATATAGGTGATAAAAATTCTATTTTGTATTGGATCAAATTTAACGACAATATTATTATTACCAGCAGTAGCATTAAAAACGACAGGAGATTTCATAACTACCGACAATCCTGCTACTTCAACGACACGAGCAGTACCATTATAAAAAACCACAAAGCAATTTCTATTTGGAAGAAAAATAGAACTGGTAATATATCCAGTAGAATCTAATTGGACAGCACTACCAGTATCAATAGTTCCGTCATCTTTGAATTCTGCAACAACGATCTTAGTTTCATTGTTAGTTATATCATTATAGGTAACTATAGCTTTTTTATTATCATTATATGCTATAAAAATATCTTGATGATTTACAGTATTTTCAAATACCTTTGCTGTATTAGTTGTTCCTGCTGTATTGCTGTATGTAGCATAAACCGCTTCGATTTCACCATCTGATCGTAATGCTACAGGTTGTCCTTCCCTAACAAAGGAGTTTGCTGTAAATGTCGGAGACAGATCTGTGATGCCATAACCTGCAAAAGTGTTAGGTAAATTTAAAATTTTATCAAACGATGTCTCAGGAAATAATTGTATGTGAGTAGCACTTAAAGCTCTACCTGCAACTCCAAACTCAGTAGGTGTGGTAGACAATTGTCCATCAGCAGTGACATAATAAACTTCATTTGGTGTTAAATTTACTTGGGCTCTATCAACTGATCCTCTGAGATTTACTTTACCTTCTTCTCCAATTGTTGCATCATCATCGGCAATTCCAATAAATTTGTTAGCGTTTCCTCCAGCTGTAACCTCACTCGTAAAAATTGTTACTATGCCTTTGTATGTCAAATTCACATCAGCATAAGCAACTACAGTTTTATTTTGAGAAGCATCAAATACGCTATGGACGTAATCTACATCGTTGTTAGCACCATTTGCGAAAAGGAATTCATCTGTGAAAGTCATTGTGTAATTGTCTACATCAACAGTAGCAATTTTGATCTTCCCAATTGAATCAGCTGCATAAGAAATAACAAATCTAACTTTCTCTATGTCGTACACAACTGCAGTTTCAGTAACTGTTCCAGAATCAAATTCAAAAGGAGAACCAAAAGTAATAAGGCTTCCACTTAAACTACCTAAGACTGCATAACCTTTTGATGAATTACCTCCATCAACATAAGTTAGCAAAAATCTATCTAAAGTGTCGCTCCAAGCTAAACTGATATTAGTTACAGGTCCGCTATTATTAGAAAATACATAGTGTGGCCCAACACTGAAACTTGTGCCAGTTGCATCTGTCCATATTAAATTAGCATAACCATATCCAGTGGCACCGTCTTGATACACTAGTAAAGAAAAATCATCAGCTACAACGCCATCGCCTGGTACATTACTAACACTCGTAATATGAGACATTGTTTCAGCAGTGTTAATGCTCATACCCGACAAGTAACCCAATGTTACTGTATTTCCTATTACGGAAGCTAGTCTTACAAAACCTCTATTTGATTCCCCCCTATAGGAAATGACTAAAACACCTGCCAGTTCATCGTAAGTAATCGAATTATATATACCCTGGAAACCATTTGAAAATTCTATCGGAGTTCCGTAATTTATTATTTTTGTACTTGGATTATAAGTACCAACTACTACATATCCTTTATTAGAATTATTAACATCGGTGTACGCTATTGCAATTCTACTGCTTGGCATATATGTAACAGATACAAAATCAACTTCATCTTGGTAAAATAAAGCGCGGCCTCCGTAACTTGCCAAACCGTTACTAATCTCGCCTATCCGAGCGTAACCATAACCTGTTGTTGCTAGATTTTTATAAACTATTACATGCGTATTATCACTGTCATTATAAGCTGCAGCTAGATCGTATACTTCTTCACCAGTATCGTTAGCAAAGTTAATAGGAACTGAGTTGCTACTAGGCGTTAAGATGTCACCTCCTACAAATTGTCCTGTAGGTGTTATCTTATTATTTTGATCCGTTACAACTAACTCTCCTTTTGTTACAGCTTCACTAGCTTCATAGAATTTTTGATTATCACCAAGTGTTTCTTGTAAGCTATAGGTTCCGTCACCGTCTGATGTCAGAACTAAACCTTGAGTTGCGCTAGAACTTGTATCTACATCTGATAAACTAGTAAGGGAACCAGCTGTGAAGGTTTGGAAGGAAAACGATCCATCACCATCCGAAGCTAATACTTGTCCTAGTGTTGATGTTGCATCAACGTCAATTAATCCTGTAAGTGTTGTACTGACACTTGCTGCCCATGTAAAAGTACCATTTCCATTTGCATATAGAATATTATCTTGGGAAGGAGAATTAGTAATTTCAAGTAGATCACTAACATTGCCGGTAAACGCATCAGTAATTCCGTATCCTGCTATTGTAGTAGGTACGTTTAATAGACTCGTAAACTCTCCGTCGAAATGGGCTGCACTTACCGCAGCTATTTGGGCGTCAACATAAGTTTTAGTTGTATAGTTTACATTATTATTTAGAACATCTATATTATCATTAGGTTGTACTGCTGATTCTGCTAAATTTCCTTGTGTATTTGTAGCTGCATCAGTTATTCCATATCCAGCTAGTGTAGTTGGAAGGTTTAGCAAACTGCTGAACTGAGCATCAAATGCAGTAGCAGCGAGTTGGTATGGTGATAAATCTGGACCTTCAATCGTTAAGTTGCCTTCACTATCACTATAAGTTGCTATATTTCTAATTCCAGAAAATTTAATACTTTCTGTTATAGGAACCGAAATTATTGTACTATCGTCAGCTGCTATCTTAATAGGAATACTAGAAAAATCAACGTCGATACGGATGTCGTTTAGGTTATCCCTTGTAAGATTTATTCCCCAACCTTCTTTCAGCTGTATGTTTGTAGGTAAGGATGTATCAACCGATGCTGCATAACTTGTAATAACATCTACACTATTGGCAACATTGCTCCTAACTTCTACTTTTGTATTATAGCCTAGTACTAATTTTTCACCAGTTGACACCGCTCTCAAACTAGTTCGGTTAGGCAATAAGACGTTTTTTAGGTAATAGGCACCATTTATCACGATGTCAACTGTAATAATCAAATCTGTGACATTAGTCAAACTCAACCCTATTAAGGTATATCTTTCAAATGCGGTTGAGGAAAGGACTTCTGTTAACTCTGTGCCTATATTTTTTACTACTCTATTACCAATTACTGCCATAAAATTTCCTATTACCAGTATTTATTTGTTATCCAAAAGCCATTATCTGCAAAAATATATCGTCCTCTTCAAATATGATAGCATTTTCAGCCTGGTTGACTCTAAGATATGCTCCCCCAAATGTATCATATGACGATGGGGTATCAATCATAGCCCTAAAATTTGTTACTCCATCTACAGCATTTCCTGTAATTTGGGTATTTAATTTGTTAACTAATTGTTGATAGCTAATTGCGTAAAGACGTTCGTTTGCAAAATCTCTAACCATGAATTCATCACCTGATGAAATATCAGGTAGTAAATTTGTTTCTGTGATGTCATCTAAATTTGCAATAATTTTGTCATTGACACCTAATGTAACAATTGGTCCAGTATCAGAACTTACTCGCTCAATACCTTCTGTTGGAGCAAAATCAGCAGGCAAATCTGGCCTGACATTTGAAGGGTCAAATTTACGAAGTTCAAATACACCATTACCTACATCAATTGCACCTAAAAAAGTAGTATTTGTGCCAGTTGTTTCTAGCTCAGTTGCTGTAGTTTGATTTATCACAGCATCAACAGTTAATGCAGTTGTAATAGCAGTTTTACCAGTGCCAGTAACATGTCCTGATATTGTAATGTCTTGGTTTTCTTGTAGGTATGTGTTAGTATCTATTGTAATTATAGCATTTTGTCTTACTAAAAAACCATCAGTAGTAAAATCCGATTCTCTTAAAGAATCTCCTGACAATAATAATTGGAATTTATATGCCGTGTTAGCTGGATTTTGTTGGAACGCAACTCTTTCTAAAACGACATAGGTAGAACCTTGATATACAAGTATATCGCCTTTATAATAACCTTCGTAGCTCGTTGGATCATATTCTCCTACCCAGTCAAAACCTTGGACTAAAAGTTCCCAAGAACTATTAATACTTCCGTCTGCATTTACAGGAATATTAGTTGTAGTTTCTGCAGTAACAACGTAAGTAGAGCCATGGAATACAACTGTATCACTCAGTTCATAAATTGTGTTTGCCGTCCATTGTCCTTTTGGATCTAACCTTCCATCTAGTCTATCAAATTTATCAGGATCAGTTTCCGGATTTTCTCCCGGCGAAACTACATCAACTGCTAACCATAGTGTACCATCATAGGTAACCATATCGCCTGGATCTAAATTTTGTGTGCTGTCAAAATCAGGCACATAATTTCCAAATCCTTTAGCTAAAATTTGCCAATATCCTGCATTGTTGTTATAATCAACTAAAGGAGTTGGTCTGCCAGTAGGTACTTCTGTAAGGGCAATAAATGTATTAGGACCGTACTTTACAATTTGATTTTCATAGTAAATTAGATCAGATGTTTGATTTGGTCCACCGTCACTCCATTGTCCTACAAACTGTACACCGGTTGTAATCTGTAAAAAACTTGCTTGCCCATTTACAGTAGGAGGCCTATTACCAGTGTCGCTATCGTCTACCACAACTGATGTTGCTGTTACTACATAAAGAGATCCGCCATATGTAACAGCATCAAAAAATTCTAACGTGCTTCCATTAAGGGTAGAAAATTCTCCCTTAAATACCATTCGCACTCTACCAAGATTAAGTGTAGCCATAAATTATATTCCATCACTCAGTACAAATTCTCCATTATTATTAATGAAAGCATTGTTTTCTGTAAATGTATCCACATGAGTTAATATTAAATCACCGTCGTTATCTATACTCATGTCTATAATAACTCCTAATAAATCACCCCCACCAGGAGGAGCAGATGAATCTGCTCCTGGTATCCATTCATATCCATTCCATTTCAGGACATCACCAACTTCTACTGAACTATCGTATGCAACATCAAATAAATCATTAAGGCCTCTTGCTGTACTATCTGCATCAGGTACCCATTGGGTTCCATTCCAAGTTAATGTGTCACCTATTTGTACATCAGCTTCATTATATGATACATCAGTTAATTCATTTAAATTAGTTGCGCCTCCAGTACCTCCGCCAGTTGCAGATAATGTGATAGTTTGATATGGAGATCCATTAGGATCTAACGCAATATTAATTCCTGCACCAGCAACAAATTCGACTACATCTAAACCAGTTGCAACTAAATCTTGTGACCCAACTGATTTCCAAGTTTTGAATGTAGAATTCATTTGGACTTTTACAATACCAGATCCTAAGTCAACTACATCAAATCCGCTATCAGTATCAAACCTTATTGCTGTAACATCAGTTGTATTACTTAGGAGAGTATTATTAGTATCGACTACACCAACTGATAACGGAGTTGGCTTGTCTGTTAGATCATTATAGCTGCCACTAAACAATGTAGGTAGATTTGTTAAGTCATTATAATCACCACTAAACAGAGTTGGTTTATCTGTTAGATCATTATAGCTGCCACTAAACAATGTAGGTAGATTTGTTAAGTCATTATAATCACCACTAAACAGAGTTGGTTTATCTGTTAGATCATTATAGCTGCCACTAAATGCATTTGAAATTAGTTGGTATATTGATAAGTCTGGAGTGTTTATTAGATTATTATAATCGCCATCAAATACAGTTTGATCTACAAATTCAAGACCACTAGCATCTAGCTTAACTTTAACAAAGTAACCTTCTGATCCAATATAGGTACTAGGAGTATCAAACAATTGTCTAAAAATTGTAGCGCCACCGCCACCTCCAGCACCTAAGGGAATACCACCTGGTGTTGTGCCATCAGATAGCCTAAGTTCTCCTGTATCAGGATCAAAGAAGATATTTCCAATTTCACCTATAAAGGTATTAAGAGTGGTCTTTTTGACAAGACCGGCTTTGATTTTCCTAATGCCTGCCAATTAATTCTCCTTAGGCAATTTCGTCTTCTTCTGGCTCGTCTAGAAGTTGTGCTGATACAATAGTTGGCTTACCTTGTTCTGCTTTTTTAAGTTCTAATTCTTGTTGTTGTGGACTTACAAACACAGGTGGTGCATCGTCAGCTTCAGGCTCATCCTGTGCTCCAGGCATATCTACTTCAGGATCACCGTCACCGTTTATTTTAATGTTAATAGGTACATTTATTGTAAATTCTCTTGCTCTCATACTTTAACCTTTTTTAATATTTATCCTGTTATATTTCTGTCCAAATCGCTGCACATGATATACGTGAAATATTCTGTGAGCTGCTTACTGCGATATTGATTGCACTACCTGGAGGTATCCTTACTTCTAATTCATTTACAGCTAATATAGCACTACCATTGATAGGTAAAACAAATTCTGCCAACGGATGCTCGTTTGTAATGGTATAAATTCCTTTATCTTTATCTAATATACAACAACTGTAATCAGCTATCTTATAGTATTCATGCGGTATACTTTTAGTTCCATCTAAAAACAAATAAACGATTAATGGATCGTTGCCTTGATATGCTAAACTTATTTTCTTAAGTATTGCTTCTCGTAAATTTATTTTATTTTGATATATTAAACGATTTTTTACAGTCAATATATTGTGTATTGTATTATTCGTAAGGTTTGAAAGTATATTTGATCCTGCTGTTGAGTAATTAGAATCTAACTTGTAACCTTCTAGTGCTGCCATCATGCTAGCACCCGTGATATGACTATCTGTTCCTGTGTTGGCAGATAAATTAGCAGCAATAAATCCTATCTTAAAACTAGGATTGTCAAGGTGTACGTCTGTATTCCTATTACTAAATAATTCTTGATGGAAAAATATCATTTCGCCATTGTCTGGATTTTCAAATGAGTATTTTATAATGCCTGCTCCAAGCCATCTAAATTGTATTTGAAATATATTAATTTTTGTTGTATCTAACAAAACTCCAGAAGGTCCATTTCCATCTAATGTGTCAACATTGAAGTCAGCTTGATAAGTCCAGTTTGTTACATCATTAACACCTGTTTGCACCGAACTGAAAGTTGCAGCCGATCCTCCTGAAGTTGCAGTATATGAAAATACCCCTGCTTGTGCTCCTAGTGAGGTAGAAAGGAATGTTACTGAGTTGTCACATTGTTCGGTAATGTAACCTCCAAAGCTATTACTACTGATACTAACTGCATTTTCTGCTGCAGTGCTACCTGTGATTGCAATATTATATGCAACTCCATTAAGTGTAATTGTAATATTTCCGGCGCCTGGTGTTGTTATTGTTAATCGTTCAATATGTGCTTTACCGCCATTCTGCCGCAAAACACCAAAAGTTGTTCCATCATAACCTATGTTTAAGCCTTGTTCTTGTGCAAAGAGGCCTGCCCTTAATGTAGCACCTGCTTGCGGATTTTCAAAAGATGCTGTAAATCTAGCCATTACTCCTTGTCCAGGCCTATACCTAATTATCCTGTTAGATCTTAAAACTGCATAACCGTAGGCTCCTGTGCCTGTATGACATTTAAATAATGTACCGGTTGATTCTACTTCTCCTGTTGAAAAAGTAAATTGTTCAAACTCTCGTGGATCAAAATTGTAAAGTGCATCTAACTGTATTACAGGAGTAATTGGTACAGCTATAGGTTCTCCAAAAGCGGTAGTTTGTGCAGAATTATACGATACCGATTGTGTTCCTACTGTGCGAAGAACAGGTTGTCCCAGCGCATTATACTGCATTGCTTTATGCAGGTCATATAAGTTACTCTCATTAGGATGATTATAACTTGTAGAATTATTTTCTCCTCTTTGATAAGCCATTATGCCCACGGTCTCCCAACAACTAATCCTCCTAGGTTTGCATTATCAATTACATCTTTTGAATTGTTACTAGCAGGATCATAAACTGTAGGTAGTTGGTCTATATCTAATATATTCCTAGTTCTATACCAATTAGCTGCAGGATTATCAATTCCATCTGTTACCCAACTTCCATTTCCCTCTGTAATAATTTGTCCTTTACGTTTAGCTTCGCTATAAGCAAGTTTTACATCTTGTCTTGCTCTTTTATTTGGTAAATGCGAGATTCCATTTGCTGACATTATGCCCATCCCCTAGGGTCTTTTACCCTTAAATCATCTACATGCTTTGCACCATTTAATCCTCCGCCTGCATCAGTTGTTACACTGTCTACATTAGTAACAATTTCATTAGGCGTGTTAGCATATGGTCCATCGCTTGGATTTTGCAACATTGCAAAAATTTGTTTGAATCTACTTGTTTGCTCACCTGGCTCGTTTGGCACGGCATCTACTGTTGATGTAGTAGTTCCTGCATTATCTATTATATCCAGCACAGCTCTAATTATATCAGTCGTTGTCATTGTCAATCCTAATAATTTATATCGTCGTAGTCTGGGCTATCGTCAGTCCACTTCAGTTTGATAACTTCCTCTTTTTCCATATCCTTAAATCGTCTATAGAACATTTCAATTTCCCCTTCTAGCTCCTGTCCAATAGGTAGATTGTCTACATCATACCATTTAGAAAATTCTTTTTCTTTAGTGTCAGGATATTTTTTCATATATTCTTGTTTTAGCGAAGCAGGTATTTTAAATTGTATCTTGTTCGCTCCACCAAATAAATTTACCATATCATAACCATCTGACATTAAATTTATCTCTTCTGGAAAGTCTTCATACTGCTGCTCGTTAAAGTCGACTCCATACTTGGTAGCATTTATCAGCGCCATTTTAGATTGCTTCCCCCATTGATCAAAGCCAGTACCCTTTCCGATTGTCAACTTTGTGTTCAGCATATTTTGCGCTACAACACAGGCTCCCCAGATGCGTATGCCTACTGCCCATGCATTCTTGCCATCTATGTCTTCGTGTAGAGTAAAGAAAGTTCCAAATACTACATGCGGATTCGATACTTCACTAAGTGGTACATCCCACTCCATTGGCTTTGCTCCATACTCTTTATTATAAACCATATCAACAACTTTGAACGCTCCTGTATGGAAAAACACTGCTTGTACAGGTTCATATGGATGTATTATTTCTTGGCCTTTCCTGTCTACAGCACCGTCATAACCCATATCTCTAAATAACTTATTCCACTTGTTTGTATCTTTAGGCTGTGCAGGTTTGTCAAATAATTTAAAACGCACTACTTCATCATTATAGTTAGGAGGAGCATCGCCTTCGTCCTGTGCTTTCTGCTCCATTCGCTTTAGTTCCGTGGTGTACTGTTTGATAGGAATAAGATTACTGTCATTTACAGTTCCGGAAAGGGCAAAGAATGCGATGCGTGTAGCATTCCAAAACATACCTCCCGGAGTCCGTATACGTGCTGCTGACTTTGCACTATCCAGTAGTCCTTTGGCCATTTCCCAACTCAGCACTTGACTATGTCCTTTAGAGTGGAAATGGTCCACAAGTTTTTTTGCTACTATTTCTAAATCTTTGTCTATTTGATCACTGCCATATTTTTCTAGATCTAACATGTTCCCTGTTGCTCGGATGATATATACAGCAGGCTGTTCGCCAGCAAACGGAACTTCAAAAATCCTCCTATTGGGGTCTGCACCTTTTCTCCACATCTCAGGTAATGGATAGGTATATATTCCATTAGGTGTATTATACTTGCTTTTTGGATTTATTCCTATCTTAAACCCACTTGTGTTTCTGCCTTTAGCAACAGATGTCTTACTTGTTATGCCTCTCCCTACATCCATAGTGTAACTTATATAGATATCAGGATCATCCTTATGCTTTTCAAGTGCATCATACAAACTTATTTTAGGATTTTGTTCCGGGTTACGTCTTGCTTCGTCTATTTTAAATTCTCTAAATCTCATAGCTTCTCACATCAATATAATTTCACCTTTAATGCTGTCTTCGAAAGCAGGAAACAGTTCGTCATTTAATTGGTCTTGCAAGTCTTCTATGTAACCTTCTAGGATACTTTTATCCATATCAGTCAGCTCTTGCTCATTGCGTGGGTTAGGTGCTTTAGTTACGTTTTCAATATCAAGTGTGTCAGGCGCTCGTAATTGTACTGCTCCTCTGTTGAGATACTGTGCCCACATTTCATATATGCCTTCGTATCTGTCTCGCACAACACCTTTCCTTGCGCTACCTGTAGTCATTATCTTTTGCAATCCGTAGTCAGCCCATTTAGCTTGCTTGTCATCTAACATCTTGTTAGGATTCTTTGGATTGTGCTGTAGGTCAACGCCAAAGTTGCCAAATATACTATGTAGTCCTTCAAACACTGCGGTTACAATTGCTGAGTAAGCAGGATTCTCTTCTCCATTTGTCATCCTGCTGCCATGACCTAGTCTGTGTAACAACATCCATCCACTCACTGCTATCCAATTATCTGCTGCATTACCTAGGAAGAACACGACAGTTTTATCTTTGTGCTGCGGAGTCCTTGTCATTCTTTCAGCATCTACCACACCCATCTCA
>Ga0222719_10000110_pt1 | contig 80725 bp, 70 predicted proteins | sample C33_34DmetaG_FD_165039 | JGI IMG/M metagenome (GOLD analysis project Ga0222719, IMG submission 165039) | Estuarine water microbial communities from San Francisco Bay, California, United States - C33_34D | ecosystem: Environmental > Aquatic > Marine > Unclassified | place: USA: California...
CCCGCGGGTAGTTATTACTACCGTATTGATCTTGATGGCAACAGCTCGATAGATTTTGAAGGATGGCTTTATTTAACAAGGTAATGATGAAAAGACTTTTATTCTTTATTGGTTTAGCTCTAGTGCCACTAATTAGTTTTAGTCAGCAAGAAAGCTACTACACCTTGTACCGTTATAATATGAATGTGATCAACCCTGCTTATGCAGGGGCTTTAGGGAAGAATGTTTTTGCCTTTACCTCAAGAAGACAGTGGTCTTCTATGCAAGATGCACCTTCTACACTTGCCTTTTCTTATTCTTCAGAGAGAGAAAACAATGTGGGGTTAGGACTCTCCGTAGTCTCTGATAAAGTATTTATAGAACAGCAGACTTTTGCTTATGTGGATTTTTCATACAAGCTCGATATGGAATCTACTCAGCTTTATTTAGGTCTTAAAGCAGGAGGAAATTTCTACAGTGCCGATCCTATAGCGCTCTCTACTTATTCAGCCTCCTCCGATCCAGCACAGCAGCAGCTCTCTCGATTTAATCCCAATGTTGGAGCAGGGGCATTACTCAAGGGAGAACTTTTTTGGGCTTCTTTTTCTATTCCCAGACTCTTCAATGTGAAAAGAGAAAGTGATAACCTAGCTGTTACTGCAAAAGACAGAATGCATTCCTATCTAGGTGGTGGTGTTGATCTTCCCATAGGAAGTGGTTTATTAGTAAAACCTTCAGTAATGCTTAGGAAAGTAAAAGGACTTCCTGTGACAACAGACTTTACAGGAATGCTGAGTTGGCAAAACCAATTTGATGTAGGGATCTCTTATCGATCAAGTAGTTCGTTTGCTTTACTTTCGGTGATCTCTCTTGGAGGATTTGATATAGGTTATGCCTATGAAACCCCTACTGCGAGTTCGCTATCTCAACTGAATCTTAAAACCCATGAAATTGTGCTTAGAATCAATCTAGGACAAGGAGACGAAACAACGAAAACGGGTCCAGAGAGTCAGGAATAAACGCCACACTACACGTTTTTCTATAAATTCATTTTCTTTAATTCTGACACTGCATGATCTGCAGCTCTTGCCGTAAAAGCCATATAGGTCAAAGAAGGATTTTGTGTTCCAGAAGAGGTCATAAAGGCACCGTCTGTGACAAACACATTTGGGACACTGTGTACCTGATTGTATTTATTCAAAATTGAAGTTTTGGGATCATGTCCCATACGTGCAGTTCCCATTTCGTGAATGCCCTTGCCGATTGGTGCATTAGAATCAAAAATTGACACATCCTTACAGCCCGCATTTTCTAGCATTTCTGCAGCTTGATTTTTCCAATCTTCCTTCATCTTTTTCTCATTTTCTTTGAATTCAGCATCAAATACAATTTTGGGTAAACCAAAAGCATCTATTTTTTTATAATCTAGGTACATACGGTTTTCGTGATAGGGAAGTACTTCGCCAAACCCTCCCATTCCAATATTCCATTTTCCAGGTTTGTGGAGGGCATTTTTAAATTCTGTACCGTACCCAAATTCAGCAACACTTTCAGACCAGTTTCCCCTACCTGCCCCTCCTTGATAGCCATAACCTCTTAAAAAATCTACATCTTTTGTTTTACCACCTACATTTCTAAATCGAGGAATATAAAAGCCATTGGGTCTTCTTCCAGAATAGTAACGATCTTCAAATCCTTCAAAATTACCAGAGGCGCCACTACCCAACTGATGATCCATAATGTTATGTCCCAGTTCTCCAGAATCATTTCCAAGCCCCTTGGGAAAGCGATTGGATTTCGAGTTTAAAAGTATAGATGTTGAGGCCATGGATGAGGCACAGAGAAAGATTACTTTGGCTTTAAATTCAAGCACTTCTTTAGATATCGCATCAACCACACGTACCCCAATCGCTTTTTGTGTTTTTTCATCATAAAGGACTTCGGATACTACAGAATGAGGGCGTAGGGTTAGATTGCCCGTTTTTTCCGCTGTTGGAAGAGTTGAAGAATTTGAACTAAAATAGGATCCAAAAGGGCATCCTCGGTCACATCGACTTCGATATTGGCATGAACCTCTACCTGCACCCTCCTTTGTACCCTCAGTAATATGAGCTACACGTCCAATCGTTAGTACTCGATTGGTATAATTTTTTGCAATAGAAGATTGCAATTCCTTCTCAACACAATTCAGTTCCATTGGAGGTAAAAACTCACTGTCTGGGAGTTGAGGAAGGTTGAGTGCCTCTCCGCTCACACCAATAAATTTTTCTACATAAGAATACCATGGGGCAATATCTTTGTAGCGTACGGGCCAGTCAATTGCGATGCCGTCTCTTAGATTTGCTTCAAAATCATCATCACTCCAGCGGTAGGTTTGCCGTCCCCAGATGAGTGATCTCCCTCCCACTTGAGTTCCTCGAATCCAATCAAAGGGCTTGTCTTCAGCATAGTCAAACTCCGAATCGTTATTGTAAAAGTGACGATTAGCCTCATTTACACCCCATCTTCTTTGCTTGTTGTAATTTTTTAAATCTTCTTGGGTAGAACTCCCTCCGTGTTTCATGTCCCAGGGATCAAGATTCATTGTAGGATAGTCTTCAATATGTTTTACCATACGACCTCTTTCGAGAACCAAGGTTTTTAAACCTTTTTCGCATAACTCTTTGGCGGCCCAGCCACCACTGATTCCTGATCCTACAACAATGGCATCAAAATGTGTTTTCATTTTACCTGATTTAAATACGTGTTTAAGGTATCAATTTTTTTTGAAAAGGAGTATTGGTTGTAAAGCACTTTACTCCTTATTTGATTTGAAATTTCCCTTTGAGAAAAGTACATGCTTTACCCCCAATCCATACTCGATCTATTCGGTTTTCACAATACAACCTTCCTCCGCGATCGGATATTTGATGTGCAGTCATTTTTTGTTTGGACAACACCGAAGCCCAGTAGGGAATTAGAGAACAATGCGCCGATCCAGTAACAGGGTCTTCCAACAAGGTCGCTCTTGGAGTAAAAAAACGAGAAACAAAATCTACATTTTCTCCAGGGGCAGTTACAATAACGCCCCCCGTTCCAAGATCCAACTCATCAAAATAATTTCGTTCTATTCGGATGTTTTTGATGTCATCCCAGTGATCATAAACCAAAACATAATCTCTCGATTTTAACACGAATTTGGGTTTTAAACTCAAGGCTTTTTCTAAATTAATTGGGAGTTGAGTTTTTTCAGGCATACGTGAAGGAAAGTCTAAGTAGTAAAGCTCATCTCTTAAGGATACGCTTACAATTCCACTTAAGGTGCTAAAGGAAATTACCTCTTCGTCATAACCCAAATGCCGTTTCAACACATGTGCAGTTGCTAGAGTAGCATGTCCACAAAGATCCATTTCAAGGTCTGGGGTAAACCAACGCAAATGAATTTGACCCTTATTTTTTACAAAAAATGCTGTTTCTGGTACTGCATTTTCTTTAGCAATAGAAAGTAAAACAGCATCTTCCAGCCAGTTTTCCAAAGGGACTACACATGCGGGATTTCCTTTGAAAAGGGTATCTGTAAACGCATCGACATGAAAAAGGGAGAAGTCCATGATTAAAGATAAGTACTTTTAAGTAAAGAGAGCTTTAATCAAATCCTTGTATCCCCTGAACAGTAGTATATTTTAAAGTAAAGCGTTTGTCGGGATATATGATTTTATAGGCGGTTTGAACAGCAAGGGTTGCTTCATGAAACCCACAAAGAATTAGTTTTAATTTCCCTGGATACGTATTGACATCTCCAATGGCAAAAATGCCGGGAATATTGGTTTGATAGTCGAAGGTATTGTCCACTTTAATCGCATTCTTTTCAATCTCAAGCCCCCAATCAGCAATAGGTCCTAGCTTAGGGGACAACCCAAAGAGTGGCAACCAAGTGTTCACATCAACCGTTTTATTGGGCTGGTCCTTTTGTTTAATTTCAATTGATTTTAGGGTATCGTTTCCATTTAAACCAATGACTTCTGCATGGGTATAGAATTCGATTTTTCCTTGTTTTTGTAGTTGATAGGCCTTTTCAACAGAATCTTTGTGTGCTCTAAAAGTATCGCTTCTATGGACTAATCCCACAGAGCTGTCATTGTGTTCAGCAAAATAAATGGCCCAGTCTAAGGCAGAATCACCTCCACCAGAAATAAAGATTTTTTTCCCGATAAAAGCATCAGGGTCTTTGACCATATATTCCACCCCCTTTTTTTCAAATTGCGAAAGGGTGTCAATCTTAGGTTTACGGGGTTCAAAACTCCCTAAGCCTCCAGCGATCATTACCACTGGTGCCTGATGTTGGGTGCCTTCACAGGTAGTGACAACAAAGCTTCCATCATCTTGCTTTTCTATTGTTTCTGCACGTTCTCCTAAGGTAAAACCGGGCTTAAAAGGAGCAGCTTGCTCCATTAGGTTATCCACCAGTTCTCCTGCTAATACTGTGGGATAACCAGGAATATCGTAAATGGGTTTTTTTGGATAAATTTCAGTCAATTGACCACCAGCTTGAGGGATAGCGTCGATTAGATGACACTTCAATTTCATCAAACCTGCTTCGAAAACAGCAAAAAGTCCTACTGGACCAGCACCTACAATAATGATGTCTGTTCTAATCATAATGTAATTTGGAATAACAAAGGTCGGTACTATTCTTTAAAATAACTAATCGTTATCCTTACAAACCACTGATATAACTACCTAGGGAGTCTTTAAATTGAAATCCTTCTAGGGTACGATATTTATTTAGGCGTTTGTTTGCTTCCAGTCCCCACAATAAAAACTCCATCATGAAGTGCAGATCTTCTTTTCCGCAATTTGACTGGTGAGTTTTGACTATGTTTTTGATATCTGGGATCATTTCTAAGGTATCTCGATATACACCATCGGTTAAAGTATCCTCTAAAAAAAGTTCGTTATCACTAAAGAACCAGCCTAAAAGTTTGTCATAAGGACCTTTTTCGTCCTGCTTTTCTAGTTTTTTGACCTCAGGGAAATAGGTAGGGAATAAGGTTTTACAGGCTTGAGAAATCAGATGATACGAAATCTGTTCCGCACCTTCTTGTTCTCCTTCATATACTAATTCTACCTTGCCATTGATTGCAGGAATGATTCCTAAAAAATCAGCCATACGAATACAGGTATTTTTTTCACCATTGATCAGCATTCTTCTTTCTGCGGTACTGATAAGGTTTTCAAAAGCGGTAATACTCATTCGGGCACTGACCCCACTTTTGGTATCAACATAATCACTTTTACGTGCTTCAAAACCGATTTGTTCCAAGATATCTCGTGCCAATTCAGGAATGTGAATTTTGGCAGTAATGTCTTCGCTCATTTTCACTTCTTGTGATGTTATAGCTTTTGCAATTTCTCTTGAGTGTGGGTAGTGGGTCAGAATTTGTGATCCAATTCTATCCTTCAAGGGTGTAACAATACTCCCTCTATTGGTGTAGTCCTCAGGATTTGCCGTGAAGATAATTTGTGTTTCAATGGGGAGACGTAGTTTGAAACCACGAATCTGTATTTCTTTTTCTTGGAGTATTGAAAAGAGAGCGACCTGAATTCGTGCTTGTAAATCGGGCAATTCATTCAAGACAAAAATACAGCGGTGAGCCCTAGGAATCATTCCAAAGTGAATGACGCGCTCATCAGCATAAGACAATTTTAAGTTAGCCGCTTTGATGGGGTCTACATCTCCAATCAAATCGGCAACGGTAACATCAGGTGTGGCTAGTTTTTCAAAGAAACGTTCGTCTCTGTGTAGCCATGTTATTGGCGTATTGTCTCCATGTTGAGCAATTATTTCTTTCGCCTCACGGCTAATGGGTGCAAGAGGGTCATCGTTAATTTCTGAACCAGAAACAACAGGAACCCACTCGTCGAGCAATTGAGTCATTTGTCGTGCTAACCTTGTTTTAGCCTGACCTCTTAAACCCAATAAATTAATGTTGTGACCAGAAAGGATGGCGCGTTCTACATCGGGAATAACTGTGTTTTCATAGCCTATTAAGCCCTCAAAAGTAGTTGTGCCATCCTGAAGGCGTTGGCGTAAATTTTTTGCCAATTCCTCTTGAATATTTTGGGGTTGATAGTCTGTTTTTTTTAGTGCTCCTAAGGTTGCAATTTTTGGTGAACTCATAGTTTTATTTTTCTCTATTCTAAGCGTTTTTTTCTGTTTTTTTCGTAGTCTTCAAAGATCATTTCACCTAATCCTTTTAAGCCTGTAAAGAAGGCTTTCCCTTGATTGGCTTCGGTAAATGTTCGAACAAATTGTTTTAGGTAAGGGTCTTGCGCAATCATAAAGGTAGTGATGGGAATGTATAACTTTTTGGCTTGCCGTGCCATGTTGTAACATTTTTCAACGATTTCTTCATCAAGACCTACACTGTTTTTGTAGTAAGTTCCGTTAGGCATTTTTAGACAACTGGGTTTTCCATCCGTTATCATAAAAATTTGCTTGTTGCTATTCTTCTTTCGGCGGAGTAAGTCCATTGCCAACTCTAGGCCTGCAACAGTATTGGTGTGGTAGGGGCCTACCTCAAGGTAGGGCACTTCTTTTAGGGAAATGGGCCATGCATCGTTTCCAAAAACCAAGATGTCAAGGGTGTCTTTTGGATAGCGGGTGGTGATGAGTTCTGCTAGGGCCATCGCTACTTTTTTGGCAGGGGTTATGCGGTCTTCGCCATAGAGGATCATACTATGACTAATATCGATCATTAAAACAGTACTCATTTGAGTTTTGAAAAAACTGTCCTCCACAACTAAATCGTCGTGTTGTAGCGTAAACTCATTGCCCGCAGAACGTATTTGTGCATTCTTGATGCTTTCTGTCATGGAGATTTTTTCTAGAGCGTCTCCAAATTGATAGGCCTTAAACTCGCCAGTATTGTCTTCGCCTTGCCCCACTTTTTTGGTCCTATGGTTTCCTTGTCCTGACTTTTTCAATTTCCCAAATATTTGTTTCAGGGCATGTTCTCGCAATAGTTTCTCTGTTTTGGGTGTGAGTGCCATACCATCTCCTTTCCCTTTTCCATTTCCTTTGGGTTGGATGTAGGATTTTTTCAAAAGATCTTCGACAAAATCGTCAATGGTGTAATCTTCGTCGGTCAATTGATATTCCACATCAAGCTCCCGTAACCATTCAATGGCCTCGTCAAAATCTCCAGAAGTATGGGTAATAAGTTCTTTAAAAATCTCAAATAAGCGCTCAAAGGGAGTTTGTTCCTTTTTACGGTGTTTGGCAAAGTAGAGACCTGTACCTAAAGGTTTAAATTTCATAGCGCTTAAAAATACAATTTTTTAGCTGTTTGAGATAAAAAAATGAAACTTAACGATTTTTGTTTTTTTGGGTAATTTTAGTTTAATGAACAGGATCAATAGTTAGGTTTTTGATATACTCTTCAATTAAAGCCACTCCTTCTTGATGGACAATTGACCTACCAATTTCAGGCATCATCATACCTGGATCTTCACTTTTCATTCGGTAGAGCAAAATAGATCCTCCAGAAGCGTTTATGTTCTCTTGGCGAATTACAGAAACTGCTGCAGGAGCCTCTTGCAATTTTTCCAAACGACGTGAGGCAGAAACAATAACTTCGTCAAAATAGGTGCCTTCTTCCATTCTAATCACTAGTGCATCACTCTTCTCAACAAGGACTATTTGGGTAGTGAATCCGATGAAGGAATCTTCCAAAGTGAGGGGAAGTGAAGTATTAGCTCGGAGGGTAAAGCGTCCATTTTCATCTATAGTTGTACCGTTATAACTGTCTGATATAATAATGTTTGCACCAAAAAGAGGTTGGTTATTTTGGTCGGTAACTAGTCCTTGTAATGTAGTTTGAGAAAAGCTCAATTGAAAAACAAATAGGAATAGGGTTAGGATAGTGTTTTTTGGGGAATAGTTCATTTTTGTAGGTTTTAATATCTAAATTTAAGAAATTTTTAAATCAAAGTTATAAATTCAAGCATTTTACTCTATATTTGTACACGTTCTAAACTATACAGGAGGAGACTAATAAGTCCCCTTTTTTTTTGATATGAATTTACGTTCGAAAGTAGAGAGCCTATTGACAGAGGCACTAGATCAACATCCCGCATTGTTTTTAATTGAACTCAAGGTAGGGGCTGATAATAGTATTCGTGTCATCCTGGATGGCGATCAAGGAGTTTCTCTTAAAGATTGTATGACCATAAGTAGAGCAATCGAGCATCAGTTGGATCGAGAAGCAGAAGATTTTTCTTTGGAAGTAGCCTCCGTGGGAGTAGGCACCCCACTGCAAAGTCAACGTCAATATATCAAAAACATTGGGAGAAAACTCAAAGTCGAATTGGTCGAGAGACCTTCTGTAGAAGGAACACTGATTGCTGCTGATGATAAGGGTTTTACACTGAAGTGGAAACAAAGAGAACCCAAGCCAGTAGGAAAAGGAAAAGTAACTGTAGAAAAACAAGAAACACTTTCGTATGAACAAATTGAAAGTGCGAAAGTAACGATCTAAAATACAATTAATAATACCATGGAAAATTTCGCCTTAATTGATTCTTTTTCAGAATTTAAAGATGACAAGCTAATTGACCGAGTAACCCTAATGGTTATTCTAGAGGATGTATTTAAAAACACCTTAAAACGCAAATTTGGATCTGACGAGAACTTTGACATTATTATCAATCCTGATAAAGGAGACTTGGAGATTTGGAGAAACCGAGTAGTTGTTGAAGATGGTGAAGTGGAAGATCCCAATCAAGAAATTACACTCACTGAAGCCCGAAAAATAGAGCCTGATTTTGAAGTAGGGGAAGATGTTTCTGAAGAAGTTAAGCTTATTGATTTAGGAAGAAGGTCAATCCAGTACTTAAGACAAAACTTGGTTGCCAAGATTTTTGAACACGACAGCACCAATATCTTTAAACAATTTAAAGACCGAGAAGGAGACCTGTTTACTGCAGAGGTACACCACATACGAAATCGAGAAATCATCCTCTTGGATGATGATGGAAATGAAATCATCCTTCCAAAAGACCGACAAATTCCCAGTGATTTCTTTAGAAAAGGAGATAACGTTCGTGGAATTATTGAAAGTGTTGAATTACGGGGCAACAAACCTCGGATTATACTTTCGAGAACATCTCCAATTTTTTTAGAAAAATTATTTGAACAAGAAATTCCTGAAGTTTTTGACGGTTTGATCACTATCAAAAAGGCAGTGCGAATCCCAGGAGAAAAAGCAAAAGTGGCCGTTGACTCTTATGATGACAGAATTGATCCTGTAGGCGCCTGTGTGGGAATGAAAGGTTCACGAATCCATGGAATTGTAAGAGAGCTAGGAAATGAAAATATTGACGTCATCAATTACACCAATAATTTACAGCTCTTTATTTCAAGGGCATTAAGCCCTGCAAAAGTAAATTCCTTGAAAATAGACGAGGACACCAAACGGGTTGAGGTCTTTTTAAACCCAGAGGAAGTCTCCAAGGCTATTGGTAAAGGCGGTTCAAATATCCGTTTAGCAGGAAAATTAACAGGGTACGAAATCGATGTATTCCGTGAAGGAGTTGAAGAAGACATCGAGCTTAAAGAATTTAGTGACGAAATTGAAGGTTGGGTCATCGATGAATTCAAAAAAGTAGGTCTGGATACTGCAAAGAGTATTTTGGAATTAGAAAAGACCGATTTGATGAACCGAACAGACCTTGAAGAAGAAACAATTGACGATGTGTTACGCATCCTTAAAGAAGAATTTGAAGAATAGACTGCAAAAATAATTCTTATTTTTACTCACAGAAACTAATATATGGCAGATCAACCCAATATTCGACTAAATAAAGTTCTAAGAGAATTAAACATCTCTTTGGACCGTGCAGTTGAATTTTTAAATCAAAAGGGTCTAGAAGTTGACGCACGTCCAACTACCAAAATCACTTCCGAAGTGTACAGTGTTCTTTTGGACGAATTTGAAACAGATAAATCTAAAAAAGTCGCTTCTCATGAAATTGGTGAGGAAAAGCGAAAAGAGAAAGAATCACTTAGAATTATCCAAGAAAAGAAAGAACAAGAGCGTCTCGATCAAATCGCAAAACGTGAGGAGTTGAAAACAAATCGTGTGGCCGTTGAAAAACCCAAGATGCTTGGTAAAATTGATCTGGACGCACTCAACAAACCTGCCAAAAAAGTTGCTGAAAAGAAACCAGAAGCCCCCCCAGTTGAGACCCCAAAAGCAACAGAAGAACAACCTGTTACTGCCCCAGCTGTTTTGGATGAAGAGAAAAAAATTGAAGTTTCTGTAGCTGAAACCATTGAAAGTCCAAAAGAGGAAACTACTGAGGAAAATGAAACGCTGAAAACCCAATACCAAAAACTGACAGGACCTAAAAAAACAGGCCAAACCATCAACCTTGATGAGGTCAATAAAAAGGAAAAAACAGTTGAGGATGCGCGTAAAAGAAAACGGAAACGTATTAGTAAAGACGTCAAATCCACCAAACCCAACACAGCTAATATAAAACGCGTAAATAAACCCGCTCCCATCAAAAAGGAGGAACCTTCTGATGAAGAAGTACAAAAACAAATTCGTGAAACCCTAGAAAAACTTCAAGGGAAATCCTCAAAATCTAAAGGAGCAAAATACAGAAGAGACAAACGATCTCAACACCGACAAAAATCGGAAGATGAGTTGGCTCAAATAGAAGCGGAAAGCAAAGTGCTTAAGGTGACCGAGTTCATTACAGTGGGAGAAATCGCCACGATGATGAATGCGAGTTCTACCGAAATCATTTCGACCTGTATGACCTTGGGAATCATGGTAACAATGAATCAACGTTTGGACGCTGAAACACTCAGTATTGTTGCCGAAGAGTTTGGTTATGAAGTCAGTTTTGAAAAAGCGGAACTAGAAGAAAACATCGAGGAAGAAGTAGACAACGCTGAAGACTTATCACCTAGAGCACCAATTGTAACTGTAATGGGGCATGTAGATCATGGGAAAACTTCGCTGTTGGACTACATCAGAAAAGAGAACGTAATTGCAGGAGAATCGGGAGGTATTACACAGCATATTGGAGCTTATGGAGTAACACTTGAAAGTGGTCAAAAGATAGCGTTTTTAGACACGCCAGGTCACGAGGCCTTTACTGCTATGCGTGCTCGTGGTGCTCAGGTAACTGATATTGCCATCATTGTCGTTGCGGCAGATGACGATATCATGCCACAAACTAAAGAAGCCATAAGCCATGCTCAAGCTGCTGGAGTACCCATTGTTTTTGCAATCAATAAAATAGACAAACCCAATGCCAATCCTGAAAAGATCAAAGAAGCTTTAGCAGGAATGAATTTGATGGTAGAAGATTGGGGTGGGAAAGTACAGTCACAAGACATATCTGCACTTCAAGGTACGGGAGTAAATGAACTTTTAGAAAAAGTACTTTTAGAAGCAGAATTATTGGAGCTTAAAGCAAATCCAGACCGAAAAGCAAAAGGAACCGTTGTTGAAGCCTTTTTGGACAAAGGACGAGGATATGTTTCCACCATTTTGGTTCAAAACGGAACTCTTAAAATGGGAGATTATATTCTTGCAGGGAAACAAAGCGGGAAAGTAAAAGCTATTTTTAACGAACGCGGTGTCAGTTTAGACGAAGCTCTTCCTGCTACTCCAGTTTCTATCCTAGGATTGGATGGAGCTCCTCAAGCAGGAGATACATTTCAGGTTTTGGAAGACGAGAGAGAAGCCAAACAAATTGCAGCCAAAAGGACGCAACTGGTTCGAGAACAAAGCGTTCGAACCCAACGCCATATTACATTGGACGAAATTGGAAGACGTATAGCGCTAGGCGACTTTAAAGAACTGAACATCATTCTCAAAGGAGATGTAGATGGTTCTGTGGAAGCCTTGACCGACTCCCTACAGAAACTATCTACTGGAGAAATTGAAGTCAACATCATTCACAAAGGAGTAGGAGCCATCACAGAATCTGATGTCCTGCTTGCCTCAGCTTCGGATGCGATCGTTTTAGGGTTTAATGTGCGCCCTATGGGTAATGCACGCGCCATTGCAGAAAAAGAAGAAATCGATATTCGATCCTATTCCATTATTTATGATGCTATAAACGATGTCAAAGATGCGATGGAAGGAATGCTGTCTCCAGAGATGAAGGAGGAAGTGACTGGAACAGTTGAAATACGAGAAACCTTCAAAATATCTAAAATAGGAACCATAGCAGGTTGTATGGTCACATCAGGTAAAATTTTCAGAAATTCCAATATTCGAATCATACGTGAAGGAGTTGTAGTTTACACAGGAGAACTTGCATCCCTAAAGCGTTTCAAAGATGATGTTAAAGAAGTGTCTAAAGGATATGATTGCGGATTGCAAATCAAAAATTACAACGACATCAAAATTTCTGATGTATTGGAATGTTACCAAGAAATTGCAATAAAAAAATCACTCTGATTGTTTCCGGTTTAGAAGAAAAGCGGAGGGAAATGTCCTTTTTACGGTATCCAAAGTTTTTAAACCGATTAATTTATCTTTAAATTTTCCAGCTTGAACCTTATAGTTGGGTGTTTCAAAACTCAATTCCACAGGGATATGAGGAAATTTCAATTGGGATTGTTCTAAAATTTCATTTGCAGTCGTAGGATTTCCGTAATATAGTTGAAGGGTATAATAACTTGTTTCAAAACGTTCTTTGTCTAATGCTATTTTTTTTTGAAGAAGCAAATCCACTTCTGCTTCTTGTTTAATGGTCAAATTTTCAAATTGTGAAAATCCTGTTGTAATTGTGGTTAAAAAAAGCACTAAAATAAAGAACCCCGAAGTATTATTTTCCATAGAACAAAAAAACAAAAAAATCTATTTAATCGAGACTAATTTAACAAAACACCTCCTTTATTTAGAATGGATATAAATTAAAAAATTCTTAATTTCTAAGTTTAAGAAAAAGCGTTCTATACTGTATTTTTGCCATGGATTTTAGAAACAAACTTTGGTGAAGAAAATATATTCTACAATTGGGATTGCGCACAACAAATGCTTGAAGTCCTATTTTTTACCTTTACTTACAATTATAAGCCTTTTTTTAGCTCCTGAACTTTATGCTCAAGACGATGCTGCAGTACAGGCCGGTAAAAAACTCTTCAACGCAAATTGTGCTGCATGCCATAAGCTCAATAAACGCGCTGTAGGTCCCGCACTTAAAGGGGTTGCTTCCAAATACGACAAAGAATGGCTATACAGTTGGATTAAAAACAGTACCGCTATGGTCAAGTCTGGTGATGCTCAGGCGGTAGCGATATATGAAGAATATAACGGCTCTGTAATGACTTCGTTCCCCCAGCTTTCAAATGAAGACATTGACAATATTATTGCCTACACAGATTACACTCCCCCTACTCCTGTAGCTGCGGTAGGTGCAGCTCAAGGTGCAGCAGCTCAAGCCTCGGGTTCGGGAATTAGTAACACTCTTATTTTATTAGCTCTAGCCCTTGTATTTGTCATTTTGGTAATCATGCTTTTCTTAGTTCAAAAGACACTAACTCGCATTGCAAAATTGAGTGGGGTGGACATTCAACCAGAAGCAAAACCAAAAAGAACGCCTATTTGGATGGCCTTCGTTCAAAATCAGTTCTTGATCATGACCTCGGTTATTTTATTACTTTTAAGTAGTGCATATTTTGTGTATGGCTACTTTATGCAGGTAGGGGTAGATCAAGGATACATGCCCGTGCAACCTATTCACTACTCTCACAAAATTCACGCAGGAGCAAACCAAATTGAATGTAAATACTGTCACTCTTCTGCTCGTGTTTCAAAACATTCGGGTATTCCTTCTCTGAATGTATGTATGAACTGTCACCAAAATATTGCAGAATACAACGGAGAAGAAGATTTAGAAAATGGGTATACAAAAGATTTTTATACCAAAGAGATCAAAAAACTCTACGCAGCTGTAGGTTGGGATGAAGAAAACCAACGCTATACAGGAGAAACACAACCCGTAAAATGGGTTCGCATTCACAACTTACCAGACTTTGTGTATTTCAACCACGCACAACATGTCGAAGTAGGAGAAATAGCTTGTCAGAAATGTCACGGACCCGTAGAGGAAATGGAGATTATGTACCAATATTCTCCCTTGACAATGGGATGGTGTATCAACTGTCATCGTGAAACCAACGTGAAGGTGGAAAGTAACGAATACTACGCCAAAATTCATGAAGCACTCTCTAAAAAATACGGTGTAGAAAAATTAACAGTCGCTCAAATGGGTGGCTTAGAATGTGGAAAGTGTCACTATTAAAAGGCGATCAAGAAAGGCATATGGCATCAAATAAAACATACTGGAAAACAATTGATCAACTGGACTCTTCAAATGAAGACATAAACAAGTTGGAAGAGAACGAATTTGTTTCCAAACTTCCAGAAGATTTTTTGAGTGATGAAAAAACTCTAGAAGAGAGCAGTACATCCCGTCGTGATTTCTTAAAATACGTTGGGTTTAGTACAGCTGCAGCCACTCTTGCTGCTTGTGAAGGACCCGTAATAAAATCGGTACCTTATGTTGTTCAGCCCGAACAGATTCGTCCTGGGATAGCCAACTATTACGCTACTACGATTGCTGACGGATTTGATTTTGGAAGCGTTTTAATCAAGACTAGAGAGGGAAGACCCATTAAAGTAGAAAGTAATCCAGAGGCACCTACCTTAGGAATTGCCAACGCCAGAGTACACGCTTCTGTGTTATCTCTTTACGATACACTTCGATTGCAAGGACCTAAAGCCAATGGTCAAGATATTTCCTGGAATGATTTGGATCTACAGACGGGAGCTTTGCTTAAAGCTTTAGCAGCAACCAATAAAGAAGTGTTACTACTAACACCCACATTGGCAAGCCCCACCACAGACAAAATCATCAAAGACTTTATTGCTGTTTATCCAAACGTAAAGCATGTCATTTACGATACCATCTCATCAGAGGCAGCATTAAATGCCTTTGAAAAACATTATGGAATTCGAGGTTTAGCGGACTATGACTTTTCAAAGGCAAATACGGTAGTAAGTATCGATGCAGATTTCTTAGGAGACTGGCAAGGTGGCGGGTATGCTAAAGGTTATGCACAAGCAAAAACGCCTACAAAACATCACGGGAAAGCCCAAATGTCTTGGCATATGCAATTTGAATCCAACATGTCCTTAACTGGAGCCAATGCGGATCATCGAATTCCCTGTACGCCTGCTGATCAAAAACAGATACTCGCTTATTTGTATGATATTTTAAGTGGATCTAAGTCTTCTACAAATCTGCCTGAAGCCCTAAAGAAAGCCTCAGAAAATGCTGCGTTTCGATTACAGTCTGCAGGTTCTGAAGGGGTAGTGGTTTCTGGAATTGATGATGAAACGGCACAACAGGTTGTTTTGACAATCAATACTCTTTTGAAAAGTAAAGCGTTTCAGCCAGAACAGCCTAAGTTGATACGCCAAGGAAATGCCAGCGCAGTGAATGCAGCTCTGGAGGGAATTCTTGACGGAAGTGTAAAAGGATTGATAACCGTTGGGGTAAATCCTGTATTTACGACAGCCAAAGGCGCAGCTCTAAGCGAAGCGATCAAAAATCTGGAGTTGTCTTTAGCCTTTACTTCTAAAATAGACGAAACGGCTACAGCTTCTCAGTTTGTTGCAGCGACACCGCACTATTTAGAGTCTTGGGGGGATTATGAAATGAAAATGGGACACTATGCTTTAGCACAGCCTACCATTCGTCCATTATTTGATACCCAGCAATTTCAAGATGTCCTCTTGCGTTTGTCTGGAAAAAACACAAAATATTACGATGCCATCAAAGCGCATTGGAACGCTAATATTCTCGAAGGAAGCTCTTGGAGTAAAACTCTGCATGACGGTTACTTCTCTAAAACTACTGAACTAGAAAACAGTGTTCCAGATTTCAGTGAGCTAGACCTTAGTGCCCTACGTAATGCCACTTCTCAAGAAATGAGTTTGGTACTTTATACAAAAACAGGAATGGGAGATGGTCAGCAGGCAAACAACCCATGGTTGCAAGAATTTCCAGATCCAATCACACGAGTGAGTTGGGATAATTACCTTACCATTTCTTATGCTGATGCCAAAGCTGTAGGACTCAAAAACACAAATACTTCTAATGGAGCGTTAAATGGGAGTTATGCTACAGTTACTGTAAACGGAAAAAGCCTCAACGTACCTGTGATTATTCAGCCCGGTCAGGCAAAAGGAACTGTAGGACTTTCATTTGGATACGGAGCGCGTTTGGGCTTGAAAGAAGAAATGCAAACTGGGGTTAACGCCTACGCCCTTTACAATGATTTTAATAAAATACAAACGGTACAAATCACCCCTGCCGAGGGCGAGCATGAATTTGCTTGTGTTCAGCTACATAATACCTTGATGGGTAGAGGAGATATTGTAAAGGAAACTACTTTGGAAGTGTTCAACACCAAAGACAAAAAATATTGGAACCCTATGCCACAGGTTTCAAAAAATCACATGGAATTTGATGTGACTTCACCAGAAGTGGACATGTGGCAAGAATTTGATCGTTCTGTAGGGCATCATTTCAATCTTTCGATTGATTTAAATTCTTGTACAGGATGTGGGGCATGTGTGGTGGCATGTCATGCAGAAAATAACGTTCCTGTAGTAGGTAAAGTAGAAGTGCGTAAATCCCGTGACATGCATTGGTTGCGTATTGATCGATATTATTCTTCTGCCACTTCATTTGAAGGGGATAATAACACCAAAGAAGCCATCTCAGGTATTAGCGATTCGCTGAGTACTTTTGGAGAAATGGAGCAAGCTTCAGAAAATCCTCAAGTGGCCTTCCAGCCTGTTATGTGTCAACATTGTAACCATGCCCCATGTGAAACGGTATGTCCAGTAGCGGCATCATCTCACGGAAGGCAAGGACAAAATCACATGGCTTATAACCGCTGTGTAGGAACCCGTTACTGTGCAAACAACTGTCCTTATAAAGTACGTCGATTCAACTGGTTCTTGTACAATAAAAATGACGAGTTTGACTATCACATGAACAACGATTTAGGACGTATGGTCTTAAATCCCGATGTGGTAGTGCGTTCCAGAGGTGTAATGGAAAAATGTTCGATGTGTATTCAGATGACACAAAAAACCATTTTGGATGCCAAACTCAAAGGAGAAGAAATTACGGACGGTAAATTCCAAACCGCTTGTTCTAATGCATGTACTACAGGAGCAATGGTCTTTGGAGATCTGAATGATAAAGAAAGTAAAGTAGCCGCATTACATGAGGGTGAACGTATGTACCATCTGTTGGAGCACGTAGGAACAAAACCCAATGTAATGTATCAAGTAAAAGTTAGAAATACTGACGAGGTATAATACAGTTTAGAACAACAGAATATGGCATCGCATTACGAAGCACCTATTAGAAAACCACTTGTCACAGGAGACAAATCCTATCATGACGTAACTGTGGATGTTGCTGCTCCAGTAGAAGGAGCCGCAAACAAACAGTGGTGGATTGTTTTTGGAATTGCATTAACAGCTTTCCTATGGGGAGTGGGTTGTATCATTTATACCATCTCTACAGGTATTGGGACCTGGGGTCTCAACAAGACGGTAGGTTGGGCTTGGGATATTACAAACTTTGTCTGGTGGGTAGGAATTGGACACGCAGGAACCCTAATTTCTGCAGTATTACTTTTGTTTAGACAAAAATGGCGTATGGCAATTAACCGTTCTGCGGAAGCCATGACTATATTCTCGGTAATACAAGCGGGATTGTTTCCCATCATTCACATGGGACGCCCCTGGTTAGCCTATTGGGTACTTCCTATTCCAAACGGCTTTGGATCGTTATGGGTCAACTTTAATTCACCATTACTCTGGGATGTATTTGCAATTTCAACATATCTTTCTGTATCCTTAGTTTTTTGGTGGACTGGATTGCTTCCAGATTTTGCAATGATTCGAGATCGAGCCGTATTGCCTTTCCAAAAGAAAATCTACAGTCTTCTGAGTTTTGGATGGAGTGGTCGTGCCAAAGACTGGCAGCGTTTTGAAGAAGTATCATTAGTTCTTGCTGGTTTAGCAACACCCCTTGTACTTTCGGTTCATACAATTGTATCCTTTGACTTTGCAACTTCGGTTATTCCGGGGTGGCATACTACGATCTTTCCTCCTTACTTTGTAGCAGGAGCTATCTTCTCAGGATTTGCTATGGTAAATACCCTATTGATTATCATGAGAAAAGTTTCCAATTTGGAAAATTATATCACAGTTCAACATATTGAACTGATGAATATTGTCATCATGATTACTGGATCTATAGTGGGAGTTGCCTATATCACAGAGCTTTTTATAGCGTGGTATTCAGGAGTTGAATACGAACAATATGCCTTCTTAAACCGAGCTACAGGACCTTATTGGTGGGCTTATTGGTCTATGATGACATGTAATGTGTTTTCACCTCAGTTTATGTGGTTTAAAAAATTGAGAACCAGTATTATGTTCTCCTTTATTATATCTATTGTAGTAAATATTGGAATGTGGTTTGAGCGTTTTGTAATCATTGTGACCTCATTACATCGAGATTATCTTCCTTCCTCTTGGACGATGTTCTCTCCCACATTTGTAGATATCGGAATATTCATAGGAACGATAGGATTCTTTTTCGTCCTCTTCCTATTGTATGCACGAACCTTCCCTGTTATTGCACAGGCAGAGGTAAAAACTATTTTAAAATCTTCTGGAGAGAAGTATAAAAAATTAAGAGACGGTAATAATGAGTAGTAATCGAGTTATACACGCCCTTTACGACGACGACGATGTACTTTTGAGTGCAGTTAAAACGATTCGTTCAGAAAAGCACCATATTGAAGAGGTTTATACACCTTTCCCAGTCCACGGTTTGGACAAAGCATTGGGACTTGAGGATACCCGTATTGCGATAATGGCTTTTATTTATGGTTGTATTGGACTTTGTGTCGCCATCGCCATGATGAATTTTATCATGATTGAAGATTGGCCACAAAATATTGGGGGAAAGCCTAGTTTTTCATATTTAGAAAATATGCCAGCTTTTGTTCCAATCATGTTTGAAATGACTGTATTTTTTGCTGCCCACCTTATGGTAATCACCTTCTACATGAGAAGTAAATTATGGCCGTTTAAGAAAGCAGAAAACCCAAATCCGCTCACTACGGATGATAAATTTTTAGTAGAGATCGAACTCCATGACAATGAAAAAGAATTGACCAATCTTTTAAAAAAGTCTGGAGCGATTGATGTTTCGATTATAGAAAAGCAAGAATAGATGAAGTATATAGTTCTTTTAGTGAGTATTGTGATGGCTTTGGGAGTTCTGTCTTGTGCAAATCCCTCACGACCCAATTATCAATATTTTCCCAATATGTACGAACCCATAGGTTATGAAACCTATGCAGATACTGATGCTTTTGCGAACGGCATTGAAGCCCAAATCCCTGTGGAAGGCACAGTTGCTAGAGGTTGGGAACCTTATGATTATCCTGACACAAACGAAGGTTATGAAGCTGCAAAAGCCAACTTGATCTCTCCATTGGAGAAGACGGATTCACATGCCGCAAACGGAAAAGAACTTTACGGGATTTATTGTGCCGTTTGTCACGGAAACAAAGGGGATGGTCAGGGCATTTTAATGACCCGAGAAAAATTTCTCGGTGTCCCTAGTTATGCGGATCGTGAAATAACCAACGGAAGTATTTACCACGTATTGATGTACGGTAAAAATGCCATGGGTTCTCATGCGGGACAAGTGAACGCGGAAGAGCGTTGGCAAATTGCACAACACGTGATGGAATTAAGAAGTAAGCTTGTTAAATAATTTATGGAAAATCCGATGATGTATACCTTTCCAAATAAACTTAGAAACCTATCCATTACCTTTATGATAATAGGTTTTTTAGGCCTAACCTATGGATTTTTAAGTGCACCCGCTACGATCGAAGAATCTAAAGCAATGGTAGCAGCAAGTCACGACGAGGGTCATGGAAATGATCATTCGGAATCCAGTTCAGAGACACACGCTTCTGAAGAAGCACAACACGACGAGGTAGCCACTCATGACAGTGCTCACGATGCAGAACATGACGAACATGTGTTCCACCAGTTGGCGAACAAACCTTGGGCAGCCTTTTATGTAGCTGCTTTCTTCTTTTTTATGATTTCACTTGGAGTATTGGCGTTTTATGCAATTCAACGTGCTGCGCAAGCAGGATGGTCTCCCGTGCTGTATCGAGTCATGGAAGGTATTACTTCTTATTTGTTGCCAGGCGGTATCATTGTTATCGTTCTTCTGGTGCTTTCATCCATGCATTTAAATCACCTCTTTATTTGGATGGATTCCGAAGTAGTAGCTCATGACAAATTGATTGCTGGGAAAACGGGATACCTAAATACGTCTTTCTTTTTAGCAAGAGCTGTTTTCTTTCTTACAGGATGGAGTTTGTATCGCTTTTTTTCAAGAAAATTTTCATTGGCGCAAGATGAAGCTAATGACATTTCTAATCATAAAAAGAATTTCAGAATCTCAGCAGGATTCTTAGTGTTTTATATCGTAACAGAATCTATTATGGCTTGGGATTGGATTATGTCCATAGATCCTCACTGGTTTAGCACTTTGTTTGGATGGTATGTTTTTGCTAGTATGTTTGTATCTGGAATCACTGCCATTGCGTTGATTACAATTTACTTAAAATCTAAGGGCTATTTGGAATTTGTAAACGATAGTCACATTCACGATCTTGGAAAATTCATGTTTGGAATCAGTATTTTTTGGACCTATTTATGGTTTTCTCAATTTATGTTGATTTGGTATTCCAATATTCCTGAGGAAGTGACTTATTTCATTACCCGTATAGAGGACTACAACTTGCCTTTCTTTGGTATGGTAGTTATGAATTTTATTTTCCCTTTATTGATTTTGATGAACAGCGATTACAAACGCGTGAATTATTTTATTGTCATGGCAGGTATTGTGATCCTTCTCGGACATTATATGGATGTATTTAATATGATCATGCCTTCAGCTGTTGGGGACCAATGGTTTATTGGAGCTGCGGAAATAGGAGGCTTTTTATTCTTCTTGGGGCTCTTTATATTTATAGTGTTTAAAGAATTAACGAAAGCACCTTTACTCGCCAAAGGAGATCCATATATGGGAGAGAGTGAACGTTTTCATTATTAGTAATTAAATCGAAAAGATAAATGAATGTACTTTTGATATTTTCTGTTCTTATTCTAATTGCGATAGCAATCTGGCAAGTAGCTAAGATTTTTGAACTTTCGCAAGGAAAGAAAGTATATACTCAGGTAGCTGATGACAATGACAACAATCTGAATGGAAAACTCATGTTGGGTTTTTTATTCTTCATCTATGGGATTACCATCTTTTCTTTTGTTTCCTACGGAGACGTACTTCTTCCCAAAGCAGCATCAGAACACGGGTCTGATTATGACAATTTGATGTGGATTTCCTTTGCCATTATCTTTTTTGTTCAGACCATTACACAGGCCTTATTACATTATTTTTCCTATAAGTATCGTGGTGAAAAAGGAAAGAAAGCTCTTTTTTATGCTGACAACGACCGACTGGAAGCCATTTGGACTATCATTCCTGTAATTGTATTGGCAGGGCTAATTTTATACGGTCTTTATACTTGGACAGACATTATGACTGTGGAGGAAAACGATGAAGCCTTAGTAGTAGAACTTTACGCACAGCAGTTTAATTGGAAAGCCCGCTATGCTGGTGAGGACGGAGTATTGGGTGATGCTAATGTGCGTTTTCTTCAAGATTTTGAGGGTAGAAACCTAGTCGGAATTGATGCCACAGATCCCAACGGTTTTGACGATGTTGTAGTGCAAGAATTACACTTACCTGTGGGTAGAGAAGTCATTTTCAAAATGCGTTCACAGGATGTCCTTCACTCTGCTTACATGCCCTTTTTTAGAGCTCAGATGAACTGTGTTCCAGGGATGATTACAGAGTTTGCTTTTACTCCAAATATCACTTCGGAAGAAATGCGCCTGGATCCTGAAATGGTGGCCAAAGTCAAAAAGATAAATAAGATTCGTGCAGAAAAAAGTAAAGAACTCACAGCACAAGGTGATACCGCTTTGGATCCTTATGAATTTGATTTTCTTTTACTTTGTAATAAAATTTGTGGTGCATCACACTACAATATGCAAATGAAAATAATTGTAGAAACACCGGAAGCGTTTGCCCAATGGATGGCAGAACAACAAACCTTCGCAGAGGTAATTCAATAAAAGAACCGATAAAACAAAAAAAGATATGTCAACAGCAGCAGCACACATAGAGGAGGATCACGGACATCATCACAAAGAAACATTTGTAACGAAATACATCTTTAGTCAAGATCATAAAATGATCTCGAAACAGTATTTGATTACGGGACTATTCATGGGAATTATTGGAATTGCCATGTCACTTTTATTTCGATTACAGTTGGCTTGGCCAGAACAACCTTTTGGTATTTTCGAAGTACTTCTTGGGAAATGGGCACCTGACGGAGTTATGGATCCTAATGTGTACCTAGCTTTAGTTACTATTCATGGAACCATTATGGTGTTTTTTGTTCTTACAGCTGGGCTAAGTGGTACGTTTAGTAACCTATTGATTCCTTTACAAATTGGTGCTAGAGATATGGCTTCTGGATTGTTAAATATGATTTCTTTCTGGTTGTTTTTCCTATCCAGTGTCATAATGGTGATTTCTCTTTTTGTAGAAGCAGGTCCTGCCGCTGCGGGTTGGACTATCTATCCACCGCTTTCTGCATTACCTCAAGCGCAACCAGGATCAGGCACAGGGATGACCCTATGGCTCGTCTCAATGGCGATCTTTATTGCTTCCTCTCTTTTGGGGTCCTTAAATTATATTGTAACGGTGATTAACCTTAGAACAAAAGGGATGAGTATGACTCGCTTACCTCTTACTATTTGGGCTTTCTTCGTTACTGCGATTATTGGAGTTGTTTCCTTTCCCGTTTTACTTTCAGCAGCTTTGCTACTGATTATGGATCGGAGTTTTGGAACCTCATTTTTCCTTTCAGATATTTTTATCCAAGGCGAGGTTTTACATTATCAAGGTGGGTCACCCGTACTTTATGAGCATTTATTTTGGTTCTTGGGTCACCCCGAAGTATATATCGTCTTACTACCCGCTTTAGGAATTACTTCTGAAATTATTGCAACCAACGCCCGTAAACCCATATTTGGTTACCGTGCTATGGTGGCTTCTATATTGGCAATTGCGTTTTTGTCTACAATCGTATGGGGACATCACATGTTTATTTCTGGAATGAATCCGTTCTTAGGGTCTGTATTTACATTTACCACCCTTTTGATCGCTATTCCTTCCGCTGTAAAAGCATTTAATTACATCACCACGCTGTGGAAGGGGAATTTGCAACTAAACCCTGCCATGCTTTTTTCCATTGGGTTGGTATCTACATTTATCACGGGAGGTTTGACAGGAATTATACTTGGTGACAGTACGCTTGACATTAACGTTCATGACACTTATTTTGTTGTAGCACACTTCCACCTAGTAATGGGTATATCTGCGCTTTATGGTTTGTTTGCGGGGGTCTATCATTGGTTCCCTAAAATGTTCGGACGTATGATGAATAAAAACTTGGGCTATGTACACTTCTGGGTAACAGCAGTCTGTGCTTATGGCGTTTTCTTCCCTATGCACTTTATTGGGATGGCTGGATTGCCAAGAAGGTACTATACCAATACCGCATTTCCTTATTTTGACGATCTTGCCAACATCAATGTATTGATTACTGTTTTTGCCTTGGTTGCTGGAGCTGCACAATTGGCATTCTTGTACAATTTTATTCACAGTATGTTCTACGGAAAAGAAACGGTACAAAACCCCTGGCGTTCCAATACTTTAGAATGGACGGCTCCTGTAGAACATATGCATGGAAACTGGCCAGGAGAAATCCCTCATGTGCACCGATGGGCATACGATTATTCCAAACCGGGTCATAAGGAAGACTTTGTTCCTCAACATATCCCTTTAGAAGAAGGAGAAGAAGAGTTGCAGCATTAATCTTTTTTCAGAATAATAGATGAGAGGCCTTTGGGTCTCTTTTTTTGTAATGTTCTGTTATATTTGTTAAATGAATGAAAATCTTGATCCCACCAATGAACATTTTTCTCCAGAAGAGCAAGACATTGATCGTGCATTAAGGCCATTAAATTTTGATGACTTTGCAGGACAGGACGCTATTTTAGATAATCTAAAAGTTTTTGTTGAAGCAGCCAAACAACGTGGAGAAGCACTTGATCACACTTTATTTCATGGTCCTCCAGGTTTAGGAAAAACAACTTTAGCACATATTTTGGCTAATGAATTACAGGTAGGAATTAAGCTTACTTCTGGACCTGTTTTGGACAAGCCAGGAGATTTAGCAGGCTTGTTGACCAATCTTCAGTCAAGGGATATTCTATTCATTGATGAAATTCATCGACTCAGTCCCATAGTAGAGGAATATCTATATTCTGCTATGGAAGATTATAAAATTGATATTTTGATTGAATCGGGACCCAATGCACGAACTGTTCAAATTAACTTAGAACCCTTTACCTTGGTTGGTGCTACTACCCGTTCGGGATTACTTACTGCACCGATGCGGGCACGGTTCGGAATCAGTAACCGACTTCAGTATTATTCTACGGAGCTTTTAGGAACAATTGTAGAACGTAGTGCTGAAATATTAAATGTCTCCATAGACCTAGACGCTGCGATTGAGATTGCTGGACGAAGTAGGGGAACCCCTAGAATTTCAAATTCTTTATTGCGGCGGGTTCGTGATTTTGCACAAATCAAAGGGAATGGTGCTATAAATATGGAAATCACGCAATATGCACTCAAAGCATTACAAGTCGATGCACACGGATTAGACGAAATGGACAATAAAATATTGACCACTCTCATTGATAAATTTAAAGGTGGTCCGGTGGGAATTACCACTTTGGCTACTGCCGTTTCTGAAAATGCAGAGACTATAGAAGAAGTGTACGAACCCTTCCTTATACAACAAGGATTTATAGTCCGTACGCCACGCGGACGTGAAGTGACCTCGAGAGCCTATCAGCATCTGGGAAGAATAAAGAACAACCAAGAAGGACTCTTTTAAAAGGAAAAGAGCGGTTATGACTTCCTCTACTAAAGAATTTACCCAACTCATTAAATCGCAAGCCAAGTCACTTGGATTTTTGTCTTGCGGCATTTCCAAAGCCGATTTTTTAGAAGAAGAAGCACCAAGATTGGAGCAGTGGTTAAACGAAAATCACCATGGACAGATGGGCTATATGGCGAATCATTTTGACAAGCGCTTAGATCCCAGATTACTTGTCCCAGGTGCCAAAAGTGTGGTTTCATTATTATTAAATTATCATACCGAGCAAATTCAAAAAGACCCAGAGGCTCCCAAAATTTCAAAATATGCTTTTGGAAAGGATTATCATTGGGTCATCAAAGAAAAGTTAAAAACCTTGATGGCTTTTATCCATGAGGAAATAGGAGAGGTTGGTGGTCGTGTGTTTGTCGATTCTGCTCCCGTGATGGATAAGGCTTGGGCTGCAAAAAGTGGTTTGGGATGGGTTGGAAAAAACACCAACTTGATATCTAAAAAAGTAGGATCTTTCTTTTTTATTGCCGAACTAATCATTGATTTGGAATTGGAATATGACCCTCCTACTACGGATCATTGTGGAAGCTGTACCGCTTGTATTGATGCGTGTCCCACTGAAGCCTTGATTCAGCCTTATCAAATTGATGGGAGTAAGTGTATTTCTTATTTGACAATCGAATTAAAAGACCAAATTCCCGCGGAATTTCAGGGGAAAATGGATCAATGGGCTTTTGGTTGTGATGTGTGTCAAACGGTGTGTCCATGGAACCGGTTTGCAGAACCGCACCAAGAAACTGCCTTTAAACCCAGAGAGGAGTTACTTTCCATGACCCTAAAGGACTGGGAAGAAATGACAGAAGAGGTCTTTCAAGTATTGTTCCAAAACAGTGCAATCCAACGGACGAAACACAAAGGTTTACAACGCAACATCAAATTTCTTTCCTCCTAGAGGAGGCTCTAATAATGAGTTTTGCTGGAACCGTCTCCTGAATACAGGATGGAGGAGCTACGACGTCGGACTCTTTAATTTTGAGGAAAAGGCATATCACTTTCTTTCCTATAAGAACCCCACTTTGTTCTACTGTACTCAATTTGGGGGTGATTAATGAAGAAATCATCCAGTTACTAAACCCAATTACTGCTACATCTTTGGGAATTCTCAAGCCACGGTTTTCAAAAGCACGTAGAGCCCCAACGGCCACTAAATCTGTAATGGCAAACAAACCGTCGATATCAGGATGTTTTTCAAGTAGCTTGAGTGTACTGTTATAGCCCTCTTCAAAATTATTTTCGCTACATATCGCTACCAATTCCTTTTCAAAGGGAATATGGTGTTTTTCTAGAGCATTTTTATATTCCAAAAATCGATCTATGGAAATTTGTGGCATAAGGTCTCCACGTAGGTGCACAATTTTTTTACAGCCCTGTTTTATGAGGTGTTCGGTAGCTTGATAGGCAGCTTCTTTGTCATTGATCACAACCTGATAGGTAGGTACCATTTTTATCGTACGATCAAATAAAATCAATGGGGTATTGTTTTTTAAAACCTGTCTCAGAGGTTCGTAATCATTCGTGTTTTGGAAAAATTTAATACAACAAAGCCCCTACTTCAGGCAAAAGTTTGACAATTTTAAATCTTTTTCTAAAGCAACGAAAGATGAATATTTGTTGGATGAAGTATTTCAGAAATCATCTCCTTTGCAAGTAAATCAGGAAAAATCCGTATTGATTGAGAATTTGGGAAGCCTTCAATTTTTTGTAAAACCTTTGAATGATAAAGCGCAATGGGGACCTGTCAATTCGATTTTAGTTGATTCTACCTTGGTCAGTAAGACTCAAGTTTTTATGATTGGCAATGACTTAGGCGGAAATCCTTTTGAAGGAAATCAACATGCTTTCTTAGGACTAATTTTAACAACCACTGGTGAGGACTTTGAATATATAGAATCCCATACATTGGGCATGGATGTTTTGGGACATGCTACCGATATTGAGAAAATTAATTTAAAAAGTGGAAAAGAACTGATTGTAGTGGTTCAAAATAACGGAAAATTAAAAGCTTTGATTAAAACCGATCCTTAGCCTTTTCATTTTAAAAATTCCTTAAAAAAGGGATTCTGCCTCTTTTAAAACCTGCAATTGAAATTAGAATTAGAGGAAACAATTCAAAAACAGAATAAAGATCATCCAAACGATTGAATAGTATTGGCTGAAAATAGTATTTTTGTACGGTACAATTGAATGATTGAAAAACTGTATTTATTTAAATATTCAACTAATTAATAAATCCAGTATAATGTTATGGTAAAAACGCTCAAACTTACTTTTTCCTTTTTTGTTTTGGTAACCCTTTTCAGTTGCAGCCAAAACACAGAATATCTAAATAAAATCCAAGACCCCGAACTCTTTCAAGAGGCCATGCAAAATCTTACAGATATTGTGGTATATGATATTTTTTCTCCTCCAGTAGCCTCACGAGTCTATTTGTATCCTAGTATTGCTGCTTATGAAATTATTGCCCATTACAATCCCGAAGAGTTCAACTCTTTGGTAGGTCAAGTAAAAGAACTCCAAAAAATTCCTACCTCCAACGATATTGACATCAACCCGCAATTAGCGGCATTATTTTCCTTTAATGCTGTAGGGAAAGCTTTGATTTTTTCAGAAGATAAAATGGAGGTTTTTCAAGAAGAATTTCAGCAAAAATTAAAATCGTTTAAAGTTCCTAGTCAAGCTATCAAAGCGTCTAAAGCCTATGGTGAAGAAGTCGCATCGGCTATTTTAGAATGGGCGTCGGGGGATATGTACAACCAGACAAGAACATTTCCGAAATACACAATTCGAGAAGAAGATCGCTTTTGGAAGCCCACCCCTCCCGACTATATGGATGGAATTGAACCCCACTGGCAGGAAATCCGGACCATGGTATTGGATTCGTCCAACCAATTCCCTCCCAAAGATCCGTTACCTTTTAACCTTGAAAAAGGGAGTCCATTTCAACAACAATTGACAGAAGTATTTGAGGTGACCAACACACTCACTGAAGAACAAATAGAGATAGCCAAATTTTGGGATTGCAATCCATATGTTACCCACCACCTAGGTCATGCGATGTTTGCTACCAAAAAAATCACTCCAGGGGGTCATTGGATCGGAATTACTTCCATAGCAACACGTCAGTCCAAAAGCTCTTTTGAAGAAACGATCAACGCCTATGCCAATGTATCCATTGCCTTATTCGATGCTTTTATTAGTTGTTGGGATGAAAAATGGGAAACGTTAGTAGTTCGACCAGAGACTTTGATCAATCAATATTACGATGAGGAGTGGCTGCCCCTGCTACAAACACCACCCTTTCCGGAATACACTAGTGGACACTCCGTAATTTCTCGTGCTGCAGCAGTAACCTTAACCGATCTATTCGGAGCAAATTTTAAATTTACAGATACTACAGAACTTGCATACGGACTTCCCGAGCGAAGCTACAATTCATTTTTTCACGCTTCGGAAGAAGCCGCAATTTCCAGACTTTATGGAGGAATTCACTACATGATGGCCATCAGTGAAGGAGTAGAGCAGGGACAAAAAGTGGGGGACTACATTGTAAATCAAATTCAAACATTACGCACACCTTTGTCAAGGGCGAAATAACTACAAAATGCACAATAGCATCACAATTTATAGCAAATGATGAACAACTCCTTTAAAACCATTGGTTTCCAAATCAGTGAAAAGGTTACGCCCAGTATTTCAATATATCAGTATTTAAGGATTTTTAAATCAAGTCATCTTTGCGTTGGGGGGTAGACTCAATAATTGCACCCGCTTTTCAATCCATTTCAAGGGAAACATTCTCTTGGTTTGTATGTCAATTAAAAACAATTAAAGTCAAAATATTTAAGTACATTCAAATTTATTTTTAAGTAAAATATTGCTATGGAAAACGAACAACAAAGAAGGGCCGCACTTGTCTATCATGCCAAGCCAAGACCTGGAAAGACCAAAATTGTTCCAACAAAAAATTACGATACACAACGTGATTTGGCGTTGGCCTACTCGCCAGGAGTTGCCATTCCTTGTATCGAAATTGCCCAAGAAGAATCCGATGTTTACAAATACACAAACAAAGGAAATCTAGTGGCCGTAATCTCTAATGGAACTGCCGTGTTAGGTTTGGGTGACATAGGGCCAAGTGCCTCTAAACCGGTAATGGAAGGAAAAGCATTATTGTTTAAAATTTTTGCAGGAATTGACGTGTTCGACATTGAGGTGGATGCAAAAGACCCTGAGAAATTCATAGAAGCGGTAAAGGCAATAGCGCCCACTTTTGGGGGGATAAATTTGGAAGATATTAAATCTCCTGAAGCTTTTGAGATCGAACGACGTCTGAAGGACGAACTGGACATTCCGGTCATGCATGACGATCAACATGGTACTGCTATTATTTCTGCGGCAGCGCTTCTCAATGCGTTAGAATTGGCGGAAAAGAAAATCGAAGATGTCACCATCGTAGTTTCCGGTGCTGGAGCTGCGGCGATATCTTGCACCAAACTATATGTTGCTTTTGGCGCAAAAATTGAAAATATTGTTATGCTGGACAGTAAAGGGGTGATTAAAAAAAGCAGGGAAAATCTTACTCCAGAAAAAGCGCAGTTTGCCACATCGCGTTCAGTTTCTAGTTTAGAGGAAGCTTTAGTTGATGCCGATGTCTTTATCGGTTTATCCCAACCAAAGATTGTCACTCAAGAAATGCTTAAAAAAATGGCTGCAAACCCCATCGTTTTTGCCATGGCCAATCCAGATCCAGAAATTGGGTACGAAGAAGCCTGTGAAGCACGAAAAGATATTATTATGGCCACGGGTCGTTCGGATCACCCCAATCAGGTCAATAACGTACTAGGTTTTCCTTTTATTTTTAGAGGTGCGTTGGATGTACGGGCAACAAGTATTAACGAAGCGATGAAAATGGCTGCGGTTAAAGCACTTGCTGAATTGGCAAAAGAATCCGTTCCAGAACAAGTCAATGTGGTGTATGACGAAACACGACTTAGTTTTGGGAAAGATTATATCATTCCCAAACCATTTGATCCGCGCTTGATTACCACAGTACCTCCTGCTGTGGCCAAAGCAGCTATGGATTCTGGAGTTGCCACAGAACCGATAGAAGATTGGGAACGCTATCGAATCTCACTAGAAAAAAGGTTGGGAAATTCACAAAAAATGGTACGCTTGTTACATGACCGAGCAAAAGCAGCACCCAAACGTTTGGTTTTTGCTGAAGCGGATCAAATGGACGTACTCAAAGCGGCACAAATTGTTCATGAAGAAGGGATTGCACATCCTATTTTATTGGGTAATAAATCCATCATTGAAGACTTGCGAAAGCTGATTGAATTTGACGATCCTGTAGAAATTATTGACCCTAAAGAGCCAGATAAAGAGGACATTAGAAAGAAATATGCGGAACTCTTTTGGGACGCTCAAAACCGAAAAGGATATACTTTATACGATGCACAACGATTGATGCGTGAACGCAATTATTTTGCTTCTATGATGATCAAAAATGGAGATGCCGATGCCATGATTTCGGGTTATTCTAGAAATTATCGCTCTGTGGTAAAACCCATTTTAGAAACCATACCAAAATCAAAAGGGGTAAGTAAGGTTGCTGCAACAAACCTGATGTTGACCAAGTCTGGTCCTTTATTTTTATCCGATACTACAATAAATGTGGATCCCACAGCCAAGGAACTGGCAAAAATTGCTCAAATGACAGGGCAAATGGCTCAAATTTTTGGCCTTGAACCCGTCATTGGAATGCTATCTTTTTCAAATTTTGGTTCCTCTCGTTTTCCACAAGCTACAAAAGTTTCTGAAGCTGTTTCAATGTTACACCGGAGCCATCCCAACTTAACAGTTGATGGTCCCATTCAGTCCGATTTCGCTTTAAACAAAGGACTTTTACAAGATCGATTCCCATTTTCCGTATTGAGTAATAAAAAAGTAAACGTATTGATATTTCCCAATTTGGACGCAGCTAACATCACTTATAAATTAATGAAAGAACTCAACGAAGCACTCTCTATAGGCCCTATTTTAATGGGTCTTAGCGAACCTATACATATTTTACAGCTGGGTGCTTCTGTGAATGAAATCGTGAATATGTCGGCAGTTGCTGTGGTAGATGCACAATCAAAAAACAAGTAGAAAGAGATGATTACTCAAATTATTGGTAGGCTAGTAGAAAAAACACCAACTCAAGTTGTTATTGATTGTAATGGAGTTGGCTACGCAGTTCATATTTCATTGCACACATTTTCTCAAATAAGTAATGAAGAAAGTATTAAGCTTTTTACCCATTTGCAAGTCCGTGAAGATGCACATACCTTATTTGGTTTTCACACCCCAATAGAACGGTCAATTTTTTTACTCTTAATCTCCGTTTCGGGAATTGGAGCCAGTACTGCCAGGACCATGCTTTCTTCGTTGGAGCCCCAGCAAATACAACGTGCTATTTTATCAGAAGACCTCAATACAATTAAATCTGTAAAAGGGATAGGACTCAAAACAGCACAACGTGTTTTAATCGAACTAAAAGATAAAATGATAAACCTTCACGATGGTGAAGAAATTCAGGTTTTAGGAAACAATACAATCAAAGATGAAGCGTTATCAGCACTAGAGGTTCTTGGTTATTCAAGGAAGCAGTCTGAACGTATCGTGGATCGCATTATTCAAACTACACCAGACTGTTCTGTAGAAGGACTGATCAAGGAAGCTCTGAATAAATTGTAAATTTTTGATTGAAACCACTAAAAATGTAATTTTTAGATCACCTCGCCTCATCCTTACCTTCATTTGGATGTTGTTTTCAATTGGGGTTGTATTTTCTCAGGAAGCTGCCGAAACAGGAACGATAGCACCTCCTGCATCGAGCAGCATCCAGCGTTTATATACCTACGATCCGATAACAAACCGTTACATTTTTACCGAAGAAATAGGAGGCTATCCCATTAGCACTCCCATGGTATTGACCGTTAAAGAATATGAAGCTTTGGTTTTGAAAGAACAAATGCAAGGCTACTTTCAAGATAAAATTCAGGCCTTGAGTGGAAAAGGAGTCAATGCCGAAGATGCTCAAAAAAACCTACTGCCCGAATTGTATATCAACAATAAATTTTTCGAATCCTTATTTGGAAGCAATACTATTGATATTTCTCCCCAAGGCTCCATAGGAATTGACTTGGGATACCGATACCAACGCAATGACAACCCCGTTGCATCGGTTATCAATAGACGTTCACCTGGTTTAGATTTTGATCAAAGAATTAGTTTGAGTCTTCTTGGTAAAATTGGGGAACGACTTCAGATCACCGCAAATTACGATACGGAATCTACATTTGATTTTCAGAATTTGGTTAAAATCCAATTCAACCCCCCTCAGCTATCAGAAATCCCAGGCTTGATTCCCGGAAAGTTAGGATCTAACATTAACCGATTGCAAGAAGGGGTGTCTCAACGAGTAGATCAGCTTAAAGAAGTTGCCAATGAAGTCAATCAAGCGAAAAATACGCTCAATCAAGCGAAACAGAAGATCGATAATTTAAGACAGAATATCACTCAGCTGCCTAATAGTACTGAACAGGTGGGCAATAAAGTCAGAGAGTATCTAAATGGGAAAGTTACTGAAGATGCCATACTGCAAAATATTGACATTGGTAACATCAGTATGCCCATCAATAGTAACCTCATCCAAGGCGCTCAAAGTTTGTTTGGAGTACGAGCCGATTTAAAATTTGGAAACACGACCATTTCAAGTGTTTTTTCAGAACAGCGCTCTCAATCCCAAAATATCTCTACTCAGGGTGGGGGCAAGCTTCAGGAGTTCACACTATTTGCTTTAGATTATGAGGAAGACCGACATTACTTTATTAGCCAATATTTTAGAGACCAATACGATACATTTTTAGCCAATTATCCCTATATCAATTCGCCCGTTCAAATCACTAGGATTGAAGTTTGGGTTACCAATAGAGGGTATCAAACACAAAATGTAAGAAACATTATAGCACTTCAGGATTTAGGAGAAGCCCATCCTGAAAATACCCGTTTGGATAATGGTTTTGCTGGATTTTTTAACACCTCGAATCCATCCGATCCGCCTCAAAACAAGTCCAATAAGCTGGATCCTGATGAAATTGGTTTTGGAGGAATTTTAAATGAAAAAATAAGAGATATTGCTACGGTAAAAAATGGTTTTGAAGGGCTTAAGGTCAATGAAGGAATTGACTATGCTGTATTGGAAAGTGCGAGAAAACTTAGACCTCAAGAATTTTCTTTTCATCCGCAACTAGGGTATATTTCTTTAAATCAGCGTTTGAGCAACGATGAAATCTTGGGAGTTGCTTTTCAATACACCTACTTGGGTAAAGTCTATCAAGTTGGAGAATTTGCCAATGGTGAAATTCCAGGAACTTCAATTATTCAACAAAACAATATTCCTGGTCAATCAAATTTACAGCCACAAATCAAAACCAATACCCTTATCGTTAAAATGTTGAAAAGCAGTCTGACTGATGTGCGTCAACCCGTATGGGATTTGATGATGAAAAACATTTATAATACAGGCGCCTTTCAATTGTCTGAAGAAGATTTCAGATTAAATATTTTATATACCGATCCCTCTCCTATCAATTATTTGACTCCTGTGGACCCTGCTATTTGGCCAGAAGAGCTGGATAAGGAAATTTTACTGAATACCATGCACTTAGATCGGTTGAATGCTTATCAAGACTTGATTCCCAATGGAGATGGATTTTTTGATTACCTCCCCGGAATCACCATCGATCCACGCTACGGTAGAATTATTTTTCCCAAAGTAGAACCCTTTGGATCTTTCTTGTTTGAGTTATTAGACAATCCAAAATCTTCTAAAGAGGACTATGATATTGACAATAGTTTTAATAAAAATCAAAGAAAATACGTTTTTAAGGAAATGTATGGGCTTACCAAAGCCGCTGCTCTCGAGTTTTCAGAAAAGAACAAATTTCAGCTTAAAGGTCGGTACAAGTCCGAAGGTGGTGATGGGATTAATATCGGAGCTTTTAATATACCCAGGGGTTCAGTTCGAGTAACAGCAGGGGGAAGATTGCTTCGAGAAGGATTGGACTATACCGTAAATTATGAAATTGGAAGGGTAAAAATACTGGACGAAGGACTTAAAGCTTCTAACATTCCAATCGATATTTCTGTAGAAAACAACTCTTTTTTTAACCAACAAAATAAACGGTTTTCAGGGTTGAACATTAATCATAGAATCAATGATAAATTTTATGTCGGAGGTACCTTGATCAACCTTAGTGAAAACCCTCTGACACAAAAAGCGAATTACGGAACCGAACCTGTAAACAATACCATGATGGGTTTCAATACAAACTTTTCTACGGAATTGCCTTTTTTAACGCGGTTAGTAAACAAATGGCCTACCATTCAATCGAACATTCCTTCTCAAATTTCTTTTCGAGGGGAAGTGGCAAATTTGGGAGCCAAAGATCCGAGAAATACCCAACTCAACGGAGAAACAAATGTGTATATCGATGATTTTGAAGGGGCTCAAACCAATATTGATGTGAAAGGGTTTACTTCTTGGAATCTCTCTAGTGTCCCTGTCAATGGAGTTCCTGGAGCCGATGCAGAAGGGCTGGCAAGCGGCTATGCAAGATCCAAGCTCGCCTGGTACTCTATCGATCAAGTTTTTTATTCCAGACAACCCTCTGGGATAAACAATGACGATATTTCAAGTAATGAAACAAGAAGTATCTTTATCGATGAATTGTTTCCAGAACAGGATTTGGTTCAGGGGATGCTCAGAAGACTTCCTACCTTAGACTTGGCTTACTATCCAAGAGAAAAGGGGCCGTACAACAATGCTCCTCAAAACCAGTTTTTAACAAATCCAAAGAAGAATTGGGCAGGAATTACTCGAGCATTAAATGCGACCAATTTTGAACAATCCAACGTAGAGTTTATTGAATTTTGGCTACTGGATACATTTTCAGACAAAGAGACCCCCTCTGATGAGTTAGGAGAATTGGTGTTTCATTTGGGGAATATTTCTGAAGACATCTTGCGTGACGGAAGAAAACAATTTGAAAACGGTCTTCCCAGTTCAAATGAATTCAGCCCTACCTATGATACCCCTTGGGGAAGAGTCCCTGCCAACCAATCTCTTGTGTATGCCTTTAATTCTAACCCTGAGGATCGTCCGTTACAGGATGTCGGTTTGGATGGCCTGAGTGATGAAGAAGAAGCCACCATTTTTACCAATGGACCTCCTAGTGATCCTGCAGGAGATAATTACGAATATTTCCTTCAGGCAGAAGGAAGCATTTTAGAACGATACAAACGTTACAACGGATTTGAAAACAATACCCCTATAGCCTTTAGTGATACAGACAGAGGAAACACCACCGAACCAGATACAGAAGACATCAATAGGGACCAAAGTATGAATACGATTGATAGTTATTTTGAATATCGCGTTCCTATTTTTAAAAGCATGCAGGTCGGAAATCACCCCTTTATCACCGATGTGAGAGAAAACATTAAAGTCAATGCACCTAATGGTGATGAATACACAACAAGGTGGATTCAATTTAAGATTCCAATTCAAAAATCTTATTATGAAAACACTTCATTCGACAATTACTTCGAGGCTGTAAACGAAATCAACGATTTGCGTTCGATACGTTTTATGCGAATGCTTTTAAATGGTTTTGAAGAAGAGGTAGTTTTTCGATTTGGTACCTTGGACTTGGTTCGAGGGGACTGGAGAAGGTATAACAAACCGTTGAACGAAGACATTTTGGTCAATACCAAAACTACGGTGGATATCAGCACAGTAAACATTTTAGAGAATGAAAATCGAATTCCGATCAACTATGTATTGCCTCCTGAAATCCAAAGAGAACAGATCAATAACAACAACACCATCATTCGTCAAAACGAACAGTCCCTTTCTTTCCGTGTGTGTGATTTGAAACCAATGGACGCAAGGGCGATTTTCAAGCCCGTAAATCTAGACATGCGACAATACAGTAAACTTCGTATGTTTTTACATGCGGAATCTTTACCGGGAAATGAACCTCTTCCTGGGACGGGTTCGGAAGAGGAATTTGATCGAAGAATGGTCGCTTTTATTCGTTTGGGGACAGATTATCAAGATAATTTTTACCAAATTGAAATACCTTTAAAACCTACGGATTATGTTGAAAATACCTCCAATCGATTGTCGGCAGAGGAGGTGTGGATTCCCGAGTCAAATTCGTTGGAAATACCAGTAGACTTATTATCCAAATTAAAAGCGAAAGCATTACAGCAACTCGGATTAGGAGAAACCCTTTACTTTGATGAAGAGCTAAATCCAATTCAAGAATTTACTCCAATCAGCAGTTTGCCAGGTCAGAAAAAATACAAACTTGCCATTCATGGAAATCCTTCCTTAGGAGCAATCCGAACCTTGATGATAGGGGTTAAAAACCCTTCAAATCAATTGGGAGATGACCTCTGCGGTGAAGTTTGGTTTAATGAATTGAGAATCTCCGGTATAGACAGTGAAGGGGGGTGGGCAGCCATTGGCGCTTTAGATGCCAATCTTGCAGATTTTGCTACTTTTTCTGCCAATGCACGCTATTCTTCAATAGGTTTTGGGAGTATTGATCAAACCCCCAATCAGCGAACTCGAGAGGAGTTGTTACAATACGACCTAATATCCAACGTAAACCTTGGGCAGCTAGCCCCAGCCAATTGGGGACTTCAAATACCCCTGAGCTTTGCCAATGGAGAAACCTTGATTACCCCAAAGTACGATCCGTTCTATCAAGATTTAACATTGAAAGATCGTCTCAACACCGTAGAACGCAATACCCAACGTGATTCCATTAGAAATCAGGCAATCGACTACACCCGTCGTAAAAGTGTAAGTCTCATTGGGGTTAGAAAAAACAGTTCAGGAGAAGGCCCCCCTCGCTTTTACAATCCAGAAAATTTTGACTTCTCTTACGCCTACAATGCGTTGGAACACCGCGATTATGAAATTGAAAAGCAAGAAGAAATCAATTTATTGCTGGGAGCAAACTACGGTTATTCCTTTAATTCGAAACCCATAGAACCCTTCAAAAAAGTAAAATTCTTTAATCAAAAAAAGTATTGGAGGTGGTTGCAACAATTGAATTTCAATTTGCTTCCCAGCTCATTGGAAGGGGCTACCAGCATCAATAGAATTTTAAACAACCAAAAGTTTAGACAAGTATATCTGGAAGGAATGGATGCTTCCCTTCAACGAGATTTACCAAATCTGCAACAACGCAACTTTTTATTTGATTACAATTATGCCATAAGTCACAACCTAACACGTTCGCTTCGATTTAATTTTAACGCGGCAACAAGCAGTATCATAAGGCAAAACCTTGACATGAATCAAAGTGAAGCAAGTTCTTTGCTGACCAATCAAAGAGTATTATGGGAAGGGCTTTTTAATTCGGGAGAACCCAATTCACACTTTCAGTCTTTAGCCTTAAACTATAAGCTTCCATTTCAATACATTCCTTTTTTAAGTTTTATTGATGCGACCTACAATTATACTGGGAACTTCAACTGGCAAAGAGGTTCTGAAGCCTTGGCAGAAGTAAAAAGTGAGGAAGGAATTCCACTGGGATTGGTCAACACCATTCAAAACAATAACACCAAAACTCTTACCGGGGCACTTTCCTTTTCAAAACTTTATACAATTTTAGGATTGAACACTAAAAAAAGTAGTTTTCAGTCTAGCGTAAATAAAGCTCAATTGAAAGATTCAACGTCAAGGAAGAATACCGCCTTTAAAAAGAGTTTGACCAAAATTGTTGATATTTTGACCGCAGTAAAAAGAGTTCAGGCGAGTTATAATGAAAATAATGGTACGGTACTTCCTGGTTATTTGCCTTCCGTTGGTTTTGCCGGGGGGATGCGACCCACATTGGGATATACTTTTGGGAGTCAAGCAGACGTGCGCTACGAGGTGGCTAGACAGGGATGGCTTACGGGCTTCCCTAACTTCAATCAATTGTATACCCAGTTGCGTTCCAACAAGTTTAAGGCCACGGCACAAGTAGTTCCCCTAAATGGCTTGATCATTGATTTTAATGTAGAGCGAGACTTTACCGAAAATAGACTCGAAAATTTTATGGTTGAAAATCAGGAGTATATCCCTCAATATTCAAATATTTTAGGAAACTTTGGAATGTCAACTATTTTGTTAAAAACAGCGTTTAATTCTGCTCAAGGTTTAGAAAGTTCAAACTTTGAAAAATTCCGAGAATACCGAAGTGTCATTGCAAGACGACTTGCTGAAAATAGTGATTTTATGGACTTAGGGTTGGATACTGAGGGCTTTCCTCTCGGTTTTGGAAAAACACAACAGTCTGTATTGCTGCATTCATTTGTAGCCGCCTATTCAGGTGCCAATCCTAATGAAATTGACCTGAATCCAATAAAAGGGACACCACTTCCCAATTGGAGTTTAAAATTTACAGGACTAACCGAAATTAAATCGCTTTCTAAAATTTTTAATCGCCTCTCTTTAAATCACGCCTACCGAGCCAGTTATACACTGACGAATTTCCAGACCAATTTCGAATACGACCCAACACTTCCCGATCAGACAGATAAGTCCGGAAACTTAATTCCTCAACGTTTATATTCCAATATTAATTTGGTGGAACAGTTTAATCCGCTAGTTCGTTTGGATATGGAATTAAACAATTCCCTGAGAGTCCTAGCTGAACTTAGAAAAGAACGTGCAATTTCCTTAAGCTTAGACAATAATTTGATTACTGAAACGAGTGGTGATGAATATATTTTGGGGCTCGGGTATAGGGTTCAAGATTTGAGATTTAGAACAAGTTTTGGAGGCCGTAGGGTGATCTTGAGCGGAGATTTAAATATCAAAGCAGATATTTCCTATCGGGATAACGTCACGGTATTGAGAAACTTAGAATACGATAACAATCAAGTCACTGCAGGACAACGGCTAATGGCAATAAAGGTAACAGCTGATTACGCCTTGACAAAAAATCTTACAGCTTTATTTTTTTACGATCATAATTTTTCAGAGTTTGCCATTTCCACTGCTTTCCCACAAACCAGTATCCGCTCTGGTTTTACGATTCGTTATAATTTTGGAAATTAAAAAAGTCCTTTGCTGAAGGAATTTTTTACTTTTGTTTTACTAAAAACAAAACAATGAATGTACCTGCAGATTTAAAATACACCAAAGATCACGAATGGATTAAATTAGAGGGTGATATCGTTACCGTGGGCATAACCGATTTTGCACAGGGGGAACTTGGAGATATCGTATATGTAGAAATTGAAACGCTAAATGACAGTTTAGATGCTGAAGCGGTATTTGGTTCTGTGGAGGCGGTAAAGACCGTATCGGACCTATTTATGCCGGTATCGGGAGAAGTAGTTGAAATCAATGAAGCTTTAGAAGATTCCCCAGAAACAGTGAATGAAGATCCTTATGGTGCAGGATGGATGGTCAAGGTACAGTGTAGTGATTTGACACAAATAGAGAGTCTTTTAGATGCAGAAGCATATCAAACGTTGGTTACCGGAGGATAAATATTTTAAAATTTTAGCTGGACTCGCTACAATTGTAGTTGTATATCTTTCTTTAAAGCCTCCCAATCCAAATTCACAACCCTGGCATCTTTTTTTTATTCGAGGAGATCTGGTTTTACATTTAATATGTTATATGGGGTTGAGTATCCTCTATTTTTTTGCTTTTTTCAAACACCCTTCTGCCTATAAAAAAGCATTTATTTTGAGTGTTTTGGTAGGGTCTGCATTGGAACTCTTACAATTAATTCCAACATTTCAGAGGTATTTTGATTACCAAGACTTGATTGCTAATTTTATAGGAACGAGTATCGGAATTTTCTCAATTTGGTTTTTATTTCGTTTTTCTACTCAAGAATAACTTTATTTATGAGATTTTTTTTAGATTAGCTATCTAAAATTTGTGTAAAATGCAGCCTAAAAAAAGCGAAAAAGTAGACTTAACTAAAAATAGTAGTCTTTATTTTGTCATTGGTCTAGCAGTAGTCCTATTTGTCTCTTGGCAAGCAATTGAATGGAAAACATACAAAAAAATGTATGACTACGAAGCCCTTAATGTGGAAGACGAAGATGACGAAGAAATCCCAATTACAGAACAACTTAAAACCCCACCACCCCCACCTCCACCACCACCCCCAGCACCTGAGGTCATAGAAGTCGTGGAAGACGAAGAGGAAGTGGAAGAAACCGTTATCGAATCTACAGAAACGGATGAAGAAGAAATTGTTGAAATCGTCGAGGTTGAAGAGGAAGAAGAAGACATTGATGTTCCTTTTGCAGTCATTGAAGATGTACCTATTTTTCCAGGCTGCGAGCGTGTAAAAAAGTCCGAACGTAGAGATTGCTTTCAGGAACAAATGAATAAACACATTCGCAAAAACTTCCGCTATCCCGAAATCGCACAAGAGATGGGGATTCAAGGTCGTGTATATGTTAATTTTATCATCTCAAGAGACGGAAGTATTACCAACATCCGCATGCGAGGACCCGATAAAAACTTAGAGAAAGAGGCGGAACGTATTATTTCAAAATTACCTTCTATGACCCCAGGAAAACAAAGAGGTCGTCCTGTACGGGTGCCATTTAGTATTCCGATCACATTTAGGTTACAATAAAACACTTTTTGATTTTAGTAAAACCAGCCTTTTGGCTGGTTTTTTTATTTTAATGAATGGTATAATTTTTGATAATATTATACCAAAGCCCCAAACTCATGGAAATAAAAAAATCCCCTAAAGTAGATTTACGGAAAAACAGTGGTCTATACTTTGTCATTGGATTGGCACTGGTCTTGTTTATTTCATGGCGAGCTATAGAATGGAAAACTTTTGAAAAAAACTATGACTACGAAACACTGACAGTGGAAGACGAAGAAGACGAAGTAATCCCAATTACAGAACAGATCAAAACTCCGCCACCACCTCCACCACCGCCACCTCCGGCTCCTCAGGTAATTGAGATTGTTCAGGACGAAGAGGATGTTGAGGAAACTGTGATTGAGTCAACTGAGACCAATGAAGAAGAAATCGTGGAGATTTTGGACGTTGAGGTGGAAGAGGAAGAAGAAGAAGAAGATGTTCCTTTTGCAGTCATTGAAGATGTGCCTATTTTTCCAGGCTGCGAAGGTGTCAAAAAATCAGAACGCAGAGATTGCTTTCAGGAACAAATGAATAAACACATTCACAAAAACTTCCGCTACCCCGAAATCGCTCAGGAGATGGGAATTCAAGGTAGGGTGTACGTTAGTTTTATCATCTCTAAAGACGGAAGCATTACCAACATAAGTATGCGAGGACCCGATAAAAACTTAGAGAAAGAGGCGCATCGCATTATTTCAAAATTACCTTTAATGACCCCAGGAAAGCAAAGAGGTCGTCCTGTACGAGTACCATTTAGTATTCCGATTATATTTAGGTTGCAATAAAAAAAAGAATTTTAATCTTAACAAAGGAAATATTGTGCAATGGCATTTTCTCACCTATCTTTGCCCCCTGAACGATGAGGATCGATGCCGCCTAACAAAACCATTGCAATTTCAACTCGACAACAGAGATTAATTGATTTTTCTCAACTGACCAAGTTTAGGCTTTCGGTTTCTGTAGTGGTATCTTCTCTTGCGGGTTATTTTTTAGCAGTAAATGAAGTTAATTATTTCACCTTGCTTTTATTGACAGTAGGAGGTTATGCTATGGTTGGAGCTTCAAATGCATTCAATCAGGTATTTGAAAAAGACTTGGATAGCCTGATGATTCGCACCCAAAACCGACCACTTCCTGCGGGAAGAATGCATTCAAAATCTGCCTTATTTATTGGAGTAATTTTAACCTTAGTTGGTGTTACCTCCTTGTATATCATCAATCTTAAAACAGCTTTTTTCGCAAGTATTTCGATCTTTTTGTATGCCTGCGTGTATACTCCTTTGAAGCAAAAAACACCGCTTTCAGTATTTATTGGAGCCTTTCCAGGAGCTATACCATTTATGTTAGGCTGGGTGGCGGCAACCAATGAATTTGGTGTTGAACCAGGACTGCTGTTCATGTTGCAGTTCTTTTGGCAGTTTCCCCATTTTTGGGCGATAGGTTGGTTAATGCACGATCAATATCAAGCAGCCGGGTTTAAAATGTTACCCTCCGGCTCGAAAGATCAAAATACAGCTTTCCAAATTGTCTTTTATACCCTTTGGACCGTTGTAATTTCATTGATTCCTGCATTTCATTATACAGGAGCGTTATATCTTACTAAAACAGCTTCAATTTTAGTATTCCTCCTAGGAGCTGTTTTTTTATATTATGCATTAAAATTAATGATTTCTAAAACGGATTCTGCAGCTCGTCTTTTGATTCGAGCGAGTATCATCTATATCACTGGAATACAACTGATTTACGTAATTGACAAATTCTTATTACAATGAATACAAACGATTCAATAAGTACCAAAACTAACCGAGCTAAAAAAATGATGCTATGGTTCGGGATGATCAGTATGAGCATGACTTTTGCAGGGCTTACTAGCGCCTATGTAGTGAGTAGCTCCCGCGCCGATTGGATACAACAAATTGAACTCCCTTTTGCTTTTACCCTTAGCACGCTATTGATTGTCTTGAGTAGCGGGACCTTTTATGCTGCCTTAAAAATGTTAAAAGCCCAAAAGCAAAAAGCTACCCAGTCATTGCTTTTAGCAACCCTAGGTTTAGCAATTGCTTTTGTTTATTTTCAATTTCAAGGTTTTAATGGGATAATAGAAAAAGGATACTATTTTACGGGTCCAGAAAGTACGATTACCACCTCCTATTTGTACGTTTTAGTTTTATTGCATTTGGCCCACCTTACAGCTGGAATTACAATTGTGTTGAATGTTTTTTTTAAGACCTTGAAGGGAGCTTATGAACAAGGAAATACTCTAGGTTTTGAACTGGCAGTAACTTTTTGGCATTTTCTGGATATCCTTTGGGTATATTTATTTTTATTCGTTTCATTCTACGGTTAAAAATTAATAAATTTGTATCGAATTTAAGACATTACTATGGAAGTAACTACAAACGCATCTGTTGACGAAGCTCAAGTATGGGGAGGTGGAAATAAACCGCTAAACGCCAGCTACGGTAAAATGATGATGTGGTTTTTTATTGTTTCGGATGCGCTCACTTTTACGGGGTTTCTTGTTTCCTACGGTTTCTCAAGATTTAAAAACATCAACTCTTGGCCGATTGCAGACGAGGTATTTACACACTTTCCTTTTCTACACGGTATTGATGCGCCTATGTATTATGTCGCCCTGATGACCTTTATTTTAATTTTTTCATCAGTGACCATGGTATTGGCTGTTGATGCGGGTCATCACATGAACAAAGCCAAAGTGACTTTTTATATGCTACTTACCATCATCGGTGGTGCGATATTCGTTGGTTCTCAAGCGTGGGAATGGAAGAATTTTATTAAAGGTGAATATGGGGCTTTAGAAACCCGAGGAGGTCAAATCTTACAATTTGTGAATGCAGAAACTGGAAAGCGTGCGGCTATCCAAGAGTTTGCACAAGGAATTGCATCTGAAAGGGCTACACACCAATCCTACAATGGAATTTGGTATGAGGATGAAAAAGCAATGCCCAACGTTTCTCTAGCAGAAGTCAAAAAAGGATTTTTAGCAGACCCAAACCTTGTTATCCGGACCCAACAACTTACCCAGGAGGGTCACAAGACAGTATTGTCTAGAGAGGCTTCTCTCGCCAAAATAGATGAAGCTGTAGAAGTAGTTGAAGGAGCCAACCTGATTCATAACGAATACGGAAATCGTCTTTTTGCAGATTTCTTTTTCTTCATTACTGGATTTCACGGTTTTCACGTATTTTCTGGAGTTGTAATCAATATTATTATTTTCTTTAATGTCATCTTGGGAACCTATGAACGAAGAGGTCATTATGAAATGGTAGAAAAAGTAGGACTCTATTGGCACTTTGTCGATCTGGTCTGGGTGTTCGTATTCACATTCTTCTATCTCGTTTAACACATAAAAATAAAACCACATGGCCGCAGAAGGACATAAATTAGCCATCTTTAGAGGACTTTTAAAGTTTAAATCCAATCAACAGAAAATATGGGGGGTCTTGATTTTTCTCTCCATTGTAACTACTATTGAAGTTGCTTTAGGGATTATGAAACCTCAAATCCTAATGACGAGTTTTTTACGAATGAAATTACTCAATTGGATCTTTATCATCTTGACCATCGTAAAGGCGTATTATATTGCGTGGGATTTTATGCACATTCGAGATGAACGCAGTGGGCTAAAAAATGCGATTGTACTTCCTCTGGTGATTTTAATTCCCTATTTGGCTTTTATTTTGATTTTGGAAGGCGATTACATTTTTGATGTAATGGAATCCGGTTTTGTCGCCTGGAATTTCTAGAAACAATCCAAATTTGCAAAGCGGTTTTGAACCGCTTTTTTATTTATGAAAAAGAACGACGTATACAAAAAAATAGTTTTGGGAATCTTATTTGTATTCCCTCTATTAGTTTATCTTTTTTTTGCTTCAGGGAAAAACAACTTTGCGAAACTCCCTATATTGACCTCTACAATTGAAGTACTTCCTCAAAACCTAATAGGAGATTCTCCCCAACTAAAAGACCACATTACCATATTGGGTTACTGGGGTGGAAGTTTAGAAAATAAAAAAGCAGAAGCCCTCAATCTCAATGAAAAAATTTATAAGCGTTTTTATCAATTTGATGATTTTCAGTTTGTTTTTCTTGTGGATTCTAGTCGAGTAACTCAGGTTAAAGAACTTAAAAACGAATTGAAAGAAGGAGTGGGGACTGACCTGTCTCGATGGAACTTTATCTATACTTCCAAAGAAGAGATCAACACCCATTTTGCTTCGTTAAAAACCCCATTTTCATTAGACGAAAACCAGAGTGCCCCATTTGTTTTTATTATTGATAAAGATCGCAATCTCAGAGGAAGAAACGATGATGAAGATACGGGAACCCTCTATGGATTTGATGCGCGCTCTGTCGCGCAGATCAATAAAAAGATGATAGATGATGTAAAAGTGATTTTAGCAGAATACCGTTTGGCACTAAAGATTTATAATACACAAAGAAACAAATAGAGATGTCCAAGTTAAAGTATGTAGGACTGTTTTTAATTATTCTCATTTTTGGAATTCTATTTATTCCAAAAATTTTTAATAGAATTATTGAAAATAAAGTAGTGGATAGTAGTCGTTCTCAATCCGCTGACCCCCTTCAGTATATTATTTTGAATGGGGAAGCTAAAAAAGTACCTGAATTTGCATTTTTAAATCAGGACAGTCTTTTGATTTCTAACGAGGACTTTTCAAATAAGGTGTATGTCGTTGAATTTTTCTTCACCTCTTGCCCTAGTATATGCCCTATCATGAACAAAAACATGAAACGTATCGAATCCCAATTTGGTGAACGGGAAGATTTTGGAATTGCTTCATTTACAATCGATCCAGAACACGACACTCCAAAGGTTTTAAAAAACTATGCAGAATCGTACAACGTCTTTTCTCAAAACTGGCACTTTTTGACAGGCGAAAAGGAAGACCTTTATACCCTCGCCAACAAAGGATTTAATATATTTGCATCAGTAAATCCAAGGGTTGAGGGAGGATTTGAGCATCAAGGCTATTTTGCTTTAATTGACAAAAAGGGCTTTATACGCTCTCGTTCCGACGCATTTGGCAACCCTATTGTTTATTATATGGGTATTGATGAAGAAGATGTGGAGGTGCAGGAGGTAGATTTGTTGATGGAAGACATTGAAAAACTATTGAAAGAATAAATTATGACCAAACAAAGACAAGATTTAACAGCGAAGTACAAACCTTGGGTTTGGATCCTTTCCATTGCAATACCTGTAGTTGTTGCGATCCTTTTTTTAATTCGAATACCCAATGTGGCTCCATTAAATTTTTTACCACCCATTTATGCGGCTATCAATGCAACTACAGCCCTAGTCCTTATAACAGCTTATGTGGCCATTAGAAGAAAAAACATTCTACTTCATGAACAACTTATGAAGACCGCCATAGGTCTTTCTGTCGTTTTTCTTGGCATGTATGTAGCCTACCATATGACGTCTGATCCAACTCCCTATGGGGGAGAGGGAATGATACGGGGAGTCTACTACTTTATATTGATTTCTCATATTATCCTTTCTATAGGAATAATTCCATTAGTATTGGTTACGTATGTTCGCGCCATTTCAAAACACTTTGACGCGCACAAGAAGATTGCTCGTTATACATTTCCTATTTGGATGTACATTGCGGTAACGGGGGTTATTGTGTATTTGATGATATCACCCTATTATGTCTAAAAAACAGTCCTTCGTCTTTTTTTCTACCTTATTGTGTTTGTTAGTATTGGGTGTAGAAGAAGTTTCAGCACAATGCTCTATGTGTCGTGCTGTACTCCAATCGGAAGAAGGGCAAGCTACTGCAAAAGGAATAAACAACGGAATCTTATATCTTATGGCGATTCCATACCTTTTAGTTGGTTTGGTTGGGTGGAAAGTTTTGAGAATTCTAAAAAAAAATTAACAAGAGATGTAACAAACGGGAAAAAATTGAGTCTAATTATATATCAATAGGCTTAAACCCCGAACGAACAAGTAAGAACTCCAATGATAAAACTAAAAGATTTACACAAATCCTATAAAATGGGGGCTTCCTCATTGCATGTACTCAAGGGAATTAACTTAGATATTAAAGAAGGAGAGCTTGTGGCCATAATGGGATCTTCAGGGTCTGGAAAATCAACCTTACTCAATATTTTAGGAATGTTGGATGTAGCCGATGAAGGGGATTATATTCTTGATGATGTCCCTATCAAGGATTTGAATGAAACCAAAGCAGCGAAATACAGAAATAAATTTTTAGGATTTGTCTTTCAATCGTTCAATCTAATCAATTATAAATCAGCTTTAGAAAATGTTTCTCTTCCATTGTATTATCAAGGAATATCAAGAAAAGAACGTCAAGAGTTGGCTTTAGACTATTTAGATCGTGTAGGTCTAAAAGAATGGGCGACCCATTTACCTAGCGAACTTTCTGGAGGGCAAAAACAACGCGTGGCAATTGCAAGGGCTATGGCCTCAAGACCTAAAGTGCTCTTGGCGGATGAGCCAACAGGAGCATTAGATACCACCACCTCCTACGAGGTGATGGACTTGATCCAAAAAATCAATGAAGAAGGAAAAACAATATTGGTGGTTACTCATGAACACGACATTGCACAAATGTGTAAACGTGTAGTAATGTTAAAAGATGGTGTCATTATTGAAGATAAAAAAATTAAACAAGTCCTAGCATCAGCCCATGTTTAATAGAGACCGTTGGAGAGAAATATTTGAAACAATTGGTAAAAATAAACTCAGGACATTTTTATCTGGTTTTACTGTAGCCCTTGGGATTTTTATTTTCATCATTCTTTTTGGTTTGGGCAATGGATTAAAAAACACTTTTCAGGAATTTTTTTTAGACGATGCAAGTAATGCAATTTTTATCTATCCTGGGAAAACGTCAAAACCCTATAAAGGGTTCAAGGCTAACCGAAGAATTGAATTCAAAAACGATGACGTTAAAGAAATTGAAGAAAACTTCGCATTTTTTATAGAACATCTCACCCCTAGAATTAGACGATCCGCTTTAACAAAATATAAAAATGAGAGTAATACCTATTCGACAAGAGCGGTAGCTCCAGGACATCAATTTGTAGAAAAAACAATTTTGATGAAAGGGAGATATGTCAATCAATCTGACTTGGAAGAAAAAAAGAAAAGTGCTGTCATTGGGAGGCTTGTCGCAAAAGATTTATTTAAGGGAGAAGATCCTCTTGGGAAATTTATCAATATTGGTAGCATCGCCTTTAAAGTAGTAGGTGTTTTTCAAGATGATGGGGGGGACAATGAAGAGCGCTACATTTACATACCCTATACTACACGTCAGTTGATAGAAAAAAGCAATGACAAGGTAGATCAAATTATAGTTACATTTAGAAAGGAGTTAGGACATTCTGGGGCTTTAGCGTTGGAAAAATCGATAAAAAAATATTTAAAAGAAAAAAAATCCATTGCCCCAAGTGATCCTAATGGGATTTATTTTCAAAACCTCACAGATGATCTTAAACAAAGCCAACAATTTGCAGTTGTATTACAACTAATTGTAAGTTTTGTAGGTTTAGGAACGCTGATAGCTGGAATCATAGGAATTTCAAACATAATGGTATTTGTAGTGAAAGAGCGTACTAAAGAACTAGGAATTCGCAAAGCCCTTGGGGCTACACCGCGTTCTGTGATTCAAATGATATTACAAGAATCGGTTTTTATCACAACGATTTCGGGATACATTGGACTTTTTTTAGGTGTGTTACTTTTGGAAAATATAGGTCTAAAATTGGAGGATTACTTTATAAAAAATCCGTTTATTGATTTTGGAACCGCATTAGCAGCCACCGTAGTATTGATCATTTTTGGTGCTATTGCAGGTTATATTCCTGCCAAAAGAGCTTCAAGTATAAAACCTATAGTTGCCCTAAGAGATGAATAGCCTTAAAGTACTTTTTGATCGAGATACCTGGCAAGAAATTTTTGGATCTATTGCTAAAAACAAAACGCGTACAATAATCACAGTGATCGGTGTTCTTTGGGGAATTTTCATTTATATCACCCTTTCTGGAGCGGCAAAAGGATTAGATAATGGCTTTGAGAGACAGTTTGAGAATATAGCGATGAATTCCATGTTTATTTGGGCACAGCGAACTAGCATACCCTATGACGGATTTAAAATTGGCCGCAATATAGAACTCAAGCTATCTGACATTGACTACATCAAACAACGCATCCCTGAAGTGGAGTTTGTTGCTCCCCGAAATGCCAGAGGGGTTTTTGGAGGAACGAGTCCATTGGTTGTGCGTAAAAACAAGTCTAGTAATTATAATGTTTATGGAGATTTTCCAGAGTACACCAAGATTGCTACCAAAAAAATCTATGAAGGAGGCCGATTCATCAATGAAGAAGATATTAAATACCGACGAAAAGTTTGCGTGATTGGAGAACGAACCCAAACCGAACTTTTTGAAAAGGAGGAAAACCCTATCGGACAGTACATAAGAATTGACAACATCTATTTCCAAGTAATCGGAGTGCACAAGTATGTGCCTGGAGGGGGCTTTGAAAGTGATGGAGACATCTTTATTCCTTTTGAAACTTACAGAAAAATTTATAATTCTGGAGACCGAGTCCAATGGTTTACCATTGCCGCTTATGACGATGCCGATGTGGTAGCTGTAGAGAAAGACATCAAAACCGCACTAAAACGAATCCACAGAGTTTCTCCAGACGATGAACGCGCTTTCGGAGGATTCAATCTTGGAGAAATATTCAACAAAATTGTAGGGTTTTCAAAAGGTATGACATTGTTGTCTTTAATTGTTGGAATCGCAACTATAATTGCTGGAGTCATCGGAATTGGAAATATCCTATTAATTTCTGTAAAAGAGCGCACGAAAGAATTGGGTGTAAGAAGGGCTTTAGGAGCCACCCCATCTGAAGTTCGCAATCAAATCATTTTAGAGTCTGTGTTTTTGACCTTGATAGCTGGAATCCTTGGGATAATTCTAGGCGCCTTAGTTTTATTTGGAATCAACCAAGCTACGCAAGACCTAACCAATTTTCCTTATACCAATCCTACAGTACCCATTCCTTTTATAGTGGGAGCTTTGTTCATCATGGTATTTTTAGGAACCCTTATCGGGCTAATACCCGCTCAACGAGCAGTAAGTATTAAACCTATTGACGCATTAAGAGAAGAATAAAATCATTTATATAACAAACCTATGAAAATTTTAAAATACATCGGAATTGCACTTTTAATCCTAGGTGCGCTATTTGCTGCAGCTTTTTTTATTAAGACTAACAATAAGTCAGTCATTGAGTATGATACCCAAACGGTTATTACTACTTCCATAGAAAAGAAAACGGTAGTAACAGGAAAAGTAATACCCGAAGACGAGGTTGAAATTAAACCTCAGATCCAAGGAATTATCGACGCACTTTTTGTAGAGGAAGGAGATCAAGTAAATACAGGTGATCTTTTAGCCAAAATCAAAGTGGTACCAAACGAGCAAAATCTAAACAGTGCTGAAGGCAGATTGGCTAATTCTAGAATTGTACTTAAAAATGCGGAGATCGAATTAAACAGAAATAAAGATCTTTTTGAAAAAGGAATCATTTCAAAGCAAAATTTTGAAAATGTACAATTGCGATTCAACCAAGCCAAACAAGATGTCTCTAATTCGATTTCGGATTTGCAAATCATTCGTTCAGGTTCCAAAGGTGGAGCTGCTTCTGCCAATACTAATATCCGAGCTACAGTTCCCGGAACGGTTTTGGAAATTCCCGTAGAAGAAGGGTTTCAAGTTATTGCCAGCAATAGTTTTAATGCGGGTACAACGATAGCGACTATTGCAGATTTAAACAAGATGATTTTTGAAGGAAAAGTAGACGAGGCTGAAGTAGGAAAGTTGCGAGTTGGAATGCCTTTGGAAGTAAGTTTAGGCGCTATTGAAGATCAAGCTCTGGATGCCAGGCTAAAATTTATTGCACCCAAAGGAAATGAAGAACAGGGAGCTGTACAGTTTATTATTGAAGCCGATTTGTTTTTAAACGATTCTATTTTTGTACGTGCTGGGTACAGTGCCAATGCCTCTTTAGTGCTAGAACGCAAGGATAGCATAATGGCTATACCGGAAGCCTTATTGCAATTCGACAGGGAAACGGAAAAACCATATGTTGAGGTTCAAGTTGAAGATCAAAAATTTGAACGCAGGGATATTGAGATTGGGATTTCTGACGGAGTTAATGTGGAAGTTATTTCAGGGCTTACCAAAGAAGATCAAATCAAGGTCTGGAACAAAACAGAACCTATAAAGAAAGGTGACGAAGAGGAATCATCAACAGAAAATAATTAACCCTTAGGGCTTTAAAAAAACAATCCAACCCATTATGAGAACATTGCTATGCTTTTTACTTTCTCTTTCAATGCTAAAGCTATCTGCACAGGTCAAAAAATATACTTTAGAAGAATGTGTGCTGATTGCCCTAGAGAAAAACATCAGTATCCAACAATCTGAAATTGATTTGGAGGGTGCGGAAATAGACAAGTTAGATGCCTTTGGCAGTTTTTTTCCCCGAGTCAATGCACAGTCTCAACATATTTGGAATAACGGGCTGAGCCAAAACATCACCAATGGATTGATTGAAAATCTAACAACTCAGTTTTCATCTTTTGGGGGAAATGTAGGTGTGACTTTATTTAATGGAAAACAGAATATCAACCAGTTGGCACGTGCCAACTTGAATATCATTGCACGTCAATACCAATTGGAAGACATGAAAGACGATATTAGTCTTTTTGTAGCTAATTTGTATTTGCAAGTGATGTTCAACAAGGAGTTGGAGGAGGTGCAGCGCTATCAGCTCGAGTTGGCAAGACAAGAGTTAGAGCGAACCCAATTGCGAATCGAAGCGGGAGTTCAAACCCAAGTGGAGATTTATGAGATTGAAGCAAATCTAGCAGCTCAGGAACAAGCATTGGTTCAGGCAGAAAATGCGACACGTCTTTCGTTGATCAGTTTGGCGCAGGCTCTGTTGATCACAGATTACGATAATTTTGATATTGCAGAAATAGATTATGTGATTCCTCTTTCCCAAATTCTCTTAGAACAACCCAAAAATATTTATGAAAAAGCGCTGAGTTTTAGAAATGATATCAAACTAGGAGCAACCAATATCGAGATTGCAAAAAAGGATATTGATTTGGCAAAGGGAGCATTGCTACCTACTCTTACGGCCTTCTACAATTACAATACACGTATATCCTACAGCGACCGATTTTTAGAAACAGGAAACCTAATTGAAACTCCTATTGGCGTAGTAAAAGAAAACGGCGCACTTGTGGTTAGTCAATTTCCCGAAAGAAGCGTAGCCGATCCCTTACCCTTTGGAGATCAGTTTCGTCAAAATGATGGACATAGTTACGGTTTGTCTTTAAACATTCCCATTTTTAATGGATTGTCCACGAAGAACAATATCAAGAGAAGAAAATTAAACTTGAAACGATCCGAAAATCAGTTTGAGCAAAGTAAACTAGACTTAGAAAACACCATTAATCAAGCCTACAACAATGCAGAGGGCGCTTTTAAATTTTTTGAGGCTTCTGAAAAAACGCTTAAAGCAAGAAAAGAGTCTTATCTGATGGCAGAAAAGCAGTTTGAAGCTGGAGTGATGAATTCGTATGATTTTATTCAAACTAAACAACGCTATGAAATTGCTGCTTCTGATAATGTACGTGCCAAGTATGATTATATTTTCAAACTGAAGATTTTGGAATTTTATTTTGGAATTCAGATAAGCCTGTAATTTTTTTCTTATTATTAGATAAAAATCAAACGATCTGATGTTGGGAAAGATTCAAAAATTCAACCTTTTTAGTTCTATACATTTACCTCTAGGGAGCTTTTTTGGTGTCAAATCCCAATACGGGGCCTTGATGCATAATGGTACTTTAATCGGAATTTTATAAGTTTATTTATGGCTTATATTCTCCACTTAGAAACCACTACACAACAATGTTCCGTCGCTTTGAGTTTTAAGGGAAAATGTATAGCTGAAAAAGAATTGTTGACTGAACACTTCAGTCATGGTGAAAAATTGCATGTGTTTATTCAAGAAGTACTTCATCATGCAAATGTTGAATTTTCGCAATTAGATGCTATAGCAATCAGTAAAGGACCTGGGTCTTACACAGGACTTAGAATTGGCGTTGCTGCAGCAAAAGGACTTTGTTTTGCGCTTGATCTTCCTTTGATTGCAATTCAAACGCTTGAACTTTTGGTTGCACCTTTTTTTGGAAACTCAGAGTATGCGTTTTTTATCCCTATGCTAGATGCACGTCGTATGGAAGTTTATACAGCTGTTTTTGATGCTTCAAAAAATTGGATACAACAAACGAATGCATTGGTATTATCTGAGCATAGTTTTTATGAACTTGTAGGACAATCTCCGTGTTTAGTTATTGGAAATGGTGCTTCAAAATTCCAAGCGATACACCCTAAGATTAATGCCCGTTTTACCGAAAAGGTTCATTATCCTTCGGCAAAAGAAATGACCCAACTGGCTTGGATACAGTTTGAGTGTAAAAATTTTGAAGATCTAGCTACTTTTGAGCCCTATTACTTAAAAGATTTTCAAACCACCCCTTCAAAAAAGTGATTTTAGACGATAGGCATCCTATCCATTGATGGCCACTACGTTCTCTACTTTACCCGGCATCATTTCTTTGAGCATGTTTTCAATACCATTTTTTAAAGTAAAAGTAGACGAAGGACAACCGCTACAAGCCCCTTGGAGCACAACCTTAACTGATTTTTTTGTAGCGTCATAAGAGTCAAATGCAATATTTCCACCATCAGAAGCTACTGCAGGTTTTATGTATTCTTCCAATATGGATACGATTTGTGTTTCCAGTGGATCGAGATTCTGTGGGGTAGGAATTTTTTGATCTTCTTTGTTGAGTTTAGGGTGTTGCGTCAGAATAGGATTACCTTCTTCAATAAAAGAGCGAATAAACGCTCTGATTTCCATTACGATTTCATCCCAACTTGCCACTTCGTATTTTGTAATGGACACATAGTTTGCGCTAATGAAGACCTCTTTGACAAAAGGGAAATGAAAGAGTTTTTGAGCTAAAGGAGCATGAATTGCTTCATCTATATTTTTAAATTCAACACTCTCTGTGACCAAGGGTTTGTTGGCTACAAATTTCATTACTGAGGGGTTGGGTGTGCTTTCGGCATATACGCTCACAGGGACCTTGTTGCCAGGTGTTTCTTCAATTACAATACCCCCTTCGTTTAGATAGGTTTCCAATTGAACTCGTACTTCTTCAAGAACTTCTTCCCATTCTAAAATATTAAAACGTGAAACTTCTAAATGCTTTTCGAAGAGACTCACAGATTTTACAAAGGGTAAATAAAAAAGCTGTTGAATCAAAGGTGCCCCTTTTGCGTCATCAATAGTTTTAAAATGCAATGGATTTTGAGATCCAATTATTTGGTTTACGGTAAACCTAGCCATTTCTTGACCCTTTTCTGCTGTAGCTGTTATTTGATAAATTCCCACCTTATTTTCTTTTGTCCCCAAAAATACTTAATGAAAGTCAAATAACACTTGGAGATAGGAGCTATTTTGACCACAATCTTTTTGTATTTTGTAACAAACATAAAATTATGCTAATCAAGTCAGTTCGGGGATATACCCCAGCCTATGGGTCGGATTGTTTTTTTGCTGAAAATGCAACTGTGATAGGGGATGTAATTTTAGGAGATGAGGTATCGGTTTGGTATCAAGCGGTGATACGCGGGGATGTAAACGCCATTCGGATAGGTAATAAAGTAAATATCCAGGACGGTGTAGTGATTCATGCTACCTTTGAAACTGCTCCTACTCATATTGGTAACAATGTATCAATAGGCCACAATGCAATTGTACACGGCTGTACATTACAAGATAATGTTTTGGTAGGCATGGGGAGTATTGTAATGGATCATTGTGTAATTGGGAGTAATAGTATTATCGCTGCTGGTGCAGTAGTTACCCAAAATACGATTGTAGCTCCAGGGTCTATCTATGCAGGTGTTCCGGCGCGAAAAATAAAAGATATAGATTCTGATTTACAACAAAACGAAATTGAACGGATTGCAAAAAATTACATCCTTTATGCTTCTTGGTTCAAAGAATAAAAAAAGCCACCCTTAGGGGGCTTTTTTTATGGAATTTAAGTGTTTTTAGAATCCTAATTCAGACTTTACATCTGGGATTAGGTCTTTTCCAGTGGCCATGATTACACTTCCACCTGGACTAGAGTCAAGAACATAATCAAACCCTTGGGCGGTTGCTACTTTCTCTATGGCAGTTCGTGCCTTTTCATAAAGTGGGCGCATCATTTCTGCGGAACGTTTTTGCAATTCTTGAGCAGCAGTTTCTCTAAATTCTTGGATGCGTTGTTGCATTTCTTGCAATTCTACTTGACGCTGCTGATTGATTAAATCGGTTTGATTTTCAGCATCACCTTGATAGCTTTGCGCTTTAGTTTGAAATTCTTTCGCAGAGGTTTCCAATTCTTTAGCGTACTGGTCTTCTAATTTTTTGAGTTCATTTTGAGCTGCAATGACCTCAGGCATTTCACTAATCAATTGTTGCGTATTGATATGTGCAACTTTAGATTGAGCCATCATGCTGAGTGGTGCAAGGGATAAAAACAAACTAACGATAAGGGTAGTAAAATGTTTCATAAGTGTTCAGGATATTAATTGTTTAAGGAATTGGTTTTTGCTTTAAGCTTGTTTAACTGTTCCTTTCTATTTTGAATGCGTTGTTGTCTGTTAATTCTTTTTATAACTAGATCGCTAATATCGTAAATTTTTGCGGAATACAACATGGTAACAGAGGAAGATCGATCAAAAATAAAATCGTATTTTTTTTCTTCTGCAATTTGTTTTACGATGGTGAGTACTTGATCTTGAACAGGTTGAATTAATTTAGAGCGTTGTACAATCATGTCCCCCTGAGGTCCAAAGCGTTTTTCTTGTAAATTTACAATCTCGGAGGCAAAATCGTTAATTTCTAGTTCTCGGTCTTTAATCAACTCGGGGGTAAGTAAAACCCGTTCAGTATTTAGCTGATCTTCGTATTGTTTTAATTGAATTTTCTTTAATTCGATTTCTTTTTTCCACTTTTCAATGCTGTTATCCAAAAGCTGACTGGCTTTTCCGTATTCTTCTACACTTTCTAGTATGACATTCATGTCAATATAGCCTACACGAGCACCTTTTTGCGCATAAGTACATACACTTATTCCCAAGAAAATAGTAAGAATCCAAGATGTTGGTTTTTTTAAGAGCATCACTCTATTAACGTTTAGATTTGAAAGATATTATTGGGGATGAAATCTGAATTAAAAAATTAGAATCTTTGGCCAATTACAAAATGAGTTTCCCATCCATTGGGTGTGGAGAGGTTTGAGTTGACATTGTCAAAGCCATATCCAAAATCAATTCCCAATAGACCAAAAGCAGGCATAAAAATCCGGACTCCTGCTCCTGCAGATCGTTTCGAAATAAAAGGGTTAAATTCTCTAAAATTATTATACCCTTTTCCAGCTTCTAAAAAAGTAAGTGCATAAATCGAAGCACTTGGTTTAAGTGTGATAGGGTATCGTAATTCCAAAGAGAATTTGTTGTAAATCACAGAACCGTCTGTACTGGACAAAGATTGGTTTGGATATCCTCTTAGTGCAATGGTTTCTCTTCCATCTAGCGCATAACTTACCATTCCGTCTCCCCCTAGGAAGAAACGTTCAAAGGGAATGTTTCCACGTGACAGGTTGTATGCTCCAATAAACCCAAAATCAGCTTGGGTCTTCAGGGTTAACTTTTCATATATGGGAGTGTACCAGGTACCATTGAATTTAATTTTGTAAAACTCAAGCCATCTGTACTTTTCTTGATCAATTTTTTCTGGGATAGGATTGCCATTTTCGTCTTGAAATTCGGGTAAGTCTCCCAAGTTGGCATAGTCTTTACTAGAAAAAAGAGAATAGGGAGGAGTAAATTTTGCATTAATACTAAAAGTAGATCCTCCTGTGGGAAAAATAGGGTTAATTCTAGTGTTGTTTCGAGTTAAGTTTACCGTGTAAGCAAGGTTGTTTGCCTGACCATCTCCAAAAGTGAATAGCCCTGTATAATAATTGTTCAAATTATAATACTGATACGAGATGGATTGTGAAAGTTGGAAAAAATCGTCGGGAACACGAAGTCTTTTTGCCAAACCTAATGTAGCACCACTAATTTGAAAGGATTGAGTCTTGTCTGCCAAGCCTGTAAAAAAGTCATAACGGTATTGGATAGTGTGTTGCAGAGAAGCAGAAAACTGGACAGGTTGTTGCCCTCCTAGCCAAGGTTCGGAAAAACTAAAGCTGTAGGTGTTGTAAAACTGGCTTGCCTGAAGACGAAGGGCTAAAGTTTGACCATCTCCCATAGGTAGTGGTTTGTATTTTGTGCGGTCAAAAATATTCCGCATGGAAAAATTATTGAACGACAATCCAAGTGTACCGATAAAGCCCCCTTGTCCATATCCTCCCTGAAGTTCAATTTGGCTTGCACCAGATTCCACAAGGTCAAAACGCACATCTATGGTTCCTGAATTGGGATCTACGTTTTCTATTTGGGGGTTGATTTGTTCTGCATCGAAAAATCCTAATTGTCCTACTTCACGAACGGTACGTACTAGCTTTTCTTTACTGTATAGTTCTCCAGGTTTTGTTCGGAGTTCACGATAGATCACATGATCGTTTGTCTTGGTATTTCCTTCTACTACAATTTTGTTAAAACTTGCGAGTTTCCCTTCTGTAATTCTTATTTCAAAGTTGATGGTATCCTCTACGGCGCTAACTTCTACTGCATTGATGTTAGAAAATAAATAACCATTGTTTTGATATAGGTTGGTTATATCATTTCCATCTGGTTTGCTAGTGTCTGCGATTCGCTTTTTGAGTAATACCCCATTGTACACATCTCCTTTTTTAAGCCCTAAAACTTGTTGCAATCCGTTGTCGGTATAGATGGTATTTCCAATAAAGTTAATGTCACCAAAATAGTACTTATTCCCCTCTTCAATTTCCAATTGAAGACTTAAGGTGTTTGAATTATCCTCATTTCTTATTAACGTATCTTTTAGAATCCGTGCATCGCGATATCCTTCTTCTTTGTAAAAGTCAATCAAATCAGACAAATCGTCTTTATAATCAGTGTCAATAAACTTTGATTTTTTCCAAAATCGAGCTGGATTTTTAACTTTCGTATTTTTTAATTTGGATCTTAGTTTACCTTCCTTAAAGACTTCAATTCCCTGAAAATCAATATTTTTAATTTTAATTCGGTCTCCTTTATCGACATTGACTACCATTTTGTAGGAATTAGAGCCTACCGTATCTTTTAGGGTATTCAGCGTAACCTTAGTGTCGAGAAAACCTTCTTTTTTATATTTATTTACAATATAATTTTTGGTATTAGTAAGGAAACTTTCGGATAGTTTTTTACCTGTTATAAGTTCGGTGTCTTTAATCAAACTTTCAACACTTCCTTTTTTTAATCCATTTATTTTTACATCGGTAAGGGTAGGAAGTTCTTCAATATCAATTTCTACAGATATTTTATTGTTTTCCACTTTGGTGACATAGAAATTGATGTCGCTAAATAAATCTAATCCCCAGAGTTTACTGATCACTGCGCTTACCTCTTCTCCAGGGACATTTATTTCTTGTCCTTTTCTCAGACCACTGTAAGAGATTACGGTTTGAGCGTTAAAGGTTTTTATTCCACGAACGCTGATCGAGTCAATAACATAGTTTTTTCCTTTCACAAATCCTTCGGTCTGGGCATGGGAAAACCCACTTATAGAGAGGACTAGTCCAAGAAACCAAAAACTAAATAAAGGTTTAAAAAGTGAGTTGTTCGCTCGTTTTTCCAAATCGTCTTTCACGTTTACCGTAGTTTAACAATGCTTTTTGTAAATCTTCTTTTGTAAAATCTGGCCATAGGGTTTTTGTAAAATACAACTCTGCATAGGCAATATGCCACAAAAGAAAATTACTGATTCGTTCTTCACCACTGGTTCTAATTAGTAAATCTACAGGAGGTAAATTTCGCGTGTAAAGATGCTCATTTATCGTGGATTCGTCAACTTTTTCAGGGGAAATTATACTATTTTTAACTTTATGAGAAATGGCTTTTACTGCTTCCACAATTTCCTCTTTTCCTCCGTAGTTCAAGGCTAATGTAAGCACCATTCCTGTATTGTTTTTTGTTTTTTCGATGACAAAGGTCAGTTCCTCTTTCACTAGTTGGGGCATGGTATCTAGATCGCCCACTGCACATAACTTGATGTTGTTTTCGGTAAGACGTATAAATTCTTTTCTAAGGGAGCTTACCAATAATTTCATCAGAATATTAACCTCGTCTTTAGGGCGGCTCCAGTTGTCTGTAGAAAAGGCAAAAAGAGTAAGGTATTCAATTTCATTCTTAGCGGCTTCTTCTACGACCTCACGAACTGTTTTTGCACCATTTCTGTGACCTACAACCCTTTTTTTTCCCAATTTCCGAGCCCAGCGACCGTTACCGTCCATAATGATCGCTACGTGTTTTGGTTGTGTGTTCATTTATTCCTTACAATAACATGGAAGATCACCAAAGGTAAATGAAATTGTCAAACCTGTAAAAATATACCAGTCATTATTCCCAATATTTCCGAATTTGTATGCGGGATTGTCTGCAAATTCATTTTGAGGATTGCTACCGTCCAAATTGTCTGTCAAACTATAGCGCACACCTACTTCAAAGCCCAACACAAAAAAAGGATTGGGATTGACTTTAAATCCTACATTGACAGGGATTGCAATTTCTTCATCTTTACCATATTTATTGTTGGTGGGAGGTGCAAGAGGGCCATTGGGAGTAAGATAAATCTGGTCGTATCTAAAATAACTCAAACCATAAAAAATATAGGGTGTGAAACTCAATTCAGGATCATGTAAATTAAATTCACTAAAATTAATTTCTATTCCTGCGGAAACTTCTTGTAACGAATTATCAACCTTATACGATCTTTGAAAACGGTTAAGATCGTTATTTCTGAATTCATTTTCCTTTAAACGGGTAAGTGTAAATCCACCTCTTAACGAATAACGATCGGTGACATTCCATTTGTATACAATTCCATAAGCAAGGGCATTTGGATCCAAATACCTATGGGTACCCACATCACCTACATAATTACTCCCTCCAAGAAAAACCCCTATTTCATGAAACTGAGCTGAGGCAACTATTACAAAGAAAAAGCATACAAAAAAAAATCCTTTTTTTAGCATTGGGTATAACACACGGGATTGCCGTAGTTTTTGTCTTATATAAACCGAAAAAGTCTTTTTTTATTGTACGTTACGAGAGTCGTGACCCCAAAAAAGTTTTTCGCGTAGGGTATTGAAAAAGAAGGTACCATCTAGTTGCACGGTCAATGCGCTGAATTCAGCTTTTTTAATGTAAATATCGTTTCCGTTTTCTAGGGTTAGGATTCTGGAATCTAGGGAGAGTAGGTGGGTGTTTCCTCTTCCTTGAACGTTAATTTCAAAGGCCGTATCATCTGGAACAATCAAAGGGCGCATGTTGATGTTATGAGGCGCAATAGGATTGACTACCAAACACTTTGATGTAGGGGTGACTATAGGTCCACCGCTACTTAAGGAATATCCTGTTGATCCTGTAGGAGTTGCAATAATTAATCCATCAGACCAGTAGGTAGTTAAAAATTGATCGTTCAATTTTGTGTGAATACTCAACATTGAAGTTGTGTTTTTTCTATTGATGGTCACTTCATTGAGGGCAAATCCAAATTCCTGAAGTGCCTCTGTAGGTTCTTTAGTGGCAACTGCCAATAAAGAACGCTCCACGATGGAATACTTCCCTTGAAAAAATAAATCTAAACCGTCTTGTAATGTGTCTTTTTTAATGGAAGTTAAAAAGCCCAATCTACCTGCATTGATACCTAAAATGGGTATTTTACTGTCCCTAATTACTGCAATGGAACGCAACAAGGTTCCATCACCCCCTACAGAAAACAAGAAATCTACTTTTTTTTCGAGAGCGACATCGTCTTTAAAGTAATCATAAGTCTCTCCTTCTTCTCCCAAATGTTTTTTCAAACGATCTACCAAAATAAACTGATGGTCATTTGCATTGAGATACTCGATTACCGTTTTGATATAAGCAATTGAGGTTGGAGAAAAAAAGGCACTATAGATTGCGATATGCATTATAAAGATTCTTAGTGTAAAGGTACAAAACTACTCAGAACGGAGCTTTGAACCTTATTAAAAATAAATTCCTTTCCTCTTGTCAAATGTTTTTTAATTTCATGAGAAGAAGATACTTTTGTAAAAAAAAACAATGACAACACTCAGTGTGAACATCAACAAAGTGGCGACTCTTCGAAATGCTCGAGGAGGAAACATGCCCGATCTTTTGGAAGTCACCAAAGACTTGCAACGGTTTGGGGCACAGGGGATAACTATTCACCCAAGACCCGACCAGCGTCATATTCGATATGAGGATGCTCTGGCTTTACCTGAAGTAGTTCAAACCGAGTTTAACATTGAGGGTAATCCCATTCCAAAGTTTATGGATTTGGTTCTAAAAATTAAACCTACCCAAGTTACCCTTGTTCCTGATGCAGAGGATGCAATCACCTCAAATGCAGGTTGGGATACTATCAAACACAAAGAATTTCTTCAAAAAATTATAAGTAGGTTTAAGGCGGAAGGGATCCGAACATCCATTTTTGTAGACCCTAAAATAGAGATGATTGAAGGTGCCCTTGAAACGGGAACAGATCGTGTCGAGTTATATACTGAAGCCTATGCGGCAGGGTACAAATCGGATAGGGAAGGGGCTATCTCTCCTTATGTTACAGCTGCGGAAAAAGCTGTAGCATTGGGAATTGGTATTAATGCAGGACATGATTTGAGTCTTGACAATCTTGCTTATTTTGCCCAGAATATACCAGAATTATTAGAGGTTTCCATTGGTCACGCTCTTGTTTGCGAAAGTCTATATTTGGGATTTGAAAACGTAATTCCGATGTATCTTCAACGCTTATCCTTTTGAGTATTCTACACAGTAATATTGTCGGAACAGAAGGAAAAGATCTGCTGATTCTTCATGGCTTTTTAGGCATGGGAGACAATTGGAAAACCCACGCAAAAAAATTTGCTTCATTGGGCTATCGGGTACATCTAATTGATCAAAGAAATCACGGAAGAAGCTTTTGGAGTGATGTCTTCACCTATCCCGATATGGCCCAAGACGTGGTAGCCTATTGTAAAACCCACAATTTAAATAAGGTCTTTGTTTTGGGACACTCCATGGGAGGAAAAACCTTAATGCATCTCGCTTGTGAATTTCCTGAGTTGATCAGTGCATTTATTGTGGCAGACATTGCCCCAAAAAAGTATGCCCCTCACCATCAACAGATTTTAAATGGATTAGCCCAGTTAGATTTTGATAAAATTGATTCCCGAACAGCGGCAGATCAGGAGTTGTCTCAGAATGTACCAGAACCCATCACAAGACAATTTTTATTAAAAAATCTATATTGGATTGCCCCTGGCAAGCTAGGTTTAAGAGTAAATATAGACGTGTTGAAACAGTCCAGCGATGCGATAGGGGAAGGATTGAAACCCACAGTACAGTCAGAATTACCTTGTTTATTTATCAAAGGAGAAACGTCAGATTATATTTTAGAAACCGATCTACCCAGCATTCATTATCATTTTCGAAATGCGGAACTTAGTACTATTCCTAAGGTAGGACATTGGTTGCACGCTGAAAATCCAGAACTATTTTTTAAGATTGCAAGTTCCTGGTTTGCAAAACAGTTGTGATATATAACAAGCTAGAGAAAAATTGTGATATTTATTTGAACTTGAGGTTCTACCGTCCACTTAGTTTACTTTTGCACTCTAAATGCATTTTATGAAAGCGATAGTGCGAAAAGCAAAGCAAGTAGACAGTGCTTCCATTCTTAACTTGATTAAAGAATTGGCTCTTTTTGAAAAAGAGCCAGAAAGTGTAATGTTAACCCTAACCGATATCGAAAAACACGGTTTTGGATCACATCCCAAGTTCGAATGTCTTGTGGCAGAAGTAGATCAAAAAGTAGTAGGGATGGCGTTATATTATCCACGTTTTTCTACTTGGAAAGGCCCCACCTTTCACTTGGAAGATTTGATTGTTTCTGAACAGTTTAAAGGAAATGGGATTGGAACTCAGTTGTATTCTGCGTTTATTCAACAATCATATGGAGCAGGTGTGGAGCGGATTGAATGGAATGTGTTGGATTGGAATACCCCTGCGGTAGAGTTTTATAAAAAAAGCGGTGCAGAAGTTTTGGCCGATTGGCGCACCGTACAAATGCATCGCCCAGCTATGGAAAAATATTTAGAATCCTTTACACAATGAATATATTTAAATTTGGAGGTGCTTCAGTAAAAGATGTAGCTGGGGTAAAAAATCTGGTCTCAGTATTGAATACTGTAGGGCAACAAAAAACTCTTATAGTGGTTTCGGCTATGGGCAAAACCACTAATATGTTGGAAAAAATAATTGATGAATATTTTAAAAGTAAGGAACAGACACCTCCCGGTTTCTTCTCACTTAAGCAGTTTCATATCGATATTGTCAAAGGGCTCTTTGAAGCACAAAGCGCCGAATTAGAAGAGGTGATTCACAATCTTTTTGAAGATCTTTTGAGTTTTTTGAAGTCGAATAAATCACCGAATTATAGTTTTGTGTACGACCAAGTAGTGAGTTATGGAGAGCTACTATCCACAACTATTATTCATTATTATTTAAAGCATAAAGGTTTAGAAAGTCATTGGTTGGATGCGAGAAATTGTGTCAAAACTGATGATTACTATCGCGCAGCGAATTTAAATTGGGAGCTTACACAAAAAAACATTATAGATCAGGTGGGAACCAAACCTCTAGTAGTTACTCAAGGCTTTATTGGAAGCAATTCGAATAATTTCACCACAACATTAGGTAGAGAAGGTTCAGATTATTCTGCCGCAATATTTGCTTATGCCTTAAATGCAGAATCTGTTACTATTTGGAAAGATGTCCCTGGTGTACTCAATGGTGACCCACGCGTTTTTCAAAACACCCAATTACTTCATCAGATTTCTTATCGTGAAGCCATCGAACTCGCTTTTTACGGAGCTTCTGTAATTCATCCCAAAACTCTACAACCCCTTCAGCGCAAAGAAATACCCCTTTATGTGAAATCATTTGAAAATCCAAAAGGGCCGGGAACTTCTGTGTCCAAAGGGAAGACGTTAGAGCCTCATATACCTTGTTATATCGTAAAAAAGGGGCAGGTATTATTACGTCTTTCCTCCATCGACTTTTCGTTTATTGTAGAAGAAAACATCAGTTATATTTTTGGCTTGTTACATGAATATCAGATGCCCGTAGAATTGATTCAAAACTCTGCCATCAGTTTTTCGGTTTGTATTAATAACAAATACAAGCGTTTGGAAGAACTTGTATTGGTTTTGCGTTCCCGTTTTAATGTTGAAGTGACTACCGATGTGGACTTATACACAATCCGCCATTTCGATGCGGAAGCTTCCCGATTTATTCAAAAAATAAATAAACCAGTTCTTTTGGAACAGCGCACAGAGGAAACGGCCCAATTTGTGTTGTAATGAAGCTTATTAGATTATAGGGCTTTGATTTTATCCAAAATTGTTTGTGCCAATTTACGACGACTTTCAACGGTCCAGCCCCCTACGTGAGGACTCAGTAGCACTTTATCGGATTGAAGCAAATACTGTAAGGTATTGGATAATTCAGAAGTGTTAAAAACGGAATGAAAAGAACTGGACTCATATTCTAAAACGTCTAATCCTGCTCCCAATATTTTATCTGTTTTTAAACCTTCTACAAGGTCTTCTGTAACTACTATTTTCCCTCTAGCTGTATTGATAAACCAAAATCGGTGTTGCATTTGATTGATAAATTTTAGATCAATCATACCTAGTGTTTTTTGGGTTTGGGGAATGTGCAAACTAACTACCTGGGCTTTCTCTTGAAGTTCTTCAAGCGTAACTTGACGAGCAAAAGAATCACCAATATTGGGTTTTATGTCATAACAAATGACCTCTAGGTCATTAAATCCAGACAATTTTTTGGCAAAACTTTTACCCGTGTTTCCATAGCCTATTATTCCAATTGTTTTTCCTTCCAATTCCCAACCCCTATGTGCCTCTCTTTGCCATGAACCATCTAGGATACTTTGGTGTCCCAAACGCAATTTATTCATTAAGTTCAAGAGCATACCAAGTGCGTGTTCACCTACTGCATTTCGATTTCCCTCAGGAGCTGCAATGAGTGTAATTTTTTTTGACAGGGCATAGTCGATATCAATATTTTCAAGTCCTGCACCTACGCGAGCAATAAATTTAAGCTGAGGAGCTTCGTCAATACATTTTTTATTGACAGGAAATCGGCTTCGAATTACCAGTCCATACGCTTCATTTAATTCTGGGACTAATTGTTCGAAGGGAGTGTCATAAGCTAAGCGGTTATCGTACCCAAGAGATTTTAGACCTTCTAGCAACAAAGGATGGTTTTCATCTACATGGAGAATTTTAGGTTTATTCATTAAAATCCTAAGATATATTGCGCAATGTAAAAGAAAAGGAAGATCCCGAAAATATCATTTGCTGTAGTGATAAAGGGCCCTGTGGCAATGGCAGGGTCAATTCCTTGTTTGTTTAAAATGATGGGTACAAAGGTACCCACCAAGGCTGCTACGACGATGACCAACATCATGGAACCTGCAATAGTAGCACTAACCAAAAAGGACTGATCAACAAGTTGTCCAAAAAGAAGGATAACTAGTGCTAGAGAAAGTCCATTGATTAAACTAAGCCCAATCTCTTTAACTAATCGGTTGAAAAGTGAGCCTTTGACGGTGTCATTTGCTATCCCTTGTACAATGATAGCAGAAGATTGTACTCCAACATTACCCGCCATTGCTGCAATAAGTGGGGTGTAAAAAAATAAGTCACGAAGTGTAGGTAACTCCATGATTGTTTCAAAATCTTGTAATATAAAAACACTTCCCAATCCACCAAGAAGTCCCAAAAAAAGCCAAGGGAGTCGCGCTTTTACCAAATCAAAAATTCGGTCATCTGCCTCTACATCAGCAGAGATTCCAGCCGCCAATTGATAATCTTTATCAGCTTCTTCTTTGATGACATCTACAATATCATCAATTGTGATACGTCCTAAAAGCTCATTTTTATTATTCACAACAGGGATAGCTTCTAAGTCATACTTAGACATAATTTTTGCTACTTCTTCACTCTCCTGATCTACCGTAACGTAGTCCACTTTTGGGATGTAAATATCTTTTACTTTGGCTCGGGAATTGGCAGTAATCAAATCTTTAAGTGAAAGACGCCCCTTAAGTCTATTTTTTTCGTCAACCACATAGATGGAGTGTACTCGGGTTACACTTTCGCCTTGGGCACGCATTTCATTAAGACATTTGAGGACACTCAAATCTTCATTTACCTTAACCAATTCTTTGGCCATGAGACCCCCTGCGGTATTTTCATCGTATTTTAAAAGCTCTCTAATATCACTAACATGTTCTTCGTCAGCAATCTGAGACATAACTTTTTCTTGCCGTTCTGTGGGCAATTCTAAAATGAGATCTGCTGCATCATCAGTATCTAGTTCGGAGACTTCTTTTGCAATTTCTTTTGCGGAAAGTTGATCTAAGATGCCTTCTCTTATATCAGGATCCACTTCTGCCAAAGCATCTGCAGTTTTATCACTTCCCAAAAGTTTGATTAGGTAGGTTGCTTCTTCAATGGAAAGAGCTTCAATAATTTCTCCAAGGTCTGCGTAATGGGCGGGTGTGAGCTTTCTTTTTAGAAGTGTGTTGTCCTCCTTTGCAATAAGGTCTTTAATCTCGGTTATTAAAGCAGAATCAATTTGAAATGTTGCCATGGCCAATCTTTTTTGCAAGTTGGACGAAGTCCTTTCCTGAGAGCTTCTCTGGACGTTGGTCAAAGATAGCATCTTCTGATAACATTTTCGGGATATTCAATGTTTTTAAACTATTTCTAAGGGTTTTACGTCTTTGTTGAAAGCTCAATTTGACTACTTGAATAAGAAAAGCTTCGTTGCAATCTAAAGTAAACTGTGCTTTTCGAACCAATCGAATTACTGCAGAATCTACTTTAGGAGGAGGTCTAAATACCTGAGGAGGAACGTGAAAAAGAAGTTCAGTTTCGTAGAACAATTGAGTAAGGACTGAGAGGATTCCATATTTTTTAGATCCTGGGGGTTCGCAAATTCGTTCTGCAACTTCTTTTTGAAACATACCGCTGAAAAAAGGTATTTGAGCCCTATTTTCAACGGTTTTAAAAACAATTTGGGTAGAAATATTATAGGGAAAGTTTCCGATTATGGCAAAAGGCCCCTCACCAAAAACTTTTCTAAAATTGAGTTTTAAAAAGTCTCCTTCAATGAGTGTAAGGTGCTTATCTGTATAGGTGTTTTTTAGATAAACCACCGATTCTGAATCAATTTCCACCAAGGTAATGGATTGAGCTTCAGAAATTAAAAATTGAGTTAAAACCCCCATACCAGGGCCGATTTCAATGATGTTTTGATGCTTTTCGAAATCTAGTGTATAGGCTATACGGCGTGCAATGTTTAAATCTGTCAAAAAGTGTTGACCCAATTTCTTTTTTGCGCGGATAGGTTTCATGATTGTTCTTCAATTAACTGAAGCTCGGTTTGAAAAAAAAGCACACGATTTCCAAATTTTTCTTTTTCTTCTTTGTTAAAAAGGGGCGCTTCTTTTTCAAAGTATTGTTTTAAAAGTTCTTGACTATCGGAGTAGTACTGCACAGCATAGCTTATTCCTCCTTGGTCTTGTTCGTTAATTACTTTGTAGATTTTAGAGTTAGTGAATTTTTGAGTAGCCAGCATTTTGGGAATGTGAATTTGTCGCATCCATAGCAGCCATTCTTGTTCAATGGAAGGTTCTACATGAGTGGTGACGTTGTAAATTACCATTTTATTGAATTCGGTCAAAACCTACAAAAGGTATTAAAGCTTTTGGAATTTGAATTCCTTCAGGGGTTTGACAATTTTCAAGAAGTCCTGCCATCACTCTAGGAAGGGCTAGAGAACTTCCATTCAAAGTATGGACACTCTGTTTTTTTCCTTCTTTGTCTTTATATCGTAATTGGAGACGTTCCGCCTGAAACCCATCAAAGGTAGAAACAGAACTAATTTCTAACCAACGTTCTTGAGCGGTAGAGTAAATCTCAAAATCATAGGTCAAAGCAGAGGTAAAACCAAGATCCCCTCCGCAAAGTCTGAGAATACGATAGGGAAGTTCCAATTCGTTTAAAATAGATTTGACATGAGCTACCATACCTTCTAGGGCTTCCATGGCGTTTTTTGGCTCTTCTATCCGTACAATTTCTACTTTGTCAAATTGGTGTAAACGATTTAAACCTCGGACATGGGCGCCATAGCTTCCCGCTTCTCTCCTAAAACAGGGCGTGTATCCTGTCATCGCAATGGGAAGATCTGAAACATTAAGCAATCTATTTCTATAGAGGTTGGTAAGCGGTACTTCTGCAGTGGGAATTAAATACAAATTATCGTTTTGTACATGGTACATTTGACCTTCTTTGTCTGGAAGTTGTCCAGTACCAAAACCAGAAGCCTCGTTTACAAGATGGGGCACTTGAATTTCTTGGTAGCCCGCTGCGGTATTGCGATCTAAAAAATAGTTGATTAAACCTCGTTGCAATCGGGCTCCTTTTCCTTTATAAACAGGAAATCCAGCTCCTGTAATTTTAGTTCCCAGTTCAAAATCAATTAGGTCGTATTTGCTAGCTAATTCCCAATGGGGGAGTGCTTGGCTGTCCAGTTTCGGAATAGTTCCTGCTTTAAAAATCTCCTCATTATCTTCTTCGGTAATCCCCGCAGGAACACTCTCATGAGGTTGATTGGGTACTTGTGTTCTCAGTTCAAATAATCGCTCAGTAGTCTCTTGTAGTTCTTCTTGAAGCTTTTTTGTGATCCCTTTGGATGCTGCACTTTTCCCTTTTAATACATTGGCTTTTTCAACTTCACCAGTTTTAAAGAGGACTCCAATTTCCTTCGCCATTTGGTTTGAGGCGGCCAACTGTGCATCTAATTCTGTTTGTTTACTTCTTCTCTCGTGATCTAGAAGTATAATCTGATCAATCACTTCGGGTGAATCAAAACCTCTTTTCTTTAGTCCTTCAATAAGGGTTTCTTTATTCTCTCTAATGTATTGCAATGCAAGCATGGAAATTCTTTTGTGCAAAAATAAAGTAATTTTACTTCTCCCTTGATTTGGTAATCGTTCTTTTGCAAATTTCTTGATCCTTCAAAAGTTGGGCTTTGAGTTCGTCTAAGGAATTGAATTTGATTTCATCGCGAATTTTTTTGAGAAAAAATACCCTTAAGTTATGATCGTAAAGGGTTTGATTAAATTCAAAAAGATGCACTTCCAGGGTTTGGTAATCCCCGTTTAGAGTGGGTCTATTTCCAATATTCATCATTCCAGAATGCAGTTTCCCTTTGTGTTCTGCCTGAACCAAATATACTCCCCTGGGAGGAATTAGTTTATGGGTTTCTTTTACAAAAAGATTGGCGGTAGGAAATCCTAGAGTTCTTCCCAGTCCGGCTCCTTTGGTCACTTTTCCATTGAGTTCAAAGGGTCGACCTAAGAATTGTTGAACTTTTTCAAAATCACTAGCTTCTATGGCATTTCGAATTTTTGTTGAACTTACTGTGATCGAGGCAATATCTTGGGCAGGAATCATCGTAACTTCGAAGTTGTATGTTTTTCCGAAAGCGATCAAATCTTCAACTGTTGCTTCCCTGTTTTTTCCAAAACGATGGTCATACCCTATGAATAAAGAAGTAATTCTCAACTGATTTACCAAGATATCTCGGGTAAATTCAATAGCGCTAAGTCTTGAGAAATCTTTGGAAAAAGGATGAATGATAAGGCTGTCTATTCCCAACGCTCTCAAGAGTTGCTCTTTTTCTGCCAAGGTATCTATGAGTTTGATCGAAGTCTCTTTTTGGAGCACCATTCTGGGGTGGGGAAAAAAGGTTAACAGATTGGCTTGAAGTTTTTTATCGTGGGCTTTTTTTACAAGTTTCTGAATGATTTTTTGATGTCCTAAATGAACCCCATCAAAGGTTCCTATAGTGAGAATTGACTTTGATGACGAGGTGTAATTTTCAATTCCGTGAACAACCTTCATAGGGAAAAAGAAGACTTAATTAGCATTGTATAAATGTACGTTAATATCATTTAAAGATGTATGAGATTGTTTATTTTTAGCCCAGACATGAAACCGAAGTGCTAAAACATAAAAAAAATTGTGGTCTCAAAAAGGGTTGGTTCCTAGGAATTATTGTGCTCTTTCTTCCGTTGCAATTTCTTTTAGGGCAAGAACGTTGGATACAAGTTTCCAATCCAGTGCCTAGCTCAAATTCATTTGAGGTTTTGGGTGAAACGTATTACAAGTCACCAGTTCAATTACAGAATGCTGTTCATCAAAATTTATTAAAGGAGATAAGACTTCCTAATGAAAAGGGAGAAGAGGAGGTTTTTCTTTTGACTCCAACTCCAGTTCTATCCCAACCTTTAGCGCTGAAGTACTCCAAAATTAAAACGTATAAAGGTGTAAGTAAATTCAGGCCCAATGTTCGAATACGACTTAGCATTCAGCCCAATGGTTTGAGTGCTTGGATACAACTCGATAAAGGACCTGATTTTTTTATACAACCAGTGAAAGGAAAAAAAGAATTGTATTTTACTTATACAAAATCCAACCGTCCTGAAGCGTCTCCTCTATTTTGTAAAACGAAAGCCTCCCTCCAAAAAACTTCTCGGGAAGCTATTTCTTCAAAGCGCTTAGTATTCAATGATTCATTGCGTACGTTCAGAATTGCTGTTGCAGTAACGGGAGAATACACGGCCTTCTGGGGTGATGATGATGAAACCAATGGATCCAACGCAGAGGATGCCCTAGGGGCTATTGTAAGCACCATCAATCGTATCAATGTAATTTTTGAGCGGGATCTCAATATCCGTTTGGAATTGGTATCTGATACAAATTTGATTTATGAAGATTCAGATACTGATCCTTTTACTGGAGATTTCAGTACAGAACTCCAAAAAACTTTAGATGAAGTTCTAGGAAATAACGCCTATGATGTGGGACATCTTTTCGATTATGGAGAGCCTAACGGAGATGCAGGGTGTATTGGGTGTGTGTGTAAATCAGGACAAAAAGGGCAAGGGTATTCCATTCATCCCTTTCGCGATATCTACGGGGGTGAATACCGCAATGATTATTTTGACTTGGATTATGTAGGACATGAAATTGGACATCAATTTGGGGCATACCATACCTTCTCATATGAAACAGAGGGTGTAGGGGTAAATGCCGAACCAGGGAGTGGTTCAACGATAATGGGGTATGCGGGGATTACTGGAGTAGATGATCTTCAGCAACATGGGGATTCCTATTTTCATTTTTACAGCATCAAAAATATTTCAGAATATGTGGCGACTATTTCCTGCGGCACTTCCGAAGCTACGGAATTAGGGTCGTTTAGTATAGACGCGGGTCCTGATTATTTTATTCCTGTAGGGACTCCCTTCGAGTTGGGAATTATGCCTTTACCAGACGGTGAAAATTACACCTATTGTTGGGAACAACTGGACAGTGCAGAAATTACTTCTAATAACTTTGGGCCTTCGAATGCTACAGGTGCAATGGCTCGTTCCCTCCCCCCAAGTTTGCAACCCTTTAGAACCATTCCCAATTTAGAACGCGTTTTAAGCAATGAATTAATACAAGAAAATCCAGGGATCAACGATGCTTGGGAAACGGTTCCTTTGGTAGGAAGGTTTATGCGATGGGGACTGACGGTCCGTAAGCAGTCTTCAGACTTTAACCAGATAGCTCAGGACGAAATAGAGCTAACTGTTATAAATAATGCAGGGCCATTTACAATAACTTCACAAGGGGAAGTTGGGTACAAGATTCGTGGAGGAACTCTTGAAAATATCAGTTGGAATGTTGCCAAAACAGATCAAAGTCCAATTGGGGTAAGTGAAGTGGCTATCCTTTTATCTACGGATGGAGGAAAGACCTTCCCCATCACATTAGCCGATGGTGTTTCCAATAGTGGGACTGCTCAAGTTTTTATTCCTAATGAAATCGATACAACAAAAGGAAGAATTAAAATCAAGCCGAAAAATGAAATCTTTTTTGCGATTAATTCTACTGAATTCAGCATTGAATCGCGTGATTTGGTTTTAATTCTAGATACGTATATTAAAGAGAATTGTGGCCAAAACACACTTCAGTTTCCATTTGAAATACAAAAAGCATCGGGTTTTGATAAGGACTTTAGATTACAAATCAATACACTACCCTCCGATGTCAGAGTACAATTTTCCAAGACTGTTTATAGAGCTTCAGATTCCTTAGGATTTTTTACCCTTAGTGGACTGTCAAATTTAGCGCCTGATGATTATGAATTAAATCTGGAAGCTACATTCGATAATGCCTCAGAAACATTCCCTTTTATTGTGCAGCAACGTAACGAGGATGTTCCTTTAGCGAATCTTTTGCAGCCTCAAGATGGTTCAGAGGGCGTGTCTCTAAGTCCCGTTTTAGAATGGGAATCATTTCTCAATGTTGACCGTTCGAGGGTGCAACTTGCCAAAGATTCCGATTTCCAAACGTTGGTTACAGATACGTTGATTAACGCCTCGCAATTAAAGCTGAATACATTGGAAGCGAAGCAGTTATATTATTGGCGTGTGCTACAACAAAACAACTGTGGAGAGACTCTGTTTTCGAGTTCAAAATCTTTTGAGACGAGCCCTATTAGTTGTCAAAATTTATCTGCTGCTGGATTGCCGAAAGACTTAAATGATGCTACAGATAGTGAGGAAGGCATGACATTGGCTACAATAAATATCCAATTTGATGCTCCTATTTTGGATTTAGATGTATTGGTAGATATTGAACATTCATGGGTTGAAGACCTTATTCTATATCTGGAGGCACCTGACGAAAGACGTTATTTGTTGAGTAGTTCTTTAGGTTATTCTGGGGATAATTATACGGAAACGCTTTTCGATCAAGAGGCTAGTGATCTGATTGGGAGTGCTAGACCTCCTTTTACGGGAAGTTATAAGCCAGTTCAAGACATTAGTTTTTTGTACGGAACGTCTTCTAAAGGACTCTGGAAACTCATTGTTATAGATCAGTATTCTGATGATACGGGACGCTTGCTTGAATTTGAACTACACTTTTGTTTAGAAGGAACTATAGCACCCAATAGGGATAACGATACTATTCCAGATTCTACTGATAATTGCCCTGAAATCACAAATGAAAATCAGGCTGATATTGACGGTAATGGAATTGGAGATGTTTGTGATCTTTTTTCTGCTCAAAACCTTAGCTTGGTCAAGAAAGATTCCACTTGCCCGGATAAGGAAAATGGTTCTTTCACTTTTAATGCTCGTGCAGAGTTTCCGTACATTGCTAAAATACAAGGGCCCAATGGTTTTAGAGATACAGTCAATTTTTCTACTTCAGGAGGATCAATAAGTAACTTAGCTCCTGGGAACTACGAAATCTGTATTTATTCAGATCAATTTCCCGATTTTGAATATTGCTATGAAACTGAAATCAAAACTCCAGAACGACTTGATGTCCAAAGCTTTTACAATCCCGCCTCTGCGTTACTGACCTTAAATCTAAAAGGAAGTGATGCATACACTATTACATTAAACGAGCGTTCGTACGAGCTGCTTGGTAAGAATTCAATAGAACTGCCTTTGACACAAAAGGTGAATCGAATTGAAGTGAACACAACACAAGTTTGCCAAGGTCATTTCGAACAATGGATTAATTTAGAAACTCAAGCCGAAGTTTTCCCTAATCCTGTGACTGAAAATGCAAACCTTATTTTACCTCAGAAGGTTACCGTTGATCTTTACCTTTATTCAGGTTCTGGGGAAGTATATTGGGTGAAGCAAAACTATACAACTTCCAAGGGAGAAGTTACTATTCCAATGGACCAACTTTCCCGAGGATGGTACTTATTGCATATTGATTATGGGAATTACATTGAAACAAAAAAATTGCTCAAAGAATGAAAAAATGGGCACTTTTTGTAATCTTACTAATGGGGAGTTGTGGTCCAGACCCCATTCCAGACCCCGAGGGGGCAAATTTAGTGGCTCCAGAAAACCTGAACAGTTGCACAACGGCATCTCGAATAAGCAGTACTGAAAGTCAAGTGGATTTTCAGTGGAATGCTGCACTATATGCGGACAGCTACGAAGTTATTGTTAATAATAGAATAACAAAAGAACAGTTTAATTTAAGTACGAACCTTTTAAAAGGCTCTTTAGTACTGCCTAGTGGAGCCCCCTACAGTTGGTTTGTAAGATCAAAATCAACATTGACCCCGATTATAACGAATAGTGAAATTTGGCAATTTTACCTAGAAGGTACACCTGCAGAAAGTTATTTTCCTTTTCCAGCTACACTCCTTTTTCCAGAACATGAATCAGAGATCAATTTGAATTCCAATGGATCAGTTCTTTTCCAATGGGAAGGAAATGATTTGGACAATGATATTGTTTCTTACAGCGTGTACTTGGGTACAGATTTTGACCAACTTGAATTGATGAAAGAGGGTATTTTGATTTCTCAAACTTCATTGGATTTAAACGCAAATACTCTTTATTTTTGGCAAGTAGTGACCCTAGATCAAAGTCAAAATCAGTCGTTTTCAGAAATTTTCAGTTTCCAAACCAACTAAGGGTTTATTTACCATTAAACCGATTCATGGTGTTTTGAATTCCCTCAAGCCCAAAACTAAAAATTGCCTCTACACAAAGTTCAATGCGCTCTGGTAGGGCTTCTTGCTCGTTCTCATCCCAAGGGTCTAATACGAATTTCACCTGATCAAAAGCTTTTTGTTCCTGTCCAATACCGAAGCGCATTCGTGCGTAGTGGGGGGTATTTAACTGGGATTCGATATCTTTCAAGCCATTATGCCCTGCTGGACTGCCTTTAGTTTTTATTCGAATAGTTCCAAAAGGAAGGTGTAATTCATCAGTCAAAATAAGAATGTTTTCTAAAGGAATATTTTCTTTAAGCGACCAGTGTCGCACCGCTTTTCCACTGCGATTCATAAACGTAGTGGGTTTTATCAAAATGAATTGCTTTCCTTTTTTTCTCAGTACAGTATGATAAGCTAGTTTTTTGATTTCCCAACTCAATTCATTTTTTTCTGCAAGACGATCAAGAATCTGGAAGCCCACATTGTGACGGGTGTTATCGTATTCCAACCCTACATTTCCAAGTCCTACAATTAAATATTTTTTCATGTGCAAAGAAGCGGTCTTCTTTTTGAATAATCCTTTGAAGTATCGCATGGTCTAAAATAAAAAAAGCATGTGATTGAAGAACCACATGCTTTGTACTTTCTTAGAAAAGAATTTATTCTTGAGTATCAGCTTTGTCTTCTGGTGCTCCTTCTGCTCCTCCTTCTGCAGCCACTGCAGTTTCTTCAACAGCTTCTTCTTTAATTGAAGCTCTAGAAGTACGTACTTGACATACCACGGTATTGTCGGGATGAAGAATAGCATAGTTATCTGACTGTAATTCAGCCGTATACAGTTTATTTCCCAACTCTAATTTTGAGATGTCTGCAATAACAAAATCAGGTAGATTTGAAGGAAGCGCTCTGACGCGTAGTTTCCTTTTGTTAAGCCTTAGGACTCCACCGCTATTTCGTACACCAGGTGCAGCACCTTCTATTTTAACAGGAATATTCATAGAGACTTCTTTGTCATCAAAAAGTTGATAAAAGTCGACGTGTAAAATCTTGTCAGATAAAGGGTGAAACTGAATGTCTTGAAGAATGGCATTTATTTTAGTGCCATCTTCCAACAAAATTTCCACAGTGTGTGCATTGGGAGTGTAGACTAGTTTACTGAAATCAAGTTCCGGTGCAGAAAAATGAAGGGGTTCACCTCCACCATACAATACACAGGGAACTCTGCCAGCATTGCGCAACGCTTTGGTAGCTACCTTGCCTACGCTTTCTCTTTTAGATCCGTTAATGGTAATCGATTTCATGATTTGTTTTTCAGTTTAATTACATTATAAATTTTGAACTTATTGATTCGTTGTAGTGCACATTGTGCATTACTTCAGCGAATAACGGGGCGCAAGATAACACTTTTACTTTATTGTGACTAATTCTAGCAGGAATAGAATCCGACACGATCAATTCTTCCAGTTGAGACTGTTCAATTTTTTCGTAAGCGTTGCCGGAAAGCAAAGCATGTGTACAAATTGCTCTTACAGAAAGTGCACCGCGCTCTTTCATCAAATCAGCTGCTTTTGTGAGGGTTCCAGCAGTGTCAACCATGTCATCGACTAAGATTACATTTTTCCCTGTGACATCTCCAATGAGTTCCATGTGGGAAATGACATTGGCCTTTTCTCTTTGTTTGTAACAAATCACCACATCACTAGACAGATATTTTGAATAGGCATAAGCGCGTTTGGAACCTCCCATATCAGGTGAGGCAATGGTGAGGTTAGACAGCTTTAAGGTTTCAATGTAGGGAAGAAATAGGGTAGAAGCAAATAGGTGATCTACGGGTTTTTCAAAAAATCCTTGAATCTGATCTGCGTGTAAATCCATAGTGATAATTCGAGTGGCCCCTGCTGACTCTAAAAGCTTTGCTATAAGTTTTGCGCCTATGGGTACTCGGGGTTTGTCTTTTCGGTCTTGGCGTGCCCAACCGAAGTAAGGCATAACCGCAGTAATGTGTCTGGCAGAGGCTCTTTTTGCAGCATCTAACATCAAGAGCAATTCCATTAAATTTTCAGAGGAAGGCTGGGTAGAACCAATGATAAAAACACGAGCACCGCGGACTGATTCTTCAAAAGAAGGTTGAAATTCGCCGTCGCTGTATCGTGAAAAATTGACTTTTCCTAAGGGTGTGCCGAAGTGTTTGGCAATTTGGTTGGCAAGTACGGTACTTTGTGTACAAGCAAAAATTTTTGCGGGAGTTTTCATGAGATAAGTTAATGCGCAAATTTAGAAATAAATTTCGCTAAGGAATGCCCCAGAAATTAAAACCTAAGAAAAAATAATTTAGTATTTTTGAATCCTGTAAAAATTTTGCCTCGGTGGCGGAACTGGTAGACGCGCTGGATTCAAAATCCAGTTCTTTCGGGAGTGTGGGTTCGATTCCCACCCGAGGTACTTTTATAATCCGTAACTAATTGTTTAACATAAGGTTGCGGATTTTTTTCTTCATTATTGGCAACATATTGGCAACAAATCATTGTGTTTCATGACTATTTAAAAGCTAAAAGTTTCCATCCAGCATTAATACAAACACAGGGGCATGGGTTTTAGAAAACGGTTTTTCTATTGAAACAGGCAGACGAGATTTGATATGTAATCTTAACTCTTTGTATATTAGATAAAAGTATTTCATAAAATTGAACTAAATGAAAAAACTCCTTCTACTTTTACTTTTTATCCCTCTTTTAACGTTTAGTCAAAATCATAATGCAGATATTATTATATATGGAGGAACATCTTCTGGGATAGCTGCTGCGATAGAATCTTCAAGATTAGGAAATGAAGTTATTCTTATAGAGCCAACAAATAGAGTTGGAGGGCTCACTACAGGTGGTTTAGGGCAAACAGACATTGGCAATAAACAAGTTATTGGTGGAATTGCCTTAGAGTTTTATCAGAACATTAAAAAATATTATGAGAACCCAGATAATTGGGTTTGGCAAGAAAAAATTGAATATAAAGATATGGGTCAAACCAGATCATCTAAATCTGAAGATGCAATGTGGACTTTTGAACCTTCGGCAGCTTTATTTGTTCTTAATGAAATGATAGATGATGAGAAAATAAAGGTGTTTTATAATGAAAGATTAGACAGAAAAGAAGGTGTCAAAAAAGTAGATAATAAAATAAAACATATAATTATGGAATCTGGGATAAGATTTTCTGGAAGTGTTTTTATTGACGCATCATATGAAGGTGATCTTTTAGCATCATCAGGTGTTTCATACGCAGTTGGTAGAGAATCAAATTCAAAATACGGTGAGACACTTAATGGCAACCAACCTAATACATTAGGCAAGACATTGAAAAATAAAATATCAAAAAATAGTGTTCATCACAATTTCATTTTTGGAGTTGACCCTTATGTGGTTTCAGGTGATTCTAATAGTGGTTTATTACCCTTTATAAGTGAAGGTGGTGCTGGAACTGAAGGTGAAGGAGATAAAAAAATACAAGCGTATTGTTTCAGAATGACTTTGACCGATCACCCAGAAAATAGAATCCCATTTAAAAAACCAGATAATTACAACGAGCTTAATTATGAGTTATTATTTAGAAATTATGAATCAGCAAAAGGTAACATTGAAGATATGTACTCATATGGAGACCCCTTAGTCCCTTGGATTAATTCACCAATGCCAAATAGAAAAACAGATACGAATAATCAAAAAGGATTTTCAACGGATTTTATTGGTCAAAACTGGAATTATCCAGAAGCTAGTTATGAAGAAAGAGAAAAAATTGTAGATCTTCATCGTCAATATCAACAAGGGCTTATGTGGACTTTAGCTTACCACCCTAGAATTCCAAAAAAAGTAAGGGATAAAGTATCAATTTGGGGAACCTGTAAAGATGAGTATACAAGGGAAGATGGTTGGCAGAATCAACTTTACATCAGAGAAGCCAGACGTATGATAAGCGATTATGTGATGACTCAAAAAAATTGCGAAAGAATAGAGATTATTAATGACCCAATTGGAATGGCAGCTTATGGAATGGATTCACATAACGTAAAAAGATATGTAAATGATTTAGGATTTGTTGAAAATGAGGGAAATGTTGAAGCATATGTTGAAAAACCTTTTCGAATTAGTTTTAGATCAATTATTCCAAAGAAAAATGAATGTGAAAATTTAGTTGTTCCAGTTTGCTTAAGTGCTTCACACATAGCATTTGGATCAATAAGAATGGAGCCTGTTTTTATGGTTCTTGGACAAAGTTCTGCTATAATTGCCAACCTTGCAATTAAAAAAAAGATTTCCGTTCAAGATTTAAATTACAATAAATTAAAGTCTATTTTAATTGATAGAGGACAAATTCTTGATTAAACAGGTACTGAAAAAACTCCTTCTACATTATCAAAGCCCTCCCAAGCGGAGGGTTTTTCTTTTACACCAATGGATACAATTCAAATCCCTTCTTATCCATTGATATCGTTGCCTTAAGAGAAGATTCCTGTGAAGTGCTTTTAGGGGGGAGTTGTTTGGGGGAATTTTGTAGTATTTTGAAATAAATCCCATTCTCTATATCTTAGAGGTATTATTAACTATAAATCAATTAAAATGAAAAAATTATTTATCCTATTTATTTTAATCTCTTTTACCCTTTCTGGTCAAAATATTGTTTTTGAGCAAACCTATATCAATGCTAAAAACATAAATGCATACGACAATTACATAGAAAATGTTTTTTCTAAAACACATCAACAAAGACTTGATGCTGGAATTATTATTGGTTGGGATGTATGGAAAGTTGTTGATAATCCTCAAGAAAATTTTACGCATATGTTAACTACAATTTATGATGTAAATATGCAAACAAAAATTGATGACTTTCAATGGGAAAGACCTGAAAATGTTTCTCAAAGAGATATGTGGATTAGAGGTGAAGATTTAGCTGAGATTAGAGAAATTGTTGGAGTTGTAAAATACATGGGTCTAGCTCAAATAAGAAAGAATGGTGCCCCAGAAGTTCCAAATTATATGGCATTAAATATTATTAAATTAAAAGAAGAAAAATGGAGCTCTTATGAAAATGCAGAGTTAAATGGAACTAAAAAAATTGCGACTAACGATCTAAGAGCTGGATGGGATTTTGCTAGGAGGATAGATGATTATGGGACAGATATATCGCACACTCACGCAACAGTAGATTGGTATAATACTCACGAGGATTATTTAAAAACCTTTATGCGTTCAGATATAAGTGATGCAAGTAAAGAATACCAACAAATGTTGAAACTTAGAGATTTAAAGTATCGTGTGCTTTTAAAAAAACATAAGACGATGAGATAAATTTAGCCCTCCCAAGCGGAGGGTTTTTCTTTTACACCAATGGACACAATCCAAATCCTTCCTAATCCATTGATATCATTGCCTTATCGCAAGATTCCAGTGTAGCGGTTTTAGGGGGAGTTGTTTGGGGGAAGTTTGTAGTGTGGTGGGAGAAAATTAGTTACATCGTTATCCAACTATTTTTTTTTTAATTCAAATGAGTATAAATTAGAGTTATGAAAAATCTTATATACCCTATAGCATTCGCCCTAACTGCATTCCTAATCCTTTACAGCTGTTCAGCAGAAGAAGAGGACACAACCCCTCCTCCACAAGTCCAACAACCAACTCCAGAGCCA
>Ga0222719_10000111_pt1 | contig 80357 bp, 72 predicted proteins | sample C33_34DmetaG_FD_165039 | JGI IMG/M metagenome (GOLD analysis project Ga0222719, IMG submission 165039) | Estuarine water microbial communities from San Francisco Bay, California, United States - C33_34D | ecosystem: Environmental > Aquatic > Marine > Unclassified | place: USA: California...
TACTCTGCTCGCTTTCAAAATCACTTTGTGTATTTGTTATATTTTTCATGAGATAAATATGGTTAAGGCTTAAATTGAGAAACCCCATGTCATTTTTTTCTACAGGTAGGAAAATATTTGATGAATTGATTTTTTCTATTATGTTTTCTTGTAGTTCATGAAAGTAGTCCGATTTGTTGTATTTCACTAAATTATTAATTTGTAAATCATATCCAGCAATTTTTGACACGCTAAACTGTATTTTTTCATCTAACTCATATTTTTTAAATTCCTCTGATAGAGAATTAGTTAAATTATTAAAAACATTATTCATATAGCTTTTTCTTATCTTTATTTTACTGTTTATCTACGAAAGAATACTTGTCTCAAAAAGTAAAGAACAAACAAGGTGTTGTCAATTAAATATCTTTTGTAAAGTCTCTTTGGGTCTTGAACTAATCTCAGTACCCATTCAAGTCCCAAATTAGCAATCCACTCAGGAGCTTTCTTTTTTGTTCCTGCTACCCATTCAAAAACTGCTCCTATTCCTACAAAATTAACAGAGATATCAATTTCTTTACAAAGTGTATCTATGAACAATTCTTGTTTGGGAAACCCTAGCGATACCCATATTATTTCCGAATCAACACTCAATATCTCTTCTTTATGTTTTTTAATCAGATCATCAGCACTCATGAAGTCTGGACATAAATAACCCGCAATTTGTATGTTGGGAAATTTTTGAGTTAATTTATCAATCATTAATTGTGTAACTTCATCATTATTGCCAAAAAAATAATGTCTAGTGCCATGGCTTAATCCACTTTCGATTGTTTGTAAAAAAACTTTGTATCCATCAACTCTTGAAAATTTTTGTTTAGTTAAAAAAGAAAGTGCTTTTGCAACAGGGAAACCATCAGGTGCTTTTATTGTAAAGTTGTTTATTGAGTTTCTGATCTCAACATTGCGAACACTCCTAACTAGTGTATTTGCATTACAAATCGCTACTCGGTTTCTTGTTGAAGTATTTAGTATCTCTGAGACTTGTCTTATATTTGTCTCGCTTATGTTTGTTTGAAGTACCTTAGTAGTTTTCATTCTTGCAACTATTATATAAGTATAAATTTAGATAAATAAGAAAATCTTGCGCCTGTGGCTCAACTGGATAGAGCATCTGACTTCGGATCAGAGGGTTGGGGGTTCGAGTCCCTCCAGGCGTGCTATATGGCCTAATAATTTATCTACTCTGGATTTGTAAGAATAATTTGTGATTTCTTCGTTATAAACAAATTTACTTTTACTCACACTGATTAAATTTTTTATAAAATCTTCTTTGTCACCATACTTGTAAAAATATAAATTATTAAAACTAGGAAGTTTTTTATGTGCAGGAAAGTCCACTGCTAAAACTTTCAAACCGCCTCTTATATATTCAAAATATTTAATTGGAGAAGTGTGTAATTGTGAGTGCAGGTTTGGTGAATTAATGAGAATACCAATTTCAGAATTTTGAATTTCCTTGACTGTATTTTTATGTGAAAGTCTTCCTAAAATTTCAATATTTGTGTCTAAGACATTTTGTTTAATTCTTTTTGCTACACTATCAGGTCCACCAACAATTTTCAATTTATATTTATTGAGCCTAGCGTCTTTAAATGCTTCTATTATAAAATCAAGATTACGTTCCTCTTCAAAACGTGTTAAATTTCCAGCAAATATAACGCTGTTATCTAATTTTGATATTTGGCAATCTTCAAAATACTTTTCTTCAAAACTGCTATTTAAAATAATCGAATTATTTTTGATATTTTTAGATAGATTAAAAGAGTTCATCAATTCCTTATTTGTAAAAATCACAATAATATTATTTTTATTTCTTATTTTATAAAATAACAAATTATCAATTTTTGAAAACTTATGGCACTCGTAGATGATTTTATTTTTGTAATTTGATAAAAAATATGAAACCCAGTGTGTTCGTGTCATTATGACTGTATCACTTTCAACCTTACGCATTGTTTTAAACACTATGAACATTGACCATAAAAAAGAACTTATTAAAAAACTTAATTTATTTTTAGTAGAATCAAATTTTCCAAAAGGTAGATAGTGTTTATGCTTACGAATTATGAATTTTTCATCTACATTATAAAAATTAAAAATATTCTCTTTACTTAGATTTGATTTATCTCTATCAGGAAAAATTAGTTCCGTCTCAATATTATTTATTACAAATTGCTCAAGCATCCTAATTGTTTGAAGTGTATTTGCCTTAATATTTGGAAAAACTTGATATGTGATATAGATTAATTTATTCATGATTTTTATTTATGTTCATAGAGTGAAGAACAATTACAAACAAGATAAGGTTTGGAAGATAAAACAACGAATCGCTCTTAATAAAATTTAAAAGAAAGTAAAGAATTAAAAACTTATGAGATAAATTTAGCCCTCCATCTAGTATTTTGTTGTATATAAATATAGACAATATCAGTAAGCCAAAAATTCCAAAGAATAGAAGATAGTTCAAAATTGAAGAATGGGGTAAAAACAAACCATAATTAAATTTTGTAGGATGATCAAAATAATATTGTGTAAATTGTTGTGGTCCGTATCCAAAGAGTAATTCAAAAGTATCCGGATTATATTTTGAAAGGAAAATACCCCACTTCTCAGCTCTGTTTATAAAATATGAACCAATATTTATAATCGAAATAATGTCTGGCAAATTCTCAATATTGGTATAGGTATATTTTTCTAGTGAATATCTTAGAGAGCTAGATAAGTTAGAATTTTGTTTTGGTATTTCAAGAATATATTGATAGTTTGCTTGTTTTGCTTGATCCCAACCATACTGATTTGTTTCTTGATTATAGTCAATTTCTGAGGCAGATACTGCTTCATATAATATTCTATTACTAAGGTTGTCATATGAAAATTCTTGAAAAATGACAAAGTAAGAAACAGATGCACCAAGCAGAAATAAAAATGAAAAAATAAAAAGTAATTTTATACCACTAAATTTTTTGCAAATGATGAAGGAAACAATAAGAAGAATTGATGATGATAATGCAGCAAAATTATTAGATCTAATTAAACCAAAAAAAATAATAAAAAGACCTAAATAGTCAATTAAATTTAATTTTGTATTTTTTTCAAAAGTAATAAAAAAGACAAATAACAAAATAAATGCAAAAAACTCTCCCATTCCCTCAGCACTTGGAGCAATTCCACGCCAAGTATTCCCACTTATACTCTCTATTGAACGCATGCCAAATTTATTCAAACCAAGAAAATAAAAAGAAAAATAGTTAATAAGCTTGCTTATTGCTGCCAAGTTGCCAATTATAAAAATAAAACTTCCTGAAATAATTAAATTTCTTTTGAATATATCTAAGTTAAAAGATTCTTTGCATTCATTGATTAGAAAAATAATTCCGTTAATTAAAAAATAGAACATTAGAGCCCAATAAATTAATGAAACAGTAGATTGCGATGAGTTAACAAAGCCTCTTAGTTTATCTACATCAAAATTAATATCTTTTTGATTTAAATTAAATATCCAAAATACAGAAAATATTATATATATCAATGTCAATTTTTTGTTCACTCCTTTATTAACAACAGAGTGAAAGCCAATTAAGGTCAAAATTATTAGATATATGTTTAAATTTAATCCAGTGTATGTGCCGTAAAAAAGAAAGATAAAAGGAGAGTAATTTATAAGGTTATTCATTCGTGGTTCTAAAAGATAAATCGCAGTATATGAAAGAAGAGCTATTGCTAGTAAATAAATGTATAAATAGTAATTTTGATAATATAAACTTCCATTAAATTCTCTACTTATAATTTCTGCGTCAAAATCTCTGGAAAAAGATTTATAGAACTCTTTTTCACCTATAAGGTGAACATAAAATAAGGCGGTATTTAAAAAAATTAGTATATATTTTTTGCTAAATTGTTTTTCTTTAATTTTTGGTATAAAAGAAAATAAAATTAACCAAAAAAGACTTTGAACTAATATATCAGTGCTCAAATTTGTTGATAGCCAAATTCTTATTTTTTCTTCTTCAAAAAGATCGGGTTGATTTTCGACAGGTTTTGGGGGTATATATTCGAACCAACTATTCTTACCAAAACACTCTACTGAACCTGAAGGATCATTACGAAACTCTATTTTTATGTTTGCAGAGTCAGTTTCTAATAAGTCAAAAATTGTATAATTACACAAATTTTCCTGGTAGAAATTTGAACTCTCAGGACTTAGGGTAGCCAACTCTTTTTCAGAACTATTAAGAAACCCCATAGATAATAAAATTAAAAAAAGTAAAAAAATTATTTTTAAAGTGTTTAGTTTCAGCATATTAATTTATTTAAATCCTTTTCAAGAAATTATATTTTGTTTGTAAAAATCCAATAGCTACAGATACAGCAACTAGAACAAAGAAAAGAATTTGTTCACCATTTGTAAAGTCAGAAACATTATTAGTCCAACCCCCATTAACATAGTTTGCACATTCAAGCCAGGAATTAACATTCACTACATTTCCATCAAAATCAAACAGTTGTAAAGTTTCAAAATTTGGATCATTTTCAAAAACAAAATTAGGATTATTCCCTATGGCTTCAAAGTCAGGTATTAATTCAGATTCGCCACAGATGATTGTTGTTTTTTTATGCACATTACAATTTTATATTAAAAATAATTACTACTTGCTATATTTTAATTATTAATAAGGACCGCTTTAGATAAAATTAACATATGAATGGTGACCCAGGTTATTTTGGACCACAATCAATGATGTGGAAGATTAATAAGGAAATCACTGTACTGTTTGGTGGTGCAAGAGCATTACTAATGCATGCTGCCCACCCTTTAATAGCGGCTGGTGCTAGGCAAACATCTTTTTACCAAAGAGATCCCTGGAAGAGATTAATAAGAACATTATCTCTACAAAATTCAGTAACATTTGGTACCAAGTCCGAAGCTAATGAAAGCGCACACAGAATTAATAAGCTACACGAAGTTATCAAAGGTGAAGATGAAGTAACGGGAGGATACTATGATGCCTTAGATCACGAGCAACTTTTATGGGTTCACGCATGTTTACAAATCTCTTCAATTTATTTTTATGAAAAAACTGTGAAAAAGCTGTCAGATAAAGATAAAGATAAATATCATGAAGAAAACTCACTTGCTGCTGAAATGGTTTTAGTTGATAGAGGACTGATGCCTAAAACTCATAAAGAATTAAAAGAGTGGGTAATTCAAAAATCCAGAGAAAATAAATATTTAGTTAAAACAGATGTAGCAATGGATGTTTTTGACATTATAGGTGGCGGTCCGGTACCAAAACATATCAAACCAATTTGGCCATTTATATCATTTACAGCTTTTAATACTCTACCAAAAGAGTTTAAAGATTTATACGGTATTAAAAACTCAAACTTTAAAACTTTTTTAGTAAACTTCAATCTTTTATTATTGAAATTTACGAGACCTTTTCTTCCACCTTTCTTTCGCCTCATAGCTCCTGCTAGGTGGGCAAAGCAGAGAATTACTAAGACCCCCAACTTAAAATTTAGTGACAAAGCAAAATACTAAGCAATATAATAAGCAATATGAATGATGAGCAAGAGTGGAAAAATATATCTAGTGATATTGCTGATGTTGCAAAAAAAATAAAATCTAGAATTGATGAAGAAGACTTAGTCGAAGACTTAAAAAATACCTTTAAATCTACAATTGACAACACTTCTCAACTTATAAACAACATAATTAAGACAGTAGAATCTACTGTTACAGATGAAGATATTAAAAAGGAAACAAAAGAAATTGTTAATAATATAAATTCTGAGCTTAAAACTTTGTTAAACGAAACAAAAAATAAAATTTCGAATAATTTAAATCTAGATTCGTTCTTAGAGGAAGAGTAAACATTCTATTCTGTATAAAGAATATTAATGTTTATAATGTTCTTTATTATTAAATTACTGGGTCGGTAGCTCAATCGGCAGAGCAGGAGCCTTTTAAGCTCAAGGTCGTGGGTTCGATTCCCACCCGACCCACTATTATTTACCAGAAATTTTTGATTTAAAAAGACTAAATGGTGTTCTTAAAACAATTTTTAAGTCCAACATCAAGTTCCAATTTTCAATATATTCAAGATCGTACTTGAACCATGTTTCAAAGTCTGAAGTATTTCTCTCATTAATTTGTAAAAGCCCCGTAATACCGGGTAGCACATTTAATCTTCTAAGATAGTGCTCATCGAAGTAATAATTATCTTCAGGGAAAAGTGGTCTTGGACCCACTAAAGACATAGTTCCATTGAAAACATTTATAAACTGAGGTATTTCATCAATACTAAATTTTCTTAAAAATTTAGCCCCTTTAATAAATCTTGGGTCATCATCAATTTTAAATAATGGACCGCTTCTTTGATTTAATTCTTTTAAGTCTCCCCTTTTTTCATGGGAAGAGGTATGCATTGTCCTTAATTTATACATATAAAATTCTTTGCCATGAAGGCCAATTCTTTTTTGTTTAATAATTGAAGGATTTCCGGCAACAGACATAACAAATAAATTAGATACCAAAAAAACTACCCCGAGTATAGGAAGCAAAATTATTGAAATTGTGATATCCATAACTCTTTTTAGAATATAGCGTGACCCAAATTGAATATCGTTATTTATATAAAATAAATTGTTATTAGATAGTCTATTTGTTCTGTAAATAAATATTGAATTGAATTTAAAATCTAATTCAGAAATTAATAAGATTTTTTTATTTAAATTTAAAAGATAAGTTTCAAATTCTTTTGAAAAATGTTTTGTTTCTTCTAGAACAATAACAACAAGGTTAACTTCATTTACCTTATTTTCTTCTTCTATTAGCTTTTTTATCTCTTTAGTGTTTGAAATATTGTTATGGTTTTTTAAATTATTTCTATACTTTAATAATCTCAATTCTCTAAAGATAGAGTCTTTTTCTAGATTGAAAGAAATAAAGTTTTCTTTTGAAGGATTTCTACCTAATAGTCTTGAAATTGTTTCTGTGTTTCTAAAACCAACCAAAATTAAAGGAACTATGAAAGTAAAAATTACCAAATAGCCTCTTGAAACCGCTGTAAACCTAAAAATCTGTAAAAAGCTAAGGTATGAAGCAGTCCATATAAGATAGATTGGTAAAAACTCATCAAAAAATCCTTTATTAGTTGTCAAGACTAGGTCATTTGAGTAACTATAAAAATCAGTACTATAAAGAATTATCAAGAATGCAAAAACAAAAAGTGCCAAAAAAACGTCGATTTTAACAAAATTGTAAGGAATAAATTCGTAAAACCTAGCTCTGTCTTCAAGTAAGTTTCTAATTATTATGTCATAACCACTTGTATATTCACCAATTAAAAATTTATCAAAATACCAAATTGTAATAAATGTCACCAAGGATTGTAGTAATAAAAACCGTAGTAAATATTTTGATAAATTAATTAAACCCATGATGTCAATATTAATAGTTGAATATATATTTAAAATATATATTTATAAATTGGAAATTTACTAATTTATTAGCAAATAAATGTATTATCATTAATTAAATCAATGGGGGCGTGGTGAAGTCTGGAGTTCACGCCTGCCTGTCACGCAGGAGGTCGCGGGTTCGAATCCCGTCGTCCCCGCATACTGGCCAGATAGCTCAGTCGGTAGAGCACTTGTCTGAAAAACAAGGGGTCGGCAGTTCGATTCTGCCTCTGGCCACCAATGATATTAAATTTAATTAGAAGAATAGTTCATATACTACTTCCAACTAGAAGACCTCTAAACAGATTCTTAAAGTCAATATCATCTAACTATGAAAATTTAGATATTTTAGAAATTGGAAGTGGAGATGTTAGCATAAACCAATCTGCTAAACATATTTTTAAAAATGCAAAATTATTTGTCCAAACAGATGTTAACAAAATTTACGGCCATAAATATTTAGATATTACAAGTGAAATACAAATAGAAGAAAAGTTTGACTTGGTATTGTGTACCAATGTTTTAGAACATATTTATGATATTAAGTCTGCAATAAAAAACTTAAATTTTTTATTAAAAGAAAAAGGGAATTTAGTAGTTTCTGTTCCATTTATTTATCCACTACACGATGAACCTGAAGATTTTTGGCGATTTACCGAGCATGCACTTAAGAACTTATTTTCTGATTTCAAAATCTTGACAATTAAAAGAACTGGAATTCGTCAATTTCCTACTCAGTATATTTTCCTCTTACATAAGCAGTAAGAAATATCAAATAGAATAAGCTAAACTGAATCAAGGTCACAAGGTTAGCCCATATCTGAAAAACAAGGGGTCGGCAGTTCGATTCTGCCTCTGGCCACAAATTGTTAAATAAACTAAAATATAAAATAAAAAATAAAGAATTAAGTAAATATTTTATTTGGAAGCTTAATGAATTTCGAAAATCCCCTCTAACTGAATTAAAATTAAATTTTTATAAATATAATCTTTATAATTGTGGCGATGATTTTAAAAAATATCTAGAAATAAAATTTAAAATATTAAAATTAAAAAAATCCGATATAAATGAACATCTTGAAACACTGAGCAAATATGCATCTACTACACAAACTATTCTTGAAACAGGAGTGAGGGGTGTTGTATCTTCATGGGCTTTGATACATGGATTGTATAATAACAAATCTAGTGAAAAATCAATATTTTTAAATGATATCGAACCATGTGATATTAATGAAATATTAAAAATTTCAGAAAATTTGAATATAAATCTTGAATTTGAGTGGAGAAATAATCTCAAACTCGAATTAGATAGAAATTTTGATTTAGTTTTCATAGACACTTGGCATGTGTATGGTCAATTAAAACGAGAGTTAAAAAAATTTTCTGCCGTTGCAAATAAGTACATTATTCTTCACGACACAACAGTAGATGGTGATATAGGTGAAACAATAAGAATGGGTTGGGATTCAGAACAACAATCAAGAGAATCGGGATACACAATTGAAGAAATAGAAAAAGGATTATGGCCAGCAGTTGAAGAATTTTTAGATGAAAATGAAAATTGGCAATTAGAAAAAAGGTTTACTAACTGTAATGGTTTAACAATATTAAAGAATATAGAAAAATCTATCTAAATAATTTTCAAAAACAGTCTAGTAAAAATTATAATAATTTCTAAGCCCCTCTTGAATTGAGTAGTCAATGGTAACAAGTATTTATAAATACCGCACATATTTTCAACACATCACTATACGATAGTTGTTTCTAGATACTCAAGTTGCTTGAGTTTAGTCTCTTTTAAGTAGTGATATTTTAAGTAAGTTAATGTAAAATGAACAAAGGTCAAATGGTTTGCCCTTACTTGAAAAACATGGGGTCGGCAGTTCGATTCTGCCTCTGGCCACAAGATTTTTGTTAACTAACAAACATAGCAAGTAGAGCTTCTTAAAACTAAAATAAATTTTATGGGTTTAAACAAAACAACAAAAAACTATTTATTTTTTTTAATTCTTATTTTGTTATATATTCCACTTTTTAAATATTATATTTTTTTAAATAATAATGGTGGACACTCATTTATGACTGCAGACTGGTTAATAAATTATAGATTTGGTTATATAAATAGGGGTTTATTTGGAACAGTAGTTTTATTTTTATTTGATGATTCTAATTCGATACTTAATTTTTTATCAATTGTTCTTATTTCTATCTACTTAGCAATATTTTATTATTTAACAAAGACTTTAAATTTTATGTCTCAAAATATTATTACGTATGTTCTTATTTTTTCACCTGCAACATTTTTATTTAACATTTATGACTCACAAGGTTCTTTTAGAAAAGAAATATTAGGAATTTTATCTATATTTCTTTTAATTTCAGCTACCAAAAATAATTCAGATAAGAAATATATAATTATGAGTTCTATTATTTATACAATAGGAATATTTTCCCATTCGGTCAATTTATTTTTTCTAACAACTCTTTTGTTAATTATTTTCAAAAAGATAAATTCAAAATCGGTATTCACTTATTTATTATTTTTAATTCCAACTTCTATTAACTTTATTTTCTACTTTTTATTTTCCAATAGTGAACAGGAACTATATTTCAAAAGAGATTCAATGTGTATGGAGTTAGAATATTTAAATTTATCAAACCTTTGTGGGTATGGATCTTTTGACTTTCTAGTTTGGGACTTGAATGCTGCTTATTATATAACACAGAATTATACAATTAACGAAAACAGGCAAGCTTCATATATTTATATATTTTTGTACTTATTATCTATACTCCCTTTGTTCTTTGATAAAAATTCATTAAAAAATTTAAAATATTATTTATTTATTAATGTTTCATTTTTTCCGTTATTTTTAATTGCATTTGATTGGGGTAGGTGGATTTATATTATGTCTATCTGTAACTTGGCTATTTATTTAATTAGCGAAAAAAATATTGTTAATTCTAAATTAAAATATTTGTTATTTTTATACCCCTTCTTATTTCGAATTGAGCACTGTTGTGGACCCTCAATGGAAATTTCTTACAAAAGTTTTTTAAGAAACATTGAGTATCTGATTAACAATTTTATTTCCATATTTTATTAAATTTTTTAAATACAAATTTACACGATATGATTAAGTTAGAAAATTTATGTCATGAATTTAAATGTAATTTTTAGAACTATAAGAGTAAATAACTTTGTAAAAAATATCGTAATTTTTTCACCTTTTTTGTTTTCTGGCGCATTTCTTCAGTTTGAGAAAGAAACATATATATTATTAATTAGGGCAAGCCTACTTTTTTACAGTGTCAGCTGTCTTGTTTACATAATGAATGATATATCTGATAGGGACCAAGACTTATTGCATCCAAAGAAGAAATATAGACCAATAGCCTCTGGAGAAATAAACTCAAAAACTATCTTAAATTTAAGATTATTTCTTTTAACAACTTTTTTATCACTATTATTTACATTTAGTCCTGAAAATATAAACATACTAGCTTTTTCTTGCGGTAGCTATTTTTTAATAAATATTCTTTACACATATTATTTAAAGAAAATATCAAACATAATTGGTAGTCTTGTAATCTCATCTGGTTTTTTCATAAGGCTTTATATCGGATCATATTTAGCAGAAATAGATTTAAAGTTTTGGTTGATGGCTTTATTATTACTTTCTACTTTTTTGGTAAGTATTTTGAAGAAATATTCAGATTCGAATTCTAAAAATAAAATAGATTATTTTGCAATAATTATTACATCATCTTTATTAATACTTGTATATTTTCTACACATATTTGATACTTTTGTTTTGACTCGAAATATATTACTTTTAATAATTAACTTATCACTTGTTCTGATTTTGTTGATTAAGTTGATAAAATCATTTACAAAAGTTGATAAATATAGTGATCCCGTAGTTTTCTTCTTAAACCCTACGAACTTTTTGGTAATTGCATTATGGTTTTTGAGTTATATTTACTTAAGGTATATATTGTGAACAAAATAAATCAAAAAAGCATAGAAGCTATTGTGAAAATACTTGATTTACATGAAGTAAATATTACTCAGCTCACCAAAAAAATAAATTATCAAATTTCTTTAAATAAAAATCTTTATAAAAACCTAATTTATATTTTTTTTATTGTTTTGAAAATAATTAAGCTTATCTTATTTTTTATTCCTAGCCTTTATTTTTATACATTTATGTTCAGAATTTTATCTAAATCCCCTTCACCTTTAAATTTGGTTTATAAACTTTTAGCAAGCTATATTATTTTGGATAGTTTTGAATAATATACAATATTTTGATTATTTAATCGTTGGATCCGGTCCAGGTGGAACTACTGCTGCAAAAATAATATTGGATAATTCTGATTCAGAAGTCTGTATTGTCGAAGAAGGTGCATTTGAAGTTAATAAAATCAACATGGGTAGTTACGATGATCTCACAAAAAGATATAGATTTGGAGGAGCGGAGATTGCATTTGGTAAACCAAACATATCTATAGCAGAGGGAAAAACAGTTGGAGGAGGTTCTGAGGTTAACAGTGGAATTTACCATCAGCTTTCAGAAAGATTAGTAAACAATTGGCGAAATGAATTTAATATTAATAATTTTGAATATAAACATCTTTCTGATCATATAAATTATATTGAAGAATTATTAAAAATAAGTCAAGCAGAGTACATAAGTACTATTTCTGAAAAAATTAATAATGGTGCTAGAAATATTAACAAAGAAGCTGAAAATACATTTCAATGGATAGATAGATCTAAAGGTAAAAGTATTAAACAAAGCATGACTGAAGTCTTTTATAAAAAAAATAAAAAAATTAAATTATTTCAAAACTCTAGAGTAAAATTAATCAAATTTAAATCTGGAGCAGCTGTCACTGCTATTTGTGATACTGACGAAGGTCAAATTCAAATTAATTTTAAAAATCTAATTATTGCATGTGGAACGATTCAAACCCCAGTACTTCTAAATAATTCAGGTTATAAATTTAATAATGAAGTTAGTTTTAATCTACACCCACATTTAAAAATTGCAGGTCAATTTAAAGAATCTGTAGATTCTTCAGAACTTGTTTCAAATTATCAAATTAAACTGCCAGAATATTCTTCAAGTATAGGAGCTTCAATTAATTCAAAACAGTGGAAAGCTTTGATGTTGCTTGAAAATTGGAATGAATACTCGGAGGATAACTTAGGGGAACAAATTGATAAAATTGGAGTTTTTTATACAATGATAAAACCAAGTGGTTCTGGGAAAATAAGATTTTTAAAACCTTTTAAGAACTACCTTTTAACTTACAACTATAAAGAGATCGATAAAGAAAACTTATATCTTTCTACATCTTTGTTAATAAAGATGCTTTTGAGTCAAGATTGTGAAAAATTATTTTTAGCTACATCAAAGTTAACCCCGATAACCAATGAAAAAGATTTTGATAGGATAACATTTTTAAAAATATTTAACTCTTTAAGTCTTCATTCTGTTCATACTTTTTCTTCTTTAAGAATGGGAGAGTTCAATAGTGAAACAGACTCCTATGGTAAATTAAAAAATGTAAAAAATGTTTTTGTAGCTGATGCTTCTATCATTCCTTCCCCTCCGGGAGTAAATCCTCAAGGCATCTTGATGACTTTAGTGTCAAGAAATATCATGCACTCACTTGAAAATAATTTATTTCAAAAATAATTTAGTTGTATTCAATTAAATAAAAATTTGGTAAACCATTACTCTTCAAAATAGAATTTTTAAGAAGTTCCTTAACTTCATAAGTTTGATCAGAAGATTCATATTTTTTATTATATTGCCTCACTAAGTCGCCACCTATGGGAAATATTGAAAAGTTCTTTCCTATTTTTTTTGAGATTTTAGTTAATAGTCTATTTGAGTATCTTCTATAGCCATGTTTTCTATAACTAAAAAACTTCCCACTCCAGGCACTAAATGTAGATGTTTTGAATCTGAATATTTTTTAAAAACTAATTTAATTGCACGTAAGTCGTATTTTACGTGTTCTAAAACTGCATGAGAAATTACCAAGTCAGGATCAAATTTATCTATTTCAAGAATTTCTGATATATCAGATTGTATAAATTTAATGTTTTTTGTCTTTTTTGTTTCCCAATTTTTTGAAACAATCTTGTCTACTCCTATATATTCATAATCTAAAAAGCATTCATCAAGCAAATCTAATAGTGAACCATCTCCACACCCTAAATCAAGAACTTTAATTTTTTTTGTTTCTTTAAAGTTACTTGTTAATAAACCTAATAAAACGTAGTTGTTCAAAACTCTTTGAGGTGAATTAATTGGTTTAACTTTATCTAAATAATCAATTAATTTATCTGTATTATGAAAATTTGGATATTCAATTTCTTGTTTTTTTTCTTGAGCTAATTCAATTAAAAATAATAAAAAATAAATAATATTTTGAAACACATTTGTCGGAATGTCACCATTTATAAAATTAAAGTTTGTTTTTTTCATTTCCTTTTATCATGCTAAGATATATCTACCCACAGCAACACCTCTATTTATGTCTCTAAAGTGCATGCACTCTATTTCGCTAATTACACCTTCTTCTTTTAGTTTATTCCAAACTTCGGTTGGCGCTTTATTTGCTTCTGTTCTAAATGCAGGATCTTGGACTACATCATCAAGTAATAGTATTGTTGATTGATCAGAGAATTTCTTACAGTTTAGAATATCATTAAGTGCATATTCATAAGTATGGTTACCATCAATATAAATTAGGTCGTATATATTATTATTGTTAAGTTTTGAGTAACCTTTTAGCGCCTTAATAGAATCTTCAAAGTGTACTTCAATCCTACCTGGGTATTTATTTTTAAGGAATTCATAACCAAATTTACAATAATACCAATAGCCCAAATCAACACTGGTAACTTTTGCATTTTTAAAGTTTTCTAAAAAAAGTTCGGAGGAATGTCCAGCATTAAAACCGATTTCTAATATATTTTTAAAATTTCCTTCTAAAGACTTAAGATATTTTTCTTGCTCTTCCGACTGTAATGAATTTCCTTCTAAAATAGAAATCTTATTTTTTTTGTAGTAATTTTTAAGATTTGTCTCTAAATTCCCTTTATTTTGTTTCAATTTTAGATATTTATAATAGCTAAAAAAGTTTAATCTTAAGTTTAAGACGTCTCTTTTAAACTTATAATAAATATGCTTTAACCTTGTTCTAATTTTAAAATTTTTATTTTGATTCACTAACTTCTCCCAAAAATAAAATTTAATACTTTAAAAATTTTTAAATCAAGTTTATTTTTGTGAGTAGAAGAACTATTAACTAATGAATCAGTATTTAAAGTGTAATGTTTAAAGGAATCTAATAATATTTTCTCGTTATTTTTTTTTGGGGTAAAGCCAATTAAATCGTAAGCTTTTGAACTTTCAAAAAAACAGCTCTTATGAAATGATTTATAGTGCCATGGACCAAATGGAGAAAGTTTCATAACATCTAACAAAAATAATATTGATACAGAAGGTAATACAGGTAATTTAACAATTTTTGAATTAGAACTTATATTATCGATAAAATTTTCAAAAGTTTTCCCAATATTCGTATTATCATTATTTCCTAAATTAAAGTATCCAGAAATATTTTCGTTTGTTAGCCTAACGATAACTTCTGATATTTCTTCAACATCTATTAATTGAATAGTATTCTTACCATTTCCGATTAGAAATACAGGAATACCTTTCGAAGAGAAGTTAAAAAGCATATCAAATATTCCTAGTCTATTTTTACCTACAATTGTTCTAGATCTAATAAAATTCCTAGATATGTCTTTGTTTAATTGTTCTTCAATTACTTTTTCAGCATCATACTTAGACCTTCCATAAGCCTCTACAGGTTTGGGTTTTGAATCTTCACTAATGATCTCTTTATTTTTTGTACCAAAAATTGAAGAAGAAGATATAAATGTGAAATGACTAACATTGTTTAAATTTGCTGCTTTAACTAGATTTTTAGTTCCAGAGACATTAATAGATCTAAAATCTTTTTTATTCAAAGGAAGGCTTGCTGCAGAATGAATTATCTTATTACATCCTTTAAGTGATAATTTAATTTTTTCATAATCTCTAATATCACCTTCAATAAAATTTTCAGAATATTTGTTTGGTTTAATTTTGTCATAGTTGATAAAATCAATTCCTTTTTTACTTAGATTTTCAATCACATATGAACCAAGGAAACCACTACCTCCTGTAACAAAATATTTATCCATATTTAATACTTTAGTTCATTGATAGAACTTAACTCTAAATCTTTAAACACAAACACCTTATAAAAATTTTTTTTAATCCACATAAGTAGTTCTGTAAATTAATAAGAATGTTTAGAATAAAAATATTGAATGAGCGATTATATAAATTTTCACGAAAGAAGCTTACCTTTCAAAGTTGTTGTTAGAACTATTATCAATATATCGGTCTTTTTACCTTTGAAAATTTTTATATTCTTCTGGAATATATCACTTAAATTCATTGGCAACTCTGTAAGAGTAAAAGAAACTAATAAAAAAACTCTATTAGTCTTCGACGATAAGCACGAAATAGAGATAGGTTATAAAAAAAGGTTTGAATTCTATATGCAAAATATCTCACATAGGTTTGAACATTTAAGCTACGAATATATGTTTTCATTAATTGATTTCAATGATGAAGATAAAATTATTGACTGTGGAGCAAATATAGGAGAAATATACCTGACATTAAAATATTTGTATAGTGACTTAAATTTTCAATATTTTGGTTTCGAACCAAACAAAAAAGATTTTGAAATATTACAGAGAAATACTAATAATCTAATAAGAAGACCTTTAGCTTTATATTCTGAAATTACAAAAAAAGAGTTTTTTCTAAAGGGCAATACTGCCGATTCATCTTTTGAAAGTTCAATGTATTCCAAAAAAGATATTGTAGAATGTGTTACCGTTGACTCTATTTTCTCAGACAATAAAAATATAAAGCTTTTTAAATTAGAAGCAGAGGGTTTTGAATATGAGGTTATTAAAGGTGCTAAAAGAAATTTAAAATACATTGAATATATTTCTGCCGATTTAAGTTTTGAACTTAACAATAATACAACAAGCTCTTTCGTAGAGGTAAATAATTATCTTCTGAAAAATAATTTTTCACTAGTTGATGAAAATCCACGCTTAGTTTATTTATATAAAAATAATGATTTATGACAAAATATTATTAATTCCTTTAATCTTGCAAACTACTATATAGACTTAAAAAGTATTTATTATGTTAAGAAAAGCAGCAACAGTTAGATTTTCAACTTATGTAGTGGGGACTCTTTTCACTATTATTAACTTGTTTCTTATAACATCACTTTTAGATATATTTCAGTTTGCAGTTTGGGGTGTGGCAAATTCTTTGATATTTATTTTTTCGCAATTAGCTCAACTGACCTATGTTCAATATATTGAAAAATACTTTCCAAATTTCAACCAAGAAAAAATGGAATTTTATTTTTATAAATTTATTAAAACCATATTTTCTACAACTTTTATTTGGCTTGCAGTTTTATTCATTATGGAATATTTTGGATATTTTACAAAATTTAATGCTGATAATCTATATTTACTTTTTATAACTATTGCTTTTCTTACAACAATTGAAGCTGCAATTGAAATATCATCTAAGTATCTTTTAGCATTAAATCAAACTCGAAAATTTGATACATATGAATTATTAATTTTTAAATTTGCTAGATTATCTATTTTTTACCTATTGCTGATTAATGAATATAGCGTATATTATTTATTGTTTGCAAATTTATCAATTCGTACAATATTTCTTTTTAGTGTTTTTAATTACAAGAAAGACGGATTGTTTTATATTTTACAAAACATTTATAAATCGAAAATATTTAATGATAATTTTAATAAGTTGTCCTACACCTCTTTTGCTTTCCTAATCAAATCTTTACTAGCTACTTTTTTAAATGTTATTTTTATAATTTTGACAATTTCTGCAGATAATATAACAATTGCTAATTACTCATTAGGAATTTTAATTATAAATAATTTACGACCTATTATTGCATCATTATCAAGTTTATTAACACCAATAATTTCAATTAATATCAAAAATAAAAAAGAAAATATAGAACTCCTCAACATGGTTGTCTATATAAATACAATATTTATTGCAATTATTACTTTTGTATCAATTTTTGTAGCAAAATATAAATTTGTTATAAATTATTTTTTGGAATCTTTTGATTCAGAAATATATTCAATTATTTTAATATCTGTATTTGCTTCATCTTTAATGTCTATTTATTACCCAAAATATATAAATATATTATTTTCAAATAATGAAAAAAGAATATTTAAATACTTTTTTTTAAATTATGTTTTCTTTGTTGGTTTATATTATTTACTTCTACAACGAACTGATTTAAATTTGATTTATATTTACATTATTTTTGAAGCAGTCAACATAAACATAACGAGGTATATTTACAAAAAAACAACCACTTCTTACAAATCTCCCTACGTAAGTTTATCGTTCTGGTCCATTCCGTTGTATTTTGTTTTAACACTTTTATCAATAAATTTAAATAATTTATTTTTATCACTGATTTTTATTCTTTTTATTTCTATAGATTTAAAAAATTTATACAAAAGATTTTCATACTTTGATACAAATAAAGATACCAATTACGACATAAGTAACAATACGTAATTAATGACAATATTAAAAAAGTCATTCCCACCGTTTCTTTTTATTTTTACTTTATTTATATCTAATTCCTGGATTAATTTATATATTAATTCAGTAGCAAATGAGGATTTTGAAAAGTATTACGAGTATATCAAGTTCTTTATTTCGGATCATGAAAATGTAAAATTTGGCCAAGGTTTAATTTATTATTTTCTTGTTACATTATTTTATAGAGAACGATTTGAATTAATTGATTTGCAAAATATTGATTATATTTTATCATCTGCAGTTCAAAATTTGAATCTTATTGTATATATATTTGGTTCGGTAGGTTTAGTATTTTATTTAAAAGTTAAAAAATTAGATTTAGGTATTATATTTATTTCTTTATCTTTTTTAAATTTGTTTCCTCTTGGCATGTATATGAGAGCAACTATGAAGCCAGAGATTTTAATATTTTCTTTACTGACATGGGCACTGTATCTAATTGAACAATACTTCTACACAGGGCATTTTAAGTACATATATTTTGTGATACCATTCTTAATTTTAATATTTAATGCTAAAGCATCAACGATTGGAATTGTTGGAATTTTCTTACTTCTTCTAGTATTCCAAAATAGAAAAATAATAGAAATTAAGCCTTTTGCATTAGCTGTAATTATTTTCTTATTTGGTTTTGTATCAATTCAATATGAAAATTATAAAGTAACAAACAATAGCTTTTTAACTATTACACAAGAATTAGAATATAAAAATTCAGCAGATGTTAATGTGTTGTTTAATCTGAACATTCTAGATATTTTGAAAAATCCAAAATTAGAATTTAGCTATACAGAGAATGTTAAAAGCATTCATGCTGATTCAATAGTCAATATTCTTTTATTGGATTCATTCGGAGATCACTTTAGGCAATTTTTTGATTCTAATGAACAGTTGTCTTCAAAATTTAAAAAAAGTTTATTTACAGATAGTTACAAAACCGAAAAAAGAACAATATTCTATGATGGAATATTTTCAAAAACTTTAGCGAATAATCTAGATTATGTAAGAGTCTATGTTTCAGTCTTTATGACAATAATTTTCTATTCACTACTCATTTTAAATATTGTTAAAGAAAAGGAGTCGAGGCTCATTTTTTCTTTACCATTTATTGGTATATTTATTTTATATTTAAATAGTCTTGGCATACCAACCCAAAACTACAACCCTTATACTGGAGACACTTTTAAGCCATTTTATTATTCATTCGTATTAGTTATTACTTTTGTAACACTGGTATCAAACTTGTTAATTAAATATAAGAAGACTTTTTTTCTTTTATTCCCGGTATATTTTTTGCTAATATTTTTCATTATTGGCCATCCAAAATCAAACAGCCAGTACTTGTCAGAAACTTTAATAAATAATAATGAGTATTCAATTGCTTGTGAGTTAAATAATTTTTTATTTTTTGAAAATAATATTTTAAATAATATTCATATTTCTGGAAACATTAATGATACTGAATCAGATTGTGATTCCAATTTTCCAAAACAAGACTATTCCAACTCAGAATTAGATATAGATTGTGAATCTAATAAAAAGGCTTGTAGATTAAATGATTTAGGTAATGATTATTCTCAAGGATTAACTACTTTAAAAGTTATACCAATTTTTTCATTAATTAATCTTCTAGCAATAATTTTAATATCTTTAAACGAACTTCTTAAAACCTATAAATTAAAAAATAATTAAACTTTCGATATTTACTTACCTAACATTGTTATTAGAACGAAATGAGAAAAACATTAGATAGTATAAAAATTTTGATAAATGACCTTATTCAAGTGTCAAAGTTAACAAAAACAAAAAATAAAAAACTAAAAATATTGTTTTTAGCATTAATTAACAACTCACTAGTTGTTTTTGATATTCTAATAATTTTATATTTTTCAAAAATATTTTCCGAGGTAACACTTGATAATAGGATTGTTGATTTTTTTCTCTCTAGGCTATACCTATTTCCAGTATTTATTATTTTTCGGTATCTAGCGGTTTATTTTGAAAGGATAGTCACTACCTCCCTTCAGATGGACATTGAACAAAATTTAAGAGAGCATTTACTTAGTGAGATATTTGATAAAGGTAATTTTTCGGTCGCAGATGCTTACTTTTACGTAAACACTCTATGCGGACAAGTTGGGGGGTTTTATTCAACTCTCGCAACATTTTTCGGAAGTTTAATTCAAATAGTTTTATTCACATCTTATTTATTGATTACAAACTTCAATATTGTCCTTATTTTTGGAATCGGTTCTATCTTGCTTATTATTCCAACTTATTATTTTGCTAAACTTGGCAGAAAATATGCACATATTACATATACTTCAGCGCAAGAAATAAGTGAAGAAATAGAAAAAGTTCTTGATAATCTTTATTTAATAAAGATAGTTAAAAAAGTTCAAGATGAGCTTGTAAAATTTTCAAACAACTTAAATTTACTATATTCATCTAGGTTAAAAGACATTAAATACGGAACAATAAATGCCGCAATGCCAAACTTTATTACATTGTTTTCGCTCTCTATATTGTTGGTATTTTTTAATTTTTTAAATAAATTATCACTAGATTTTATTGGAATATTATTAAGACTATTTCAATCATTGAGTAACTTAAATAAAAATATTCATCTCGTTGGCACGTATCATGTTTCATTAGAAAAATTGTATGAAATAGAAAACAATAAAGAGCAAATAGACAAAAGTAATTATATATCCAAAAATGATGATCAGAATAATGATATTGCTGTAAAATTTTCTAACGTAAGTTTCAAATACTTTAATTCTGAAGAATACATTTTTGAAAATTTAGATATAGAAATTTTTAAAAATAAGCATACAATAATTACTGGGCCTAATGGATCTGGAAAGAGTACAATACTTGGATTAGCTTGTGGAATTCTTTATGCAAATTCTGGGACAATAAAAACCTCAGTCAAAAAATTCGGATACGTAAGTGCAACACCAATGATTATTAACGGATCTCTTAAAGATAATTTAAATTACGGCAATGAAGTTTCAGTTTCTGAAAATGAGCTAATGGACCAGATAAAAGTATTTAAATTATTTAAAGAAGAAGGAAATTATGATTTAAATAAAATAATTACCAACAAAACCCTATCTACTGGTCAAATGCAAAAAATTTCATTTATAAGAGCTTTATGTTCTGGAGTAGATACGTTGATATTGGATGAATCAACTTCAAATTTAGATACTGAAACAAAAAAATTAATATACAACATAATTAGTCAGAGAAAATTAACAATAATAAACTCAACACACTCTCAAGATGAAATATTTAAATACGATTATGAAATCAAAATTTCAATTAACGACGGCAACAGAAATTTAAATTTATTTAAAAATTAACAACCAACTATATTTTTAATGTCTTCAATTTCTTTTGATATCAAATTGTCTATATAGTGATTGTTTTTCACATATTCCAAGGCATTATCAGCAAGAAATTTCATTTTTAAATTATTAGATAACAAATCTTTTAGGATTTTTTGGAGATCATCATCTTTCTCAAACAAGACTCCAGTTTTACCATTTTCAATTATTTCTGAATGATTTTTTATATTTGAAGCCACTACAACACACCCCGCTGCCATTGCTTCCAATATTGTTTTAGGGTTTCCTTCGAAGATTGAGTTTGAAATAAATATTGAATATTTAGTCAGATTTAAACGTAATTTTTCATTTGGAATCACATCAAAAATATTTAAGTCTATTTTATTATTTTTAGAGAAATTTATTAAATTATTTTTTTCTGAACCATTGCCATAAATATGTAATGATAGATTTGAGCCTGACAACATTTTAAGTAAGTTTAGATAATTTTTTTGCTTTTCTAATCTACCGACGGAAACCAGTGTATTTTGATGATGTTTTTTAGATATGGTTTTATTAAAATTTATCCAATTAGGCCTCACTAACAATTTGCTATTTTTTAAATGAAAATTATTAGACAGAAAATTTTGATCACTCCTACTTGTGACTGAATATAGGTCAGAAAATTTAAGAGCTAGTTTTGTTAGATTAAGAAAAAATAATTTCTTGGACCTACTTTTATTTTCTAAAATACTGAATTCATACATATCATATCCAGTTCTTATGTAGAGGGGTTTTTTGTAAATTATTTTTAACAATATTGGTACCCATGATCCATTCAGTTGGTTTTGTTTTATTACATCAATATCTATGATTAAATTTTTTATAAAAAAAGGAATAAAAAGACTTTTTATAAATCTGATTATTTGATTATTTGAATACTTAATAATTTCATAAATTGGAATGATTTTAAGATATTCTGTATCTGGTAAAAATTTATAATCTTCTTTTCCACCATATGTTAGAAGCGTATGCTTAGTTCCATTTTGTTCATAGTGCTTTTGAAAATAATAAAGCTCTCGATCCAAGCTTCCAGAGTCATGCCAAGTTTTTATGGAATAATCAAAAGTAAAACAATATAAAATATTCACTCTTTTTAATCTTAGTTAAATTTTAAAAACAAATTAGAATTACTCTAGTTCTAATTTGTTGTATGAAAAAATTATTAATAATTCATAATAAGTATCAAAATATTGGTGGAGAAGATATTGCTGTTTTAAATGAAATTAATTTTCTAAAAAAGCACTATAAGGTAGAAACAATTATCTTTGAAAATAATATTTCGAATAAGTTTCAACAAATATTTTCATTTATTTCGAATAGTAATAAATTGAGTAACAATATAATCACATCTAAAATAAATGAATTTAAACCTGAAATCATCTATCTTCATAACACATGGTTTAAAGTGTCCTTAGGTATATTTGGAATTTTAGAAAAATTAAATATCCCGATTTTTTTGAAAGTTCATAATTTTAGATATTTTTGTACTAAACATTTTTTGAATTCTAAACATTTTGAAAACTCAAGCTTTTGTCCTGGTTGCGGTAATTTTTATAAAAAAAAGTTAATAAATAGATACTACAAAGAATCATTTTTAAAAAGTTTATTAATTTTACGATATGGAATTGAATATTTTAAAATTTTAAAAAATAATAATATTAAAATTTTAGTTCTTACAGAGTTCCATAAAAAATTTATGAAAAATTTAGGAATTGACTCAAATAAAATAAATGTTTTTCCAAACTATACACCTGATAAATTTGATATATCAAAGTCACCAAAAGAATACATCATATATGCCGGAAGGATTTCAGAAGAAAAAGGTATAGAGAATGTAATTTCCTCATTTCTAAATGCAGGAGTAGACAACATAAAGTTATTCGTTGTTGGGGATGGACCTACCAAGAATTCTCTTCAAAAAAAATATCAATCTGAAAATATAAAATTTCTAGGACAATTGGAAAATATTGAGGTAGTTAACTTAATTGCCGAATCGTTAGCTGTTGTTACTGGTACAAAACTTTTCGAAGGACAGCCAACTTTCCTATGCGAAGCTTCAATGATGTCCGTGCCATCTTTTTTTCCAAGAACAGGAGGTATTGGTGAATTTTTTCCTAAAGAAACTAATTTATCTTTTGAAAACAGAAACTATGATGAACTGACCGAGAAATTTAAATTGCTAAATGATAAAGCTCTTTTAAAAAATGAGGGTTTGAGTAATAAGAAATATATAAATAAATTTCTTGATGAAAAAAAATTACTTGATACATTTTCAATAATAATACAAGGTATAAATAATGATTAAGAAGATTTCTGTTTTATTAAGTATTTTTAACGATCAAGATAAACTTAATCAATCTATTGAAAGCATTTTAAATCAAACGTATACGAATTTTGAATTATTAATTATAAACGATGGTTCTCAAGATAATTCTGAGAAAATCTGCGAATTTTATTTAAGTAAAGACCAAAGAGTAAAATATTACAAAAATAATAAAAATATTGGACTTACCAAATCTTTAAATATTCTTTTAAGAAGTGCATCAGGGGAACTAATTGCAAGGCAGGATTCTGATGATACTTCTTTAAACACAAGATTTGAAAAACAAGTAGAGTTTATGAAACAAAATAATTTAGATGCATGTACTACTAGAGCTCAAATAATTAATTCTCAAGACATTACACCAAAAAAATCTTACTACTTGCCAAAAAATTTTGTTATGAAATTTAAAAATCCTTTTGTTCATGGTTCCCTTATGATCAATAAAAAAGTTTTACAAGATTTAGGAGGGTATGATGAAAGATTTTATTATGCCCAGGATTATGAATTAATGAAAAGGCTTCTAAAAACTGATTATAAAGTAAAAATTATAAAAACCCCTCTTTATAACCTAAATCAGACAGATAATATCTCCACAAATCACAAAGAAGAGCAAAAATATTACGCAGATTGTGTAAAGAAAAACAAAGTTCCTAAATTAATTTAAAATCAATTATTTTTTTTATAATCTCTTCAACAGATAACCTTGGTTCCCATCCTGTTAATTTTTTAATTTTTGCAGGATTAGAAATTTTTTTAATTGGATCCCCATCTCTTAATATTGAAGAATCAACTTCAACAAACTTTTGCCAATCAAGATCAAAAAAATTAAAAGATAAATTTATAAGATCTTTTATTTTCGTACCTGTGCCAGAGCCAATTACAAAATTATCATTAAGTTCATTTTCATCAATCTTTACTAACGCTTCTATAATATCTCCTGCATAACTCCAATCACGGACATATTCAAGACTTCCTACTATTAATATTTTCTCTTCTTTCTTTTTTATTTTTATAACTGTATTGATAATTTTCATAAATAAAAAATTCTGATTTCTGATTTCCGATTCATGGTTAAACATAATCGCTGATGTAAATAAATTATCTGATAGATTTCTAAGATTGTTTATCTCGTTGTGAATTTCAAGTTTAGCTTTAGCATATGGTGTATTGGGCACCATTAAACTATTTTCATCATATATTTCAATTGGGTTGCTTCCAAACATTTCTGAGGACGATGCCTGTATAAAATGACTTTGGAATTGTTCTGTATTTAAATACTTTAAAATATTTAAAGCCGGATTTGTAATTTCTTGCATTCTTTGAGGATGCTTAAGCGATTCGTAAACAGAGCTAGGTCCCGAGAGGTTATAAATAGTAGAGGGGTTTGAAATTTCAATAGTTTCCTTTACTTCACCATAATTGTTTAGGTTTTTAGTTAAAATACAAATTCTATTTTGATCAAATTCGTCATTAAATATCTGTCTATATTTTTGGAGGAAATATTCTCCCCCTTGTCGTGATGTACCATATATTTTATGATTTGTTGAACGAATTAAATTATGAGTTAAAAAAATACCATCTTGACCAGTAATCCCAGTAATTAATATATTTTTTTCTCTCACATGTATAAATGATAACTTTTTAATAAATTATTTTTAAATAAATATATTTAAATAAAAAAGGTATCAAATCGAATTAATTCATCATTAGTATTAAATAACAATATGAAAATCTATCTTAATAAAATTAATGAGGACTGGATAATTGATAGATTAAAATCTGAATGGTTTTACTACAATAGTGAAATCTCTACAAAGTTTATAAATAGAGCAGATATAATTTGGATTATTTCTCCATGGCTTTGGAAAAGTATACCAAAAAACCAATTAAAAAAGAAAAAAGTCGTTTGTTCAATTTACCACATTGAAGATGGTAAATTTACTGAAGCTGACAAACAAGACTTTATTGAAAGAGATGCTTTTGTTAACGAATATCATACAATTTCATACAAGTCTAAATCTCAGATTCAAAAGTTAACAAGCAAAAAAATTACAGTGATACCATTTTGGATAAATGAAAATATTTGGTTTGATATAAATGATAAAAATCAAATTAGAGAAAAAAATAACTTAATTAAAGATGCATTTTATATTGGATCTTTTCAAAGGGACACAGAAGGTGCAGATTTAAAAAGCCCAAAATTAGTTAAAGGACCTGATAGATTGATTGAAATATATAAATTTTATAAATTAATCAATCCAAAAACAAGAATACTCCTAACAGGAACAAGAAGGCAGTATATTATTAATAGGTTAAAAGAAGAAGGTATAGATTACGACTATTTAGAAATGGCATCTTTTATCCAATTAAACGAGCTTTATAATGCATTAGATTTATATATAGTCGCTTCAAGGATTGAAGGCGGCCCACAGGCAATCATTGAATGTGGCCTTACAAAAACCCCTATTATATCTACAGATGTAGGCATTGCTGAATTAATTTTGCCTAAAGAATCAATATTTGATATGTCAAATTTCAAAGCTGCAGAACCAAATATAAGTTATGCATATGAAAAATCGAAATACTATACATTAGAAAGCGGTCTGCAATTATTTATAAACATGTTTAATGAAGTTTATGAAAATTAGTATAGGTACAAAAGTGGTTGACGGCCCTTGGGGAGGAGGTAATTTATTTGTTAAAAATTTAATAGAATATTTAAAATCAAAAAATATAACTGTTGTCGATAACTTAGAAAGTAATGACATAGATATTATTTTGCTTACAGATCCCAGGAAAGATTCTGAAAATGTCACATTTAATCATATCGATATAGCTAATTATTTGGCCTATGAAAATCCAAATGCAAAAGTAATTCACAGAATAAATGAATGTGATGAGCGTAAAAATACAAGTAATATAAATAAATTTTACATAAAGGCAAACAAATGTGCAGATCATACGGTATATGTCAGCAGTTGGATTAGAGATTTATATTTATCTCAGGGCATGAGTTCAGTTAATAGTGTAATTATGACAGGTGCTGATAAAAAGATTTTTAATAATTTAAATCGAAGGGAATGGAAATCTGGAGATAAATTAAGAATTGTTACACATCATTGGGGGAATGATTGGAATAAAGGTTTTAAGACATACTCTAAGTTAGATAGTCTGCTTTCAACTAAAAAATGGAAAAACAAAATTGAATTTACATACATCGGTAATTTACCAAAAGGTCTAAATCTAGAAAATACAAACATAATTAGTCCAAAACATGGACTAGAGCTTTCAGACATTCTTAAAGATCATCATATTTATTTGACAGCATCAATCAATGAGCCCTCAGGGAATCATCATATTGAAGGGGCCCAGTGCGGTTTGCCTTTACTATACATAGAAAGTGGTGGAATACCAGAATTTTGTAATGGTTTTGGTGTTAGTTTTAATGATACAAATTTTGAAATCAAGCTAACAGAAATGATTGATAACTATCAACACTTCAGAGAAAAAATTAAAAATTATCCACAAGATTCATTAAAGATGTCGGAAGAATATTTAAACCTATTTAATAGTATAAAAAATGAAAATAGTTCTAAAAACATAAATAGTCTTAAAAACAATTTTTTAATTTATAAATTAAAAAAATTTTTTAAGAATTTGTACATAAGCAATCATATCTACCAAATTTTTTACAATAATTTAAGGAGAATATATTTGTTTATAAAGAGTAAAATAAAAACTTAATCATGAATAATTTAAATCATCAAAAAATATTAAATTCACTGTATTTATTCTTTCTTATTAGTTTTATTCTTTTTGGTAGGACATTTTCTGGAATAGAAATATTTGGATTCAGGTTTGGTGAAATGTTAATAGGAGTTGGAATTCTTATTTCTATAAGCTTATTTTTTGCTAAAAAATTAAAAAATCAGATTTTAATCTTTAACCCCCTTTCTTACAAGATACATTTGTTGATACTAATTAATTTTGTATTTGTTGCTGTAATGAATCAGTCTTCATTTCTCAATTTATATACTTTCAGAAGTAGTTCATATATTTGGACTTTATCATTTATTTATATTGGGCTATATTTTTTTAACAATATAAGTACTGAAAATCTATTTTTAAAAATAATACCATTCTTATTGATTATCTTGTATATATTGAGTACTGTCCATTTTCCCGAAAAGCTATGGGACTTATTCTATAGAATTTCTGACAAAGTTGATTTTGTTAAAGCTTCAGATTTACTATTGGCTTTTGTCTCCGTTAATTTTGCAAATTATATTTTAAGGAAAAATTCAAAATTCACTTTATCTTATTTATTACTAAGCAGTGCAGTGTTTGTTCCATTTTTACTTTTTAAAAGTAAAGGCGCTTTCTTTCCGGCAATAATTTTTATTTTTGCATCTATTGTTTTATTGAGAAAATTTATTAAAAAGAATATATTATTTAGTTTGATTTTAGTAATACTTTCTGGGCCAATTTTTGTAATATCAACATACTTTACCTATGGAAATTTAACATTTACTAAATCTGGTGAGCAGTTTCAAACAGAATCTGAAGAAGCCTCAAATGTTTTTGATGCAGACAATATAAGAAAAAATCTAGATATAATAGTAAATCAAAAAAATACCAGTTCAATATTCTTTTCTTTCTTCATAAACGATGGCAGGCTTTATTCAACTGAAATGATGGCAAACTGGAGGCTCCAAATATGGCAAGATATATCTAGAGATATATTTTGGGAATCTGAATATGGTACAGATGATAGAGGTTATGTATACAGAATTCAAGGCAGCCCAAGGTACGACAAGTTTTATAAAGGCTTTGGATATAATTCTATTCTTCCTGCAATGGACAATTGGGAGCGGAATGGTTTTGATGGTACAAATGAAAATCCACACAATTTTTTGTTTTATGTATTTGGAAGGGGCGGAATTCCACAACTAATATTATTTATTTTCTATCACCTTTCATTTGGCTTATATTGGTATAAGAAAAATAAAAATTTCGATATATTAGTTTTTACAATTCCTGTATTAATGACATCTTTCTTTGATGCTTCTATGGAAAGTGTAAGATTTCCATTTGTTTTTTACTCATTTCTAGCATTATTTATTAGTCTAAATTCTAAATATAGAAGTCTTAACTAAATTAGAATAGGTATATATGAAAAAAGCTTTAGTTACGGGAATAACTGGTCAAGATGGTTATTATTTATCAAAATTATTATTAGAAAAAGATTATGAGGTTCATGGCACAGTTAGAAGGTCATCAAGTATTAATACCGACAGAATAGACTCCTTAATTTCAGAACATTCTGAGAATAATAGATTAAAACTACATTATTCAGACCTTTTAGACTCTTCATCTCTAAATAGTTTGATTTCCGAAATTGAACCTAACGAAATTTATAATTTGGCAGCACAATCTCATGTAGCGGTGTCTTTTAAAAATCCATTATTTACGACTCAAGTTGGTACTTACGGATCGGTTTCTTTATTAGAAGCTATTAGGTCTGTGGACTCAAACATAAAATTTTACCAAGCCTCCTCTTCCGAGATGTATGGAGGAGCAACTGGCGATTTTTTAGACGAAAACAGTTTATTTGAACCAAAAAGTCCGTATGCTGCCTCGAAAGTATTTGCTCACAATATGACCAAACTTTACAGAGAGTCTTATGACATGTTTTGTGTTAATGGAATTCTGTTTAATCATGAATCACCTTTAAGAGGAGAAACATTTGTAACTAGAAAAATAACAAGGGCCGCAGGAAGAATTTCTTTAGGGCTCCAGGAGAAATTGACACTTGGCAATTTAGATGCCATAAGAGATTGGGGGTTTTCAGGAGACTACGTAGAAGGCATGTGGCTTATGATGCAACATGATAGTCCTGAAGACTGGGTCCTAGCGACTGGTGAGGCACATAGTGTTAAAGAATTTGCTAAATTGGCATTTGAAGTTGTAAATCTTAACTGGGAAGACTTTGTTGTAACAAATGAGAGATATATCAGACCTAACGAGGTACATCATTTACTTGGAAACCCTCAAAAGGCAAAATCAAAATTAAATTGGTCACCTAAGACATCCTTTTCTGAATTGGTAAAAATGATGGTTCAAAGTGATTTGACTTTAGCTAAGCAAGAAAAAGTTTTGATTGAAAATAAGCTCTTAAAACCAACATGGGAAAACCCTACTGTTTAACTTATATTTTCTAAATACCACTTATACGTTTCGATCAAGCCATCTTTTAATTTAACGCTAGATTTCCATCCATAATTATTAAACCTTGATGAATCCAAAAGTTTCCTTGGATTTCCATCTGGTTTAGTACTATCAAATAACAATTCACCTTTATAGCCAATGGTTTCTTTTATAAGCGACGCTAAGTCTTTAATTGAAATCTCTTCACCACTACCAATATTCAGAATATTTTCTGAAATATTTTTATTTATTATAAATTCAATAGCTTTTGAAAGGTCATCAACATATAAAAACTCTCTCAAGGGCTTACCAGTACCCCAAATTTTAAATTCTTTTAAGCGATTTTCTTTAGCTGAATGCATTCTGTGTATTAATCCAGGTATAACATGGCTATCCATATCTGAAAATGAATCATTTGGTCCATATAAATTTGTTGGCATAAGATTGACCACTTCTGTTCCATACTGAAGCTTCATTGAGTTTCCTAATTCAATAGCAGTTAATTTTGCCATGGCATAAGGCGAATTGGTTGGTTCAAGTTTTCCATTCATGAAATTCTCTTCACCTATTGGGTTTGGAGCTTCTAATGGATAAATGCAACTACTTCCTAGATTAATAATTTTAATTGATGGATTACCCAGACACGCTTCAAGAATATTTAGGTTGATTTTAAGATTTTCTATTAAAAATTGAGACCTATAAGTATCATTTGCATAAATTCCACCAACTCTGGCAGCAGCATTTATTATTATATCTGGTTGAACACTATTTATTTTTTTTAAAGTATCTGCTGAATTAAATAAGTCGGTATCTTCTCTCGATGAGCTTATTATTTCATAGTCATTATTTTTTGAAAGAATTTTATTTAGAGAAGATCCTACCAACCCTTTACTTCCAAAAATTAAAATTCTCATAACTTATATTCCAATAATTTCTTCTAAGTTTTTGTGGAACATATCAAGATTATATTGTTTTTTTATTGTAGCTTTTCCATTTTTAGAAATTTCTTTTATTAAATCATCATTGTAATAAGTCTTATTTATTAAACTTATCCAAGAATCCACACTTTCTTCATAGTTAAAGATAATATTTTTATTGTTTTGGAAAAAGCTTTCATCCCAAAACCCATCTGTATGGCTAATTATTACAGGTGTTCCACATGCTAAAGATTGTAAAGTGACACTTTGACCAGAAGGTTGAAGGGAGTTTTTTATAGGTAAAAAAGTAATTTTTGATGATAAATAATAATCTCTAATTTGTTCGTCTGATAAATAATTATTATTCCAGTTTCCTTTAACAACTTTAATATTTTTTAATTCAGAAGCATTAATATTTGATGAAATAAATGTGAAATTTATATCTGGCAACATTTTTGCAATTTCGAATACTTTATCATATTCTCTTTTTCCATCATTTCCAACAAAAAGGATCCCATCCCTTTCTTTATTGCTTATATCATCAGAATTATTCCAAAAGTCATAATCAATAGAAAAAGGTAGAAAGGTAAATTTTTTATGCATATTTGGAAATTTTTCCACCGCATTATTTTTTTCAGGTTTTCCTAGAAATATAAATCTGTCAGTTTGGGAAACAACTAATTTAATATACAAGTTCTGGAAAAAATTTATAGTTTTATTTTCAGATTCCCTGCCAAATAAGCCCATTACAATTACATAAACTTCCTTTTTGGAAAACATTTTTGAAATTAGCAGCAAGGGCAAAAAAGAAATTATTAGAAGGTCAGTAGTAAATAATATTTTTTGGCAATCTTTCAGTAATCGAAAGTTTTTTAAATTAACAATATCCTTGGTATATATTGGCAATCTTGTCAATTTTCTAAGCACTTTGTCAAGGTAATTCAGAATGTTTTGAAATAAAAAATTATTATCATCTGGGTGCTTCATCTCAATAATTACACTATTTTCGAATTTATTTTTTATATAATGCCAACCGTAAAAAAATTCTTTTGCGGTTTTTTCTTTATTGTTTAATCTATTTTTTCTACCAAAACCGAAAACGTAAACTATATTTTTATTTTTTGACATTTAATACAACCATTCGATTTAAGTTTAAACAAATTTCTATGAAATATATTATATCTTCATTAATCAAAATTAAGATTGTAGAGTTATAGTATGTGTGGATTTATTGGTATTTTTTCAAAACCTCAAATTGACAGAGAACTATTAAATTCTGCCAACGAATGTATTGTTTGTAGGGGTCCGGACAAATCTTTGGAATATTACGAAGAATTAAGTGCTAACGTTAACTTTGCTTCGATTTTTAATAGATTATCAATTATTGATTTAGATGATTCAGCAATGCAACCAATGCATTCAAAAGTATTTAACTCCTTGATTTTATTTAATGGTGAAATTTTTAACCATAGAGAATTAAGGAAAAACTTACAAAAAGAAGGAGTCAGTTTTAAAACTAGCCACTCAGACACAGAAGTTTTACTTAACGGATTTTCAAAGCACGGAGAACGTTACTTAAGTAATCTTATTGGCCAGTTTTCTTTTTGTTTTTTTGATAAAAAAAATAACGAAATCTATTTAGCAAGAGACCGCCTTGGCCAAAAACCCCTTTTTTATAGAAATTTAAACAATCAATTTTCTTTCTCATCAAATTTAGAAGGACTAATTACTTACCATCAAGACAAAGACATTTCTGCTGAAGGTTTAATTGAATATTTGAATTTTGGGGTAGTAAGCTCTCCAAATACACTTTATCAAAACTATTTCAAGCTTGAACCCGGGACTATTATGAAGGTAGATCTAGAAAGTTTCAAAACCAGTAAGAAGAAATATTGGAACATTGAAAGCTATTTTGGTAATGAAAAATTTAACCAAGATGAGTTTTTTAATTTATTAAACAGCGCAGTCTCACTAAGAATGGAATCCGATGTTCCAGTAGCAAATTTTTTATCTGGTGGTATAGATTCAACAACTATCATAAAGGAATTAAGTGATGGTCGATTTAACAAAATAAATTCATTTTCTGTTAAACACGAAGATTCCAAATATGATGAATCTCAATATATAGACCAAGTAGTAAAAAAATATAATACAAACCACACATATAAAATATTTGATTCTGAAATTAAAACTAACGACATAATAGATTCAATTAATGCTTTCGATGAGCCGTATGCAGACCCATCCACAGTTCCTTCATTTTTACTATCAAAAATAATATCAGAAGATTACAAAGTTGCTATATCAGGAGATGGCGGTGATGAATTATTAGGAGGGTATGATAGGTTTAATCAAGCTTTTGAAAATAGAAATTACTTTGATGGTTTAATTTCTAATTTTTTTCAAATTTACCCTGCTTCTTTTGGAACCGGAACTTACTTCAAGTCAAAATCATCAGATTACTCAGTTGCTTATTCATCTTATTTCGAAGATATAAAACTGCTAAGGTTATTTGGTCTAAATTTTGACAACAACAAAACTAATAAAATATACACCAAAGACTTTGATAAATACAAATCTTTAATGCTTACTGAGTACAAGCTTTATTTATCAGAAATGATGATGTTAAAAGTAGACAGAACTTCAATGGCAAATTCATTAGAAGTTCGATCGCCATTTGTAGACCATAGACTTATAGAGTACATATTGAAATCAGATTATAAATACTTTGATAAAGATTATTCTAAAAAATTATTAAAGAACAAATTAAAAATTGATTTTGATAATAAATTTTTAAATAGACCTAAGCAAGGTTTTGTTTTTAATATTGAAGAGTGGGTGTTCAATAATAATAACTTAATCGAAGAAAGAATAGAAGGCGGTATAGTTTCGGAAATATTAGATAAAAATATCATAAAAAAACTTACAAGAGTAAAGTCAAGAATGAATGCAAACAGAATCTGGAAAATATTTTTCCTAGAAACATACTGGAGTAAGATAAATTCGAAATGAAAAAATTAATTCAAAGAATTATCAGAAATTTTAATAAAATATTATTTTCTAAAGAAATGCCAAATAAAATAGTAATCTATTTCCACGAAACTACAGAATTAGAAGTTATAGCTCTGAAAAAAATAATTAAATATTTTCAGGATTTAGATTATGAATTTTGTAATGTTAGAAATTTAAATTTGGACAATAAAAATAAACAGATAGCTTTAACCTTTGATGATGCTTTTTTAAATTGGGAAAATACTCTGCCACTATTTAGAGAAAACAATATTAAAGCCACATTTTTTTTAAATACAATTCAGTTCTCAACTGACGATAAAACTAAATTTTTATCTGATACAAAAATTGGAAATCATTATGAACTAATTTCAAAAGATGTATTAGTAAAAATAGCTCAAGATGACCACGAAATTGGCTCACACACACATAGCCATAGAAATTTATCTAATTTAAATATGGGGGAATTTAAAGATGAAGTTGATAAAAATTTAAATATCCTTAAAGATTTTAATATATATCCTTCTGGTTTTGCAGTCCCTTTTGGAATGCGACGTTTTGTCACAAATGAACAAAAAAAAGAATTAAAAAAAATATTTAATTATATATGTATGGGAGAACCAGGTATGCTTTATAAGCATACTAAAGATGTTTTTCAAAGATATCCATGGAGAATAGAACTACCATTTCAAGAAAATATTGATAATTTAAAAATCGACTCGTCAAAATTTAACAATTTAACAAAGAGAAGTGGATTGGGTTAATTTAATTGGTTGCTAACTCAAACGTCGCAAATTTTTTTTGGATTGGTGAACTAACAATATATGAAATATTTTGTATAAATTCTTTTTTAAAAAACGGATTTAAAGTAAATCTCTGGTCGTATGAGGATGGTTTTAATAAAAACATTTTTGATAATAATAATAATTTAAATATATTGTATGCAGGAGAAATAGTCGACCTAAATGTTTTGTATAAATTTAAACAAGATTCACAAAAATACAGTATCTCTTCATTTACAAATTTATTTCGTTATAAGCTTCTAAAGCAAAACTATGGATGGTGGTTTGACTCTGATTGCTTATGCTTAAAAAATGTTAGCTATTTTGAAGAGCTTGCGAACCATAAAGAATTTGTGCTTGGTAGAGAAGAAGATAAAAAGTACGGTACGCTTGTTAATGGTTCCGTAATGTACCTAAGAGATGATCAGATGATTGATTGGTTTATTGATTATATTGAAAATAAGTTAAAAGATGACAATGTTAATTTTTATTGGGGTGAAATTGGACCCAATCTAATTACAAAAAAATTAAAGGATGATGATAAATATTTCGATACTGAAGAAACCAATATATTTTATCCCATTGATGCAAGCAGTTTTGAATTGATGTTTAGTAATAATAAAAAAAATGTAGATTATCTAGAGACCATTACCGAAAACTCTTATGTAATTCATCTTTGGAATGAAATGACTAGGAGACACTTTATTAATAAAAATAAGCTACCACCTAAAAATTCTTTTCTATATAAGAAGTTTTTAGATATTAAAAAGAATCACAAATATGGAACCAATTACTATTTTCTTTTTTTAAGATTTCTTCCAATTGTTTCTAAGTTTTATCGATTAGCATTTCGAATAAATAATTATTTTACTTCACCAATAAATCCTCAAAATTTACAATTGATAAAAGAAAAATATGAAAAACAGCGATAACGACATCATAAATTTACTTTATTGTTTTGATGAAGGTTACAACCTTCAGACTTATATATCTATAAAATCAATTTTAAGTAAAAGTAAAAATTTAAAATATAATATTTTAATAATTCACAAAAATCCTAATTCTTTTTCGAAGTTCAAAAATAAACTTCTTAAAGAAAAACTTATTGAAAATATTTATATTTGGAAATTTAATTTAAATAATATTGAATTTCCGAATATAAGGAACAAACACATTTCCGAAGCCACTTATTATAGATTATATTTCACATATATAATTCAGGATAATTTTAAAAATTTAATCTATCTTGATTCTGATGTATATGCAGTGGCTAATCCAGAGGAAGATTTGTTAAATACAATATCCGAACTTGAAAATTCCAAACACGCAATTGCTGCTTCGTCTGAGCAAAAAAAGAATACAAAAAAATATTCACAAAATTCAATCTTTAATGATAAGTATTTCAACGCAGGAGTCATGGCTATTAATGTTGAACGTTGGAAAAGTGTTGTTACGGATAATTCTGTAAAAAATATAATAAATCAATATTCTGATGACTTGAAACACTGGGACCAGGATGTTTTGAATTTGCTTTATAACGGTGAATATTTAGAAATGACAAATGCTTTAAACTACAGAATTTACCATGAGTCGTCATTAAAAAAAATTTTCGAAAACTCAGTTTTAATTCATTATTTTGGAAATCACAAACCTTGGACTATTGAAGGCGGTATTGAACTTGAGTCAAAAATTTATTTTGAATACTTAAAAGAGTTTACCAATAAGGGATATCATTTTGTTTTAAAAAGCACAAGAAAATCATCTTTAGTATTTTTATTTAATACATTATTAAGTAGAGATATATTAAAAGTTAGATATCCAATGAGGTATTTTTTTAAAGCTCTAAGAACTATTTTATTTAAAAATAAATAAATTTTTGCACACATTTTGTCTATATAATAGAAATGTGTCAAATAGTTTATTGATCCTTGCCTATAACGAAGAAAACACGATCTTGGAAGTTATTTCGGAATATTTAGATTTTTTTAATGAAATCATAATCGTTAATGACAAAAGTACAGACAATACTAAATCTATAATTAATGAAAAATTTTCTAATACTAAATCTGTGAGGTTAATTAATAACGACAAGAATTATGGTGCTGGAAAATCATTTGAAATAGGTGTAAGAGAATTTCTAAATAGTGATTCTGAATACTTAATTAAAATTGATGGCGACAATCAATTTAAAAAATCAGATGTATTGAAATTAAATAATCTTAATAAAGAATTTGAATATGATTTTGTAAAAGCTGATCGATTTTGGCCTGGAGGGATTGTTGGTAACATCCCAACAATAAGATATTTTGGTAATGCTTTTGCTTCAATTATGTTAAAAATATCTACGGGTGTTAACAAATTAAACGATCCTTTGAATGGTTTAATGTCTTTTTCAAGGAAGTCATTGATAGATTTTGAAATGCCAAAGCTTTTTTATAGATATGGATATCCGTTTTATTTAACTAGCTATGTTGTCAATCAAGCAATTATTAAAGATATAAAAATTGGACAAACTAAAAACACAGTAACTTACGGTCAAGAAAAAAGCCAACTCAAGGCAACTACTATATTTTTCAAATTAACTTACTTCATGATAAAAAACTTTTTTAAAAAAATTAAGCTAAAGCTTAAAAACTCAGAATTACAAATATCTGCAATCGCAGATATATTAGCGTTTTTTTTATTTACACTATCAATGGGTTCATTGATTAGGTTTTTTATGATAAGATTTACAGAACTTTCTGGACCGCAAGCAAGTTGGTTTATAGTTTTTTTAGTATTTTTGGTAATGTCTTTATCAGTATTATTTTATTCTTTAAAAACTGAAAATAAAATAAACTCCAAAAAAATAACTTTAGTATGAAAAAAAGTCGAAACGAAAATTTTCTTATTTTTTTCTTAATTGTAATTTTTTTATTATTAATAAAAATAGATTTTAGGTTTCAGGATACAGTTTTTTGCTGTGGTGATGATCATGATTATTATATACACGCTGAAACTATTGCATTAGATTTTGACCTTGATTATAAAAATCAATTGTCTGGTTTCGAAGATAAAAGATTTAACAAAAATAATAAAATTGCTCCCATTGGTTTCGTTGGCACTGGTTTATTGAGTGCTCCGTTTCTTTTTTTTGGTAATATTCTTGATGGTGTATTTTCAAATCCAGATTTAATTAGTTATAAATTATTGATATATTCATTTTCTTCAATATTTTATTTAGGTGCGTCAATAATATTAACAATTAAGGTTCTTCTATTGCTTAATATATCTTTCAAACCTTTTCATGTATTGTTTTTTATTTTTGGATCTGGTATTTCATATTATGCGTTTGAAAGGTACAGCATGACACATGTATATGAAAATTTTACAATTATTTTTTTATTTTATGTTTCAATTCAATACTTTCAATCAGGAAAAACAACTTATGCTGCCCTTATACCAATATCCCTTCTTTTAGTTTTTTTGGTCAAGTGGACAAATTATTTTGCAATTCTCATTCCAATTATTGCAAAGTTATTAGTAAAAAATAATTACAAACATTTACTATTAAAAAATATTTATTTTTATATTTCATCTTCATTTTCTGTATTCATTTTCTTAATGCACACGAAACTTATTTATGGACAAATAACTTTCGACCCCAGATTTGTTTACTCCTCTTCAATAAATATTTCTAATGAACTAGTAAATAATGAATCCAATTTAGTTTTTGATTTTTTAAACACTTTAAAAATATTATTTTTTTCTCAGGAATTTGGTATAGTCTATTTTTCCCCAATCTTATTTTTTTCATTTATATTGTCACTTATATTTTTAGTTACAAATCTAGCAAATAAAACAAATTTTCTGATGACTTTTCTTTTTATGATCTCAAATTTAAGTATTTATTTTATTTATAATATATGGAGATCCTCAGGTTCATCTTATGGCTATAGATATCTATTTTGCCTAATCTCACTATGTGTTGTTTTTTACTACTTTTTTACATCAAATCTCAAATTTATGCATTTACATAAACTTCTTATTCTGTTGTCTCTTTTTTCTTTTTTATCAACTATATATTTTGAAACAACTTTTCAAACACAATTATCTCTTGATAGGGTAACAAATTCATGGGGTGAACTTTCAAGATATTCACAGCCAGAATATTTAACAGGGTATTTAGCTTCATTTTCCAATTTTGAAAGTTATCTTAAGATATTCACTACAAGTTTTTTGGGAGCAATATTTTTTAAATTTATTATTCAAATCTCTTCAATCGATCAATTAAATAATATTTTAAACCAAGCAGGACTTCCGGTGGAGAATGGAGATTTTCAGGCTTTGCTAAATAAGCTCGAACAAATATCTTGGTCAAGACTGCTTGTGGTACTGTTGTTTTCTATAATTGGTGTAAGGTTTATTTTTTATAAAATTAAACAACTAAGTATTTAGTTTTTTGACCATACTATTTGAAAACACATAAGTAATAGCAGTAACTATATAATCAATAGCTCTTGATAAGAACGTTATTAATAATATTTCACTCGTATTGAATGAATATAGATTTTGTAATGATATTTGAATTGCCTCCAAGATTCCAATATTTCCAGGTGTTATTGAGAAAATATTAACAGTTTGTCCAATTGTGTAAAAAAGTGAAATATCAAAGATGTTGGCTTTTATTGAGTAAATATTAATTACATAAAAAATGAAAAATATATTTATAAACAATGTCAATAATGACGAAAGTGTAATTATAAAAAAGTTTAAATCAGCTTTATAAAAGTTAATAGATACTGTTTTTAAAGTTTTAATAAAATTAAAATTACTAAAAAATTTTGTTTTTAATATAAGAATAAATGATATCAAAATTATTAAGCATAGAGTCAATGTGATAAATAAATAAGAGAAATTAGAAAAACCTAAGTAAAAGAATATAGTAACAAAAAGAAACAATATATTTAATAATGTAGTTAAGACCGTGTAGTTAGCATTTAAAACTAAGTAGCTTGTCATTTGTACTTTTCTTATTTTTGTAAAGTAATAAAGTTTATAGCCAGATCCAGCAGCAATAGGGGCAATTTTATTTCCCAGTCGATTTAAGCATACAATATTAAAACTTTGTAAAAACGAAAGATCTAGATCAACTTTTTTGTAAAGATAAGAGTTTGTAAATGAAATAGAAAACAATCTACAAATTGATAAAAACAATAAAAATAAAATATTAATTACCGAAATACTTGCAAGTGTTTCCACTAGCTCTCTATTGTCATCTAAATAAATTAAAAATAGAATTAAAAAAAATATTGTGAAAATATTTGATATAACTCTTTTATTTTTTTGCATGGTTTCTATTTGATAATAGATATTATAAACGTCCTAAAACAAAATTTTAAGGCAATAAAGAGTTAAAAGTTATAAATTCAAAATTTATTTATCCAAAGAAAAAGTCGTTATGTAGTTTTGCAATGTTGTCAAAACTAAAATATTTTGCTGTTTCATAAGCATTTTTGCTGAGCCTGTCTTTATCTTGTTCGCTCATTGATTTAAATTCTATTAACTTTTCAAACAAACTGTTAACACTTCCAGATTGAAATACTAATGAATTATCGTTATTTAAGTAGTAAGCAAAACCTACTGAGTCGCTCACGATACAAATTTTTTCTAGAGCCATTGCCTCAACAAGGGTTAGGGGTCCACCTTCTAGCCTGGATTTAGAATGTTTTGAAGTTATAAAGAAAACATCACAATTCTTAATATATTCAACTTTGTTACTATAGTTTTGAAATCCTCTAAAGAATACATTTTCTTCTAATCCTAACTTTATAGATAGCTCCTTAAGTTTTTTTTCCTCAATTCCTGCTCCAAGAATATCTAACTTGAAGCAATTACCATTTTTCTTAAATAGTTCCAAACTTTTAAAAAGAATATCTAAACCTTTATAATCAATTAATCTTCCAATATATAAAAAATTGTTCCCCGTATCTTTTTTAATATATGTTTCCTTGAAAAGCCTTTTGTCAATTCCCATTGGAATAATTGCATATTTATTTTCATAATTAGTTGATTTAGTGTGGTTTGTAATTTGCTCCAATGTTACGCTACTGTTTGCAGTAAATTTGTATGTATTTTTTAAAACAAAATTCAAAATTATTTTATTCAAGTAGCTGTATTTATTGAGCAATAATACATCAGCTCCATGAGTTGTAAATATTAAATTTATTTTAAATAATTTTGAAATCAAAGCACTGATAAATGCTTGAGGAAGAAACCAGTGAGCATAAATGAAGTCTGGTTTAAACTTTATACAATGCTTAGATAAGCTAAAAGTTTGAGAAATTATTAAAATTATTAACTGTAATATGTTTAAATAATTTTCTTGAATTGCAGGAACAATACCCTTGTTTGAAAATATATGTTTTTTATTTGGCCAAAAATATCTGTAACAATAAATTTCATAATTGTTTTTTTTAATTAATTTGAGACCTTTTGTGCTCATGGGCTTTAATACTCTAATTTCTAAGTTTTTATTTTGAAGCAACATATTTTCTGTAAGGCTATTTATAACATCAGTAAACTTATCCTCGTTGACTTCTTTGTAGGTACTTGTATTTATTAAGACTTTAATTTTTTTATCCACTGATTTGATATTCTAGTTAATATAGTTAAAAGATTGTATTTAAAACTAATGAAAATTTCGTATCATTTAATCAAAAGAATAATCAAATGGAATTAAAAGTCGTACCATTCAAAAACGTCCTAGTGACTGGATATTCAGGACTTCTAGGAAGCTGGATGTCAAAAAGCCTTCTCAATCTTGGTTGTAAAGTTAGTGGAATTGCTCTTAATAAGGAATTAGATTTTTTAGTTGAATCATTTGAAATAAAAAAAGAAATTGATGAAAGTTACTTTGATATTTCAAACAAAGATGCAATAGATAAATATTTTTCTATAAATTCTTTTGATGTGGTAATTCATTTAGCAGCTCAAACTCAGGTAGGAGATGCTATTTTAGACCCTATAACCACTTTTAAATCTAACATCGAAGGGTCGTGGAATATACTAGATGCATGTAAAAAATACGAAACGCCTGTTGTTGTAGCATCATCCGATAAAGCATATGGAATATCAACTTCACTTCCTTATACTGAAGAAACCCCTCTTAAAGGAGTTTTTCCTTACGAATTTTCTAAATCATCTACAGATTTATTATGCCAAACATATAGAAACACTTATTCCTCAAAAATTTCTGTAATGAGGTGTGGAAATATATATGGAGGTGGAGATTTAAACTGGGATAGATTGATCCCTGGAGTGTCGAGATGGCTATTGAGAAATGAAAGACCTATTTTAAGAAGCAATGGCGAATTTAAGAGAGATTGGATATATGTTGAAGATGTAGTTTTAGCATATATAAAACTTGCATCTGAATTATATAATGATAATTCCGATGCATGTAATGATTTTAATTTTGCAGGCAAAGACTACCTTAGTGTAATCAATGTATATGAAAAGTTATGTAATGTTATTTTAGGTAGGTTTGTTGAACCAGAGTATATTTTAAATTCAGATAATGAAATTGTTGATCAGTATTTGGACAGTACGAAAATTAAAAAATTACTGAATATAGAATCTACGGTCAATTTTGAAAACGGTCTTGTTAAAACCATAGATTGGTATAAAGCAAATTTAGATAAAATAGAATAGTGGAGTACATAGGTAATTCAGAAGTATTTGAAGATGTAAAAATCTTTAAGGGCTTAAAGCATATTGACAGTAGGGGAACTTTTATTAAGCCATTTTATGGCAATGTTTTAGAAGATCAAATATCAATTAAAGAAATATTAACCGTCACTTCAAAAAAAAATGTGGTCAGAGGCTTGCATTTTCAATATCCTCCAAAAGATGTAAAAAAGTTGATTACATGTATTGGAGGAAAAGTTAAAGATGTGTTTGTTGACTTACGTAAGGATAGTCCAACTTACGGTAATTTTGATTCTATATATCTTGATGCTGAGGTTAATTATTCGGTTCTTGTTCCTGAAGGTTTCGCACATGGTTACTCAGTTCTGTCTGAAATTGCAACTGTTCTTTATTTACAATCAGGTCATTATGATGAAAAGCATGATAATGGTATAAATTTAGAATCTTTAGGCATTAACTGGGAAGTTAGAAACAAAATTATATCTGAAAAAGATAAAGAATTACAAAGCTTTAAAAATTTTAAATCCCCCTGGTAGTAAGTACGCATATGAAAAAGCATGAAATAACAAAAAAGTATATTTCTTATAGAACAAAACCCGTAAACCTATCTCCGAATGATGAGAGATTATTTCAACATGAATACGAAAAAGAAATTAGAAGCACATATATAAAAGAAATAAAAAATGTAAATGTAATTAATAATATTGTAAGAAAAAAGCTCAATTTTTTTATTGATGAAACATTCTTTGGGGAGCCCAAGATAAAAAAAATATTTAAGGAAATATTAAAAGTATTTATTAGAAGCAATAAAGGCAAGAATGAAATAATTAATAATGGCATTTGGATTGTAGATAATAAGAGTAATGTATATTTTCACTGGATATGTGATGCTTTAGCTAGGTATCAAAATTTACCCAATAAATATAAACATTATCCAGTTTTGATACCAAAAAGAATTGCAAATGATTGGGTAATTGAATCGCTAAATTTTTTAAAAATTGATTATATTGTCCTAGAATTTAATAAAAAGTACATGGTTGATAATCTAATATTAACTTCTCACACTGCACAAACAGGAAATTTTAATAAGCATGTAATTGTCCCCTTGGCTAATCATTTTATAAAAAGTGCAAAAATTAAAAACACGGAAAGTAAGCCTAATTTAAGAATCTGGATAAGTAGAGAGAAAGCTAGAAGACCTCTTAGAAACAATAGGGAGATACAAAGCCTTTTAAAAAAATACAATTTTATAAACTGTGTTGCTGAAGAATTAAATTGGGAAGAAAAAGTAAGGCTTTTTAATAATGCAGAAATTATTGCAGGTACTCATGGGTCTGGGTTTACTAATTTAATGTTTCTCAAACCTGGAGGCAAAGTTTTGGATTTAAGAGAACCTAACGATAATAGAAATCAAGCTTTCTTTTCAATGTCAAGTGAGTTTCAGTTAAATTATTACTATCTTGAGTGTGAAGAATTTAATTCTGATTATGTGGTTGTTGATAGTGTAAAATTAGAAGAAGTTTTTGAAAAAATTTTATAAATACCACTCATTATGCCGCTTCATAATCGATTCTTTTTCTTCTCCAAGGACATAGTTGAAGTGAATAATGTAAGGATTTAAAAATTTATAAAATCTGTAATAATGAGCACCATTAGGAAATAATCTAAGTGGAAGAAGTTTATATTTAAAATTATTCTTATGCTTGTTAATATAACTCTGATCATGATTTCCTTCCATGATTTCTTCTTTAGGTATGTTTTTTGGATTAAAAAATTTTAGTGTTTTATTGTTCGATCTAATAAACATAAAGCCAGCACATAAATATTCTGTAAAAGGCTTCCTGGGGTTTTTGTCATTTTGAATTAAAAAATCCTTATCAGAAATTTTTTTGACAAGATATCCAGTTGGATCTTTTTTAATAGTTATATCTCCATCTACATAAAGTACATAATCATTGTCAATTAAGGATTGGTAAATAACTTGAAGTTTCTTGTACATTAATTCACCAAAAACATCTTCATCTTGCCTAACAAAATTACTTAAATTGAACTCTTCATCATCGACCATTTCAACAGTGCAATTCAATGCATTAAAAAAATCAAAGCTATCTTTATCAAGTGTGAAAATCTTTAAGTTAATTTCAATATTATTTTTTATAATTGATTTAACTAAATTTTCAGTAAATTTTATGTACCCTTTATTTGTAAATGTAACAATTTCAATTTTCATAATATTTATAGAATTACAGCTTAATGATACAAGCTTAAAAAAAAAATTTTAAGTTTACTACTATAAACTTATAATCATGACAAAGAATAGTTATATTGTTAAAAATCCACTTTTGCTCATACTTTATAACAGACCTAATTTCACTCAGAAGCTTCTTGATCAAATAAAAAAAGTACAGCCATCAAACCTTTATATATTTATAGACTCCCATCCTGATGAATCAGATGAGGTTAATGTTAGGAAAATTAAAGAAGTAAAAAATTTAATTGAAAATGAGATTAAATGGAATTGTAATAAAAGTTATAATTATCCAACTTATAATTTGGGACCTTCAATGGGACCCAAGACTGCTATTGACTGGTTTTTTAATAATGAAAAACAAGGAATAATCTTAGAGGATGATTGTATTCCTAGTATTTCATTCTTTATGTTTTGTGACGAATTACTAGAAAAGTACAAAAAAAATAAAAAAATAAAAATAATATCTGGAGATAATGGTTCTGGTCTTTTACCAATGAAATATTTTGAAGGAAAAGATTATTCATATACATCTTTGCCTCTAATTTGGGGATGGGCATCTTGGGAAGACACTTGGAAGGAATACACTGATGACTTAGGGCAATGGTCAAGAGGAATAAGGTACTCGAACAAATTAAAAAATTACTATTTTGCTGATAAATTAATAATTAAAAATATATTTAAAAGAATATTGAAACAGGAAGATTATAAGAATAGGTTTTGGGATTTTCAATTATTCTCCTCTATTTTAGAAAACGAAGGAGTTTGTATAATTCCTCAAAAAAATCTTGTTTGCAATATTGGCTTTGGCGAAAATTCTACTAACACAAAAAAAATTAACTATAGAAGTAATGCAAAAATTTATGAAATTAATGAAATTATTCATTTAACTGAGGTTAAGAATTTAAAACGGAATAATCGTATCCTATTAAATACTGTTCATATTGGACTTAATCCAGATTTTCTAAAATTTTTCCCACTTTTTTTATTACCTTTGTTTTATTTATATAAAAGAACTTTATATTTTTTGAATACATTAAATGTTTTTAGAAGAAAATTCTAATATTTAAATAAAATTCGAAAATAAATTTTTATTACTTTTAAGTAAGATGAAAAATTTTTATAGAATCTTGAATTTTTTCTTAACTCATTCATTTTGACAGAATGATTTTTGAATGGTTTACCAATTTTGAGTAACTCTAAGGATGGATAAATTCCTATAAAATCAATTTCATTTAAGGTGTTATGAACCCCAATTTCTTTTAAAGAATTTACTCTATACCCTTTCATTCCGCAAAAAATATCTTCTACTCCAAATTTTTTATCACAAAGATTAATTACTTTTTTTTCTATGTATCTTGAAATATTTTTGGACGGTCTAGTTCCCATTATTAAATCAATACCTTCTTTTAGATTCTCAAATAGATATTTAATATTTTCAGATTTGAATTCATTATCAGCATCTATGCTTACAACTAGGTCATACTCATTTTCAATTGCATGTTTAAGCCCAAGCATTATGCTCTTGTCGTATCCTATGTTTGATTTATTGTTTAAAATTAAAGCTCCAGCGTTCATAGCCTCATATTGGGTATTGTCTTGTGATGCATCATTTATCACCAGAACGTCACCATAAATTTTCGCATTTTGAACTACTTTACTAATAGTTAGTTCTTCTGAAAATGCTGGAATGATAATTAATTTTCTAATACTTCCCAATATAGTTCTTCGCCACTTTCTAAATTTTTATTTACCTTCATTCCAATAATTTTTTTAAAGTCTCTTGGGTCAATCGAGTTAATAGGACAGGGTCTTAAAAATTCAATATTTTCTTCACTAATGACCTCTCCTTTTTGCATAGGACGATTGGTCCGAATAGCTCTTCTTTGAATAACAACAGTTTCTTTTTCATTATCTTCAACTTTTTTGTTGCCATCTCCTAAAGCTGCTTCTAATTCTCTTGAAGCAATAACCATATCTTTCCAAGATTTTGGGTTCATTGCAAATTTGTGATCTGGACCAATCCTGTCGTTATCATCTGTAAAGTGTTTTTCTATTGCTTTAGCGCCTAATGAAATAGCACCTAAAACTGTTGCATGTCCATGAGTATGGTCAGATAACCCTAGAACTATTCCTTCATACATTTTTTTGTATTGTGACAAAACCTTTAAATTTATATAATTGAGATTATCACTTAGTCCTGTGTAATTAGTATTGCATTGCATAAGACAAATATTTTTATTTTCACCTAAAGCATCTAAAGCTAAAGAGACGTCCTCCAGAGAGGAAGCTCCGGTAGCAAGAAATATCGGCTTGTTATATGATGATATTAATTCGAGCTCTTCTTTAAATGTTATATCACCAGAACCTACTTTAAAAGCGTTTAGATAAGGGTTTAATTCTTTAACTGCATCTAAGTCATATGGAGCAGTCATAAACTCTATGTCTACTTCTTTGCAAGTACTTACCAATTCTTCAGTCCATTCTTTTCTTGTATGGTATTGATCATAAATTTCAAAAACAGACTTATTCCAACTTGATTGATGAGACACTTTTCCTACATTATCGTTTTTAAACCCATAGTCTGATACGATTTTATCGGCACTAAAGTGTTGAAATTTTGCACAATCTGCACCTGCTTCTTTTGCTAAATGTATTAATTCTTTCGCCCTTGAAAGAGATCCATCATGATTTGCTGCAATGTCAGCAATAAAGTATGTAGGGTTTTGGCCGCCTACACTATTTTTACCAACCTTAAATTCTTGATTGTATTTGGTCATATAAGTAATCTACTAGCTCATTAAAATTTGGTAACTTTGTTTGGAAATTTCTTTCAAACAAAGAACAGTCTAAACCCAAACTATCAGCTCTTTCAGGTAAAAGATCTTTAACCGAATTAAATTCAACTTCTTTTTGGATTTTAAATCTATCAAGTAAGGAAAGCACTAAGTCTGATTTTGAGTATGATTCTTTACAGCCTATATTTAATAATCCATTGAAGTTACTCATAGTTACTTCAACTATTGCTTTTCCTAATGTCTCAACATCTAAACTAGAGGTAAAGCTATCAGAAAAAAGGCTTGGAGTTTTTTCTGTAAAAATAGTTTTGATCAACCAGTTTCCAAAAGAATTACTTTCCCTTTGGCCAAATGAAATAAAACTCGTTCTAATTACAGCTGAATTATTAAGATCTAGTAATTTCTTTTCTCCTTCATACTTTGAATATGCGTAAAAATTTAAAAGTTTTGTTCTTTCATTTTCAGTATGTAGTTCGTCTCCATCACCATCGAAAAAATGATCCGTTGAGATATGAATATATCTTGATGAATTAATTTTTGACCAGTTAGCAATATTTTCAATTGCATCAATATGAAGTTTTTCTATATACTCTTTATTTTGCTCGCAAAAGAGTAGATCTACATTACCTGAACAATTTACAATTATATTTGGATTAATTTCATTTAAATTATTTCGAATCAAATCTGTATTTGTCAAATCAAAAGGCTTTGCCCCAGAGCTCCTTGAGGATGTAATTATCTCAAAATTACTTTTGTTAAATTTTAATTTATTCAAAACCTCTTTCCCCAGTTTTCCACTCGATCCAAGAACTAATATTTTCATATAGTAAAGTATAAATAGATTATTTAAAATATTTATATGAAATCAATAGCAGTAATTCAAGCAAGGATGAATTCAAGTCGTTTAAAAGGAAAATCTTTATTACGATTAGGAAAAGAAAATATAATTTATTATTGCTATAAAGCAGCTTTTGAATCAAAAATGTTCGACAAAATAATTGTGGCAACATCTAACTTGAAGTCAGATGATAGTTTAGTTAACTACCTTAAATCAAAAGATATTGAATATTATAGAGGTTCTGAGCAAAACGTACTATTGAGATATATAGAAATATACAAAAATTTACAACCTGAAAATATAGCAAGACTGACAGGAGATAATCCACTTATAGATCCTGAAATTATTAGAAAAGTAGTATCTATTCATTTAGAAAAAGGTTCTGACTACACATCAAATATAATTAATAGATCATGGCCTAGAGGAAATGATGTAGAGTGTATTAATGGAATAATTTTGAGCCAACTATTAGAGCAAAAACTAACTACAGAAGATTTTGAACATGTAACTTTGTATATTAGAAAAAATTTAGATTCTTATAATTATTTTTCTGTAGAGTCAGAAAAAAAATTTGAGTACAAGAATATTAGAATGACTGTAGATTATGAAGAAGACTATTTACTTGTAAAAAAACTAGTAGATTACTTTATGATAAAAAATAAAAAAATAGAAATTAATGAAATTAATAAACTCTATCTTTCAAATCCTTCTTTTTTTGAAGTAAATAAGCTTTCTCATCAAACCAAAATTGGTGGTATTGAGTGGTAAATAATCTAACACTACTGATACCCAATAAGAATGATTCAAAAGCGATTTTATTAAATATTAAAAATGTTGAGAATTATTTAATTACTAAATTTAATAATTTTGAAATTTTAATAGTCACAAATGGATCAGATGAAGAATCTATTAAAGAAATAAATGAATTAGTTAATAGTAATCCAAATTGTAACCAAATCGTCATTGAAGAACCAGGAAAAGGCCGCGCTGTAAAAAAAGGATTAGAAAATGCTAAATTTGAAAATATTTTAATTTCTGATGCAGATTTTTCTGTCGCTATTGAAGAATTGGATAAATTTATCATAAATAATAAATTCATTAGCCCATTTATCATTGGAACTCGACGTGAATTATCTTCTCAAAATCTAAATTCTCCATTTAAAAGAAGATTTTTTGGAAGTATTTATCTTTACTTTGTTAAAACATTGTTTGGATTTGGTTTTACTGACACACAGTGTGGTTTTAAGTATATTGATACTAATCTATTTTCCCAAGCAAAAGACATTACAACAAATGGGTTTTCCTTTGATCTTGAATTAATTCTTTTGGCTACAACTTTGAATATCGATATTAAAGAGGTACCAGTTACATATATTCACAATAGTGATTCTTCGGTTAACTTATTTAAAGACTCTATCGCTATGTTCTTTAGTGCAATAAAATTTTATAAAAAATATAAAATTTAACAATTTTCAAACTTTATTTTGTACAAAAATAAATTGTTAGTATTAATTTCTAATTCTAGTAATTTATATTCAATCTGAGTTTCAGAGATTAAATATGTTGCTCCAATTTCATATAATGAACAAAAATCTATATTTTCTAAGTTCATAGATGGATATCTGTCATTATCAAATAAATGAAGACGTTGTGGAGAATTGTCAAACAAAAAGACAGATCTGTCACCTTGGTGCTCTAATTCCTTTATTATAATTTTTCTAAATTTTTCCCTATATGAGTCAGTGTAGATACTGAAATATCCATCCATAATATAAAAATCATTAAAGCCTGCAATCATTGGGTCGATGTTATAAGAAACTAGCTTGTAGTCTGAAATAGGCTTTTCAAGTTGTTCTTTTAATGTGTTAAATTCTTTTGTTCTAAAATAATCTTCTTCAACTGCGTAAAAACTATGATATGTTGGGAAGTCTGGAAAAACTTTTATATAGCTATTCATCACTAGATAATCTACATAATTTACTTTTTGACCAAGATCAACCGATAAATTTTTTATTCTGCCATTTAGACTATCAAAACTAGAAGGTGTGGTTAATTTCCACAAAGCGGAATCATTAACCATAAAAGAAATGAGAAAGAATGGAATTATTAAAAACATTTTTTTAAATTGATTTAACAAAACTGCAAACGCTAAGGGCATCATTAATTGGTTTATCAAAATAATCCTAAAAAACTTGACTCTTACCCCAAGCAAAGCATCTATATTAAAGAAAGTACTATGAGATAGTGCGAAAACTAAATTAATTATTTGTATGATCAAATATAGTTTTAAAAATAATTTTTGATTTTCACTCAAGTCATATTTCATCAGTGATTTAAAAATTGTAAATAGAAACCCAATAAACAAGAATAATCCTAAATAGTACTTTGGAGCTATTAAAATTTGCCAGTATCCATAAAAGTTAGATAGAAATAAATCCTCAAGAAATACATCGAATTTATCAAACTGTATTGTTTTGGTAATATAGGCTGACCTATTAGTCTCTTCACCAAAAAATAATTCAAACAATAACCGGTAATTAAATAAAGTTATAAAAAATAAATGCATTGATGAATAGATAAATTTTATTTTTGGTGGTATTTGAAGCTTGTAAATTATAAAAAATCCTAAAAGAGCTATCCATATTCCTCCAAATTGTATTTCATAAAAAATAGGAGAAATTATTAATACAGCAGTTTCATATTTTTTTAAATCATTTTTTGAAACATTAGTTTTAAAAAATAAATATAAAACAAGAATCAAGCCAATCATTGTTAAAGAGTATGTTGGATAGTATCCTGAAAAACCCGCAAAGCTTGCACCCGTAACAGAAGCTGGCTTATTTATATCAAATATCCTACAAATCTTGTATGTAAAAATAAAAAAAACAAGATATGACACTAAGTCAATAAACTGAACAGCTGTTTGTAAAGGTAATAAATATTCTAAAATTGTAGATAAATTAAATTCAGAGGGAGGAAGGTAGTTATATTTTAACCCACCAAGAAAATTTGGAACAACATAATCTAAATCAAAAAAATTAAAGTGAGAGCTTTTAATCTTTTTCTTTGTGTATTCGGCCTCAAAAAAGTCTTTGATGGGTAAAAAATATTTGTTATTAAAAAAAAATGTAAAATATAAAAAGAGAATAATAAATAATATTTGAATCTTATAAATTAATGATTCATTTTTTATATTATTTCTCCCATTCATTTCTACTCATTCATTAAAATTTTTTAGCATTTGACTTAAGTTAAGTTATGATTATCTAGTGATAAAAAATTCAAAATTTAACTTTATTACCACTATTTTTGTCAGCTCCTTTAGTTTGACATTAATGTTATTCAATAATTCTAATGAATTAAATTTTGATTACTTTATACAGGATATATTTTTTCTTGAAACATTAAACAATTATTCGTTATTAAAAGTTGCTGTTAGTATTTTAGTTTCAATTCTTGTGGCTACTATTTATTGGTTATGTAATAATTATTTTTCCTTATTAACAAGTAATAATGAAAAACTATTTTTTGCATTCCTTTTGTCGTGTGCTTCATTGTTCTCATTTCTTTATTTTTTTAGGATTTTTTTTCTATCAAGACTTTATGTTTTAATATTCGTATTTGTTTTAACCACAGTTACACTTACATTTAATAGATTTAAAGCCTTAAATATCATATTTATAGCTTTATTATTTTTTATAAATGTTGGAAGCATTGTACTGCAGGAAATTAACTCTAATGAAGAAGTCGTTTCTGAAGAAGTTTTATCAATACCAGAATATATATTAGAAGAAGAGTTTTTATCTAGCGATTATGAATATTTAAAGTTTGTTTATACAGATAGCAAATTGTTATTAAGTTCTAAAGTTAAAATATCTAACTCTTTTATTTTTAAATACATAATGTGTTGTGAAGATTTAGATTATGAAAAAATGAAAAAAAAGTCTATTGGCTATCTTGAATCTCATGAAAACAATATAATTTATGCTACTGGATCTGGATTTATCTCATATTTGAATTCAGAAATTTCTGAGCAAGAAAATTTAAAATATTCTTTCAATACTATTCCATCTAATTTTCATGAAATTGTGAATAACAAATATATTTCAACATATAAAAACAAAGTTACAAGTCTAAACAAAGAAAGTATCAAAGGTATGGTAATAGTAAATAATAAAATATATTTAAGTTACCTAAATGAACCAAAAGAAAATTGTGTAAACGTTGAGGTAGTGGTTGGAGATCTTAATTATGAATTTATAGAATTTAAACCTTTCTTTCAACCTACAGAATGTATTTCAAGAGATTTTCCAATATTTAATTCACACGCAGCAGGTGGCAAGCTTGCAGTAATCGATGACAATCATGTTGGATTAACAATAGGAGATTTTAATATTTTTGGCTTATCTCAAGATCCTAATTCAATATATGGAAAAATTTATTCCATTAATGTTTTAAATTCAGAAAAAAAACTACTTTCATCAGGACATAGAAACCCTCAAGGACTTCACAAAGTAGTAGGAAGCGATATTTTGATTGAAACCGAGCATGGCCCACGAGGTGGAGATGAAATTAATTTAATAAATATAAATAAATTCGAAAATTATGGTTGGCCTATTTCATCCTACGGAACTCACTATAGCGAACAATATTACGAAGATTATGGAGATGAAGCCCCTCTCAATCAAAGCCATTCAGAATTTGGTTTTAAAGAACCACTAAAATATTTTCCTTTTAATGAGGTAGGCCCGCATGGAATATCAGATGTTGAGGCTGTTTACGGAAAAGACGATACTTTTTTTGTAGCTACATTATATGGGAAAAAAATATATGAAGTCAAAATTAATTTTGAATCTCAAACAATAGACTCATTTAAAACTTACTATGTAGGGGAAAGAATCAGAGATATCGAGTACAACAAACAAAATAAACTTTACTATATATTAATGGAAGACAGTCCTGCTTTAGGAATTCTTGAATATTAAAGTTTAATTAAATCGTCGTAATCTTTTTCTTGCTCATCTAGTAGTAAAGATTTAAGACTAAGTACAGTGTTGCTTTGGTCATTTAGACTCAATGAATTTAAAATTTTGTTTTCTAGTTCGGAATAACTTTTAATCCTATTGATAAATTCGTTATCAATTAATTCATTTACAATTACCTTGGACTCAGGATAAATATTATCTAAAAATATAATTTCTTTTATATTTCTTAATACATCAACATATACTGTAGACCAGTCTGTAATTAAAATATCTGATATAGCTTTTAATTCGGAATCAAAATTTTCTAATAAGTCTATGTTGTAAATAATATTTTTAAAACTTTTCAATTTCTCAAGTTCCGACCCAGAGAACTTAGTTTTCCAGTGAGGTTTTAAAATAATTTTTGTATTATGATTTTCAACAAGATCATTTAAAAATTTTAGATATTCAAAATTATGAATTGAAAATAGCGACATTTTTGCTTCAGTGTTATTTCTAATATCTGTATTAGCCATTAATATGTAAGTTTTATTACTATCTAAATTCATTTGCTTTTTTAATTCTTGTTTGTGATTGTTTAAATTTCGAACGTACTCAATATGAGGAAATTCAAATATATAGTGATTTAAAAAGTTATAAGAAAGCTGTTGTTGAACAATTTTCAATTCTTTATTTGAAAGAAAACAATACCTATCATAATTTTTAGAATGCTTAACAAAGTCAGTGATAGTCTTAAAGTTAGAATTTGAACCAAGTGTAATAACACCATGTCTGATGTTGACCAGCTTCGCAGTAGATAGAATTTTTAAGAGACTAATAAAGTAAATGTCATGTGTTGAAAGTATGGAATGTGATTTGAATAATTTTGCAACATGAAAAGGGTTTAAGTAGAAAAAAACATTAATTTTTTTTGACTTCAATCTTTTATATTCCCGGAACGTTATTGCAATGTATAACACCTTAGAGTTTTTATTTATAAACTTGTAATAAATTGCTTCTGCATTTCCAAAAAATTTTGGACTTATAATAAAAATTGAATTATTTTTTTTAAAAAATATCATTATAAAAATTGCTATAAGGTGAGATATGCTTAATGCTAGAAAATATAGATAATGGTAAAGGTTATATTTATTAAATTTCAACTCATACAATATTACCAAAGAAAAGTTCTATCTTAAGTTATTTATTGTCTGTATAATATAATCAATATATGCTGAAAAATATTTTAGTTACTGGTGGAACAGGCTCTTTTGGTTCAAAATTAATAAAAAAATTATTGGACGAAAACATATCTGAAAGAATAATTGTTTACTCTAGAGATGAATTAAAGCAATCTGTATTAAAAGAGAAATTAGATGATAAAAGAGTCAGATACTTTATTGGCGATGTTCGAGATTCAGAAAGGTTACTTCTTGCTTCAAAAGGAGCCGACACAATAATTCATGCAGCTGCTTTAAAACAAGTACCTTCATCAGAATACAATCCAATGGAGGCCATTAAAACCAATATTTATGGAGCAGAAAATGTAATTAAGTCTGCTATCGAAAATGAAGTTGAAAATGTAATAGCCTTATCTACAGATAAGGCTGCTAATCCAATCAACTTGTATGGAGCGACTAAACTTGCATCAGACAAGCTTTTTATAGCTGCAAACAATATCAAAGGAGAGCAAAATACAAAGTTTAGCGTAGTGAGATATGGTAATGTAATTGGCTCTAGAGGTTCAGTAATTCCTTTTTTTGCTAATTTATATAAAAATAATGAAAAAGTCTATCCAATTACAGATTTTGAAATGACAAGATTTTTAATATCCCTTGATGATGGGGTAGGTTTTGTTCTGAACTCACTTAAAATACAAAAAGGTGGTGAAATTTTTGTTCCTAAAATTCCTTCAGTAAAGATTGTTGACTTAGCTTTATCTTTCAATCAAAATGCGGAATTAAAAGAGATAGGACTAAGGCCAGGAGAAAAGATACACGAAGTTTTATGCCCAAAAGATGAATCTGGTAGAACAATTGAGTTTGATGATTTTTTCGTAATAAAGCCTTCAATACAATTTTTTGACCAAATTATAGACTATTCACAATACGGTAAAAGTATCAAAGGAACTCCCGTAAAATATGGATTTGAATATTCTTCTGAAAATAATCCGGATTTTTTGAATAGTTCAAGCATTGAAGACTTAGTATCTGAATATAAGTAATTAAAAATCCATCCAAGGAATTTTCCCAGAATCCCAGTATTCGTTTAGTTGTAAGAATTCTCTATATGTATCCATTGGTTGGAAATATCCTTCATGAATAAATGCTTTTAACTCACGATTCTTTGATAGCTCGACCAATGGTTCAGATTCAAGAGTACAATCTTCAAAAAAATATTCAAGAGCTGCTTTTTCAAAAACCATAAATCCAATATTTACATATCCTTCTAAAACAGGTTTTTCAACAAAATTTTTAACAGAAAATTCATTATCAAATTCAACTAAGCCAAACCTTGATACGGGATTTGTAACAGTAACAGTAGCTAATTTTCCATGGGACTCGTGAAATTCAATTAAATTTTTAATGTTTACGTTTGCAAGACCATCTCCATAAGTTACCAAAAACTTATCTTGAATTTCATTTCTTAAATTATATATCCTACCTCCTGTTTGTGTTTCAATACCAGTATCAAACACTCTTACCCTATCTCTTTTTAAATAATGTTCTTGAATCATTTGACCTTTGTAACCAGCTGCAATTAGATATTCAAATTCATAAAAGTTTTCAAAAATATTTATTAAATGATCAAGTACAGGCTTAGATCCAATTTCAACCATTGGCTTAGGGGTAGTTTGGGTAAGTTCATTCATTCGAGTACCTTTTCCGCCTGAAAGTAAGATTGCTTGCATATAAAAACCTTTTTTACTTTAACTCTTTATAGTATTCTAGAGTTCTTTTTAACCCTTCATCTAAGTCAACTTTTGGTTCCCATTTCAATTTTTTTATTTTTTCAATTGAGGGCAACGATCTTGAAACATTGTTATCTCTTTTAATATTCTTATTATCAATTTTATAAATTACTTTAAGGCTATTGTTTTTTGAAATCTGAATTAATTTTTTTGCAAGTGATTTTATTGTTGTTTCTTCATATGGGTTAGCTACATTGTAGGCAGAATTTATTTCACCGTGTATCAAGACTTTAAGAAAGCCAGCTATAAAATCTGAAATATAGCAAAAATTTCTTTTTGCTAATCCATTACTTTTAAGAATTAAATTTTCGTTAAATAATATGTTTGAAATTAATTCATTATGTATTAGGCCACTTTCTAATGACATCCCAGGACCATATGTATGAAAAGGTCTTATTATATTAAAATTTAAATTGTCTTTTTTATTAATTGATAAAATAATATTTTCGGCCATCCTTTTACTTTCCGTATTTGAAGATCTTAATTTTAATGGATCTACAGTACCAAAGCTTTCTTCAGAAAATTCTTGATTTTTTCTTGTAGGTGATCCGTATACTTCGCCACTGCTAAAATATACAAATTTATCACAATTTTTTTCAAGTGCAATTTCCGTAAGATTAAAAGTACCAAATAAATTTGAATTTATTATATCTATTGGGTTGTTTATGTATTCTTGCGGTGATGCTTTACTTGCTAAGTGAAATATATAATCTAAATTATAAGGAATTTTTGGCTTAGCTTTTGATATATCATTTTGATAAATATTCAAATGTTCATTTTTTTTATTACTTTTTAAAAGTGGATTTAATTTTTTCTTATCTCTTACCAAAGCATGGATCGTAATATTAAGGTCTTTGATTTTATTTAGGTATAAAAAAAAAGATAATAAATACGAACCAATAAAACCATTAGCTCCGGCAATAAGAATATGCTTGTTCGCTAATTTATTTAGATTTATTTTTTGTAAGATTATCTCATCAAAATCATTAATTAAAACTTTTGATTCCACTTAATAATATTACACCTAATAACTTTCTTTCATACTGATCAATTCTTTTTTATACAAATTTACGACTTAGCGCTATTATTTTTAAATATGGAAAAGTTGTTCGAAGTTTCAGTTGTAGGTGGTGCAGGACATATCGGCTTGCCATTGAGTTGTTATATATCATCTTTTAATCACAAGGTTAATATTATTGACAATAACATCGACGCACTAAAAAAAATTAAAAATAAAGAGACTCCATTTGAAGAAGAGCTTTTAGATGAATTTTTGAAAAATGCAGTAGATTCAGGGATGAATACTTCAACGAAATTAAAAGATATTGAAAAGTCAGATTTTGTTATTGTGACATTAGGAACATCTCCAGATAAAACTGATATTGAGTTGTTTCATGACATAATTTCAAACCTGTCAGAATGTATTAAAAATGATGCAGCTCTAATTTTAAGAAGTACCCTGTCTCCGAATGATTTAAATAGAGTAAAAGAAAATAATAATTTAATAAGAAAAAATATTTTAATATCATATTGTCCAGAAAGGATAGCAGAAGGAAAAAGTTTGACAGAACTCCCACTTATGCCGCAAATAATAGGAACTGATTCAAATAAAGAGTATAAGATTGTTGAGGATTTTTTTAACTCTTTAAGTATCTCATGTATACATTTGTCAATAAGTGAAGCAATTTTTCTAAAATTGTTTACAAATACGTATAGATATTCTCAGTTTTCTGCAATTAATGAATTTTTTAATATTGCAAATGAAAATGGAATTGATTTTGATAAGGTGTTTTCAGTTGCAACAGATAACTATCCAAGATTAGAAAACATTCCTTCTAGAGGTTTTGTTGGAGGTCCCTGTTTGATAAAAGATTCTGAAGCATTTTTAAATAGTTATGATACTCAAAGTTCTTTTATTGATTCTTTAAAAACAGTAAATGATCAATTTATGAATAACATTATAAATATATGTAAAACAGAGTTTTTATCAAAGGAAGTTATATTTCTAGGTTTAACATTTAAACCCAATTCTGATGATTTAAGAACTTCACTATCTTTTGAATTGCACAATATTCTTGTTAAAGAAGGATTTAAATTATACCCTGTAGACAAATTTGTAAAGTATGATCAAGTAGATTTCGAATTATACACATATGAAGAGGTAAAAGATTTTACTAACAATATAGTAATATCTACTAATCATGATTATTTTAAAGATTTTGACTTAACAAATGCAAAAGTGGTGAGAGTTGGAAATAAATAAAACTTTAATTATTCCTTTAAGGAACGAATCTGAGGAAGTGATTGGCGTCCTCAGTAGATTCGAGGAGTTTATAAAAAGTGATACAGAATTTTTAGTTGTACTAGATAGTGAAGAAGATCAAACTTTTGAAATTTTAAATCAATCAAAACTTGATGTAAAAATTTTGGTAAGCGAATATCCGCCTGGTGCATGTAATGCCATAAAATATGGTGTAGATAAATCTAGTGGTAAATCTATTTGTATAGCTATGGGTGATGGCAGCGATGATCCGAGACAAGTTGAAGACCTGCTGCTTTTAGTAGAAAGAGGGCTAGCTGTTGCTGTTGCTTCTAGGTATTCACGAGGGGGACAATTTGTTGGAAATAAAAACTTCAAATATTTTTTAAGTAAGTATTCAGGATTATTTTTATATTTATTTTTTAGAATTGGAACAAAAGATCCAACAAATATGTTTAAAGCATATGATAAAGAATTCTTAGATTCTGTTAAATTTGAAAGTGGAGTTGGGTTTACATTAGGTCTTGAGATGGTGGTAAAAGCAAAAATATTCAAAAAAAATATTGGTGAAATACCTACAATTTGGATTGATAGAACATTTGGGTCATCAAAATTCAGTTTTACAGATTTTACACCTAAGTATTTATATTGGATTATGAGATTGATTAAAAGGAGATAGTATGGAGACAGTTCTTGTGACCGGTTCAGAGGGTTTTATTGGTGGTTACATTGTTAAAAAATTACTTGATGACGGTTATAAGGTAATTGGTATTGATAATTTATCAAAATATGGCTTTGTAATCAGGAACCATAGTGAGGACCCAAACTATATATTTTTTAACCATGATGTTAAAGATCAAGATTTCTTTTATGAAAAATTAAAAGATGCTGATTACCTTATAGCTGGAGCAGCAATGATTGGAGGAATTTCATACTTCCATGATTATGCTTACGATTTGTTATCAGAAAATGAAAAAATTATTTCTTCGACGACGGATATTGCTATCAAGTGTCAATTGGAGCATAAGTTAAAAAGGACTATATTTATGAGTTCTTCAATGGTTTTTGAATCTAGTAATGTTTTTCCAACTAAAGAAGAAGATTTGTTTAAAATTCCTCCGCCAATCAGCTCCTATGGTTTTCAAAAACTTTCAGTTGAATATTTTGCACGTGCGGCATACGAACAATACGGTCTAGAATATTCTATTGCAAGACCATTTAATTGTGTTGGCATAGGAGAGGTAAAGGCAAAAGTTGAAGGGAAAACTGAAAATTCAAATAAACTTACTTTAAGCCACGTAGTTCCAGATTTAATAATTAAAACCTTAAAAGCTGAAGATAGTATTGAAATATTAGGTAAAGGAAATCAAATTAGACACTATACATATGGAGAAGACCTCGCAGAAGGTATAGTTACGTTATTGAAACATCCAAATGCAAAAAATGATGATTTTAATTTATCAACGAGTGAGTCAACTACTGTATCAGAACTTGCAGAATTAATTTGGAATAAGATAAGACCAGACGACCCATTCCAACTAACACATGCTGATTCTTTTGAATATGATGTACAAAAAAGAATTCCTTCAACTGAAAAGGCAAAAAACCTTTTACAGTATGAAGCAAAAACTTCTTTGAGTGAAATGCTGGATATTGTTATTCCTTGGATAAAACAAGCAAATGAAAACAACTTATATTAAGTTATGAAACTTTATAGAATATTATAATGAAAATTTTTATTACAGGTATTGCCGGTTTTCTTGGAGGACACCTTGCAGATGAATTAATTAAACAAGGTCACGAAGTTTCTGGGTGCGATAATTTGATTGGTGGTTATATAGAAAATGTTCCAGAGGAAGCAGAGTTTTTTCAAGTTGATGCAATTTATTTAAATCAAATGAAAAAACTTACAAAAGGTTCTGATGTTATTTTCCATACGGCTTGTACAGCATATGAGGGACTAAGTGTCTTTTCCCCATATTTAGTTGGACAGAACACCTACCAAATATCGATGTCAGTGTTTACTGCAGCAGCTGAAAACAAAATTCCTAAAGTTATCAACTGCTCTAGTATGGCGAGATACGGAACGCAGGAAGTAGTTCCTTTTGTTGAAGATATGGTTCCAAAGCCACAGGATCCTTACGGAATAGCAAAGCTAGCTTCAGAACAAACACTTGAAGTATTAAGTGATGTTCATAATTTCCAATATGTCAATTTAGTACCACACAACATTATTGGACCAAAGCAAAAATATGACGACCCATATAGAAATGTTGTTTCAATAATGATTAATAGAATTCTCAATAACAAACCTCCGATAGTATATGGTAATGGAGACCAAAAGAGGTGTTTTTCAGATATTTTAGATGTAGTGAATCCAATGATAAACTCAATGAGTAATGAAAAAGCGGTAAGCCAAACAATTAATGTTGGGCCTGACGAGGATGTAATCTCAATTAAAGAGCTTGCTTATAAAATATTAAAAGTTCTAAATTCTGATTTAGAACCTATATTTGTTGATCCACGACCTCAAGAAGTCGAGTTTGCACACTGCTCAGCCGACAAAGCAAGGGAACTCCTAAATTACAACACTACTGTTGAATTAGATACTTCTATTGAAAAAATTGCAAATTGGATAATCTCAATGGGACCCAAAAAATTTAGATATCATCTCGATATAGAAATTATCAATAACAAAACACCAAAAACTTGGACTGAAAAGCTTTTCTAGGATTTGGTTAAGAATTTTTGAATAGTAAAAATATCCCAAAGGTACTGATACTTGTATTAGCATCTGATAAATATCCATCTCCAATTAATGAAAAAGCACAATTTAACACATGGGTTCAAACTGCAATTAAAAATAATATTGACGTAGTTTTTTACAAAGGTGGAAATAAAACAGAGTTTTCACAACCTTATCTTACATTGAATATTCAAGATGGAATTATGCAAGTTGGATATAAAACAATTGAAGCTTTAAGGTGGGTATCTAACACTTTTGAATATGATTACGTTTTTAGGGTAAACAGCAGTTGTTATGTAAATATTCCAGAGTTAGTAAAATTTTTACAAAATATAAATTCTAATTTACCGCTCTATGCTGGCTATAAGCTTACTTCTTCAGTTTGTAATTACATTATTGGTGTTGGAATTTTACTAAATAAACAATCAATTGAATTAATACTACAAAATGAAAACAAATGGAACCATAGTTATCTTGACGATATTTCTCTAGGCCTTTTATTTAGTGAATTAGATGTAAATATAACTGAATTTGATATGCAATTGGTTTCAAGAGATATTTTTAAACACAAACTTCAACCAGACAAGATTTTGTATAGATGTAAAATGGAAATTAAAGGTTATCCGCGTTTTCTTGATCAGTATTTTATTAAGCAAGTACATAATTTATTAATAAATAGATCAACGAAGAATCTTAATAATAAAATCCTTTTTTTTGAAATATTAAAATTTATAAATTTAAAATACTATTTCCTTAAATTGCAAAAACGATTTGAGATAGTTAGTTATTACTTAAAAAAACTAAAACGTTAAAAGTTGCATGAAAGTGTGTAATCTAAATTATTACTAAAAAAAAGAATGATTTCATCTTTCAAATTCTCAGAAATTGATAAATCATATATGCAATTATTTTGTGAATAATTGCTATTCATTTTTGAAATGAAAATGTTATTAGAATTAATACCCTCTGGGTAAACTAGCACGTAATTAAATTCCTGACCATTTCTAGCATCATCTGAGTAGATGTCTTCAACAAAATCTAAGACTAACAACGGATGTTGATTAAATATGTATTCTAGATATGTTTTAAAATGATCACTATTCAAATTATCTTCTTCAAAAATAAATATCTGAAGATTATTTTCAACTAATTTTATGGGATCCATATATGTATTTCCTAATTCTTCATATCTTTTTAGCCACATTAAACCATTCTTATTTGATTCATAGAATAAAGTTGAATTCCAGTCTTGTTGAGGTGATGAAATATAAACATTTTTATACTGAATTGTTTCTAATTTATTAGCTAAATTTGATTTCTCTAAATTATTCAATTCTTTATAAGCAATTCTATATTCATAATCAGAGTTAATATTCATACCCATATTAATTATCAACAATAAAGCTAATAGGATAGGTGCTTGGTAGTTTTTCTTCAAAAAAGAGTTAGTACTTTTGATTAAAAAATAAATTAAGAATGGAACAACTGCCAAAAAATAGTAATCGTGAACATAATAAAGATTAATGAATATAAAGGGAAGCCCAAATACAAATATTGACTCTTTTCTAATAATTAGAATAACAAATATTAATAAGAGTCCTAAATATTTAAAATCGGAAGATAAAATCAAAGTAGATATAAAAGCTAAGATTTTTCTATACACATTTATGTCAGTATATTGACTTAGAGTTCCAAAATTCCAACTTCGTAAATTTGAACTTGTTAACCAAACCGTTAATTCATTACTATTTTTTATTAAGTCAATATATAAATTCCATAATAATGCTGGCATTAAGGCATAAGATAAATTTATAAAGGAACTTTTATAGTTATCATCAAGAAAAAATATTTTTAAAAGAAACCAGTATATAAGATATAACCCTCCGGATGTTACTTTAGCGATTAAGCAAAATGATAAGAATATAATTGAGTAAACATTTCTACCTTTTAATAAAAGATAAATTGATAAAATACCGAACAAGTGCGGTGTGAATTCAATCATGTACGAATTAGAGTATTTATACAAAAGTGGATGGAACACCATGTATATAACAAATATGTCAGCGAAAACTTTATTTTCTAGTTTATTAATTGTTAAAAATGCGAAATATACAAACAAAATATAAACCACCCATGCCACAGGTCTTAAACTAAGAAGCTCGGATAAGTGCATATTTTGTAGAATTGAACTTAAAATTTGTAAAAATGGAAATTCAAAAGGAACAAATGAATTAATACCAAATACTGGAAGAGGATTAAATATAGAAATACCGTTTTCTACCATATATCTAACACTCAATGCGTTTTGGTTTTGTCTAAACCCATGAGCATCATTTAGAAGCTTAAGAAAAGAATTAAAGTTGATTATTAAACTTAATGAACTGAAATAAAATAATTTTTTTAAATGTATTTTGAAATCAAATAAATTTAAAAACAAAATAAAAATGTAAAAAAAGATTAATTTAGCTATGTTGTTGCTAAACCATGATAAGCCAAATTGTATTGTAATAAATAAAGGAAGGACTGTGAAAGATACTAAATTATATATTTTTAAATTATTATCAATATAATCTTCAAATAATTTATTCATTATTAAATTATAAATCCTTAACTAAAAGTGACTCATCATTGCGGAAATATTATGATAAAAAATAAAAACAAACAAAGCTATGATTATCGAGTACATTGTATGTTTTTTTTCTTTTATTTTTTCGATCATCAACACTGTGAGAATTCCCAACATATGAAATGCTTGAATCATATGAGTAGCTTTATTTGTATCTCCTGTAGGTAATTCCGGGTATGTAACTAAGAACCATAGATACCCAATCATTGATACTGAGAATGCAAGGTAAATATATCTGACAAAAATATTAATATGTATAGTTTTTGATTCTTTAATAATTTTTCTAGTAAAAATTAAACTATATATGAATATGAAAGTTGGAGCTAGTGAAACTATATTTACGCGTGCTAGATAATCGCCAATAATTAGTTGGTTTCTTCCAGTGTCAAGACTCCTACTTGTAAATGAAAAATATCCCCAATAATCTCCCCAAAAATCCGAATACAATATGGGTAAAAATTGATTTGAAAAATAAGGCCTTATAGGTTTTGTGAAAACCATCAAAGATTCTGCAGAAATTGGTAAATAAAAATATATATTTTGATTTTTTAAACTAAAGCTAACAGGAGGTTTATTGAAAGCTGTAAATGATCCATATTCTAGGAATAAATAAATATAAAACCAAGAAGATAAAACAAAACCAATTAAAAAGCTAAAAGATATGAATTTTAAATATCTAATTTTCAAACTTTTATTTTTTATAAAAAAAGGAATAATAAAAAAAGATGGAAATAAAAGAAATGCCCACTGTCTGCTTAAAGCTAAACCAGCAATTACAACTCCAAATAAAAACAATTCTTTATTTAAGTATTTAAATTCTTTATTTGTCATTTTTGCAAGAATATAGAAAAGTAACGACATAAAGAAAACAATGTATATTTCACCCCTGATCATAGAAACAGCTTTGTAATTTATTGTCATAACTGAAAAAACAAGAATAAAACTTAATTTAGATATCTTTTTTTTGCCAAATAATAATTGAATTGTTTTAAAGTTAATGTACAGCGAGATCAAATAAATTATACTTTGGAAAATTTGAGTAAATAGTCCATAATATTCTCTACATTCTAACGCAACATCTTTTGCTTGTATCAAGTTTCTACACACTATTTGAATGAATGAGGGAAAAAGATAAGGCAATGGAGGATTAAAAAATTCACGAGAATCTGTATTTGTTGGAAACTTTAAATTATCAGGTAGATACATTGCAAAGTAATCAATATAGTTATAGTGAGCCTCTGCATCATAACCCTGGATTGGATTATAAAAAATTATGTTATAAATTAAAACAAAAAAGACCGATATTGTAATAAAAACTGTTAGTTTTTTTTCATTCCTTAAAATAAAAGAGTTCAGCATCTGTTTTTAACTACTATTACTAGACAAAAATTACTCTTGGATTTCTTCAATATATTCTCCATCAACATTTACTTGCCATGGATCAAAGTTACCTTCACCTATAATTTTTTTTGCGGCATATAGTCCTGTCATCATTGCGTGATCTTGGTTGTTATATTTATACATTCCTGTTCTACCAATTGCTTCAAGACCGTCAATACTGTCAATCCAATTTTTGATTTTATTTATGCTTTCTTCATATCCAGATTGGATTACTGGATATGCATATTTGTTCCTAGTCACAAAAGATTCAACTTCAGAAAATTTATAGTCAAAAATATTATTAAGTTCATTGGTGGCAAATTCAAGTATTCTATTATCACTTTGGTTCCAAAAATCATCATTTTCATAACAAAAATATTCAATTGCTAGAGGGTAATTGTTATTTTTAGACATATGACTAGAAAAATTAGTAAAATCTGAAATTCTCGCAGCTTTTATATTGGGAGAATGAATGTAGATCCAATTATCATCAAAAAGTTTTTTATCTATTGTAATATGAGCGCATATGTGGCTTCTGTAATTCAATGTTGAAGCAGCATTTTTAACTTCGTTTGTATCGCCACTTTTATAAATGTTTATGAACTCCAAAATTGGGGAGCTAAATAAAAGCTTTTTACACTCTACAGAATAAATTAATTCAGATTGAATATCTTTTACTTGAATTATAAAAATATCATCTGTTTTTTTTACTCCAATAAGCTCATGCTGTAGTTTTAGTTCAACACTTGAGTTAGAAAATTGACTTGAAAGTTTTTCCCAGGCAAAGCCTGCACCGTATTTAGGATATATAAATTTATCAATAAGAGATTTAGGTTTATTTTTACTTATTCCAAGGGCAACAGTTATTGCAGTTGTTAAATTCAAACCTTTTATTCTTTGTGCAGCCCAATCTTTACCAATTTTATTACAGTCAATGCCCCAAACTTTTTCGGTATAATTTTTAAAAAAGTTTTGATAAAGCCTTTTTCCAAACTTGTCTATCACCCATTCTTCAAAATTTGCAGGCTCTTTTTTTGATATTACTCTAATTAACCTGGCATAAATATATGAAAATCCAATTCTAAAACTTTCAAATATCCCCAACCCAAACATTGCGTTAATTGGTGTTAGGGGGTAATCAAAATATTTATTTTTAAACAGAATTCTTGTTTTTCTATTTACTGTAACGGAATCATTTCCCAAGATATTGCCGAATAGTTTATTTGCCTCATCATTTTTTGAAAAAAATCTATGAGGACCTATATCATATCTTGAATTCTCGGTTTCAATAGTTTTTGCAAGCCCACCTACCTGTTTAGCTTTTTCTATTATTAATAACTTATCCGAAGTATTTTCAGATATATATTTTGCCGCAGTTAATCCAGATGGACCAGCGCCAACGATAATTGTTTCATAAAAGTTTTTGATATTGGCCATAATAGTTAATTAACAGAATTTAATTATAAATTTCAAGAATATTTATTAAAAATAATCATATTATTTATTATTTTCAATTTTATAAATTGTATACATGTCATTATTAAAAACTTTGATTCCACAAGTAAATACTTCATCATTTTTGTTTTGTGAAATATACAAAATCTTATTAAATTCATCTAAAACAGTACAATCTCCATTTATAAAACTATTCTTTTCACCTAATCTTGTTATATATTCATTTAAATAAATTTTATTTGTTGGAACAAATTTGTACGATACATACGTTGGAAGGTTTGTGTAAGCTTCAAGAAGTAGGAAAAATTCTGAATTTACATCCTTAAAAATTAATACATCTGAACCCTCACTTTTCAAAAAAGATATAACATCTCTTCTATCAATTTCATTTGTGTATATTTTTGCATCTTTTTTTATGGAATCTAAATAAATTCTATGATCTTTAATTTCAAAGTGAGTATGTGAGTCAAAAGGAAGAGATATAAAAAATACTATGGATAAAAAATAGAAACTTAATTTGAAAAAATTATTTAGATTAAATCTTAATTTTCCAATTAATTTATCTACTAAATCTAACAAATAAATTAAAAAGAAGATAGAAATATAAATTGATAGTTTGTAAGGATTTAGTATGACAAAATCTGAAAAAGGAAACAATAAAACAATACATGTATAAAAAAATAGTAATAAATAAATGAATAAAATTATTTTAAATAAATCGTTGTTTTGAATATTATTTAGCAAGTATTTTGACACAACAACAACAATTATTATTAATAATAATTTTAAAAATCCTTCTCTCCAGCCAAAGTCTGGATTTACATGGACAAATGAATCATGGTTGTTTATAAATGGGTATAGATGATGAGGGTGTCTAGTTTCGATATAAAACTTATTTAGCTCAAATTTATTTAGATTAGTATATAAAAAATTTTTATACAAAATCCAAAAGATAAATGGCGAACACAGAAGACCATAATATAGAAAATACTTCAAACTATTTTTAACATTAAATTTCGAAAATTTTATAAAAATATACAAATAAAGTGGAAATAAAATTAAAGAAAGAGCAAATTGAAGATAGGTTGCAATTACCAAGCAAAAAATAGATAAGTAATGTTTTTTATACAATATACAATATACGCTTATTAAGAAAAATAAATTTGAGAGGGTACTGGGCTCAAGCCTTCCAAAAATGTTTGTATTCGATATAAGAGATTCGTTATTAAAGAGAATTAAAAAGTATAAGATTGTATAAATTTTACGAACTTTAAAAAATGACAAAATCTTTAACAAAACGTATACAAATCCAAAAGCAATCAAATGACTTAATACAAAATAAAAATTCTCACCAAAAATTTGAATAAAAAACTTAATAAAATTTTCAAAAATGATTAAATGTGAATTTTCTAAACCAAAATATGAACTATTTGTGCTGTTTGATTTAAAAATTATTCCTATGTACCCAGGTTCATTAATGTTTAAATCAGAGTTATTAATGCCATAAAAATTAATATAAGAAAAAAATATAATTACTGAATATGAGAAATCTTCATAACTATCAAAAAAATAAATTGCAAAAAAAAATAAAAATGAAAGAAATACAAAGTATAAATTAACTTTGTAATTATAAATTGTATATAAGTTACCAAAATACAATAAAATAATTAATAAAATGTATTTGTAATTTTTCTTATTAAAAATTGTTAATAAAATTAAAGCAAAATAAATTACAAAATCAACATAATTGCTTGAACTTGTGTTTATTATGTTAATTTTATTTCTGTTCTCTATAAAACTAACTTTTCCCAAACATTTTAAATTCTTAAAATTTGGAAATATATTAAGGTCACTATTTTCAGAAACTTGAAAATCTACACCAGAATTTTTAAATTGTAAGATTTGGTTACTTACACTAGTTTCACAACTAGGGCTTAAGTTACTTGAAGCGTCTGTTGTGAGAACAAAGAAAACAATTGTCGCTAAAAGCAGTGAAATTAAAATTATGTTAAAAAATTTTAAATTTGAAGTACTAGATTTCATAAATATTTTTGAATTCGATGACACATGAATATGATAATCAAAATTTATTAGATTTAAATAAGCTAACTATGAAAAATTTAGTTTAAAATATTATAACTTGACTAAACATAAATTCCATTATGTAAATTATCTTTTGATAATTATGTTTTTTTATCTATTTTTTTTCTATAAGGATTTTTACTTACCAATATTAGATTACTTAGATGGACCAGTTCCACGACAAAAAGTAAGTTCACAAAATATTAATTTTTTTGATCCATCATATTTAGTTCCTAATTTTTTAAATGGTTATCAATTTAACTATTTTGTTTATAATGAATTTCATCTAATTAACATTATTTATAGTCTTGTTAAAGTAAATCAAGCTGAAGTCTTTATTCAATTTTTAGGTAGATTTTTAATTTTTATTTATTCTTACAAATATTTTTTAACGATTGCAAATCATAGATACTTGTCTTTATTTGGCTCAACTATAATTTTGATGTCTGAATTTAGTCCTATATTTACTTTTTCTTTATTATCTGCTGTTTTTTCTTTATATTATTTTTCAACAAAATTCATAAATTTAACTAATTTTGATAAATTTATTTTGTTAGCTATTCCTTTTTTATACTCTTTCATTTATGGGGGTATGTTTGCATCGATAATAATTCTTGGAAAATTATTAAAAGAAAAAAAAATATTAGTTTTTTTCTCCCATTCTTTATTTATATTGTTAACAAATTACAGATTGTTTTACCAATTTATATACGGTGAGGAGACTATTAGAAAGCTATATATTGAATACGATTTAGATATTGCCATGTTTATACAAGAGTTTATTTATGTTAACTTAAAAGGTGATTGGTGGATGGCAACGTCAATGCGATACATTATCCTTCCAATGGTTATTGTTTATATATTAAAAAATATCTTATCAAATAAAAAAGATGAAAATATTCAAAACTTGATAACTATTTTTTTCATTATTCAAATAATTAATATTGTTTATATACTTTTTAAATTTAATCTAATAAATACAGTTGAAATTTTTGGTTCCAGAATTAATTTCGGAAGAGTTCTAATTTTTAATCACTTTCTTTGGATCTATCTTCTAATTTTGATTTTAAATTATTTAACGTCTGACAAAATAGAAGTATTTGGCTTCTTCTTTGTTTTAATTATTCTTACTCAGTTTTTTACAAACGAGACATTAGTTTTCAAAATGTACGATTTAGATAAAAAAAATGAAAGCGCTAATGTTGTTGAACAAGCTACCTCTACATTTGCCAAATCTCTTAATGCTTCAAAATATTATTTTGATACTTTCTATAATATAATTTATCCAGGTTTTGGAAGGTTTACAGCTAACTACAGCACAATTTCAGAGTATTACTTGGAAGATTCATTTAATCTTCTTAAAAAAGATAAATCAATATCTGAAATGAATTTTATGAGCATAAATATTGATCCAATGATTGCAGCATATAATGGCTTAAATATAAGTGATGGTTACTATACCCAATATAGTCTTGAATATCATGATAAATTTTCAAAAGTTATAGAAAAGGAACTTATGTATCTCGGAAAAGAATCAGAATACTTTACAAGCTGGGGTAATAGGCTCTACCTTTTTCAAAAATTTGGAAGCAAAAAATTAGAAAATATTAATTTTTGTCTATTATCTGAATTTGGTGTAACAAATATACTTTCAAATGAAAATTTAGATTCTGAGTTTCTTATTAATGATTTAAAATATGGTGACATAATCAATTTTAAAGTCGACTATTCAAACTGCGCTTAAATATATTCTTAATTTTTTTATTTAAAAAAATAATTAAAAATATCGGATAACAGGGTATAAATAGAAACATCCTCAACGAATGGGCTAATATTGTATAATCTGTCTTCCCATAGGTGAGTAGCTGGCCAAAATATTGAGAATAAAATAAGAAATTCTTTGTATTTAATCTTTGATAAAGTAACTTTATTTATTTCTATAAATTTTATAATCACAGGCAAGCTTAAAATACTAAAATATCTACTTGTATCATACAAAATCGAACTTCCTAATATTGCAATGAGTAAGCCAAAAATTATAAATGAATTAATTTTAATTTTTTTTGTAACAATTAAATAAACAATTATTAAAGAAAAGATATAAAAACCCGAATTAATAACAAACCCAAAATTATTGAAGGTGCTTAATGAATTATTAATTACAATATCAATATTTTGTACATAGCTAATTCTTGTATCTTCAAAGTCGTATTTAATTAAAATTAAGTAAAGTGAATTTAAAACTGATCCAAATATAATTCCTACAAAGGATCTTGATATAAGCTTAAAAGACAATTTATAAAATAATAAAAAGACTATAGACAGCATAATTACTCCCAAACCAAAGTGATTAAATGACATTATTGCAGAAACGATGAATATTTTATTTAAAGAAACATCATTAGTTTTTGACAGTTTAATTAATACTGAGGAAAAGAAAATAGTAAAAATATCAACGTAGCCCATCCACCATGAAATTGTAATGAGCCAACCATGGAGTAATAAATAAATTAAATTTCCTTCAAGAAAACTTAAGTTTTTAAAGACTTGAAATATCAATAAAGAGGAAACAAAATAAACTAAAAGACCATAAATGTAAAAATTTTGAAAGCTAAATATTAATCCAATAATTGTGAAGAGTGGTGACTCAGGATGAGCATCATAAATTACATCATTTCTTCTAAAAATATCAAGAATTAGGTGATAATGATCTCCAAAATTATTTACATATGAATTTCTATAAACAAATAAAATTAAAATTTGACTGTAAGCAAATATCAAAATATTATTATTTTCTAATTTAAATAGGGTAAATATTTTTCTAAACATTTTTTTTCAAGAATATCTATTGAACACTCATTAAATTTTAGATTAATACTATTTGTATTGCGATTCTCATAAATTAAATTTAAATTATTTAAAGTCATTAAAACGATTAAAAAATATAAAATGTTTTTCTTATTTAAATTAAGACTTATCAATACAAAAATTATCATGATAATTGGAGATGATAAAAATAAAGACAGAATGCCTACCAAAATTATATAATCAAGTTTATTTTTATCGATATTTGAAATCAAAAAAACTATTGTAAAAAACAATATTGGTACTATAAAATGTTGAGAATATCTCATATATTTTTTTGGACTTATGATCCAAAACCAAAAGTATGTTCCTAAATTAGAAATTAATAATGGAATAACCAAATGATTAAATTTACTTGAAATTATTCTGTAATTTTTAACGAGATATAAATTAAATACAATTGGAGCAATCAATATTCTCAAATAGCTTGCTATGGACCACTGTGAAACTTCAGTTTGCTCAATTAAATATAAAATATTTTTAATAGAAAATGAATCAATACCGCTTCCTTCGTGAAATAGGTGATATAAGAAAATGTTAAATAAACTTGAAAATCCTTGTTTAAATCCTAAATTAAAAGAAGCTAATAATCCCCATAAAATAAATGGAGATAAAAAGAAAATAACATCCTTTATTTTTAATTTTCTGCTCAGTAATACGTAAGTTATTAAAAATAACGAAATTGGAAGTATAGAAGCAAATTTACACAAAATTAAACTTACTCCAAATAAAAGGTAAGAGATATGCTGTTTATCTTTAAGGATTAAAACTCCTAAGATAAAAATATACATTGAAATTATTTCACCAATACTATATAAAACTCCATACCACCAAGGAATTAGTGTGATTAAGAATGGCATAAATATTTGAATTTTTAATTTAAGTTTTTTGTCATCTAATAAATTGAAAATGATTATTAAAAAAAATAAGACATAAAAAAAATTGAAAATTCGAGAGTAGAGCAAATCTTTTGTAAAAAACCATCCAATAGCCCCTCCTAATGATGAAAGGGGACCTGTAGTAAGACCTACTGAAAAACTGCCATCCAATAATGGGGATGCATTGAAATCCAGAGATGAAAGAATATTTAAAGTAGATCCAATTGCAACAATTTCGTCAACAAAAGTTGGTATAAAATTTGATGTTTGAATTACCAAAGTTAAAGTTGGAATATAAATTAAAAAGATTTGAAAAGTTATTTTATTTTTCATTTTTTTCGTGAAAATAAAAAATTAATAGCTTCGAGTATCACTTTACTGCTTAATTTAGACTTTCCTCGTTGTCTTTCTACAAAATTAATTGGGATTTCTTGAATTTTAAAATTACTATTTTCTGCCAGTATGTTCATTTTTATCTGAAAAGCATAACCGTCTAATTTAACAAGACCAAAATTTATGCTCTCCAAAATATTTCTTGGCCAAATTTTGAAACCACCTGTAAGGTCTTTAATACTACTTTTAAAAATAAAACGACTTAAACTATTTGCAGTTTTAGAAAGCAATTTACGATGAAATGCCCAACCTGTTGTGAGGCCACCTTTTACATATCTACTTCCAATGGTTAAGTAGTCACTTTTTGAATTATTAAGCAAATTTTCAAGATCACTAATTTGGTGGGAAAAATCTGCATCCATTTGGATAATAAAATTATATTTTTTATTTAAACCCCAAGTAAACCCCTCAATATAAGCACTACCCAGCCCCATTTTCTTGGGTCTTTCGATAAGATAAACATTTTTAAAAGATTTTTGTGCTTCTCGAATTGTTATAGAGGTACCATCTGGTGAGTTATCGTCAACAAATAATATATTTATCTCCTCAAAAGCTACTGATAGGTGTGTAATTAATTTTTCAACATTTAACTTTTCATTATAAGTTGGAATAACTATTAAAAAATTACTATACATATATTAAAATTCTCCAGCTTTTGTAATTTAATTATATTGGATAAATTAATACTTCACGAAGTTTAAAATAATTAAGTACAAAAAATCGAAAAATATGAAACTATCTATTGCAACACATATGACTAATCCTGAAGAGCGAATGGATCCCTGGAAAGAAGCTCTTAAATGTTATGAATATTATTCTGATAATATTGTTAAAGTCGGTGAAGACTGGGAAGAAGAGTTTACTTGGAAAAAAATTGGTCAGACATTTCAAGAAGGTTTCGATAAATCAGACGGTGATTGGGTTTTGAACATTTCTTTAGATATGTTTCTTCGTAAAACTGACAAAGATAAACTTTTGAGTTATTTAAATTACTACTCTGATGAACCAGCCATAGCACTTCCAAAAGTAAAATTTTACGATCCCTATAGATATCAAATCATGAATTTTGAGACAGTTTTCCTTAATAAAAAAAATTATAAAAATATTAAATTAAATGGTGGAGGAGACCTTTGCTTGCCTACTTTGAACGGAGTTGTTTTAGATGTTCCAAAAATTAAGTACCTCAATATACCACTTTTTAATTACGATACTACTTTTCGAACCAAAGAAGTTATAGCTCATGATAGGGGAAGATTTGCTAGAGCCTGGTATAGGGAATTTAATTCATATGGAGACAGGGGAGGCAGTACAAATGAGGAGGCTTTTAATGCATGGTTTGAAATGGTGAGTAAAAGGTATAAGAACCATACAAATAAATTTGAAATTAATAAACACCCAGAATTTATTGTAGAAAAACTCAAAAATTTAAAAGAAGATCAGTTTGGTTATAATTTGTTTGGTTTAAAGAATAGAAATTTTAAACTTCAAAATCCAAAATATTTCTTAAGACAATATAGAATCAAACAAAAATTTTCCCTTTTTGACCTTTTCTAACTAGTAATTAATAAAAATTTAATTGATTTTTAGAAATTTAAGTTTTTTGTTTTCAAGAAAATTTTGTTTAAGAAAATTTCGTGTATCGATTAATTTAATAATCTTTTAAAACTGGTACTTTTTCAAGTTTTGCATACAATGAGATTCCAAACTTTGGCTTTATACCAATTTTTCTTATTAACCCTTCAAAAAGGCTTACTATGTAAAGTAACTCATTTACAAGCTTTCCCGATTCATTAGTTGTAGGTATTTTGCTCAATTTAACTTGTAAGTAGCGAATTGGTAATAAAAGGTAATTTAAGCCAATTTTTTCAGTGATATTGTATAAACTACACTCTTTGTGTATTTTTTTCCAGGAATATCTTCTGTAATGCTGTAATTTCTCATCATGCGTGCTCCACAAGGCTTGATAAGCAGGAACACCTAATATAATAAATCCATCTTCATTAAGAAAATTATTTAAATTATTCATAAATGTTTCAGATTCTTTTATATGCTCTAAAACATCCAACATTACAATTAAGTCATATTTAGAACTATTTTCATCCAAACTTTTATAAACACTATTAAAAAATTGTTTTTTGTTTAGATTTAAATAATTTATAAATTCATTTTCAGTTTCTAAAATATCAACTGATCCATAGTGATTTAGTAGCGGTAGATTGTTGCCTAACCCCGGACCAATCTCTAAAATTCTAAGATTACTTTTAATATTACTTTGTAACAAAAAATAATTTAGTATGTTTGATTTAGACTTATACCACCACCAATTAAAGTCACTTTCTAGCGGGATAGGCTTCATTAAAATTCCTTTTTAATTCTGTTATATGCAATTTTAATAAGCAAGTTTTAGATAGTCGAATAGAAGCTTATTCTGTATAATTTGTAAGTAAGCTTATCTATCAGGGAGAGTTCATTTGTATAAAAAATATTCAAAGAATTCAACTTTTTACATGTCCACTAAAGAAGATTTTTTTTTGAACAACAGCGATTTATTAGAAGAAGCAATAAAAAAGAATCAGCTTTACTCTAAACAACCAAAAAGAATTAATTGTAAACTATGCCAATTAGCTCTCACAAATAAAATTGACTTTCAGTCGCATGGGGTCGAATATGTTTTTTGTGAAAAATGCAACCACTTAAACGGAATTTATGATGATACCCTATCTTTTGTTGAAAAAATATATATAAAAAAAAGTGGAGAAGAATATGCATCAAACTATTTAGATGTTAATTATAAAAAAAGAGCAACTGAAGTCTATTTACCTAAACTAGACTTTTTGCAAAGTATTTTGCCCAAGAAAAAAAATAAATTATTAGATATTGGAACTGGGAGTGGATACTTTGTATATTCAGCACTTCTTAGAAATATGAATGCAAAAGGATTAGATGTAAGCAAAACGATGGTTGAGTTTGGTAATTCCCAAATTCAACAAATTTTAGGATCTTCTCCTTTGGTTTATACGGAAGAAGAGGACTTTTATGAACAAATCAAAAGCACTGATGCTGATGTAGTTTCTGCAATAGGTGTAATTGAGCACTTAAGGCAACCAAATAAGTTCTTTGAAGCTTTTAATCAAAGTGAAGCTGAATATTTATATTACTCAGTCCCCATGTTTTCATTATCAGTATTTTTAGAGAATATTTCAAAAAATGTATTTCCACGCCAACTTTCTGGTGGCCATACTCATCTTTTTACCGAAGAATCAATCGTTGAGATGAATAAGATTCTAAATGTGTCTGCTTTAGGCGAGTGGCGTTTTGGAACAGACATTATGGACCTGTATAGGCACTTAATAGTAAATCTACATTTAAATGATGTTTCCCAAAAAATGATTGAGTATCTTCAAAGTGGAATTGGATCAAATTTAGATGACCTTCAAAAGATACTAGATTTAAACCATTTTTGTTCCGAAATTCATGTTGTTGCTGCAAAAATTTGAATTAATATAATCCATCTTTCTACAAAGCAAATCTGTAGGATTATCACACTTAATCTACATTCAACCAATTTTTCTAACGGTAACTATTTCAATTTATTATATTGACTAGATGATTTCTGAAAAACCCTTGTGGGCGCTACAGGATTTGAACCTGTGACTTCTTCCTTGTAAGGGAAGCGCTCTGCCGGACTGAGCTAAGCGCCCTTCATGTAACATATTAATATTACTTTTTTGAATATTTTAAATCTCAAATTTATTAGAGCTAAATTGTAAAATTAGTTCAGGTTACATTTGTGTTAAAATTTAGTAATGTCTGGATTAACGATTTTAGTTCCCTTTTATAATGAACAAAAAACATTAGATAAATCAGTAAAAAGAGTAATAAAGTTTGTGGATTTTGATGAAATTATTTTGATTGACGACAACTCTAATGACGATTCTGGCAAAATCGCCAAAAATATATGTTCACAAAATAAGAATGTGTCTTATGTCAGTACCGGAAAAAATATAGGAAAAGGTGGGGCATTAAATTTTGCTAAACCATATATCTCTTCAAAATATATTGGAATTCATGATGCTGATTTAGAATACGATCCAAAAGATTTACAGTATTTATTTGAAAAAATGAGAGACTCAAAAAATTCAGATTTTGGAATAGGCAGCAGATTCCTCGGAAAACTTGAAAGGAAAAATAATTACATCAGAACTTATATGGCAAATAAATTTTTATCTAAACTATTTTCCATTGTTTTCAATTTAAAAGTCACAGATGTTGCTACATGCTACAAAATATTTTCTAATGAGTTTTTTCAAAGTACAAATTTTCAAGAAAAAGGTTTTACGATTGAAGTTGAAATTCTTAGCAAATATTTAAAAAATTATCCAAATGCATTAATTACTGAAGTTCCAATATCATACACCGGAAGAACCTATCAAGAGGGAAAAAAAATTAAATTAATTGATGGTTTTAGGTACCTAATTGCCATTTTTAAATTTAGATTTAAAAATTAATGAAATTGAAATAAAACCAAAAATAATTAATGATGCAATACTTATGTGCTCTAAGTTTTGAAAGTTATTGTAATTCCAATGTTTCAAAGGAATAAAATAAATTCCATAAAATAATAACAATACCAATTTATTTTTTAGACTTTTTTCATTTATAACCATTAGCAACATAAAAATCAAAATAAGATTTCCGACAGTGTATAAATTAAATCTCAGCGGCGTATACCAACCAATTAAGGACCAAAAAAAATAAAAAAACATAAATGAAATTACAATATGTTTATTAATAGATCTAGTAGAAAATTTGGAATTCAGCGTGTACCAAAGAACTACTAATATTAACGGTAATAAAAGATACTGAACAACTTTTAAGGTGTCACCAAAGTAACAAATAAAATTTTCGGGAATAGAAGTACAGTGCCAGTCAGATGAATAATTTCTATATTCAATTAAGGGTTTTCCTAAAATATTTTGGGATAAATAATTTACAGGCCTTACTAAGTAGTTCTTTAGCCACCCAAACTCACCCCAATAATCTAGCTGTTCATCTCTTAAAGGACCATTTATAAAATACAAAGTTGTTTTGTAAACTAAATTGGGCACAAAAAAAATAAATGATTTTGTAGCTAAATTTCTGTACTGCTCTCTGCGAATTACTTGATAAAAAATAAATATAGCTAAGGTAACTAAAGTAGGCCTGTACATTAAATAATAAATGCCAAATAGTAAAAAAGTTTTATTTTCCATTAGATGATTTTCATTCTTTAATACCAGAAGGGTTAGCAAAATCAATAAGAATGAATTTGTTTGGTGAGAGGGCACAAATAAGCCCCATTTAAATATTGGACTTAACAAAATAAAAGATATATAAATAACATATTCATTTATCTTTATATTTTTGATATTTAAAATCTTTAAAAATATATACAAACATATATTCGCAATTATTAGGTGATATGAAATCAAAGCCAGGTGAATTGATAAATCTCCAGACATAAAAAACAACTTTGAGAAAATGAGATTAAGTATATAAACACTACCAACAAATAGGGGCCTGCTTTGGTAGTTGTACCCTTCATTAAAGACGTTAGAAAAGTTTTTAAATCCAAGAAAATATGGTTCTTTATCACAACTGCTTGGAAAAGAATAATCTATTTCATTATTAAAAATTAATGATGACTCAATTATTATTTGGTCACAAAAGTAATAGTCAGCTTCAAAGCTTTTATTGTTAAATAAAAAATTATAAATCAAAAAAGCAATAAAGCTAGATATAAGTATGTAGCTTGTTAATCTACTTTTTGATAACTTCAGTTAGCTGCACCCAAGAGAATTGCCACAGTTGAGACACTTGTAACAAGAGCCGTTTCTAATTGTTATATGTCCACAATCAGGACATGCTGGAGCATCACCCATCATATCGCCAAGTACTTCCTGTACAGTAGCAACTGAGTTTTCCGTCTGTTCAACAGCTACAGGTTCTACCTGTTGCACAGGAACAGTTGGCTCTGGTTTTTCTTCAACAGCTACAGGTTCTACCTGTTGCACAGGAACAGTTGGCTCTGGTTTTTCTTCAACAGCTACAGGTTCTACCTGTTTTTTATCTTTTGGTGGAACTTGCACAATATCTGTTCTGTCTAGATACTCTAAACCAAGTGCTCTAAATACATAATCTATGATTGAATTACTCATTTTTATGTTTTCATGACCTTCAACCATACCTCTTGGTTCAAATGTTTGGAAAGTAAATGTATCTACAAATTCTTCTAGTGGAACCCCATATTGAAGACCTTTTGAAACAGCTATTGCAAAACATCCAAGCACACCTTTTAGTGTTGCTCCTTCTTTAGCGATGTCAATGAATACTTCTCCCAATGTTCCATCTGGATATTCACCAGTTCTCAAGTAAACTTTATGTCCTGCAACTCTTGCTTCTTGGGTCCAGCCATCTCTTCTTTCAGGTAGTAAGAATCTTGGTCTGTTTACTCCAGCATAAGCTCTAGTTGGGCTTGTACCAGGTGCAAAGTTTCCCTGAACAAGCATTGCTTCTTCTTGAAGAATCTTATTAACTTCAGGATCACTTTCGTCAGAATCTCCTTCATCTGAAGACGCTGAAAGTGGTTGTGAAGCTTTAGATCCGTCTCTATAAATGGCAATAGCTTTTACACCAATTTTTGCAGATTCAAAATAACAGTCTTCTATATCTTGGACAGTAGCCTCGTTTGGCATATTTACTGTTTTAGAAATTGCTCCAGAAATAAATGGTTGAGCTGCAGCCATCATTCTTACATGGCCCATGTAGTGAATAAATCTCTCGCCATCTTTTCCACACTTGTTAGCACAGTCAAACACTTCAAGATGTTCCTCTTTAAGGTGTGGAGCCCCTTCAATTTTTTGTGTTCCACAAATATCAAGATTTGCCTGAGCTATCTCATTTCTAGAAAATCCCAATTTCTCCAAGAGATTGAAATCAAAAGAAGTATATTCCTCTTCCTCGATTCCAAGATTTTTCAAAGTATCTTCACCAAGCACAAATACATTGAAAGCGTGTTGGATTTCAAAAGCGCCTGGAAGTGCATTTTCAATTTTTTCAATATCATTTTCTGAAAGCCCTTTGTCCATAAGTGATTGTTTGTTTACATATGGAGAGTTTTCAAGAGACATGGAACCAATAACATACTGAATGATTTCATTTACTTGATTATTTTCATATCCAAGTGCTTGCAGTGCAGGACCTATAGATTG